>WNEY01001761.1_pt1 | contig 15533 bp, 10 predicted proteins | sample 5400531 | NCBI WGS metagenome assembly WNEY01 (sample SAMN13153338, study PRJNA577476) | soil metagenome | isolation source: 200 cm saprolite under Douglas fir tree site 1 | place: USA:California | collected 2015-04-18
CCAACAAGCTAATCCGCCGCGAGCTCGTCCTCGGTCGGAGGCCGAAGCTACCTTTTCCAAACGCTCCGAAGAGCTGTTGGGCCATCCGGTATTAATCCGGGTTTCCCCGGGCTATCCCGGTACCGAGGGTGGATTACTCACGTGTTACTCACCCGTTCGCCGCTTTCCCCAGGGCCGAAGCCCTGGTTCTCGCTCGACTTGCATGTGTTAAGCGCGCCGCCAGCGTTCGTCCTGAGCCAGGATCAAACTCTCCGTGAAGATTGGTTTGCCGTATGCACTCCAGCTAGCAGAGTGCCGGCAAGCTTCTTCCTTCGAGCTTGTGCTCAAAGTGTCTCCTCCCGTGGCTGTTAGACCAGCAGAGAGGTGACGGGTTACTTAGAGCTCTGCGACCTCCAAGGCGACCACGATTCCGTGGGTTTTGCTTTAAGGGACAAGCAAGGCGCCCACGTTTCCGTGGTTTTGCTTTCAAGGACCAGCAGAGCTTCTCGACGTTTCACGCTGTTGAGTTTTCAAAGACCGCGCTGACTGGAGGATCGGCGTAAAAAAACCCCCGACTTACACGCGGAGGCTTTCGACTGAGTCGGAATGTCGTATCCGGCTTTGCCCGAAGGCCTCCAAATTGTCTCGCTTGCAGGGACTTTCATACACCGCCCTCTCGGGCAGCCGGGGCATGATAGCAGGTCTCAAGCGGCCCGGAAGCGCATGAAACGGCGTTTTCCTGCCTGAACGACGGCGCCCTCGAGGCGACCCCGCGGGATGTCCAGATCGGTCACCGGATCGCCGTTCACCTTCACCCCGCCTTGCGCGATCAGCCGCCGCGCCTCGCTCGTCGACGGGGCAAGCCCCCTCTCCACGAGCAGCGCCGGCAAGTGGATCGGGTCGCCCTCCGGAAGCGGGCCCTCGGGGACCTCCTCCGGCGCCTCGTGCCGCCGCACAACGCGCGTGAAGTGTTCCTCCGCGCGCGCGGCCGCGTCGGCGCTGTGCCATTTCTCGACGATGCCGCGCGCGAGCGCGAGCTTCGACGTCATCGGATCGGTCTTCGGCGCTTCGGTGCGCAGGCAGATCGACCACCATTGCTCGAGGAGTTCGTCACCGATCGACATCGCCTTCCCGAACATCTCCTCCGGTGGATCCGTGACGGCGACGTAGTTGCCCTTCGACTTCGACATCTTCTCGACGCCGTCGAGCCCGATCAGGAGCGGGTAGGTGACGACGACCTGCGGCTCGAGACCGTAGGCCTCCATCACGTCGCGGCCGGCGAGCAGGTTGTAAAGCTGGTCGGTCCCTCCCACCTCGATGTCCGCTTCGATCGCGACCGAGTCATAGGCCTGCATCAGCGGGTAAAGGAGCTCGGAGAGCGAGATCGGCTCGTGCGCGGCGAAGCGCTTCGCGAAGTCGTCGCGTTCGAGCAGGCGCGCGACGGTCATCGTGCGGCAGAGCGCCACCGTCTCTGCGTACGTGAGCTTGCCAAGCCACTCACCGTTGAACCGCACCTGCGTGCGTTTGGGGTCGATGATCCGGTACGCCTGCTGTTCGAACTCCTTCGCGTTCGCGTCGAGCACCTCGCCCGGCAGGACGGGCCGCTCGGCCGAACGGCCCGAGGGATCGCCGATTCGAGCGGTGTAATCGCCGACGATCAGCACGATCTCGTGGCCCTCCTCCTGGAAGCGGCGCAGGTTCTCGAGCGCGTAGGCGAAGCCGAGGTGCAGGTCGGGTGACGTCGGGTCGACGCCGAGCTTCACGCGTAGCGGCCGCCCTTGTTTCAGCTTGGCCTCGAGTGCGCCCTCCGGCAGGACGTCGACTGCGTTCTTCGTCAGCTCCGCGATGCCCACCGCGCCGAGTCTAGTCCGGCGATCTCGACGGGCTCGACCTCGTCGGCGGGCGTGAAACCGAAGACCTGTCCGAAGAAGGCCCACTCCGTCCGCAGCAGGCGGGCCCGCGACTCCTGTCTGCGGAAGCCGTGCCCCTCGCCCTCGAGCGGGACGTACACGTACGGAACGCCGTTTCGCTTCAGCGCCTCGACGATCTGCTCGGCCTGCGACGGCGGCACGACCTCGTCGTCGAGGCCCTGCGCGATCAGCACCGGAGCGCGTATGTCGTCGGCATGCGTGATGGGCGATCGCTCGCGATAGCGGTCGAGCGTCTCCTGAAGCGGGCCGATCAGCCAGTCCATGTAGCGCTCCTCGAACTTGTGCGTGCTCTCGGCGAGCGAAACCAGGTCGGTGACGCCGTAGGCCGAGTAGCCCGCAGCGAAGACGTCGCTCTTCGCGAGCGCGAGCAAGGTCGTGTATCCGCCCGCACTGCCGCCGGAGATCGAGAGACGCCTCGGATCGACTTCGCCGGCGTCGGCGAGATGGTGCGCGGCGGCTACGCAGTCGTCGAGGTCGACCTCGCCCCAACGCTCATGCAACTGTTCGCGGTACACGCGGCCGAAGCCCGTCGAGCCGCGGTAGTTCACGTCGATGACGGCCCAGCCGCGAGACGTCAGGCCCTGGATCGGCAGGATCCAGCTGAGCCATGCTTGCGAGGTCGGCCCGCCGTGAATGATCACACGGAGCGGCGGCAGCTCGTCGTCCGGGCCTGCGAAGTCCGCGTTCGCCGGCGGATAGTAGAACGCGTGCGCGGTGCCGCCGTCGGCCGTCTCGAACTCGATCGGGCGTCCAACCGACACCGAGCCCGGATCGATGTCGTGCTCGAACGTCTCGCGCAACGTTTCGAACTCGCCGCTGTCTGCGTCGACGCGCACGACCGCAGGAGGTCTCCTCGGTGAGCCGGCGAGGACCGCGAACCGATTGCCGTGCGTGCAGAGGTGCGGCACCGAGGCGGTGAACGGCAGGTCGAGGCGCTCCACTCCGCCCGTTGCGGGATCGACGAGCAGGTACAAGTGGACGGCACGTTCGACGACGGTCGCTGCGATGCGCCCGTCCGCGAGGAAGCCGTACGCGCGCAGCCCGAAGATCCAGTGCGGGTAGCCGAGATCGGCCTCAAGGCTCGTCAACTGCTCGCCGTCGCGGTAGAGGTTCCACCAGTGGTCGCGGTCAGAGACCCAGTGCAGCCTCCCGTCCGGGCTCCACTCCGGCTGGAAGATCGACTCGTCGGCGCCGCCGGCAACGCGCTGCGCCTCGCTCCCGTCGACGAGCGCGGTCCAGAGCTCGCAGCCGATGAACGGCAGCAACGGGTGATCCCACGCGAGGAACGCGAGCCGCTCGCCGTCGGGACTGACGCGCGGCGCCATGTAGAAGTCGCGGCCGTTTGCGATCACCCGCGGATCCGCCGAGCCATCCGCGGGAAAGGCGACGAGCTCGTTGACGACCGTGTCGCCGTGCGACTCGCGGACGCAGATCGTCGTGCCGTCCGGAGTCACGACGCCGTCCGCATAGCGCAGGGCGTTCGGCTCGGACGGCTCGGGCGTCACGGGCACACCGTCCGGGAGCCGGTAGACCCGTCCGTCCTCGAAGCTCGACGCGTAGAACGTTTCGTCGTGACGCCACACCGCGCCGCCGCCGTACTCGTGAACACGCGTCCGCGCGTCGAATCCCGGCGGGGTCACCTCGGTGCGCGTCCCGTCGTCGCGCCCGAGCATGAGCGCCGCGCGGCCGCCTTCGGCGGCGCGCGGTTCCAGCCAGTAGACACGGTCGTCGTCGAGGTCGACGACCGTGAACTGAAGATACGAGTTGCCGGCTCCCGCGAGCAGCTCGAGGTCGTAGGGCGAAGGCCAGGAACCGTACGGCGCGATCGTCTTCTGCATCCGTCGTTTCTACCGGATTGCGACGACCGCGGCTAGAGCGGGTACGGCGCGAGGTGCTGCGCGCCGAGCGCGTACCAGATCCCGAACGCGAGGCTCGCGAGGCCGATCACGGGCGCGAGCCTCGCGAAACAGCGACGGACGGCGGGACGCGAGAGCGTGAGGCCGAAGCCGCTCGACAGGAGCGCCATCGAGATCGCCGTGCAGAATGCGAACAGCCCGAGCGCGGCAACAGCGAGCGCGCGATTCGAGATCGACGCCAGCAAGAGGACGCCGACGCCTGCGCTGCCGCCCATCCCGTGGACGACGCCGATCCCGTACGCCTGCCAAGGCGAGCGCGTCCTCCGCGGATGCACGTGGCCGTCTGCGTGCGAATGACGAGCGCCGTCATGTACGTGCGACGAGAATGCACCGGCGCGCCAGCGGACGAGTAGCCAGACGGCGAGAGCCATGATCACGAAGCCGATCGTCGTCTCAGCAGCGCGCTGCACGGATGCCGGCAAGTACGCCTTGTAAAGCACGATCGGCAGGCCGAATGCGAACAGGCTCGTCGCGTGGCCGGAGCCCCACGCGAGACCGAGCGCACCCGCGCTGCGGGCGCTTCGTTCCTGTTTGGACGCGATGAGCGTCGTCACCGCGGCGAGGTGGTCGGGGTCACTCGCGTGTCGCAGACCGAGGAAGATCGCGACAAGGACGAGCAGCAGCATCGTCGTTCCGCCGGAGAAGCCGGCGATCCATTGGTCGAGACCAAACATCGTCTACCTCACTTTCGGAAGAGCGCGTACGGTCATCGCGACGCCGAGGCCGATCACCACAAGCGCAGAAACGGTCGGAAGCGCACGCATGAGCGTCCCTTCGAAGCTCACCCGGGAGAAGAACGACTTCGCGGTCACCGCAAGGAGACCGATGGCCGCGAACGTGGCAGCCAGGCCGAAGCTGAACGCGACGATCAGGAGCAGGCCGTAGCCGAGTCGGTGCAGGGAGATCGCCGCGAGCAGGACGACGAGCGCGGTCGGGCAAGGGACGATTCCCGCCGAGAGGCCGACACCGAGCAGGCGGCGAAGAACGCTTCGCTCACCGTCCTCGAGGTGGTGGTGGTGATGATGGTCGTGGTCGTGCCCGTGGTCGTGGGTGGGCGCAGCACGGAAGGCGCGATACCGGAGCCGCAGGATCGACAGTCCCACGCCGAGAACGAGTAGAGCTGCAACGAGGTTCAGCCAGGGATAGAGCTGCTCAGGAACGATGAGCTGCGACAGTCCGAGTGTCACGCCGCCGAGGGCGAATACGCCTGCGGTGTGCGTCGCGGTCACGATCAGCGAGAGCAGCAGCGCGTGCCGCGCGGTTCCCCGTGAGCCGACGAGGTAGCTGGCGACGATCGCCTTGCCATGGCCCGGACTGAACGTGTGGACCGCGCCCCAGAAGAACGCCGCGAGCAGCGACAGAAGAATGAGCCCCGGGCCGAGATGCTGGTGCGCGACGAGAGCGGTGAAGCCACTGTCGCCGACGTTCCGGACGGTCACGCGCGTGTCGAGCGCCCGCGGCGACGAGAGCTCGGGAGCGCGACCGGCACTGGACCCCGGCGAGACTTCCAGGCGCGCGGACGTGACTGACAGCGGGCTCTGGAGCAGGTTCTTCGGGTACGCGCGCAGCTCGTCGCTGATCGAGTTGGCCGGGACGCTGGATCCAAGGATGCGTCCGCCGTCCTGCGCGCGGGCAACGATCTCCTTCCAGCCAATCCGGTCCGAGAACGACCGGTCGCTGTATTCGAGCTTCAAGTCGCCGCCGCGTGGAAGCAACGCACCGAGCAGGAGCTCGAGGCGCGTGGTCCGTAAGCTGGCTACGCCCGGAGGGAAGCCGAGCGCGTGTCGGAGCGGCTCCAGCCGCACGAGACGCCCATCGACCCGCAGCGAAACACCGTGTTCGATGCGAATCGCGAGCACATCGCCCAGCCGTCCGCGGTCCGGGATCTCCTGGCGCTGCTGGAAGGTCGGAATCTCTGCCATGTCCAGCACGTAGAAGACGTACAGCCGCGAGCCAGACAGCTCGAGCCGGCTGTACCGGTTGATCGTGAAGTTGCCGAGCGGGTGAGCGACGGCAGCTGCGGGAGCGACGAGCGCCGCACATGCGACGAGAAGCAGAAGCAAACGCTTCATCGTGCGAGGCTCCGCGCCGTCGGGGCCCAAAGGACCGAGAAGTGCGGGTTCAGCACGAGCGCACGTCGCGCCCAGGCGCGCGCCGCGGCGTGATCGCCGACACAGTCCTCGATCGCCGCACGGTGGAAGAACTTCAGCGCGTCCTGCGTGCCGAGCCGTAGCGCGTGCGCCGACCACGGCAGCGCGTCCGCGCAGCGGCCGTCGCGCGCGAGCGTCCACGCGAGCACGTCGGCGCCGTCGATCGACGGCCGTTCACGCTCTGCCCGACGCGCGAGTGCGATCGACGCGTGTCCGTGATCCGCGTCGAAGAGCGCGGTCTCCAGATCGATTCGGACGCCGTTCGCGCGGAGGAGCCGCTCGATCACGCCGATCGTCGCGTACTGCTCGCGCGCGCGCTTCGCGCGCCCTGTGGCGTGGTACATGTCGCCGAGCTGCGCAACGAACTGAGGCAGCGGAATGCGATCGACCGCGCGCTGCTCGAGAGCAACGGCGTCGTGGTACCGCCCCTGCGCAAAGCGAAGCGCCGCCAGCGCGTCGAGCGCGTAGACGTAGTCGGGGAAAGCCGTCAGCGCGTTTTCGTAGCGACGTTGAGCATCGCGATAGTCCGCGTGACCGAAGGCGAGCTTGCCGAGCTGCCATTCGGTCCACGCAGTCGGCTCCGCCTGCCCCTGAGCCGCGTCGCGCGCGAGCAGCATGGTACGCCTCGCGCCGGCGACATCGCCGAGCAGCTCACGCGCGTGCGCGACACGCGCGTAGGCGGGAAGTCCCGGCTTCATCGCCGCCATGCGGTCGTAAGCCACGAAGCCGGCGCGGTAACGGCCGAGCTCCACGAGCGCGTCGCCGACGATGCCATAGGTCAGCGCAGTCGACGGCGAGATCCGCAGCGCACGCCGTCCGATCGCGAGCGCGTCGCGGAAGCGATGGCGCGAGAGCGCCAGCGAGCCGAGACCGCTCGTCGCAGTCAAGCCGTTGGGCGCGAGCGCGAGCGAACGGCGGAGCGCCTGGCCGGCCTTCGTGTAGTACGACGGGTCGCCCGCCTCGCGGGCGCGCTGCTCGTAAGCGAGGCCGAGGAGGGCGAGCCCGTTCGGGTCGTCCGGCGTCGAGCGCAGCTGCGACTGCAGCCGCACGACGATCGTCGCCGTGCTGTTCGCCCCGAAGCCGGTTTGGAGCGACTCCGCGGCGATCCGCGCCGGCACGCGCGGAGCGGCGGGCGCCGACCCGCCGCGGAAGGCGCCGCCGAGGAGCAGAGCGGCGGCGGCGATCGCCGCCGCCGCCGCTCCCACTACGATCCTCCGTCGCGCCATCTCCGTTACGGCACGTCGTAGCCCGCGGCAGGCGGGGCGACATACGGGAAGTGGTCGAGGAACGTCTTGTCGTTCGAGTCGACGCCGTCACCGAGCTGGTCGTTCGGCGTCTTGTCGGGCAGCCCGAGCAGCGCATGCAGGAACGGGCCGTAGCCCTCGGCGAACGCCCGCAGGTCGATGTCGATGATGTCGTCCTCGAGCCGGCGGCCGTTCGGGAAGCCGGCCAGGTCGCCTGCGAGCACTCCGAGACGGTTCCCTTTCCCAACGGCGGCAGTCGGCGGAATGCTGGTGTTGAGCCTCAGCAGGTCCGCTTCTTTGGGCCCGGTGAAGTTGAGGCCCGGCACGCCGGTGAGCAGGATCGCGACCAGGTCGCCGCGGTTGTGCTCGTTGATCGGCATCAGCACGGAGCCGTAGAGGGCGTTCTCGAGGCGGGCGACCTCGGGATTCGCATAGAAGCTCTCGAACTGTGCGTCGTCCTGAGGCTCCGACCGGTTCCAGAAGTCCTTCTGGCCGAGCGGGATGACCGCCTCGTTGATCAGCGGCTCGCCCAGGCGCGAGACCTGAATGAACGGGCCGTTGTTGTCGATCGTGCCGTCCTTGCGAAGCACACGCACCTCCTGCCGGCTCGCGCTCGCGTAGATGCCGATCGTCTTGTTCGGGATCCTGACGAGCTGGTCGATCGGAACCTGGATCGCGATCGTGTGGGTGCTGTAGTTGCGCAGCGCGTCGCGTCCGGGTTCCGCCGGGAGCGGGATTGCGTGGAACGGGTTGAACGGGCGCAGCCCGGCCAGGTCGAAGACCGAGCCGAGGTCGACGAAGAACGGGTCGTCGCGCTGGCCGGCGAAGACCTTGATCCCGCCCGGCAGGCTTGTGACGGCCGCGTCGGCGAGCGCGTTGTAGTTCGGCGTCGAGCGCGGGCCGACGTTGTCGGGCGGCGTCGGGATGTTGTCCCCGAGCACTTCCGACCGCGCCGAGTTCCCGGGCCCGTGCTTGACGAGGGTGACGGTGTAGGTCTGGGGCCTGTTCCAGGCCGGGTCGCTCAGCGACGCGATCCGCCCGGTGTTGTAGAGGAAGGTGTTCGGGTTCCGCGTCTGTGTCGTGAAGCGGAACTGATACGACAGGTCGTCGACACCGTCGCCGTTGCTGTCGACGTTGATCTCGTAGAGGACGCTGTCGTCGAAGCTGTAGAAGTTCGGTCCGCTGGCCGGCGCTTCGAGCGGGATGTAGTTGGCGATCATCGTCACCGTGTCCGGCCGGTCCGGACTGACGAACGCATACACGTCGGTGTTGTCAGCGCGCGGGTCCTGGCTGATCAGCGGCGCCTCGGCGTGGCTCGAGGCCGCGGCCGGAGACGGTCCGCCTCCGCGTGCGACGACGAGGGCCAGGACGGCGGCAATCGCCACCAACACGCCCAACACGGGCACCTTCCGATTGCTGAGGCCTGCCTGCATGGCGGGCTCCCTTCTCCCCTCACATTGCGGTTTGGGACTGATTCGCACGGCCGGCCGGATCGGTTCGGCCGGTGTCCGTGCCGCGGCGGCTGACCCGCGGAGGCCGTGAGGGGCCGGCCTCCGCGGGTCTCCCCGGTCAGCCGGTCTTCGGGAAGTCCTTGCCCTTCGTGTCGTCGTAGCCCGCGAACGGATCGGGCTCGTACGGGAACGACGTGAGGTTCGCGATGTCGTTCTTGTCCACGCCGTCGCCGAGCGGCAGGCTGTGTCCGACGAGCGCGCCGCCGACCGCCCTCTCGCTGACGTCGATGACGTCGTCCTCGAGCCGGCGGCCGTTCGGGAAGCCGGCGAGGTCGCCGCCGAGCACGCCGAGCCGGTTCACCTTGTCCGACGCGGCCGGCGGAATCGCGAGATTGAGCCGGAGCTCGTCCGCCTCCGTGGCACCCGTGTAGTTCAGGGCCGGGGCCTTCAGCCCGGTGAGCAGCACCGCGACGAGGTCGCTACGGCCAGTCTCCGGGAACGGCCCGAACTGCGGGTAGAGCACGTTCAGCAGATGCGCGAGGACCGGTGACGTGTAGTACTGCTCGTACTGCTTGTCCTGGTCGGGCGTCGTCGAGTTCCACTTGTCCTTCAGCTGCGTCGGGATCAGCAGCTCGTTGACGAGCGGGTTACCGAGCCGCGAGACCTGCACCCACTTCGGCGTCTTGACGAGCTTGTGCTTCTTCAGCGTCACGACGACCTTCTGCCGGTCGGTTGCGGCCCACACGCCGATCGTGTGATTCGTGCCGTTGTCGAGCTGCGAGATCGGAATCTGCAGCGCGATCGCGTGCACCGCGTAGCCGGCGAAGAAGTCCTTGCCCCCGCCGGTGGCTCCGGTGCCGTAGCGAATCGCGACCAGGTCGAACGCCGCGCCGATGTCGCCGAAGAACGCGTCGTCGCGCTGCCCGGCGAACACCTTCGAGCCGTCCGACAGGCTCTGCACGCCCGCGGCGGCGAGGTCGCGGTACGGCTTGCCGCCGAACGTCTTCGGCCCGATGTTGTCGGGCGGCGTCATCAGCCCGGAGCCGACGACGGTCGACGTCTTGCCGGCGACCTTCGTGACGGTGTACGGCTGCGCCGTGCCGCCGAGGAAGGCGGTCGGCTCGCCCGCCTTGAAGCGGAAGTAGTAGGAGATGTCCGGCTTGCCGTCGCCGTTTCGGTCGACGTAGATGTCGTACCGCGCCGAGGGCGAGAACGTGTACCAGTTCGGCCCGGCGGCCGGATCCTCACCGGGGATCCAGTTGGAGATGATCGTCGCGGTATCCGGCTTGTCCGGTGACACGAAGGCGTAGAGGTCCGTGCTGTCGGCCGTCGGATCCTCTGCGATCAGCGGCGCCTCCCTGTGGCTCGACGCCGTCCCCGCGGTCGGTGCCGGCCCGCGCGCGACGGCGGCGGCGACGACCAGCGCCGCTGCGCCGAACGCGAGCACGAGCAGGAGTCCCTTCCTCATTTCCCTTGCTCCTTTCGGGTTGACGGCGCTCATTCGCGCGAACCGCGCTCGCGGTTCGGACGAATCAGCGATGTGAAACGGCGGCGCCCGGCGATAGGGTCACCCCCAGTGGCCCGAGATCTCGCGCACCTCTCCGACGAGGCGGTCGTCGCGCTGGTCGCGCGGTCGGACGAGACCGCGCTTGCGGAGCTCTACGACCGCTTCGGCCGCGTCGCCTACGGGCTCGCGCTGCGAATGCTGCGCGACCCGTCGCTCGCCGAGGACGCGGTGCAGGAAGGCTTCCTCGCGGTCTGGCGTAACGCGGCGCGCTTCGTGCCCGAGCGCGCGAAGGCTTCGACGTGGATCCTCACGCTCGTGCACCGACGCGCAGTCGATCTCGTACGACGAGAGGAGCGGCGGCGCGCGGATTCGCTGGAACTCGCGCCGGAGCCGGCGACCGGCCCCGCCGACGAGAGCGCCTGGCTGCGCCTCGAGCGCGAGCGCGTGCAGAACGCGCTGAAGCAGCTACCCGATCCGCAACGCGAGGCGCTCGAGCTCGCGTACTACGGCGGCTTCACGCAATCGGAGCTCGCGGAGAGGCTGGGCCAGCCGCTCGGCACCATCAAGAGCAGGATGTTCACGGGCCTCGTGCGCCTGCGGGAGATTCTGGGCGAGGCCGAGGAGGTCGCATGGAGTCACTGAGCCTCCACGATCTCACCGCCGCGTACGCACTCGATGCGCTCGAGCCGGACGAGGCGCGCGAATACGAGGAGCATCTCGCCACGTGCGCGTCGTGCCAGGAAGACCTCGCGCGTCTGAGCGGCGCGGCGGGCGCGCTCGCGTTCGCGGTCGAGTCACCCGCGCCGCCGCCGGACTTGCGGCAGCGGATCCTCGACGCGGCGGTCGGCGAGCGCGAGAACGTCGTACCGCTGCGGACGCGCTGGACGCTCGCGGCGAAGGTCGCCGTCGCGGCCGCGGCATGTCTCGCGGTCGGCTTCGGCGTCTGGGCGGCGACCTTGTCCCGCTCGCTCGACCGCGAGCGCAGCGCGCGCGAGCAGGCCGATCAGGCGCTCGCGATCATCTCCGACCCGACAGCGACGCGGACGGCGCTGTCGGGCGGCACAGGCTCGCTCATCGTCACGCAGGGCGGCGCGGCTGCCTTGATCGTCGCCCGGCTGGACAGAGCCCCGTCGGGCAAGACCTATGAGGCCTGGGTGATCGAGAACGGCAAGCCGCAGCGCGCAGGAACGTTCGCAGGAGGCGGCGAGATCTCGGTGCTCCGCCTGGAGCGGCCGGTACCGAAGGGCGCCCAGGTCGCGGTCACGATCGAGCGCAAGCCGGGCGCCGACGTGCCGTCGGGGCGGATGGTGCTGAGAGCCAAGCCCGTCTAAGAGCGCCCGGCTACGATCGGGCGTCGTGCTGTTCCGAAAGAAGAAAGACGGGCCGGCGAAGCGGCGCCGGATCCGCAAGCTGCGCCTCCTCGCGATCCTCTTCGTCCTCTTGCTGCTCGGGACGGCGTCGTTCTTCTTCGGGATGATCACCGCGATCGCCGGGGAGATCCCGAGCCTCGACCCGGCGCGCGTTCAGGCGCAGGAGGTCAACGGCTACATCTACGCGGGCGACGGCAAGACGATCCTCGCCGTGCTTCGCGGATCCGAGGCGCGCGTGCTCGTGACGTGGCCGCAGATCTCGCCGTGGATGAAGCACGCGATCGTCGACGTCGAGGACAAGCGCTTCTACGAGCACCGCGGCGTCGACATCCACGGCATCGCGCGTGCGATCTGGGCGGACATCCGGAACAAGGGTGCCGTGCAGGGCGGCTCGACGATCACGCAGCAGTTCGTCAAGAACTCATTGGGCACGACGCAGCGGACGATCGCGCGCAAGCTCAGGGAGGCGGCGCTCGCCTGGCAGCTCGAATCCGGCCCGAACCACTGGTCGAAGCCGAGGATCCTCACCGCGTACCTGAACACGATCTACTTCGGGAACGGCGCCTACGGCGTGCAGACAGCGGCGCGAACGTACTTCGGACACGGCGCGTCGAAGCTGACGCTGCCGGAGGCGGCGCTCCTCGCCGGCATCCCGGAGGACCCGGCGCGCTACGACCCGGTGACGAACCCGAAGGCGGCGCGCGCGCGGCGCAAGATCGTGCTCCACACCATGCTCGCCCAGGAGCACATCACGCCGGCCGACTTCCGCCGTGCGAACAAGGCGCCGCTGCCGAATCCCGAACATGTTGGGCTGCCTGCCACAGAGAACCTCCACGCGGCGCCGTACTTCACGAACTACGTCAAGCAGCTGCTCGTCAACACCTACGGCTCGAGCACGGTCTTCGGCGGCGGACTGCGCGTGCGGACGTCGATCGACCTCGGCCTGCAGCAGGATGCGCGCGACGCGATCTCCAAGTGGCTGACGGATCCGGGCGGCCCGTCGGCGGCCCTCGTCGCGATGGATCCGCGCGACGGCCGCGTGCTCGCGATGATCGGCGGCAACAACTTCCGCAAGTCGCAGTTCAATCTCGCAGTGCAGGGCGAGCGGCAGGCGGGATCCGCGTTCAAGCCCTTCGTACTCGCGACGGCGCTCAACGAAGGAATCGCTCCGGCGTCGACGCTCGTCTCGCACCCGGTGACCCTGTACGTCGGCGGACGCTTCTGGGTCGTGCACAACTACGAGGGCGCGTACCTCGGGCCGATCACCGTCGAACAGGCGACGATCCATTCGGACAACAGCGTGTATGCGCAGCTGACCGCGGTCGTCGGTCCACCGAACATCGTGCGCACGGCACACCAGCTCGGGATCACGAGCCCGCTGAAGGCGTACTTCTCGATCGGTCTCGGTGCGCAGGCCGTGAATCCGCTCGAGATGGCGCGCGCCTTCGCCTCGTTCGCGAACGGCGGCTACCGCATCGACGGCGCGATTACCGGAGACCATCCGCGCGCGGTCGTCGCGGTCGGTGACAAGAACGCGACAACCGTCTCGTGCAACGAGCCGCACGTCCGTTGTAACTCGATCCGTCCGCACCGGGTCGTCACTCCCGACACCGACGCGATCATCAACTCCATCCTGCAGGGCGTCATCGGCGAAGGGACCGGGCACCGTGCGGGGCTCTCAGACCGCCCGGCCGCCGGCAAGACGGGGACGACCGAGAACTACGGCGACGCCTGGTTCGTCGGCTACACACCGCAGCTCGTGACCGCGATCTGGGTCGGCTACCCGAACAAGTTGATCCCGATGACCACGCAGTACCACGGGCAAGCGGTCGCGGGCGGCACCTTCCCGGCGCTGATCTGGAAGTCGTTCATGGAGAAGGCGCTGCGCTCGTCCGCCGTCCCGGGTGGTCGCGAGGTGCAGTTCTTCAAGCCGCCGCCGTCGATGTACGGGACGGCCGAGCAGGTCGTCTGGCGCAACGGCAAGCTCGAAGCCGACAACGGCAACTGCCGCACCGCTGCGTCGCTCGAGTTCTTCCCCGGCCGCGCGCCGACCAGGCGCGCGGACTGCAAGCCGAACGAGGTCGAGGTGCCGGTCGTCGTCGGCAGGACGCTTGCGTACGCGCGCTCGCGGCTCGCGGCGCAGCCGCTGACTCCCGAGTACGTCTACAAGCCGGCGAAGCCGCTGCAGCGCCTCGACATCGTCATCGCGCAGTTCCCATCGCACGGGACGCTCTCGTCGTACGACAAGGTGACGCTCGTGCTTCCGCGTGCGCTCAACGGCGTCGTACCGGACGTCGTCGGTCTCGACCTGCGGCACGCGCGTCAGAAGCTGCAGCGGGTCCGGCTGGACGGTCTCGTCGTCCGGTTTTCGGACGGCAAGCCAGGGCACGTCGTCGCGCAGACACCGCAGCCGGGGGTCGCGGCCGCGCCCAACATGAAGGTCTCGCTCGTCGTCGGACGAGCCGCCTGACGCAATGGCCGTCAAGATCTTCCGCGCCGCGGTCGTCTTGGCGGCGGTCGTGGCTCTCGTGGTGCCGGCCGCGTCGTCGGCGGCCGCCGCGACGAAGCCGGTGCCGTCGCTGCAGCCGGCCGCTACTGCCAAGCTCTGGCGGCAGCTCGTACGGCGCGCTCGTCCCGTCGCCCGCGGCCGCGCTGCGGATTGCGTCCCGCTCCGGCTCGTCTTCTACGCGGCGACGGACTGGCTCCGCCTCGCGACGAAGCTCGCGGCGAACCAGGCGCCCTGCGCCCAGTACTACGTCTCGATCCCGCCGCTCGCGGCGGACAAGACGACGTTCCGCCCCGATCAACCGTGGCGAATCCGAGCGCTCGGCGCGAACTTCCACGCGCTCGCGGAGATCAATTACACGGGCTGGAGCTCATGGGTCGCGGCCAACGGAAGCAGCTGGTATGCGGCCGGCGTCGAGGCGAGGCGCCGCATGTCCGCGCAAGGGTTCGACGTCGCGGCCGGCGACGCCTGGGCCGTCAACGAGTTCTCGACTGCCGTGCGTGCGGGGACGGGTGCCGCGCGCGCGAACGTCCGCGAGCTCGTCCGCGGCCTGTACGACGCGGGCGGAAACGGGCCGCCGGTTCAGGGGGCCGTGTTCATCGTGGGAGTCGCTCAGTCGCCGGCGAGTCTTTCGGTCTACAAGGGCTTCCTCGAGAGCTGGTACGCGGACACGCCGTTCTGGACCGACATGACCTCGTACGTCAGCGACTGGTCCCAGGAGCTGTACGGCGACGTGCGCAACTACGCCGTACCCGGCGCACCGCTCGACGCCCGCCGCGACGAGCTCGCCGCCTACCTCGAGCACGAGCTGACGCTCGCGAACGCGGGGCCTCCCGAGATCGGCGCCGCGCGCGCCTTCCTCCAGACGGCGTACAGCCCGCTTGCCAACGCCGCCTGGCAGTGGGAGTCTGCGTACGGCTGGACAGCGGTGCCGTTCGACCAGATGCAGGACTACGTCTCGGCGCAGACCTACGCCCTGCGCGCGAACGGCGCACACTTCGGCTTCGCCTGGGCTCTGAAGATGCCGAGCGGCATGAGCTCGACCGAGTTCGCAAACGAGACCGGCGCGATCGCCGACCGGCTCGCGGCCGCGATTCACGACTCGGCCGCGGCGCCCGAGTCGGCCTGTGCCGGAACGTGCACGCTGTCGCTTCCGGGAGCGGCCTTCAACGAAGCATGGAAGGGATTCGCGACCTGGTCAGCGCCCGCGCTCGGCTTCGCGACGGCTCCAATGACGCTCGCCGCGGGCACGCCCTCCGGGCCGCTCTCCGTGCAGCTGCAGCTGGTGGGCGTCGCGCACGCCGACACGCAGCCCGTCACGGTCACCCTCGCGTCGAGCTCGCCGCAGGGCGCCTTCTCGGCGAGCCCGTCCGGGCCGTGGACGCCCACGCTCGGCGTTACGATTCCCGCCGGCTCGACCGCGGCGACGTTCTATTACCTCGACCTGAAGGCCGGCGCTCCCACGATCACGGCGAGCGC
>WNEY01007508.1_pt1 | contig 15525 bp, 14 predicted proteins | sample 5400531 | NCBI WGS metagenome assembly WNEY01 (sample SAMN13153338, study PRJNA577476) | soil metagenome | isolation source: 200 cm saprolite under Douglas fir tree site 1 | place: USA:California | collected 2015-04-18
CGATCGTCACTCAGCAGGTCTCGAACGTGCTGACCGCGCTCGAGAAGCAGGTGGCCGCGGCCGCGGGCGGCGGGGCCGAGGCGGGAGCCCATCCGGGCTCGCCCGAGGCGTACTCGACCGAGCCCGACGCGCCCGCGCAGTCCACCGAGGAGTGAGCCTTCGTGGCCGTGCCGTTCCGCATGGGCGTGATGCAGCTCACCATGGAGCCGCTCGACGAGATGCTGGCGTCGGCGCGCGTGATGGATGAGGCGGGCCTGGACACGATCTGGCTGGCCGAGGCGTACCCGTGGTGGCGCAAGCACCAGATGGAGGCGCGCTCCTCCACGGTCGTCTCCGCGCTGATGGCGCGTGAGACGAAGCGGCTGACGATCGGCTGGGGGATCATCTCCCCGTACACGCGCCACCCGGTGCAGGCGGCGATGGACGCGCGCGTCGTGCAGGAGGCGGCCGGCCCCGGCCGCTTCGTCATCGGCTTCGGGACGTCGCGGATCTTTCTCAAGAACACGCTGCAGGACGGCCCGCCGAAGCAGACGAAGCCGCTCGCGCACATGCGCGACGCGGTCGAGATCGTGCGCGGCGTCCTGTCGGGCGAGGCCTTCACCTACGAGGGGCCGGTCTTCAGCGCGGACGTACCCGCGCTGTCGCCGGACGCGCACGCTCCGGACGGCGGCGTGCCCGTGTACGTCGCCGGGACAGCGCCGCTGATGCAGCAGCTCGGCGGCGAGATCGGGGACGGGGTGCTGACGCCGTCGATCACCACGCCGGAGTTCGTGCGCTACACGCGCAAGAACATCGAGGAGGGCGCGGCAAAGGCCGGCCGCGATCCCGGCCAGGTCGACCTCGGCTGCACGATCGTCGCCTCGATCGGCCATGACCGCGACGAGGGCCGCGACGGCGCCCGCGAGATCGCCGGCATGTACCTCGCGAACAAGGTGCAGAACATCCAGGGCGCGGCCGACACGCTGCTCGAGCTGGCCGGGCTCGAGCAGGACGAGATCCGGCCGATCGCGGAGGCGATGGAGCAGGGCGGGCGCCTCGCGGCGAAGGCGAAGGTCACGGACGCGATCCTGGACAAGTGCAGGCCGATCGCCGGCACGCCCGAGGACTGCATCGCGGCGATCGAGGAGTACCGCGACGCGGGCTGCACGCACATCATGCTCGAGCTCTGGGGCGACCGGCGGCACGAGCAGATCCGGCTCTTCGGCGAGCGGGTCCTGCCGCACTTCCGATGAACGTGCCGGTCGACCGGGGGCGCCTGGTGGAATGGGCGCTGCGCGCCGTCTCGATCCCGAGCCTCACCGGCTCCGAGCAGGAGATGGCCGAGCTCATGCGGGAGACGTTCGAGTCGATGGGCCTGCAGGTGCTCTGGCAAAACGTCGAGGAGGGGCGGCCGAACGTCGTCGGCACGTGGGAGGGCGCCGGCGGCGGCAGGACGCTGATGTTCAACGGCCACATGGACACGTCCTACTCGGGGCGCGAGCCGTGGCTGGCCGGGATCCGGGGCTTCCAGCCGTCGGGCTTCGAGCACGAGGGGCGGATCTACGGGCTCGGGATCTCGAACATGAAGGGCGCGCTGGCCTGCTACCTCGAGGCGGTGCGGGCGCTGCAGGACTCCGGGATCCGGCTGCGCGGCGATGTGGTGATCGCCGCCGTCTGCGGCGAGATCGAGAAGGCGCAGTGGGGCGACGCACAGGGGGCGGAGTACCGCGGCTATGCCGCCGGCTCGCGCCACCTCGCCTCGCACGGCGGCGTCGCGGACATGTGCATCCTCGGCGAGCCGACGGAGGGGAAGATCATCCTCGGCCACTTCGGCTCGCTCTGGCTGCGAATCTCGACGAGCGGCCACTTCGTCCACACGGCGTTCAGCGAGGGGACTCGAGCGCGGAACTCGATCCTGCGCATGCGCGAGGTGCTCGACGCCGTGCTCGAGTGGATCCCGTCCTGGGAGGAGCGGATGAGCTACCGCGGCGCGAAGGGGCTGGTGAACGTGGGCGCGATCAACGGCGGCTTCGGCTGGCGCGTCTCGCGAACGCCGCCCCGGACCGATCTCTTCCTCGACCTGCGTGTGCCGCCGACCACCTCGATGGCGGAGGCGCGGCGCGCCGCGCTCGACTTCGTCCGGTCGCTGCGCGAGCGCTTCCCGGACTACGGCGTCGAGGGCGAGATCTACGTGACCGCGCCGGGCGCGGAGATCGCCGAGGACCACCCGCTGCTGGCGGCGATCGACGCGAGTGCGCAGGAGGTCTTCGGCGCGCGCCCGGAGCGGGATGTCGTGCGCTGGTTCTCGGACGCCTCGGCGCTGACCCGCTACGGGATCGACACGGTCAACTACGGCACATCGAGCGGGCTGCCGGATGCGGAGCTCGGCGAGAATCTGGACATCGAGGGGCTCGTGAAGATGGCTGAGGTCTATGCGCGCGCAGCGGCGCGGGTCTGCGAGGTCGCGGGGTGAGCCGCTTCTTCGTGAGTCCCGACTCACCGCGTGTGGCGCTTCCGGGTGGTACGAGGGTCTCTCAGACAGACTTGCTTGCGCTCGGTCGCTGCGCCGACGCCGAACTGATCGTTGCCGTCTCCGCAGCAGAGCCGCGCCCTGCGCGCTCGGTCTATCTGGGCTGGGTCAAAGACCTGCTTCCGAAGGAGGTCGCGTTGGCGTGAAGCTGGTCACGTTCGACGACGGCAAGGTCGGCTACGTCGAGCGCGACGAGGTCGTCGAGCTCGACGTCCGGTCGATGCGCGAGTACTTCGAGGGAGACCAGGTTCGGCGTGCGACCGGCTCCACTCATCGGCTCGCGGAGGTCAAGCTGCGGGCCCCGATCGTGCCGAAGAAGTTGCTCCATACCGCCGGCAACTTCCGCGAGCACGAGGAGGAGTCGAAGCGCGTCAACTGGTCGCACAAGATCGCGCCGTGGATCGTCTTCTTCCAGAACGTCGACGCGATCGTCGGGCCCGACGACCCCGTCGTCTATCCGGAGCACCTGACCGAGGAGCTCGACTACGAGCTCGAGCTGGCGGTCGTGATCCGCAAGGCGGGCAAGTGGTTCACGCCGGAGGAGGCGATGGACTACGTCGGCGGCTACGTGATCTTCAACGACATCACAGCGCGTGACATCCAGAGGCGCGAGATGGAGTCAGGCGTGTTCTCGTTTTGCAAGGCGATCGACACGTTCTGCCCGCTCGGCCCGTGGATCGTGACGGCGGACGAGATCCCCGATCCACACGACCTGGCGATGGAGCTGCGCGTGAACGGCGAGTCGCGGCAGACGTCGCACTCGTCGCGGATGAGCGTCACGATCCCGGAGATCCTCTCGCACTATTCGCCGCTCGGCTACTCGGCCGGCGACGTCGTGTCGACGGGCACGGTGTCCGGCGTGGCAGGCTTCAGCGAGGATCCGGCGTCGCTCTACCTCAAGCCCGGCGACGTGATCGAGTGCGAGATCGAGCGGATCGGCGTCCTCCGCAACCCCGTCGTGTCGTGGCAGGAGGCGCATGGCGAGCCCGCGCCGCCGCGCGTGCGCCAGTGAGCAGCCCCCTCCCACACCCCCACCCAAGGGAGGGGAACTTGCCCGCCTCCCTCGTGGTCGACGCTAGCGGAGAAAGGCGCGCGTGTCTGTGCCGATTTCGCGTCGATAGCGTGGCGCCGTGAGCTGGCCGCGCGACGACGCCAAGCTTGCGAGCGTGCGCGCGCTGATGGGCGAGCATGAGCTCGACGCGCTCGTCGTGCGCGCGCCCGACAACGTCCTCTACCTGACGAACTTCTGGGGGATGAAGGGCTACGACGCCGCAGTCTTCCCGCGCGAGGGCGAGCCGATCCTGATCGCGCTCGAGGCGTCGGCCGACGACGCGGCCCGCATGGCCTGGACGGACGACGTGAGGCTGATCGCTGGCTACCACCCCGACGATCCACGGCCGCCCACGGCGCGGACGCTCGAGGCGGCCAGGGAGGTGGGCAAGCCCTACGACCGCGTCGGGCTCGAGCTCTCGCTCGGCACGCAGGCCTCCGACCGCATGGTCGGCGAGCCGACGACGTACACGAAGGCCTGGTTCGACGCCTGGCCGGAGGCGGCCGACGCAACGCCGCTCCTGAACACGGCCCGGGCGATCAAGACCGAGCAAGAGATCGAGCGGATGCGGCTCGCGAACGAGATCGCCGCCGCGGCGATGGAGCACGTCCGCGACACGATGCGCCCGGGCATGAAGGAGAGCGAAGCCGCCGCCCTCTGGCAGGGCTTCGTCCACGGCGCGGGCACGGGCTGGAAGGGCAAGGTCGAGCTCGCCCTCGGCTTCTCGCTCGTCTGGTCGGGTCCCGGCATCCGCACGTTCACCGCCACCGGCGACCGGCCGGTGCAGGAGCACGAGCCGACGCTGTTCGAGATCTGGGTCTGCGCCGACGGTTACTGGGCCGACCACACCAAGAACGTCTGCCCGGGCGAGCTCGACGCGCGGTACGGCGAGCTGCTCGACCGGCTGCTCGACGTCTACAACCGCGCAATCGCGCACTGCCGCTCGGGCGCGAGCATGGCCGAGCTCGACCGGCTCGTCCGGGAGGGCATCGCCGAGGCCGGCTATCCCGGCCAACCCAGCCACCCGATCGCGCACGGCGTCGGCGCCCGCGCGCACGAACCGCCCTACCCGCACCAGGCAGGCGGCGGCGAGCTCGCCGAAGGCATGGTGGTCGCGATCGAGCCCGGCATCTACTGGGACGGCGGGGGCGGCCTGCGCGTCGAGGACAACTTCCTGCTCACCGCCGCCGGCGCCGAGAAGCTTTCCTCCTATCCGGACGACTTCCGCTGAGCGAGATCTGGACCGGCGCGATCAACGACGCGCACGCGATCGGCGGTCGCGTCGGCCTCTACGACACGACCCTGCGCGACGGCGAGCAGACCGCGGGCGTCGTGCTCGACCCGGAGCAGAAGCTCGAGATCGCGCGGCTGCTCGACCAGCTCGGGATCGACCGGATCGAGGCCGGCTTCCCGCGCGTGTCCGATGACGACTGGCGCGCCGTCGAGCTGATCTCGCAAGCCGGTCTGCGCGCCGAGGTCTGGGGCTTCTCGCGCGCGGTCGCCGCCGACGTCGAGGCGCTCGTCGAGCTCGGCGTCGGCGCCTCCGTGATCGAGAGCCCGATCTCCGACCGGAAGCTCGAGGCGCTCGGCGTCGGTCGCGAGACGATGCTCGAGCGGATCGCGAAGGCCGTCTCGTTCGCGGCCGAGCACGGCATCACCGTCGCCTTCTTCGGCGTCGACTCCACCCGCGCCGAGCCGGATTTCTACGAGCGCGTCTACAAGACCGCGGTCGACGCGGGCGCGCAGGAGGTGGCGGTCGTCGACACGCTCGGGATCGCCGGGCCCGAAGCGGTCGCCGAGCTCGTGGGCCGCACGGTCGAATGGGTGGACGTACCGGTGCACTTCCACGGGCACAACGACTTCGGCCTGGCGACGGCCTGCGCGGTCGCCGCCGTCCGGGCGGGAGCCACCTGGATTCAGGCGACGATCAACGGCATGGGGGAGCGGGCCGGCAACGCGAACATCGGCGAGGTCGCGCTCACGCTGCGCGCGCTCTACGGCGTCGAATCGAACCTGCGCCTCGACCGGATCCGCGCCGTCTCCGAGCGCGTGCGCGAGCTCTCCGGCTACACGCTCGAACCGTGGAAGCCGGTCACCGGCGAGACGCTCTTCCGACGCGAGTCCGGCGCCGTCGCAGCGCAGTTCCACGACCCCGAGGCGATCGAGCCCTACTCCTCGCAGCTCGTCTCGGCCGAGCGCGGCATCGTCCTCGGCAAGAAGAGCGGCCTCGACTCGATCCGGATCAAGGTCGCCGAGCTCGGCCTCGACGTGCCCGACGACCGCTTCCCTGACCTCCTCGCTGCGGTCAAGCGCCGCGGCATCGAGAAGCGCGGGCTCGTGAGCGACGACGAGTTCCGGCAGCTTGCGCGCGATGGCTGACTACGACGCCGTGATCGTCGGGAGCGGCGTCAACTCGCTGGCCTGCGGCGCGCTGCTCGCCCGCGCAGGCTGGCGCGTCTGCGTGCTCGAGCGGAACGACTGGCTCGGCGGCGCGATCAAGACGGAGGAGCTGACCGAGCCGGGCTTCCTGCACGACACCTTCAGCGCCTGGCATCCGCTCTGGGCCGGCGGCGCCGCGCACGCCGAGCTGGGCAACGAGCTCGCGCAGCGCGGGCTCGAGTACCTGAACACCGACTTCCCGACCGCGTCGCTCTACCCGGACGGATCGAGTGCGTTCCTGCTCCGCTCGGCGGACGCGAACGCGTCCGAGTTCGACGGCTACGCGGCCGGCGACGGCGAGGCCTGGCGACGCGTCCTGGCCGAGTTCTTTCCGAATGCGGACCTCGCCTTCGGCCTGCTCGGCACCGAGCTCTGGTCGCGAGCCGGGGCGGCGCTCGCGGCAAAGGCGTTTCGCCGGCTCGGCCGTCGCGGCGCGCTCGCGTTCGTGGGCAGCGTGCTCGTCTCGAGCCGCGACTGGCTCACGGAGACGTTCGCCTCGGAGCGGATCCACGGGCTGCTCTCGCCGTGGGTGCTGCACACGGGGCTCGGGCCGGACACGGCGAGCTCCGGTTTCATGACGCAGGTGATCGGCGTCGCGGTCCAGGAGGGCGGGATGCCGATCCCGCGCGGCGGCGGCGCCCGGCTCGCGGACGCGCTCGCGCAGCTGATCCGCGGCGACGGCGGCGTCTGCGAGACCGGGAAGGATGTCGAGAAGGTGCTGGTCCGGAGCGGCCGCGCCGTCTGCGTCCGGCTCGGCGGCGGCGAGACCGTCAGCGCCGAGCGCGCCGTGATCGCGAACGTCACCCCGACGCAGCTGTACGAGCGGCTGCTCGAGCACCCGCCCGCCGAGATCGCAGAGGCGGCGCGCCGCTACCGCTACGGCCGCTCAGAGATGCAGATCCACATGGCCCTGTCGGAACCACCACGCTGGAAGGGCGACGAGCGGCTCGGCCGGACGGCGCTGATTCACCTGACGCCGGGCCTCGACGGCGTCTCGCGCGCGGTCAACGAGGCCGAGCGCGGCCTGCTGCCGGCCGAGGCGACCGTCGTGGTCGGCCAGCCGACGACGATGGATCCCTCGCGGGCGCCCGAAGGCGCCTCAATCCTCTGGATCCAGCTGCAGGAGCTGCCCTGGCACGTGAAGGGCGACGCGGCGGGCGAGATCGACGCCGGCGACGGCAGCTGGACGCCGGAGCTGCGCGAGCGCTACGCCGACCGGATCCAGGCGCGGCTGGTCCGCCACGCGCCGAACCTCGAGTCCGCGCTGCTGAAGCGCGTCTGCCTTTCGCCGGCCGACCTGCAGGCCGCGAACGTGAACCTCCACCGCGGCGACCCGTACGGCGGCGCCCTCGCCCTCGACCAGAACTTGCTCTGGCGCCCGTTCGCCCAGTCGCCGGGGCACCGCACCGCGATCGAGCGGCTCTACCACATCGGCGCCTCGACGCACCCCGGTCCGGGGCTTGGCGCCGGCTCCGGCACGCTCGTCGCGCACCAGCTTCTCGAGCCGCCGCTTCCGCAGCAGGCATTGGCCAGGCTGCGCTCGCTCTTCTAGCCATGTCCGGTGCCAGGCATCGGACATGGTGGAAAGGGCTAGCCCTCGAAGATCCCTCGCCCGCCGAGCTCGCGCGAGTAGAAGTCGCCGAACAGCTCGAGGTGCCGGTGGAGCGCGTGCGCCGCCCGCGCGGGCTCGCGCGCGGCGCACGCCTCCAGCAGCTCCTCGTCGAGCGCTTGGTGGCGGTCCTGCAGGTTGCCCTGCTGTGCGAGCAGCGCCGCCCGGTAACGCTCGCAACTTTCCCAGGCCGGGCGGATCAGGCGCACCAGCCACGTCGAGCCCGACGCGGCGTAGAGGGCGAAGTGGAACTCCGTGTGCGCCCGCATCGCCCGGCGCAGGTCGCCGCGGGCGCGGGCGTCGACACACTGCTCGAGCAGCTCCGCGGCACGCGCCGCGTCCTCCTCGCTGAAGCGCTCCGCCGCCCTGCGCACCGCCATCGTCTCGAGCGCGAGCCGCACCTGGAAGAGGTCGCGCAGCTCCTCGACGTCGAGCGCCACGACCTTGGCGCCGTGATGGGGGACGTGTTCCGCGAGCCCGAGCGCCTCGAGCTGGCGCACGGCCTCGCGGATCGGCGAGATGCTCATCCCGAGCGACGCCGCCAGATCCTCGAGCCGGAGCGGCGTGCCGGGCACGAGCTCGCCGAGCACGATCGCCTCGCGCAGCTCGTCGAGCGCGGCCTCGGCCATCGTCCGGTGGCGGACGCCGGCGGACCCCCGCTGTGCTCGCGGCATCGGCATCGAGGTAGGCAGGAGCGGACGTTTTCACGCTCTTGATCAGATGTCAAACCCATGTCAGGATCGCGGAGCGGCCGCCTTCCGCGGCGACGAAAGCTTGCGCTAATGACCCCGATCCAGTGGAGGAGGTACGCATGACGCGAAGGACAACGTGGGCCGCATTCGCGGTTCTCGCCCTCGTGCTCTCCGTGTTCGTGGGCGGCGCCGCCGCCAAGCAGAGCGCGGGGAAGCCGATCGTCATCGGCGCCGCCGTCGACCTGACGAAGAACATGTCGCCGTTCGACGCGCCCGCTCTGGCCGCGGCGCAGATCGAGATCGCCAAGATCAACGCCGCCGGCGGCGTCGACGGTGTGGACATCGGCTGGGTCACGTGCGACGTCGACTACGCAACGCCCGCGGCCCAGACATTCCTGCAGGCGAAGAAGCTGACCGTCGCGCCGTGCATCGGCACGGACGAGATGAGCCCGCTCCGCTTCGGCTCGGCGGGTAAGCTCGCGTTCAGCTTCGGCAACGCCGCGCAGGACGAGGGCGCCGCGATGGCCGAGTACGCCTACAAGAACGGGTGGCACTCGTCGGTCGTCGTCACCGACAACCTGCTGCGCTACTTCAAGGACGTCTGCAAGGCCTACTCGATCCGCTTCAAGCAGCTCGGCGGCAAGGTCGTGGCGCAGGAATCGTTCACCCAGGGTGACAAGACGATCAACAACGTCGTCAGCCGCGTCAACGGAGAGAAGGCCGACAACATCGCGTTCTGCACCTCGTTCGGCGGCGACCAGCCGGCGTTCGTGGCGGGCCTGCGGAGCCTCGGCAACTCGACGCCGATCATCAACTCCTGGGCCGGTGACGGGAACTACTGGTGGACGAAGAGCCCCAAGGTGACGAACTACTACTACGTCACCTACGCCTCGGTGTACGGCGATGACCCGAGCAAGGCGGTCAAGCGCCTCATCGCCTCGCTGAAGAAGGCAGGGCATGCGCCGCAGACCGGCGGCTTCGTGAGCGGCGCCGCGGCGATCGACGGCATCGCCACCGCGATCCGGATCGCCCACGGCTCCACGAACGGCGCGACGCTGGCCGCGATCATGGAGAAGTTCCACAAGCAGCCCACGATCTCCGGCCTGGTCAGCTTCTCGCCGCAGCTGCACAGTGTCTTCGGCCGCCAGTACCGGGTGATCAAGATCAACAACAACAAGGCCCGACTGGTGAGCGTGATAACCGCCAAGAAGGTCGCCAACATCCACTAGAGGTTGGCGGACGCGGGCGCGTACGGGCAGCGCCGATCGTCCGGGTCACTCCGGGCGATCGGCGCCTCGCGCTCCTTCGAGGGCGTTCGCGCCCTTCAGGATGTCTCGCTCGAGCTGGGCCGGCACGAGGTCGTCGGCCTGATCGGGCCGAACGGGGCGGGGAAGACGACGCTCGTCAATCTCATCACCGGCTTCGACTTCCCCACCTCAGGCTCGATCGAGCTCGAGGGCAACGACATCACGAGCTGGCCGCCGCACCGGCGCGGCCGCGCCGGGCTGGCGCGGACGTTCCAGCACAGCCGGCTCTTCCGCGGGCTGAGCGTGCGCGAGAACGTCGAGGTGGCCGCCCTCGGCGTCGGGGCGGGCGAGCGAGAGGCGCGAAGGCAGGCGAATGGGCTGCTCGAGCTGCTGGGACTCGCCGAACGGGCGAACGCCCCCGCCGGCACGCTGCCGCACGGCGACGAGCGCAGGCTCGGCGTCGCGCGGGCGCTCGCGACCCGGCCGCGCTTCCTGCTGATGGACGAGCCCGCGGCCGGCCTGCACGAGGCGGAGATCCCCGACTTCGCCGCCGTGATCCGCAGTGTCCGCGACGACCACGAGGCGGGCGTGCTCCTGATCGACCACAACGTGGCGCTGATCATGGAGGTGTGCGACCGCGTCCAGGTGCTCGACCAGGGGCGGACACTGGCGGAGGGCACGCCGGCGGAGATCCGCCGCAACCTCGACGTGACGACTGCATATCTAGGCGCGAGCGTGACGCCGGCCGAGGTCGCGGATGCCTGAGCCGGCGCTGGCGGTCGACGCGCTCGAGATCCGCTACGGCGGCGTACCCGCCGTACGAGGGCTGAGCCTCGAGGTTGGCAAGGGCGAGATCGTCGGGCTGATCGGCCCGAACGGCGCCGGCAAGTCTTCGACGCTGCTCGCGATCATGGGGGTCGTGCCGATCGCCGGCGGCGACGTGCGGCTCTCCGGCCGCTCGCTCCGCGGCCGCTCGCCGGAGTGGATCTCGCGCGCTGGGATCGCGCTCGTGCCCGAGGGACGGCACATCTTTCCGGATCTGACGGTGGCAGAGAACCTGCGCCTCGGGCTCGCCGGCCGGCGCGGGCGCGACGGGCTCGAGCGCGACCTCGACTGGGTGCACGGCCTCTTCCCGGTCGTGAAGGAGTTTCGCGCGCGCAGCGCGGGCGCGCTCTCGGGCGGCCAGCAGCAGCAGCTCGCGATCGCGCGCGCCCTGATCGCCGCTCCCGACGTCCTGCTCCTCGACGAGCCGTCGCTGGGGCTGGCGCCGACCGTCGTCGAGACCGTCTTCGCCGCGCTCGGCGAGATCCGCGACCGCGGGGTCACGATCCTGCTCGTCGAGCAGCGGGCGCAGCTGACCGTGGCGTTCGCCGACCGCACGCACGTGCTCGCGAACAGCGAGCTCCGCCTGACCCTCGGGCGGGACGAGGCCCTCGACACCGAGCGGCTTGCCGCCGCCTATCTCTCGTGAGCCTGCTCCAGCAGCTGATCGACGCGGTCGCTCTCGGCGCGCTCTACGGGCTCGTCGCCGTCGGCATCGGCCTCGTCTTCGGGATCCTGCGCCTCGTCAACTTCGCCTACGGGGAGCTGATCACGATCGGCGGCTACACGCTCGCCTACCTGAGCGGCCAGCCCTCGGTCGTCGCGATCGTCGCCTGCTTCGCCGCGGTGATCGCGCTCGCGCTCGTGCAGGAGCGCGTGGCCTTCCGGCCGCTGCGCAACGCGTCGCCGGCGACCATGCTCGTCGCGAGCTTCGCCGTCAGCTTCCTGCTCCAGAACATCTACCTGCTCGCTTTCGGCTCGCGCGGCAAGACGGTCAGCACGCTCGGCGGCCTGAACACGGCACTCGCGGTCGGCTCGCTGCGGATCCGCTGGATCTCGATCGTCGCGCTGATCGCGGCCGCCGGGCTGCTTGCCGCAACGACGCTGATCCTGAACCGGACGAACGTCGGCCTGCACATGCGCGCGGCCGCGACGGACTTCCGCACGGCGCGGATCCTCGGCGTGCGCGCCGACCGGGTGATCAGCTTCTCGTTTGTGATCTCGGGCTTCCTGGCGGCGGCCGTGAGCGTGCTCCTGACCGTCCAGTCGCCGCTCGTGACGCCCGACTACGGCGTCTCCGTCACGATCTTCGCGCTCGTCGGCGTCGTCGTCGGCGGGCTCGACCGGCTCGTGAGCGCGACGCTGGGCGGCTTCGCGATCGGCTTCACGACGTCGCTCGTCGGAGCGCAGCTGCCGTCCTCGAGCAGCGTCTACCTGCCCTCGGTGGTCTTCGGGCTCGTCATCCTCGTGCTGATCCTGCGGCCGGCGGGGCTGTTCGCGCCCGCGCGGCGCGCGGTGGAGCGCGTATGAGACGGCGCGCCACGGAGCTGCTCGCCCCGGCGCTGCTGCTCGTCGCCGTCGCGGTAATCGGCCACGCGACGTCGGCGGCGCGCCAGCTCGAGTTCGGGAACGCGCTCGTGAAGGTAGCGATCGTCGTCTCGCTCTACCTCTTCATCGGCAACTCTGGCGTGATCTCGTTCGGTCACGTCAGCTTCGTCGCCGTGGGCGCGTACCTGTCCGGGATCCTCACGCTGGAGGCGCAGCAGAAGAGCTTCGTTCTGCCGAACCTGGTCCCGCTCCTGCGCGACCACCACGTCGGGACGCCGCTCTCGCTCCTGCTCGCGGCCGCGATCGGCGGAAGCTACGCGCTGCTCGTCGGCCTGCCGCTGATGCGCCTCTCCGGGCTCCCGGCGGGCATCGCCACCTTCGCGGTGCTCGGCATCACCTACAACGTGTTGCGCAACTGGGAGAAGATCGGCCCCGCGGCCCAGGCGCTCCCGCTCGTCCCGGAGAGCGGCATCTGGACGCTGCTGGTGGGCGGCCTGATCTCGATCCTGGTCGCGTTCGCGTACCAGCGAAGCCGCTTCGGCCGCCGCCTGCGCGCGACGCGCGAGGATCCCGCGGCCGCGCAGGCGGTCGGGATCGACATCTACCGCCAGCGCCTGATCGCGTTCGCGCTCAGCGGCGCGCTGGCGGGATTCGCCGGCGGGCTGCTCGTGCACCAGCTCGGCTCGATAACGACCGACCAGGTCTATCTCGAGCTCACCTTCTTGACCTTGGCGATGCTCGTCGTCGGTGGGGTTTCCAGCCTGTGGGGCGCCGTGATCGGGGCGCTGCTGATCTCCGGGCTGGACTCCTTCCTCGGCGACGCGGAGAACACGGTTCACATCGGCTTCCGCCTCCAGCTGCCGACCGGCACGCGGCTCGTGACCGTGGGGGCGATCATGGCTCTCGTCCTGATCCTGCGGCCGTCAGGGCTCACCGGCGGCAAGGAGTTCGGGCCGCCGCGCCGGCGCCGCCGTCCCGCCGAGCTCCCGGCCTCCAGCACGTCCAGCGTCTGAGAGACTCCGGGCATGAGCACAGATGGAAGCTTCGAACAGCTGACGCTAAGGCTGGCGGAGATCACCGACCTGCAGAAGACGGGCGCCTTGCTCTTCTGGGACCAGCGCACCAAGATGCCGCCGGCCGGCGCCGAGGCGCGCGCCGAGCAGCTGGCGACGATCGGCCGGCTTGCGCACCAGAAGTTCATCGATCCCGAGGTCGGGCGGCTGCTCGACGAGCTGAGCTCCTACGGGGACGGGCTCGATCCCGAGTCGTTCGAGGCGAGCCTGATCCGCGTCGCGCGCCACGACTACGAGAAGGCGACGCGCGTGCCGCCGGAGCTGACCGGGGAAATCCGCCGCGCAGGCGCCCTCGGGCTGAGGGCCTGGCACAAGGCGCGTACCGAGAAGGACTTCTCGCGGCTGCGCCCGGCCCTCGAGCGCAACTTGGAGCTCAAGCACCGCTACGTCGAGTGCTTCGAGCGCGGCGCCGAGACCTACGACACGCTGCTCGACGACTACGAGGAGGGGATGACGACGGCCGAGGTGCGCGCCGTCTTCGACGAGCTCAAGCGCGAGCTGCTGCCGCTCGTCCAGGCGGCCGAGCCCGTGGAGGACTCGCTCCTCCGGCTGGAACTGCCGCGAGAGGGACAGGAGCGGTTCGCGCGGGTCGTGCTCGAGCGGCTCGGCTTCGACGCCGAGTCCTGGCGCCTCGACGAGACCGCGCATCCGTTCATGTCGACCGCGGGCTACGCCGATATCCGCCTCACCACGCGCTGGGAGCCGGGCTTGAACTGGCTCTTCGGCGTGATCCACGAGTTCGGGCACGGCGTCTACGAGCGCGACGTCGATCCGTCGCTCGCCCGCAGCCCGCTCGGCACCGGCGTCTCGCTCGGCCTGCACGAGTCTCAGAGCCGCACCTGGGAGAACCTCGTCGGCCGCTCGCGCCCGTTCTGGCGCTACTTCTATCCGAAGCTGCAGGAGGCGTTCCCGGGCGAGTTCGGCTCGATCGACGAGGAGACCTTCTGGCGTTCGATCAACCGCGTGGAGCCGTCGCTGATCCGCGTCGATGCGGACGAGGTCTCCTATAACTTCCACATCATCCTGCGCTTCGAGCTCGAGCAGGAGCTGATCGACAACCGGCTCGCCGTCGCCGACATGCCGGAGTTCTTCAACGCGAAGATGGAGGAGTACCTCGGCTTGACGCCGCCGGACCACGCGCTCGGCGTCATGCAGGACATGCACTGGGCCGGCGGCTCGCTCGGCTACTTCCCGACGTACTCGCTCGGGAACGTGATGTCGGTGCAGCTCTTCGAGCGGGCGCGGGCCGACCTGCCCGACCTCGAAGAGCAGATCGAGCGCGGCGACTTCGCGGAGCTACGGGCCTGGTATCGCGAGCGCCTCTACCGGCACGGGCGGAAGTTCACGCCGAAGGAGACGCTCGAGCGCGCGGCGGGCTCGCCGCTCGACGCCGGGCCGTACGTGCGGTACCTGAAGAGCAAGTACGCCGGGCAGTGATCTCTCGCGTCTGCGTCGTCGGCGCCGGCGCTATCGGCAGTCTCTACGCCGGGCATCTCGCCCAGGTCGCTGATGTCAGCGTGCTAACACGGCGCAACGAGCACGCAGAGGCACTGAACCGCGAGGGTCTGCGCGTCTCCGGCCGCAGCGACGTGCGCGCACGCGTGACCGCGGCCACCGATCCGGCCGCCCTGCCGGAGCCCGACCTCGTGATCGTCGCCTGCAAGGGCGTCGACCTCGAAGCCGCCGCGGCGCGACTCGAAGGGCAGTTCGCCGGGGCGATGGTCGTGACCGTGCAGAACGGTCTCGGCGCAGAGGAGATCGTCCGTACGCATGGCGGGTGGCCGCTGATCTCCGGCGTGACCTTCATGAGCGGGACCAAGCACTCCGACACGCACGTCGAATACATCCTCGACACGCCGACGTGGCTCGGCCCGTACGGGGAGACGCCGTTCGCAAGCGTGCGCGAGGCGGCCGACCTGATCGCCGCAGGTGGGCTGAAGGCGGGGGCGTTCGAAGACCTGCGGCCGGCGCAATGGTCGAAGCTGATCTTCAACGCCGCCGTGAACATGGTCGCGGCGCTGACGGGTCTGCCGCACGACTTCCACTTCGCAGCGCTCGAGCAGCCGTCCGACCTCGGCCACGTCGTCCGCGGCCTCGTTGACGAGGGAACGGCCGTTGCGGCTGCGGCAGGCATCCCGCTGCGAGAAGATCCATGGGAGATGAACGTGCTCGCGACGCAGCGCGGCAGCGCGCACTACCCGTCGATGCTCGAGGATGTCGACGCGCGCCGGCCGACCGAGATCGAGTTGATCACCGGCGCGCTCGTGCGCGAGGCGGAGCGCGTCGGTGTGCCGGTCCCGCTGCACACGGCCCTGTACCGCCTGATCAAGGCGCGGGAGGCGTCCTACTCGTGAGGTCTCCTCACGCTCCTGGGGCGCCGCTGGCGGTGCGAGCCAACGCCGGCCGGCGCGTGGACAGCACATCAGGTACGGCCGCGCGCCCGCCGGCCTCGCGATCTGGCCTGAGGCCAGATCCTGCCGCCAGCGGCGTCAGCCTGGTCGGTTCCACGGGAGGGCCAGGAGCGTGAGGATTGCG
>WNEY01001763.1_pt1 | contig 15520 bp, 14 predicted proteins | sample 5400531 | NCBI WGS metagenome assembly WNEY01 (sample SAMN13153338, study PRJNA577476) | soil metagenome | isolation source: 200 cm saprolite under Douglas fir tree site 1 | place: USA:California | collected 2015-04-18
GTCGTCTGAGCACGACACCTCGTGAGGGGTGCCCGGCTCGACGAGCATGACCGTCCCTGGCTCGACCTCGTGGTCGCGCACCTTTCCGGCGGCATCCCAGGTTCGGATCTGGCCGCGGCCCACGACTCCGTGGAACACGTCGTCGATAGCCGAGTGGCGGTGGGCCGGAATTTTCTGGCCGCGACGCAGCAGATAGAGCTCGGCCTGCGATCGATCCGTTTCGTAGACCTGGATGCTGAGAACGGGCTGCCCGTCGATCTGGTGCGGTGCGATCTCCCCCGACCGAAGTCGCTGGACCAGCTCGTTCAGGCTGACCACGTGAAGGTCCCCCGGGCGGTTGCCGCCACCTTGCCATCTGGTCCGGCGACCGTCGCGTCTGCCCACGCGATCCGGCGCCCCGCACGCACCAGCGTGCCGGTCACGGTGAGCACTTCAGCGCTCGCCGGCCGCAGGTAGTCGGTTCTCAAGTCCACCGTCGAGCAGTCGACCCCCACGGCCGCGATCACGGCGAAGCACGCTGCTGTGTCGAGCGCGCTCGCGAGCGCGCCGCCGTGGATGATCCCGGCATCGCCCGACCGCACGGCGGCCGGCGGCCGGAACGTCAGCGTCACCCGGCCGTGGCTCCACTCGTCGAGCTCCAAACCCAAATAGGCGTGGAACTCGGACGATGCGAACAGCCGCTCCGCCTCGTCGCGCGGCATCGCTGCTTCCGCGGCCGCCGTCACCTCCGAGCCTCGATGCCCTGTGGCAGCAGCTCTGCCGCACGCGCCTTCAAGAAACCGCGGTCGAGCTTGTTCGTCGAGGACATCGGCAGCGCGTCGACGAAGAAGATGCGACGCGGGTGGGCGTAGGCGGGGCCGCGCGCGAGGAAGTGCTGGCGGATCTCGTCCTCCGTCGCCGCCATACCCGGCTTCAGCACGACGAAGGCAACAGGCGCGGCGCCCTTGACGGCGTGCGGCGCCGGCACGACGGCCACGTCGGCGACGGCCGGGTGCGTCAGCATGACCGTCTCGACCTCCTTCGGGTACACGTTCTCACCGCCCACGCTGATCATGTCGTCGATCCGGCCGGAGAAGTAGCAGTAGCCCTGCTCGTCGCGCCGCATCAGGTCGCCGGTCCGCATCCAGTTCTCTGGCCAGAACCGCTCCGCGGTTCGCTCCGCGTCGTGCAGATAACCGAGGGCGTTCGCCGGGGACCGAGACCACAGCTCCCCCACCTCGCCGGGGCCGCATTCGACAGAGGGATTGTCTGGAAGGGTGATCTTGACCTCGACGTCCGGCACGGGTAGTCCGGTGCTCCCGAGCTTCTTCACGCCCCATCGCGGCGTCAGCACGTTGGCGCCCGCTTCGGTCAGGCCGTAGGTCTCAGCGACGTCGCACTGGAAATGCGACTTGATGCGGCTCATCAGCTCCTCGGGCACGGGTGCGGAGCCGCACTGCAGCAGCTGGATCGACGAGACGTCGAAGCGGTCGATCTCCGGGTCGGCGAGCAGCAGCGAGTACATCGACGGCGTGCCCGACGTGTACGTCACTCCGTACCGGTCGACCGACTCGAACACCGCTCGCGGCTCGAACTGCCTCAGCACAATGAACGAGCCGCCGACCAGCAGCATCGGATAGAGGATCGCCCACAGCGCGTTCGCGTGATAGAGCGGACCCATGACCAGGCCCACGTCGGAGCGGTCCATCAGCATGCAGCGCGCGCTCGACCGTGCCTGCCACCACGTGTTGCTGTGGCTCAGCATGCAGCCCTTCGGCCGCCCCGTCGATCCCGACGTGTACATCAGCAGCGCGAGATCGTCGGGATCAGCGGATCGAGCGTGATCGATCGGCGCCGCCGAAGCTACAGCACCGTCGTAGTCCACGCCTTCGATGCCCGTGCCGATGCGCAGCGTCGCGCGCACCCTGCCAGATCCCTCGACCATGGCGGTGACGCGGTCGCCCAGTGTCGCGTCCGCGACGACGACGCGCGCCTCGCTGTGACCGGCGATGTAGCCAAGCGTTTCGGCGCCGAGCTTGACGTTGACGAGCAGCGCCACGGCGCCGTGCATGAGAGTGCCTAGAAGCGATTCGACAAACCGCCAGTCATTCCCCGTTTCCAGCGCCACCGTCTCGCCTGGCTTGACGTCGAGCGAGGACAGCAGGCCCGCGAAACGTCGCGCGCGCACGTCGAGATCGGCGTAGGTGAACTCGCGTCCCTCCGCAACCATCGCTCGCCGACCCGGCTCGACCGCGAGCGTCTCGTCGCAGATGCGGCCGAAATTGTCGGCGCGGATCCAGGGCCGCCCTTTCATCCGCCGATCTCCAGGCTGCGGTCAGAGCGCGTCAGGATCTCGCACCCGTCCTCGGTGATGAGCACGTCGTCCTCGAGCTTCATGTTTCCGGCGCCCGGCGTGTACACGCCCGGCTCGATGCAGATAGTGACGCCAGGTTCGAGCCGCGCCTCCTCGGTGTCGAGGCTCGGCCACTCGTAAGACGTCGCCAGCCCGATGCCGTGGCCGATGCGGTGCGCGACCTTGTAGCCGGCGCCTTCGATGATCTTGCTCGACACGCGATGCAACTCGCGGCAGGGGACCCCGGGTCGTGCCAGCTTTACCGCCGCGTCGTAGGCGGCAAGGACCACGTCCCACACCTCCTTTTGCTTCTCGCTAGGCCGGCCGAGGACGAACGTGCGCGTCGCGTCGGCCTGGTAGCCATCGAACTCGGCGCCCAGGTCGATCATCACCGAGTCGCCCCGCTCGAGGCGGCGCGCGGTCGGCATGCGGATCGCGACCGGCTCATTCAAGCCGCTCACCACCGTGCTCGGAAAAGCGAGCGCGCCGCCCGACTCGAGGGGCACGGTGGCAAGGGCGGCCGAGAGCTCGTTCTCGGTGACGCCCTCTCTCGCGCGCGCGCGCGCGACATCCAGCATGCCGTCGGTCAGCCTTGCCGCCGTGCGCAGCGCCTTGATCTCGACCGGGCTCTTGCGCCGGCGCAGCCTGCGCACGCCCGGCGTGACGTCAACGAGCTCCGCATCGGCCAGCGCGCGCGTCAAGGCCTGGAAGGCCGGGACTGGCATCCGGTCGAGGCCGACGACGCCGAGACGCTTCGACTTCTCGTGGGCGACGGCGGCGACCACGAGCGGGATGGGGTCGAACGCCGCCTCCCACGTCTCCATGCCGGAGCGCCCGATCGCCTCGGCGATCTGCCACTGGAACGTGAGCACGCAGCGCCAGTCCGCGCCCGCGACGAGCCACGAGTCGCCGAGGATGGGGACGAAGTTGGTGAGGTAGCGGAAGTCCTGGGCGTGACCGTCGCACCCGAACACCAGCCCGGCGTCGCAACCCTCGGCTGCGAGCACCGCCTCGAACTTCTTGCGCCGCGCCTCGAGCTCTGCATGCCACGCGGTCTGGTCCGTCACGAATCTCCTCCTGTGTTGCGGCGACCGAGATACAGCTCGATCACGGTCTCGTTCTTCAGCAACTCCGGCCCCGGCCCCTCGAAACGGTTGCGGCCGAGCTCGAGCACATAGCCCCGGTCCGAGAGGGCCAGCGCGCGGCGCGCGTTCTGCTCGACGACCAGGATGGTCACGCCGATGCGGCGGATGTCGACGATCTTCTGGAACACGAGCTCGACGTAGTCCGGCGCGAGCCCGGCCGATGGCTCGTCCAGCAGCAGGACGCGCGGCTCGGGCACCAGCGCGCGAGCCATGGCGAGCATCTGCCGCTGCCCACCCGACAGCAGCCCCGCCGGCCGTCGGCGCGCAGGCTTCAACGGCGGGAAGAGGTCGTACATCCCGTCGATGCGCACGCGCCGCTCGGCGCGCGCTAAGGCGGCGGCCGGGATGTCGAGGTTCTCCTCGACCGTCAGCGACGGGAAGACGTTCTCGAGCTGTGGCACGTATCCCATGCCCAGCGACACGACGTCATGCGGCAGCAGCGAATCGACGCGCCTCCCCTCGAGCTCGACCGAGCCCGAGCGCGGTCGCAGAAGCCCGAACATGACCTTGAGCAGCGTCGACTTGCCGGCGCCGTTGGGGCCGACGACGGTGACGATCTCGCCCCTCCGCAACACGAGGTCGAGCCCGGTGAGGATGTCGACCTCCGGAATGTAGCCCGCGACGACGCCTTTGACCTGGACGAGCGGCCCGGCCGCTGGTGCGGCGCTCATGCCACGTCCTGGCCATGCGCGCCCAGGTACGCGTCGATCACGCGGCGGTCGCGCCGCACCTCGCTCGGCAGGCCGCTCGCGATCACGCGCCCGAACGCCATGACGACGACGCGGTCGGCGTTGTTCATCACCACTTCCATGTCGTGCTCGATGAAGAGAAACGTCAGCCCCTCGCTCGAGCGCAGCTCGTGCATGTGGGCGAGGATCTGCGCGCCGAGCACCGGGTTGACGCCCGCGAGAGGCTCGTCGAGAAGCACGACGCGCGGCCGCGCCATCAGCAGCCGCGCAAACTCGAGGAGCTTGCGCTGGCCGCCTGACAGCGTGCCCGCGTAAGCATCGGCGCGGCGCACGAGCTGAAAGCGCTCGAGGAGATCCATCGCCCTCGACCTGATCTCACGCTCGCGCGCCGGCCACGTGAACGGATGGGTCGCGAGCCCGAGCAGCCGCTCCGCGGGCTGGTCGGTCGCGGCGAGCATCATGTTGTCGAGCACGGTCATCGCCGCGAGCGCTTTGCTGATCTGGAACGTCCGGACCATGCCGCGCCGCGCTATCGCGTGCGCGGGGCGGCCGAAGATCGACTCACCGTCGAGCACGATCACGCCGCGGTCGGGCCTGATGAACCCGGTGGCGAGGTTGAACAGCGTCGTCTTCCCGGCCCCGTTCGGCCCGATCAGCGCGGTGATCGATCCCCGCTCGATGGCGAAGGTCGCGCCGTCCACCGCGCGAAGACCGCCGAAGCTCTTGACGAGATCGGTGACCGCGAAGATCGGCTCAGCCACGGAGCACCATCTCCTCGCGCTTGCCGAGCAAGCCCTGCGGCCGCAGGACCATGACGAAGATGAGGACCAGGCCGACGATCAGCAGGCGCACCGCGGCGACCCGGTCCGCCGCCAGGGGAAGGTCGAGGAAGCGCGCGCCCTCGAGCACGAACCACAGCAGGATCGAGCCGAGGGCAACCCCCGCGTACCGGCCGAGGCCGCCGAGGACGAGGATCGCCATGCCGATGAAGGTGAAGTCGGCGGAGTAGGTGCCCGGGTAGATGATCGTGATGTTCAGCGCGAGCAGGAATCCCGCGATGGCGGCAAGCGCGGCCGCGATCGCGAGCGACTGGACCCTGTACGCGTAGACGTTCTTGCCCAAGGCCTCGGCGGCCTCCTCGTCCTCGCGAATCGCCCGGAGCACACGTCCCCAGGGCGTGCGCTGGAGCGCGACGAGCGCAAGGAGCAGGACGCCGAAAGTCAGCCAGACGAGAACGAACAGCGGCAGCTGGTCCTGGTCGCCGAGCCCGACCTCGGCAAGACGGCCCAGCACCCATACCTGGATGTTCTGCCACGCCGCATCGAAGCCGAGCAGCCCGTTGTTCCCGCCGGTCAGCCCTAGTGCGTTTTGAGCGGCGCTCTGCACGATCTCGGCGGCGGCGATGGTCGCGATCGCCAGATAGTCCCCACGCAGGCGAACCGACGGTATGGCGACGACAACGCCGGCGAGCATGGCGAGCCCGACGGCTACCGGCAACGCGAGCCATGGGCTCCAGCCGAACGTGAGGATCAGGATCGCCATCGCGTATGCGCCGATCGCCATGAACCCGGCCTGGCCGAGGTTGACGATCCCGGTCAGCCCGACGTTCAGCTGAAGGCCGAGCGTGAAGATGCTGTAGATGCCGGCGACGACGGCGACTCCGATCCAGAAGTCGGGGTGCGCGAAAGCGTCGAAGGCGACCAGGTAGAGCATCAGCTAAGCGCGGGCCTGCCCAGCAAGCCGTTCGGTCGCAGGAGCAGCGTGAGGATAAGGATGACGAAGCCGACGGCAAGCTTCCACCGCGGGTCGATGAACAGCGTCGACCACTCCTGGGTGAGGCCGAGGAGAAGGCCGCCGGCCAGCGCACCGTAAGGGTTGCCGATGCCGCCGAGCACGGTCGCGGCGAAGAGGCTGAGCAGGAGCTGAAAGCCGAACTGCGGGCTCAGCACTCCGACGGCGGCCGCGACGAGGACTCCGGCGAGGCCTGCCAGCCCACCGGCGACGATCCACGTCGCCAGGATCACGCGCCGCGTGTCGACGCCCGCGACCTCGGCGAGGCTGACGTTGTCAGCAAGGGCGCGCATCTCCCGGCCGAGCCGCGTCACGCTCAAGAGAACCGCGACAACGACAAGGACGGTCAGCCCTAGCAGCATCACGGCGAGCTCGGTCGTCCCCAGCCGTACGCCGCCCAGGAAGCTCACCGCGCTCGTGATGTCGACGTTGAGGCTTTTCGGCTCGGTGCCGAAGAACAGCTGGATCGAGTAGCGAAGGGCGAAGGCGACGCCGATGGCGATCAGGAGGAGCTGGAGTCCGCCGGCCCGCCGACTGCGCATCGGCGCCCACAGCACGACCTCAAGCAGCGCGGCGAGCGCCGCCGTCGCGGCGACAGCGAAGGCAGTGGCGAGGACGACCGGCATCCGCAGCGTCGTGTTCGCGAGCAGAGCGACGTACGCGCCGAGCGTCAGAAAGTCGCCGTGCGCGAAGTTGACGAGCCTCAGGACGCCGAAGACGAGCGCCAGCCCGACCGCGCCCAGCGCGAAGTACGTCCCGACGACCAGGCCGTCGGCCGTGGCCTGCGCCGCCGGCTGGTAGCCCTTGACCAGGACGATAACGACGAAGACCGCGCCCGGCACGGCGACCAGCAACGCACCGCGACGCCCGGACGCGAGCTGTGAGGCGAGCGGAGAGTCCTGCGCCTCAGCTCCGGTCGAGGTCACTGACATCGATGGTGGCGGCATGCGGGACGGTCCCGCCTGCCGTTGGTTCCTTTTCTACTGCGACGGCTTGGTGTCGATCTTGCGAACGAGCACGAGCTTGCCGCTCTGCCACGTCGAGAGGTCGAACGTGCCCGTTGTGGTGTCGCCGACCGAGTTGAAGTTGATCGCGCCGGAAACGCCCATGTAGTGGATCTGCGTGCCGCTGCGGAGCGCCTTCATGGCGTCGGCCAGCTTCGTGAACGTGAACTCCTGGCCGTTCGGGCCCGAGATGTTCCGCATCTGGGCGTTGATCTTCGCCGGGTCGTTGGAGCCGGCCGCGACCGCGGCGAGGCCGCAGAGGATGCCTGCGTCGAACATGTTGTCGTCGAGCGCGAAGCGGCCGGGCCCGGGCGCGCTCGTGTAGAGCTTGTCGAAGTCTGCCGCGACCGCGGTCCCCTGCGGCGAGCCTGCGTTCGTCGCGTGCGCGCCCTCCAGCGCCGCGGCCGGGATGGCCGGTGGGATGGGCGACACGGCGAGCGCGTCGGAGACGTAGAGCTTCTTGGGGTCGAACTTGCCCGTCCTCAGGAGCGCCGCGGCGACCTTGCCGAAGGTGTCGGGGAAGTCGGCGAACACGAACGCGTCGGGGCTGCCGGCGACGATCTTCGCCGCTTCGGTGTTGTAGCTCGGCTGGTTCGGGTCGTACCCGACCGGGCCCTGGATAGTGCCGCCTCCCTTCGTCCACGCGTCCTTGAACGTGTTGGCGAGTCCCTCGCCGTAGGGCGAGTTCTGGTAGCCGATGGAGACAGTCTTGCCCTTGATGCCGCCGAGCTGGTCCTGCACCGCCGCGATCAGCGCGAGCGCCTGCAGATTGTCGGGCGGCGCCGTCCGGAAGATCGTCCCGCCGTCGTCGGTCTTGCGCAGCCGGGCCGACGTGGCGGACGGCAACATGGTGATCTTTCGCGCCTTCGTCAATCCGTTGAGGATCGCGAGCGCTTCCGGCGTCGAGGCCGGGCCGGTGAGGCAGGTTGCACCCTGGTCGACGAGCTTCCGCGCCGCGGAAAGCGCCGCCTGCGGGTCGGTCTGGCTGTCGGCGGACTCGAGTTGGAACTTGATCCCGATGCCCTCCGCCTGCGACGCCTTGTTGAGCTCGTCGACGGCGAGCTTCAACGCCTTGTCGGCCGGCGCGCCAAGTGCGCCGAGGTCGCCAGTGAAGGGCTCAACGTCGCCGATCGTCATCGTGAAGTTGAGCGAATTGTTTGACGACGATCCTCCACCGCACGCCGTCAGGGTGAGCAGCGCCGCGACGCCCGCGACCGTGATGGGTCTGAACCGGCTCCAACGCGAACCTCTCATGAGCTTCCTCCCCTCAAGCTGCTGTGCCCTCCCACCTCGAATAGTAGGCGTCGGGAATGACGATGACCTTGCCGAACGCGCGCCGCTCCTCGAGCTCGGCGATCCCCTCGCGCACTCGGCTGAGCGGCAAAACCTTGTAGATGACAGGCCAAAGGCGCCCATCCTGGACGAGACCGACGAGCTCGATGAGGTCGTCGCGCGTCCAGCCGTCGGAACCCCGAATGTCGATCTCGCGCACCCACAGGTAGCGCAGGTCAGTCACGGCGTCGTAGCCACTCGTTGCGCCGCAGCAGACGAGGCGGCCGCCCTTGCGGACGGCGCGCAGCGACTGCGGCCACGTGTCCTTCCCGGAGTAGTCGACGACGACATCGGCGCCGGCCTTGTCGGTCAGCGCCCACACCTTTTTGCCGAACTGCCCGTCGGGTGCGACGACCACGTCGTCCGCGCCGAGCTGACGGAGCCTATCCGCCTTGGCCTCGCTCCCGGTGCAAGCGATGATGCGCGCTCCGGCGAGCTTGCCCAGCTGGACGCAGCCGACGCCGACGCCGCCGGTCGAGCCGACCACGACGACCGTCTCGCCGGCCTTCAGCGCGGCGCGCGCGTAGAGCATCCTCCGGGCGGTACCGTACGCGACCGGCAGGGCGGCGAAACGCGGCAGGTGGGTGTCGTTCGGCAGGGGAATCAGATTTTCCACGGGGGCGGTCACGTATTCGGCCAGGCCGCCGCGCATGGTCTCGCCCAGCATCCCGACGCCGTCGATCACGGGATCAACCAACACCGGAGTTCCAACGTCGATTCCATGCGCCGACGGCCCGAGTTCCTCGACCCAGCCGGCGATGTCGCCGCCGCCGATGTGCGGGAGGGGCACCGGGAGGCCCGGCATGCCGCGGCGGACAAAGACGTCGAGGTGGTTCAGCGCGCACGCGCCGACGCGGATCAAGGCCTGGCCCTGTTGCGGCACCGGGCGGTCGAACGTCTCCACCGAGACCTTCTCCGGCCCTCCGTGCTCGCGGATCAACGCCGCCTTCATGGCGCCCCGAGCCTGCATGGCGGCTAAGACTACTACTGATGTGATGAGCCGCCAATCGGGTGTCGGGTGCATAAATGGCGTGCGGCGATCTGCTGCCTAGCGCCGTTACCGGCCCGGCGATCCGCGGGAGAATTGTCGGACGGATGGATCGATGCTTCCGGGTGGCGCGGAACCCTGACCCCGAGAGCCGGCTTGCCTATCTCGTCTGGCTCCCGATCGAAGGCGGACTCGTGCTCAAGGCGCGGGAGACCTGGCCTCGCGCGACGCGGGTCTAGACCTCATGTGTCCGTCTGGTTCCGGAAATGCGTGACACGGCTGTGATCCGGAGGAGCTCAGGCATCACGCTGGAACGGGCCCAGACGGCATTGCTCGACATCGATGATGTCGGGCGACTTGGCAAAAATATGCGGGACTGGATCCAGCAGGTCGGCCGTGACGTCAATCCTTCCACCGCCAACACCGGAGCAATTATTGGAAACATGTGATGTCAGCTCATCGCGTCGAAGAGCCTGCGGGTCTCAGGCCCTGGACTCGTACCAAGTTCGGCCTTTAGCAGGGCCTGCAGCTTCGCGTACGCGCGCAGCGCCTCGGCTCTGTTGCCGGAGGCCTTGTGGATGAGCATCAGACGCCGGTGACCCTCTTCGCGGAATGGCTCAAGCTCGACCGAATCCCGCGCGGCGCGAAGTGCGAGCGCGCGCTCTCCATTCATATCGTGGATCTGGGCGAGGCAATCCAGCGCACGCAGCAGTGAATTGCGAAGAATGCCACGGCGCATCTCGATCCACGGGGCGTCCTCGCCCGGCAGGAACGGCCGGCGCAATATGGCGCACGCAACAACTGCGGGTCCATACCCGGCTCGCGTATCGCCCGCAAGCAGCGCCGCTTCGGCCATGTGAACCGACTCGTTTGCCGTCTCGATGTCGATCCACGAACCGGCTGGCAGCTCGAGCCGATAACAGCCGGACGCTGCTGTCAGTGTTCGGCGGTCAAGCCCCAGCTCCGCCAGGAGACTGCGCAATTTGCTGACCATCGCACTCAAGGCCATGTCAAACGCCGTCGGTCGCTGCTGCGGCCACAGGCTTTCGACCAGCTCGTCCCGAGTAACCGGCCGACTGCGCTCGAGTGCGAGGTAGACAAACAGGCGGCGTCCCTGGCGTCCAGGCAAGCGGCCAGCGCGGAGCAGCCTGCCATCCTTGCTCAAGCACAGATCCCCTGTCAGGTAGATCCGCAGCATCGCCAAAGTTTCTCCAATCACCTGGTCCTAGTGTGGACGCGCCGGCGCAAGGGACGCCGGGTTGGCAAGGAGGAATTTGGAAGTGGCAGTGACAATCACGATTCGGGCTCGTCTCAAGGCTGAGCCAGCGACGATTCAGCAGATTCACGATGAGGTCACGTCGTTCACCAAGGACATGGCGCGCCAGGCGGGAGACATCTCGCACGTCGTGTATCTCAACCCACAGGATCGGCGCGAGTTCCTTGGCATCGATACGTGGCAGTCAGCCGAGCAGGCCCAGGCTTTCGCCGGGAGCCCCCAGATCCAGGAGTTTTTCGGCCGAATGTTCGAGGGTCAACCCGAGGTCAAGGTATGGGTCGACCCCGGCTGGAATAAGTGGTGATAGCCTGCGGCCTGGAGGTTTAGACGCAGTGCCTTCCAGGAAGCATCCCGCCGAGATCGAGCTGGTAGTCCGGTGCGACTGCGGATTCGAGGCGCGTGGTACCGAGGACACGCTAGTACCAGTCGTTCAGCGCCACGGCCGTGAAGCGCACAGGATGGAGGTGTCGCGCGAGCAGGTTCTTGCCATGGCCAGGCCGGCCTGAGCGCCCGACCGATCCGGGACGGCGGTTAATTTCCCCAACGGTTCGGCGGCTAGCGGCTTGACCTCAGGCATTTGGTCGGGGGCCCGGGATTTGAACCCGGGGCCTCACGGTCCCGAACCGGGGTGACGGCGTGTCCTCCTGTACTGAATCACCGAGCTCGTCGTGTCCTCTCGAGTCCTCCCGTGTCCTCCTGGTTCCGGAATTGCGTGACACACCTGTGACCTCCCGGTTTACTCGCCTCCAAAGCCTCATTGGCTTCACCGCGGATCCACCAGATCAAAGCCAGACCTGTCGGAGAGGATGTGTGAACCGGGCTGCCGCCGGCGAGTTGCCAGGGAGTCTAGTCCAGCTGCCAGGTCTCATTGAAAAGTGACGACACGATCCGATACCAGCTTGGAAGTCGGCTACGACTGCCCACGTCTTATGACGCCGAGGCCATCGCTTTGTAAGCAACGATTTGTCCGTTGAATCGGGCTGCCAACTCGACGGCGGTTGGTTCGCCATTGACCTGATAGATAGGGGTACCAGTGTCCAGGAAGGCTGCGTCCCCGTCCTTCAACCGGTAGTTGGGGTCACACACGTTGCCGCTGACCTTGAATTTGACATGAGCGTAGACAGGGCCCAGGTCGCTTTCTTGAAGTACGGCGGGAGACTGCGGACCCGCGACATATTGCGTCGAGCCGATCTGAACGAAGTTGACCCAATCGATCTGGGCGTTGCAGTCGGACGAGAATCCGGGCAGCTGGCAAGCCCCGAGAAGCAGGAGGCTCGCCACGAGGACAGCGACCTTGAGTGCCATCGATCTGACTGAACGCTCGGCAATCCCGTCCCGTAACGGTCGATTAGCGTTCGCGCCCCGTCTCCTGGCGACCGATGTACTTGCCCGGGTCCTTGTCGAAAGTCTCCTTGCAGCCGGCCGAGCAGAAGTAATAAGTCTCGGCGTTCTGAAAGGAGCGATATTCGGCATGCTGGGTGTCAACGCTCATGCCGCAGACTGGGTCGATCGCCGATTGCTTTTCCATTTGTCCTCCTGGCGTCACCGCCATCACGAGTGAATGACTCAAGTTGCCCGCGTGCGCGGACTCCGCAACCTGAGCCGTATACCGAGCGCGATCCTTCTCGAACTTTGATCGGCAGCCGGCTGAGCAGAAGTAGTACGGGGTACCCATGTGCTCGACATGCTCTGTCGCGATCGCCGGGTCGACGCTCATCCCGCAGACGGGGTCTCGAACGAGCTCTGCTCCGGCGGCCGGCCGGCGCGCATGAGCTCGCAGCATTTCTATGCCGCCCGTCGTGACGAAGCGCCAGGCCATAACGGTCACCAGGAGCAGGAAGGCGATGTCGAGAAAGGTCGTGTAGTTCCACGTCGGCCGGGTCTCGAAGACTGTGACGTGATGATTCATTGGTGCCAGTCCAAGAAGCTGGAAGGCGCCTCCGACCAGGAACCCTGCCAGCGCCATCGCCACGTAGGAGACGGCCAGCAGGTACAGCGACGTGCGGCCCCCGTAATACTTCCGATAGATGTTCAGAATCGGCAGGATGATCAGGTCGGCAAAAAGGAAGCTGATCACCCCGCCGAAGCTGATGCCGCCGTTCCAGAGCACCACCGCCAGAGGTACGTTGCCGACGGAGCAAACGAAGCTGAGCATCGAGATGACTGGACCGATCAGCGGGCTCCAGAACTCGTTGAGAGTCGGGTGGTTGGTCAGGAAGAGCGCCTGCCACCAGCTGTTCGGCACCCAGGCTGCGAGTGCGCCCGCGATCAGGAAGCCCAGTCCCAGATCCACGTACAGGGCGTTCAGGTCCATGTAGAACGCATGCGAGATCGCGGTGAACCCTCGTGGCGAGAAGATCCGAGTCAGAAAGGGTCCGTCTGTAATCGAGACGTCCATCTCGCCGTGCGCTTCGTGGGTCGAGCCGAAGACTCCGCGCTCTGCTTGGCGCCTGGCAGCATCGACAATCCGTTGGCGCAACGTGACCTTGAAGAGGATCCAGAGGATCACCGCCATGAGCAGGCCACCTGCGAACTCGGCAGCGACGAACTGCCAGCCCAAGAGGATGAGCAGGACAAGGCCCAGCTCGAAGACCAGGTTGGTGGACGCGAACTCGAAGATAATGGCGTTGACGAAGCTGGCCCCTCGGCGGAAGAGCGCCCTGCCGACCGCGACCGCCGCGTAGGAGCACGAAGAACTCGCAGCGCCGAAGCCGCACGCCAGGAAGAAACCCTTCAGGTCCGGCTTGCCCAACGCGCCAGCTACGGCTCGTTTCGAAACGACGGTCTGGATCATTGCCGAGAGCAGGAAGCCGAAGGCGAGCGGCCAGAGGACCTCCCAGAGCATGAATAACGAGATCTGGAGGGCGTGCAGGACCGCGTTGACCACGAACAAGCCCGTCTAGCTCCTCACCAACCGCTCGACCGCTTCGTTCAGCTCTCGCACCTTCGCCTTTCCCCCGCCGGAGCGGATCGCCTCCGTAACGCAGTGCTCGGTGTGGTCAGCGAGTAGCTGCAGGGCGACACTCTCGAGCGCCGCCCTGGTCGCGTTGACCTGGGTCAGCACGTCGATGCAGTAGCGATCGTCCGCCACCATCTTCTGGATTCCCCTGACCTGGCCCTCGATCCGCCGCAGCCGCGATTGGATGCGCCGCTTGTCCTTGGTGTAACCTGGCATGCATGCATGATACCCACCAGGGGTATGTGCGTGGCTCTGCCACTGTCGTCCTCCATGTGGGCGGCCTTCGTTTCGCGACCGAGAAAGCGGTCGTCGAGCGCGTCCTGAGCGGGCGGCCGGGTGTGATTGCGGTTTCGCCCAACCCTCTGGCGCAGACGGCTACGGTGACTTTCGATCCCGCTCGAACCAGCGTGGCGGAGCTGAGGCGATGGGTCGAGGCATGCGGCTACCACTGTGCCGGTCAATCGGTTCCTGACCACATCTGTGACGCGATGTCTGAGGTGCTCCCCCCAATCGCGCGCGCAGATCATCCAGCCCCGGCCATGTCTCCACATGAAGCAATGGGCCACGGCGGCCACGCGGCAATGTCGATGGACGCAATGGTTCGCGACATGCGGAATCGCTTCCTGGTCGCGGCAATGCTTTCGATTCCGATCCTGCTCTGGTCGGCCATCGGCAGGCAAGTTCTGCACTTCACTGTGCCGGCGCCGTTCGGCCTGCGCGATGACGTCTTCCAACTGGTACTGAGCCTGCCCGTCATCGCCTACTCCTGCTGGATATTCTTCGACGGCGCGGTGCGCGCCCTTCGCGCCCGGACCCTCGACATGATGGTCCTGGTGGCGGTCGCCATCGCCGCCGGATGGCTCTACTCGCTCGTGGTCACCCTGCGTGGCGGCGGCGACGTCTTTTACGAGGCCTCGACCGTACTAGCCTCATTTGTCCTGCTCGGCCACTGGTTCGAGATGCGGGCCCGAGGCGGAGCCAACGACGCCATCCGCACGCTCTTGAACCTGGCACCGCCAAAAGCGATCTTGATCAGGAACGGCGAGCAGGTCGAGCTACCGACGTCCGCGGTTCAGGTTGGTGAAACGCTGCTGATTCAGCCGGGCGCAAAGGTGCCGGTCGACGCCGTCGTCGAGGAGGGCACAAGCGAGGTTGATGAGTCGGTAGTCACCGGTGAAAGTCTCCCTGTCTCCAAAGCGCCGGGAGCGGCTCTCATCGGGGGTTCAATCAACAAGAACGGTGTGTTGCGAGCTCGAGCCACTCGAGTCGGCTCGGAGACTGCTCTGGCTCAGATTGTGAAACTGGTTCAGGAGGCGCAGAACTCCAAAGCCCCCGGCCAGCAGCTGGCCGACCGCGCCGCGTTCTGGTTGGTGTTGGTGGCACTTGTCGGCGGCACGCTCACCTTGGTCGTCTGGCTTCTCGCCGGCCGGAGCTTCAGTACCGCGATGCTGTTCGCGATCACGGTCGTCGTCATCACCTGCCCCGACGCCCTGGGTCTCGCCACACCGACTGCGATCATGGTCGGCAGCGGGCTTGGCGCAAAGCGAGGCATCCTGTTCAAGAACGCAGCCGCGATCGAAGCCGCCGCTCGAATCGACACTGTAGTCATGGACAAAACCGGCACGCTGACCAAGGGCGCACCCGAGGTCACCGAGATCCGCGTCCAGGGTTGGCTTGAAAGCGAGCTGGTCAGGCTCGCGGCAGCCGTCGAAGCAGACTCAGAGCATCCATTGGCCAAAGCCATAGTCGAACGCGCGCGATATACCGGTGTATCACGCCCGCAGGCAACCGGCTTTCAAAACGTTCCCGGGTACGGAGCGACCGCGAGTGTCGAAGGTCACGACGTCGCGGTAGGCAACCTTCGTCTCATGGAGCGCGAGGGAGTGAGCCTGGACGGGCTGGTCACCGAGCGCGACCGGATGGCGGCGGAAGGCAAGACCGTAGTCCTGGTGGCGGTCGACCGCCATGCTGCCGGCCTGATCGGCATCAGCGATGCTCCGCGAC
>WNEY01001764.1_pt1 | contig 15515 bp, 21 predicted proteins | sample 5400531 | NCBI WGS metagenome assembly WNEY01 (sample SAMN13153338, study PRJNA577476) | soil metagenome | isolation source: 200 cm saprolite under Douglas fir tree site 1 | place: USA:California | collected 2015-04-18
TGCTGCCCGCGAAGAGCGTGTACCAGAACATCGCGTTCGCGCTTGAGGTCATCGGGAAGCCGCGCCGCTTCATCCGCAAGGTGGTACCCGAAGTTATCGACCTGGTGGGACTCGAGGGCAAGGGCGAGCGGATGCCCGACGAGCTGTCCGGTGGTGAGCAGCAGCGGGTCGCGATGGCCCGGGCGTTCGTGAACCGGCCGATGATCCTGCTCGCCGACGAGCCGACCGGAAACATCGACCCGGCGACCTCCATCGGGATCATGAAAGTTCTTGACCGCATCAACCGGACCGGCACCACGGTCGTCATGGCGACGCACGACGCCGCGATCGTGGACTCCATGCGCAAGCGCGTTATCGAGCTTGAATACGGCAAGGTCGTGCGTGACCAGTCGCGCGGCGTCTACGGTCAGGCTTACTGAGGCCAGGCCTTCCAGCCAGACGGTAGCTGCCGCTCTGGCGTGACTACCGAAGGATCAGCGACATGCGTGCGCAGTTTGTATTCGGCGAGGTGTGGGTGGGCCTACGGCGTAACCTCACCATGACGGTCGCTCTGGTCGTGGTCGTCGCGATCAGCCTGTCCCTGCTCGGCACCGGCCTGCTCTTCGTCAAGCAGGTCAACCACACCAGGACGCTGTGGCAGAGTCGGCTCGAGCTGTCGGTCTACCTGTGCTCGGGGACTAACCCCGACGACACCTGCACGAAGAATGGTCCGGTAACCGAAGCCGAGAAGACGCAGATCATCAACACGCTCAACCGGCTGCCGCAGGTGGTCAGCTTCACTTATCAGAGCCAGCAGCAGGCCTACGAGCAGGCAAAGCGGCTCTTCGCCAATGAGCCGGTCATGCTGAACTTCGTCCAGCCAGGCGACCTTCCCGCGTCCTTCCAGGTCAAGATGAAGAACGCCGAGGCCGACGCCAGCCCGGTGACAGCGGCCATGATCGGCCGGCCAGGGGTCGACTCGGTGGGTGACGACGCCGCGATCTTGACGAAGTTTTACCAGCTGCTTGACGGAGCCAGAAACGCAGTCGTCGTGGTCGCGATCATCTTGATCGTGGCGGCGATCCTGCTGGTGGCGAACACGATCAGGCTGTCGGCGTTCAACCGCCGCCGGGAGACCGCGATCATGCGGCTGGTCGGCGCGTCCAACTTCTACGTCCAGCTGCCGTTCCTGGTCGAAGGCATGATCGCCGGCCTGTTCGGCTGGCTGATCGCGACCGGGCTTCTGGCGGCCGCCCAGAGTGGCCTGGACGGGCTGCAGCAGTACTTCCCGTTCCCGGTCCAGCTGACCACCACTGACCTGGTGGAGGTCGTGCTCGTCACGATGCTGATCGGTCTGGCGCTGTGCGGGTCGACGTCGTTCTTGACGCTCAGGCGTTATCTGCGCGTCTAAGGGGAATCAGAGCTACGGTGGCGCCAGAGCAGGGCAGGAAGATCATTGCCAGCAACCGGCGAGCCCGGCACGACTACGAGATCCTTGACGTTCTTGAGGCCGGCCTGATGCTCACCGGCACGGAAGTCAAGTCATTGCGTGCGGGCAGGGCAACGCTGACCGACGGCTACGCGATGATTAATGACGGTGAGGTCTGGCTGTACGGGGTGCATATCCCCCAGTACGCACAAGGCACGTGGACCAACCATGAACCGCGAAGGGTTCGTAAGCTGCTGTTGCATCGCAAGGAGATCGACAAGCTCGTGCGCTTGACGGGGGAGGGTGGGCTGACGCTCGTGCCGCTGTCGCTTTACTTCACCGATGGGAAGGCGAAGATCGAGCTGGCGCTGGCACGTGGTAGGAGAACCTACGATAAGCGGCATGAACTAGCTCGTAGGGACGCCGCACGGGAGGTTGAGCGTGCCTTGCGGCGCCGTAGGTAGCACAATGGCATGTGATGGCCGGCATGGCTAAGCGCGGGACCCATTCAGCGAGGCGTCGGACTGGACGGTCCAGGTCCGATGACCTCGGATCTGACGTACCCGAATCGGATTGGGACGGGCAGGGCTTCGCCGATCCCAATTCCGGGAGTGCTGTTCGGCCAAGTCCGCAAGGCTACTATCCGGCTGAGCCATACCCGCCAGATGGTTACCAGCCAGGCCCGTTCCAGCCTGAAGCGGATCGATCCGAGGCTCACTTGGGCGAGCCTGGACCGTATGAGGCGGCTCGCGAGCCTTCGCCGTTCGAGTCGCCGCGATATCAGCCCGAGTCTTATGAGGCGGAGTCTTATCAGCCCGAGTCTTATGAGCCGCAGGCGGGCCAGCCGCCGCCTTACCGGCCGTCGGGTCGTACGCCGGAGCCGTTCGGCTATGAACCTCCGAGCCAGGATGTCTGGAAGCCTCGCATGCGTGACGCTGCCGTCGGACAGCCGGGCGTAGGTGAGCCTGGGTACGGCGCGGCGGAGCCTGGGCATGGCGCGGTAGGGCCTGGGTACGGCGCGGCGGAGCCTAGGCGTGGCGCCGCGGGGCCTGCGTATAGCGCCGTGGAGCCGCCGATTCGCGAGGCCGGTCGGTTTGAGCCGGAGCCGTATCTAGCTCTCGGTCGGCAACCGGCGACCGAGCCGCCGCCTGCTCCCTCGCTGCCGATCCGCCGGGTTCCGGCCAGGCTGCCGCAGGATCCGACAGCACCACCACCACCACCACCGCCACCACCGTCGCAGGTGGCACCCGCTCCGTCGCGGGAGCCTGCGCGTCCGTCGCCCGAGCCGTCGCCGTCGCCGCAGGGTCAGGGTTTCTGGCCGCCGAGCGCTCCCATTGCTCCGCCGCCAGGTCCTGCTGGGTCGAGTGGGTCTGGTGTGCCCAGCGGGCCTGCCGTTCCTGGCCTGCCCGCGGTTCCCGGGGCGTCTGCCAGGCCGGTAGAGCCGGGGTTCCGGCCGCACGGCCGGTTGAGCCAGCCGCACTCGATGCCGCTTCCTCCGCCGTCGGCGTCGCGGAGTGTCCCGGCGTCACAGGGTCAGGTGCCACGGCCTGCGCAGCCTCTGCTGCCGCCAGGGCAGCCCCTGTCACCTGCGCAGCCGCCTCCGTCGGCCTTGCCACCGTCGGCGGCGCCCGGGCCGCAGCCTCGGTCGGTCATGCCGCAAACTCAGCCGGTGAATCCGCCGCCGGTCATGCCGCCGCCTGGTGTCGCGAGGCCGCGGTCGCGGACGACGGTGCCGCGTGCGCCCCGGTTCGTGCCGCGCAGTGAGATCGCCACGACGCCGCCGCTCGACGGATCGATCCCCGTCGGTGGGGCGGTGGCGCCGCCGCCGCCGTTCTCTGGCCAGCCTGGTCCCGGACAGCCTGGTCCCGGACAGCCACGGCCCGGACAGCCAGGGCTTGGACTTCCTGCATCTGGACAGCCGGGGTCAGTCTTGCCCGGGTCAGTTGCGCCGGGGTCGGTTCCGCCAGGCTCGGTTCCGTCGGTCTCGGTTCCGCCAGGCTCGGTTCCGCCAGGTTCTCGTCCGGTTCCGCCGGGGTCGGGTCCGGTTCGGCCTGGACCCGACCCCGTGCCGCCTGTAGCTTTCTCGCCGGGGTATGGACCAACTCCGCCCGGTGCGATCGCGCCCGGATCCATACCGGCTGGGCCTGGACCGGTTCCGCTTCGGCCGGGTTCATCTGTTCCAATGACGACACAGGCCCCGCAGGCTCCCCCTATGCCGCTGCCCGGCATGGACGTGCCGTCGACGGGTCAGTCCGGTCAGCATTCAAAGCCGGCCAGTCCTCGCCCGAAATCATCCGGCAAGAGCGGCGGCAAGTCCAGGCTCCCCTCGGTGCGCGCGATCGCGACGCTGTGCGTCGCCGGGATCATCGTTGTAATCGGCGTCACCAGCGTGGGTCCCTCCGGCCCGTCGGTGACCGCCAGCGTAAAACTGTTCCTGCTCAACTGGGAGGAGCAGCACTACCCGGCCGCGGCCACGATGACGACCGGCGATCCGCACGACGTCGCGCGGAGCATGCGAGCTGTCTACCATCAGGTCGGAGCTGAGGATCTCAATCTCGCCATGGGCCCGATCATGGTGAATGGTGACCGGGCCCGAGCCGCGTTCTATGCCTCGTTTGACCTCGGACGCGGCGGGTTGTCCTGGCAGTACACCGGCCACTTCCAGCTTCGGCGAACCGGATCAGGCTGGCAGGTGGTCTGGGCACCATCGGTGATCGTCCCTGGCCTTGGGCCAGGTGACCGGCTTGCCGTGCAGACTACGATGCCGGAGCGCGGAGTCCTGCTCGACGCTCAGGGTCACTCGCTGATCGAGCGGTCCCCCGCGGTCGAGCTCGGTGTCTACCCGGGCAAAGTTAAGAATCCGCTGCGAACCGCTGCGCTACTGGCCAAGATCACTGGTCTGGCCCACCTGGCCCAATCAGTCGCCGATGAGATGGCCGGCCAGATCGAGGCTTGGCCGCCCAGGAAGTTCCTCGAACTCATCCAGCTGACCCCGGCCAGGTACCGCCAGCTTCGACACGCTCTTAAGAAGGTGCCTGGTCTTAAGCACGTGCAAAAGATCAAGCGCCTGTTCAAGAGCGAGGTGCCCGTCGTCACCGGCTTGGTCGCCACCGAGACGGCCAGGACGCTGGTCGAGGACGGCGAACCGTATCGGCCTGGTACCACTGTGGGCTTGTCCGGTCTAGAGGAAGCGTTCCAGACAAAGCTGGCAGGCAGGCCAACGACCTCGATCATCGTGCAGAACAAGGCGGGTAAGCGGATCAGGGTGCTGCACCGCTGGCTCGGCGCGCCCAGTTCCAACGTCAGGACGACGATTGACGGCGGGGTCCAAGCCGCCGCGCATAACGCCCTGGCCAACCTGGGAATCTCGGGCACCATCGTCGCGGTCAAGGCGGGAACCGGCCATATCCTCGCGGTGGACCGGCACAACGCGCGCGGGATGCCGCTGCTGAACCCGCTCGACGGGCAGTATCAGCCGGGACAGACCTTCACGATCGTCTCGACGGCGGCGCTGCTCGGATCGCTGAACGCGGACACCCGGGTCCAGTGCACCAAGACCAATCGGGTCGGCGGCCAGGCCTTCTCTAACATCCCACCCGAACCCGATCTCGGCCCTGGGCCCAAGCTCAGCACGCTGTTCGCGCATGCCTGCAGCACCGCCTTCGCGGGACTGTCATACCGCCTCTCGCCGCGCATCCTGACCGGAGAGGCCGCGAAGCTGGGCATCGGCGTTCCGTGGAAGCTGCCCATACCAGCGTTCACGGGCAAGATCGCTAACCCGGGCAGCAATGCGCGAGAACTGGCGCTGGACACCGTCGGCAACGGTACGGTCCGGGTCAGCCCGCTGGACATGGCGCTGACTGCCGGCGCGGTCGACTCGGGTAGCTGGCGCGCACCGATGCTGGTCAGCGGACCAGCATCGCAGCAGCCGAGCAAGTCAGGACTCAGCCGCCGGGTAGCCGCCGAACTGCGCTCGTTCATGCGAGCGACCGTGACCTCAGGTGCTGCCCGCGCCGCCGACCTGCCGGGAGTTCATCTGTACGGCCAGGTCGGAACCGCGCCAGTACCCGGTCACAGCCACCTGAGGGCAATCTGGTTCGTCGGCTTCCGCGGCGACGTCGCCTTCTCGGCGGTCGTCCTATCGAAGTCCACCGCGTTCACGCCGGTGGTGCAGCTGGCCAAGCAGTTCGCAGCGGGCTTGCCGAGCGGCTCGTAAGCCCCGCCCGCGAAACTCCGTTCGGTTGGCGATCCAGATCCGTTCAGTCGGTGGGTGAGAGCCCGACATAGCAAGGGCTGGCACCTAGATAACCTCCGCTTGTACTCAGTTAACCCAGGTTGGGGCCCATGCGGCGGCTACCCGCGTTAACCTGGCGTGAGTATTCGACCGCACGCAGCAAGCGCGAGCAAGTTGCAGGCAGTCGTCAGCTGGCGTCGTAGCTGACGCACAGTCTGGTTCCCGTCCTGGGTGACGGATCTCCGTCGCACAGCACGGTTTCTCCGCCCGTCGGCGGCTGGCTTGACCGGTTGGCAGCAAGGCAACTTCAAAAGTTGTTGAGAAATTCGTCACGCTGAGCAACCATCTGGCAACGATCTGGCGTCTTACTATGTGACGCTGGTCTGCCGCTTGGGGGGTTGCGGCCCAGTAGTCGTGATGAGAACCGGGTCTCATCTCGGGGGAGGCCCGGGCAAATGGGACCGGCCCCGACCCTGCCGGTCAAGCCCCTGTGGGCGCGTTTTCGGCCACCGCCAGCGCCTACAGGGGCTTCTCACTGCCTAGGTGCCCTTGCGCACCGGGGAATCGGGGACCGGGCGCCGCTGTTGCAGATGGCGGTCGTCCTTGTTGGCCTTCGTTTTGCGGATGTCGGCCAGATGGGTACGATCAGGAAAACTGCATAGGGGGTGACTGGCTTCGACTTCGGTAGTTGATCCAGGGGAAGCGGGCCGAGGGTTGCGGTGATGACCTCGTAAATCCTGTTGCCGCAACGTATAAGTGCCAACTCATCGCGCACTAGTCTCTCCCTCGCTGCCTAAGCGAGTTTAGAGACCGTCAGTCCGGGGGTTCCTCCGACCCGGTGTCTGGCGTCAGCTAGGAGGATCCACCGCTTAGTCCGGTCGCGGGACTAATCGGGACATCAAACAGCGACTGAGCCCATCGGCGGCTCGTCTGCGTGACCGCCGGGGCTGAGAAACTAGCAGCAGACTGCGCCCGGAGAAGCCCTGGTGAGGTACTGAAGGACGCGGGTTCGATTCCCGCCACCTCCACAGATTTTGACGTTGTGGTTGGTCACTCGGACGCCATGCGGCCTGGAGACAGGCCGCATGGCGTCCGAGTGATGGAGCTTCCCGTCGGCCACGTCCTCGACATCCAGGACCGCGCCCACATCTATCGTCACGGGATCCCGTGCCCGGTCGACGTAGGCCAGCTGCAGCCGCAGCCTCCTGGCCTCCTGGCCGCCGGGGCTAGTGATGATCCATTCGGCCAGACCTTCGCCCGTGCCGGGAAAGATGTCAGCGAGCCCTGTTCTGGCCCTGGTCAGGCCCTTCTTGGTTGATTCCCGTCAGCAGAAAGAATTCGGCCTGCTTTGTGGAAATGCGTCGCAATTGTCCGAGGTGCCAGTGACCTGAATGTTCACGTGCGTGTGGGGCAGCTCAGGCGGCGGGAGTGCCGGCAACTGGCTTGCGGGCGACTCCGGCGCAGGCCATGGCCAGTACCGGGTCGTCGCCGACGCCCAGGGTGTCCGCGTCGGGCCGCCACTCGGGCACAAGCACTAGGCCGGGGTCGACGAGTTCGAAGTCGCCGAAGAAACCGCGGACTTCGCGCAGGGTCCTGAACTGGCCCCGGTCCATTCCGGCTCGCAGGACTGCCTGCACTTTCTTGGTAGCTGGATCACCGGACTCGAGCAGATGGTGGATGAACATGTAGCTTCCGGGCGCGAGCGCTTCGCCCAGCGTCCTGGTGAGTTCTCCCGGGTGCTCCGAATCCAGGATGTGATGCAGGATGCCGCACAGCAGCAGGCCGATCGGCTGCTCCCAGTCCAGGTGCGCGCGGATCGCGGGGTCGCCGGTGATGCTCTTCGGGTCCCTGAGGTCCCCGTCGGCCGCGATGGTCGCGTTTTCGTCGGCTAGCAGAGCCCGGGCATGCGCCAGCACCACCGGGTCGTTATCGACGTAGACGACCCGGCATCCGGAATCGATCCGCTGAGCGATCTGGTGCACGTTTTCCGCGGTCGGCAGGCCCGAGCCGATGTCGATCAGCTGCCTTATGCCGGTCTCTGCGACCAGGAACCGGACCACGCGGCCGAGTACCTCGCGCTGCGCCCGGACACCGACCTGCACCGTGGGTGCCGAGGCGATGATCTGGTCACCGACCGCTCGGTCCGAGCCGTAGTTATCTTTCCCGCCCAGCAGGTAGTCGTACACGCGGGAAATATGCGGCTGCCCTGGATCGACCAGCGCACGACCGGAGTCGCCATAAATCACGACCCAATCCTAGCTGCCGAAAATCTTGCGGTGTCCTCGCGGGCGCCACGGACGTTGACCACCAGCGCGTGCAGCCAGATCTTCGGGCAAATCTTCTCCAGCGGCCGCGAATGACACGGGAAGCTGCTCATCTAAGCACCATCCCAGCGCAGTACGCCAAGAGCCGGAAGCCACACGGATCGCCCATGTATTAAGCGATCTGGCCCTGTGTGTCCACCCCAGTTCCGTAGTGATGCGCCAAACATGATCGCGTAGACGACGGCTACGGCAAACTAGTACATTGGCAGTCTGCATCCCGGCGTAAGTGATTTCATACCATTTCACCGGATGTGGGGTTCGGCGGCGGCCTAAAGCAGAGCCTGGTGCCGGGCGGGTCCTTACTCACTGATTCAAGGCTGCTCAGGACGCCCATATGAGAGTTAAGTCGCCCACGATCACGCTGCTGACCGGCGCCGGACTTGGCATTGTCCTCCTTGTTGCCAGCATGCTGGCAACCGCTCATGCCGCCGCGCCGTCCGCCCCGGCGCCCACTCGGTCTCCGGCCCACGCCGAAGACGCCGGCTCGCCGCCGGCGTCGCCTTCGCGGACGAGCTCTGCATCTGCGAAGGCGCCGACCCGCGCTACCTACGTCGCACAGGTGCACGGGGGTGGCGCGGCGGTTGCGATCTCCGTCAGCGGCGAGCGGGCCAGCGCCTACGTCTGCAAGGGATCAGTCATCGAGGCGCGCCTCAGCGGCGCCGCGGCCGGCGGAAACCTGACCCTGACCGGTCGCGACCACGCTCAGCTTCGTGCGACGTACAACTTGAGGAAGGCAGTCGGCGACGTTCTGGCCAACGGCATCCGCTACACGTTTTCGGCACCAGCGTCGCGGAAATCCTCCGCCGGGCATGAGTCCGTTCGCTCCCGGTGCGAAGGTGAGAGCCGGCTTGGGACGGGTGCCGGACAGGGTGGCGGCCACGGCGGTGGCGGTGACTGACGATCCCATGCCAGCTAAACGGAGACGAATATGACAGCACAGCCGGAAGCTTCCGCTCCGCTGCCACCGGAGCGCGCCGCTTCGGGCGCGGCCAAGCTAGTGGTGCCCTGCCTGATCGGCGCACTGGTCGCGCTGACGCTGGGTGTCTTCGGGCGTCTCCATCACCCGACCGGCATAGCGATCAACGTCGCGGGATTCTCAAGCCTTGGCTCGGTGAAGTCCTGGCTGGCCACGATCGCAACCGCATTCGCGCTGATCCAGGTTGGCTCGGCGCTCGTGATCTACGGGAAGATCCCGCGCGTGAGCGCGCCGTCCTGGATCGGCGGTCTGCATCGATGGTCAGGCCGGATCGCATTTCTCGTGGCTGTTCCTATCGCGGTGCAGTGCCTCTACGCGCTCGGATTTCAGACCTTCAGCGCTCGGGTGCTCATTCACTCGATTCTCGGCTGCCTGTTCTTTGGCTCCTTTACCGTCAAGATGCTGATCTTGCCCAAGCGCGACATGCCATCGTGGCTGCTGCCCGTCCTCGGCGCCCTAGTGTTCACGGCGCTGATCGGAGTGTGGCTCACATCGGCCTACTGGTTCTTCTCTACCTTCGGCATCAAGCGCTGAGGAGTCGCACCATGACAGAGCCCGGCGTTCCCGCCGCCAGCCGCCGCGCCATGCTGGCCTGTGCCGGCGCCGCCTGCGCCGCTGCGCTGGCCGGATGCGCTCGCTACAGCGCCAACGGCGGGATCGACGGCGGCCAGTCCGCCCCGAGCAGCCCCGAGCCAGGGGGCTCGGACGGGTCCGGCGTATTGGCCACGACCGCGGAGATCCCCGTCGGCGGCGGCAAGATCCTTACCACAAAGAAGATCGTCATCACCCAGCCGCAGGCCGGCTCATTCGATGCCTTCACAGCGATCTGCACTCATCTGGGCTGCACAGTCAACACCGTGGCCGACGGAACGATCGACTGCCCGTGCCATGGAAGCAAATTCAGCATCTCCGATGGCTCGGTCGTCAACGGCCCGGCTACCACGACTCTTGCCCGGATCAACATCAAGGTTCAGGGCAACTCAATCGCCCAGGCGTAACACCGGCATAGGAGAGCGTGTGGATCCCGTCAGGCTGGCCGATTACTCGTTGGTCTGCCCTAATTGCTTGCTCAGCGCGCGCTGGGCCCAAGCCCTGCGACCGGGGCAGGACACCGGCTGCCCGCTGCGGCCAGGCGGCCGCGCTCTCGGGAACGGGGTCGCCGGAGCCGTTACCGGATCCGCGAGTTCTTGCCGTCAGCGATCATCAGGTTGCCCGGCCCGTCCACCGCCACCCGAGCGGGCCGGGCTGCATGGCCGTGGTGGCCGGGGCCGTCAGCCAGCCTGCACCGGGCAGCCCTGCGGCCGGACGTCATGATGTGACTGCGCTGTGCCGGTACGGGCGGAAGGTCTCGCGGATCTCGGCGACGAACCGGTGCGGGTTCTCCGAGGCCAGGAAGTGGCCACCGCGATCTAGCACGACGAAGCGTTCCATGCCCGGGTAGGCGCGGCGCAGCCAGCTCTGGGGCGGCACCGGCAGGTGCGGCTCATGCGGGATGAGCACCGACGCCGGCGCCGTGATCGCCTCGCCCGGGCCGAGCGGGGGTTCGGTGGCCGGCACGTAGAGCCGCATGGAACTGCCGATGGTCTCGGTCAGCCAGTAGATCATCACGTTAGTGAGCAGCTCGTCGGAGCTGAGCCGGCCGCGGGTGGCCGGGTCGCTCCAGGTCAGCCACTTCTCAAGGATCCACGCGGCCAGCCCGGCCGGGGAGTCGTTGAGCGCAAAAGATAGTGTCCGCGGCCGGGTCGCCTGCACGTGGTCATACGCGCCGGCATCACGGTCCCACCTGTGCGACGCGGCCGCGAAGGCCTGCTCCGCCGCGGTGAGCGTCCCGGCGGGAGCGAGGTACGGCGACATGGGGCTGGCGGTCTGCACCGCGAGCAGCCCCGGCGGGTTGCGCACCCCGAGCCAGCTGACCACCTTGCCGCCGATGTCGTCGCCGTGCGCGACGTATCGCTCGTATCCCAGCTGTTCGGCCATCAGCAGGTGGAACAGGCCGGCGATCCACCGCCGGGTCGGCCGCCGGTCCAGGCACCGGCCGGAGAACCCGAAGCCGGGCAGCGCGGGCGCGACCACGGTGAAGCTGTCCGCGGGATCATCACCGTGCGCGGCCGGATCGGTCAGCAGGGACAGCACCCCGAGGTACTCCACCATGGAGCTGGGCCAGCCGTTGCACAGCAGCAACGGCATCGGGCCGGACCCGGTACCCCGAACATGCAGGAAGTGCAGGCGAACCCCGTCCACTACGGCCCGGAACTGCGGCACCGCATTCAACCGGCGCTCCTGAGCACGCCAGTCGTAGCCGTCACGCCAGTACGCCACCAGCCCGGCGATGCGCTCGATCATGTCGTCGTCCTCGCCGGCCGGGTCGCCGGGCTCACCGTCCGGCATGCTCTGCCGCGGCGGCAGCCGGACAGCAGCCAGGCGCCGGGCCAGATCATCCAGGACCCCGCCGGGAACCGCGATCTGAAACGGCACGATCTCAGTCACGCACGACACCCTAATCCGGCCACTCCACCCCTGCGCCCGGAACCCGGCCGCCCGGGCCCCGATGCAGCCAGATGAGCCGGCACGTCGTTCTGCCCGCCCGCCGAGAATTCCCGTTGCGAGTGGCCCGCATCGGATGTCTGATTGATCGGCCACCAATTCACGGGAGGGACATGACGTGCATGTCGCTGCCCACCCCCACGCTGCATACCGCCCGCCTCCGACTGCGCCCCTTCGACGACGCGGATGCGGACGACCTCTTCGCGCTGCACAGCAACCCCTACGTGATGCGCTACTGGGACGCGCCGCCGTGGAGCGAACGCGGGCGCGCCGAGCGGTTCATCACGGCTTGCCGGCAGATGGCAGAGGGGGGGCACCGGGGCGCGGCTGGCCGTGGATCGTATCTGCGGCGGGGCGTTCATCGGCTGGTGCAGCCTGAACCGGTGGAATCCGGACCACCGCAGTGCATCGCTGGGCGACTGCTTCGACGATGCAGCCTGGGGCCACGGCTACGCGACGGAAGCCGCGCGCGTTCTGCTGCGGTGGGCCTTCGACACGCTGGAACTGAATCGCGTCCAAGCTGAGACCGATACGCGCAACGTGGGATCTGCCCGCGTGCTGGAGAAACTCGGGTTCATGCGGGAAGGGACGTTGCGGGAAGACTGCGTCGTGAACGGCGAGGTCTCTGACTCGTGGGTCTACGGGCTGATCAGGCGGGAGTGGCGGCCGTCGTCCGAGCCGGCTCCCGCCCGCTGAGTCCTCGCTCCCTCGCGAGACGTCGCCCGGCACCGGGCCGACCCCTGGCCATCGCGTAGGAGCGAGGCCGCTGATTATGAGATGCCGGCTTGCAGCAAGCGGTTCACCATCGCCGACGACGGCATTACCGGGACCCGCGCTCAGGACGGCGACCCTCGACCGGACTGACCGGGCATCCGCTCATGCCGCGTAGGGCGCGGTCCGTCAGGCACGATGCAGCCGCCTGCCGGCGCGATGCAAGACCGGTCGCCACCACCTCCATCGGCGACCTCCTGCGACCAACCGGGGCAACTGCAGGTGATCACACTCACGCATTCCGGCCGACCTCGGGGCACATGCCTGCACCAAAGCCACGGCATAAACGACCGGGCTTTGGCAAGGCGGTCCTTCACAGAGCGCCTTGACTGTCACGCTCAGTAATCAAATTCACAATCGGCAGACGCAACTACGGCTCGATCTGGCGTGACGTCAGGACATCTGATCGGCTTGCTGGCGGCGAGCAGAAAGGGCGTTCTGCGCCTGCTGGAGTTCGAACCGTGCATAAATGTTCAAAATATCTTTATCAAGCCATATCTGCCTGCGAGCTGGGTTGACTGTTGACATATCGAGCATCTTGAGCTCATTTGGACCGTGCATGTTTACTTACCTCGGCAGTAGTATTGGCGGCAATAGTTCGCGGGGAGGCCGCCTGATGGACAGCACCGTTCTTGCCCGTCTTTATTTTGGTCGTGACGATGCGGAGCACGATCTGACGGACGGCTTGCTAAGGGAGGGGTTCCTGGCGACCGAGGCTTATGAAGAGGCTCTGTCCGGTCGCAAAACATTGGTTATCGGGCGTAAGGGCTCGGGGAAGAGTGCCATCTGCGTGCGCCTAGCTATGGGCGGGATCCGGCGCGGGGCAACGGTCCTGATCACACCTGATGATGCAGCAGGCAGTGAGATCCGGCGTTTCGAGCTACAGGGACTAACGAACGAGACCGCGAAGGCTGTCGTGTGGCGGTATGTCTTCGCGGTTCAGGTAGCGCGATACATCACTGGTCACGTAAAGGCGGAGCACAGCCGCCGACTTCCGCCTGCGGTTCGCGCGCTACGTCGCTTTCTCAAGGACAACGGCGAACTAGCGGGCGGCGATCGCCTGTATGACCGCGTTGTGGCGGGGGTTCGGGGTCTGCAGTCAACTTTGTCTCTGGAGGCGTTCGGTTTCAAGGCGTCAGTCGACTTGAAGACTTCGTCCGAGGGTGCGCGGGCCTCCCGGCAGATCGAGGTGCTGGAGGCTGGAGTCGCGGCGGCCTTCGCCGAGTTGCGGTGCACTGAGTCACATGAACCACTCCTCTTCCTGGTTGATCAGCTGGAGCAGGTCTGGTCGGCTGACGAAGACAGCGCCGCTATGGTCATTGGCCTGCTGCTCGCGAGCAAGCACATAGCGGGAACGTTCGGCAGAGCTGTGCGTTGCGTTCTCTTCGTCCGTGCCGATATTTACGATGCGCTGCGCTTCAGCGATGGCGATAAATTCCACGGCGACGAGCGCAGAATCGACTGGTCGATCCAGGCGCTGCGCCAGATCGCGTTGAGCCGGGCAACGGCCTCCCTAGGTCGCGAGGTCTCTGAGGATGAGTTGTGGAGCGAAATCTTTCCTGCGGCCGTCAACGGCAGCGATACTGCCACATACCTTCTGTCCCGCTCGCTGCCTCGTCCGCGGGACATCATCCAGTTCCTCAATGTTTGCCGTGACACCGCCGCGCAACATTCGCACGGCCGCATAGAGCCCGAAGATGTACTTGAGGCCACGCTGATTTTCTCGCAGTGGAAGCTGGGTGATCTAGCGCGCGAGTACCGGGTCACCTATCCGTACCTTGAGCGCCTGTTCGTCCTGTTCCAGAACGCCGGTTACGTCGTGACGCGCGGAGCGATCTGCCAGCGTTTTGAGTACGCCCGCAGGACGCTTCAGGAGAACTTCCCGCGCTACGTCGACGTGCTCACTCCTCGTGGCATCATCGAGGTCTTGTACGGAGTCAGCTTCCTCGGCGTGCTGCGAAACGGCGACGTGGTGTACCCCAGCGGCTCTGAACCGCCAGTCCAGCCACACGAGGACGAATTTCACATACATCCGTGCTTCCGAGCGGCCTTGAACACGATGCAGTCGACAAAGGTCGATGAATATCAAGCGCTTCTTCATCTTGGCACACATGGTGTAGCGCAAGGCATCGGCACCGTCGTGATCGGCCAGCTTGCTCCCTATCGTCCCCCGCGAGCCTTTGCCTTGGTCGAGGCGCTACTCGATTCATGTCAACGTATCCTGCGTCAGCTTGGCCGCGCGCAACTTCCGGCAGAGACCAGAGAGCTGGTATCCGTAGAGATAGGCCGGATCATAAGCAGCACAGACGAATTGGTTGAGCAAGCGAACTCAGGAAGAGGCAATGACCTGGTCCCGCATTTCACGCACGCGGTAACATATCTGCGCTCGCTCGGAACGCAACTCAGCCGCGAGGGTTTCGACGAGAACCTGACCCGGCGTATTGAGGACGAAACCCGCCGGCTGGTGGCTCATGTCAGCGGCGCGGGGGAGGCCGACCGCGCCATTTCTTAGCGGATTTCGTCTAACTGGGGTTCGTGGTCAGCCAGCGGAACGGCGCGTGGCACCGCCCGATCGAGGTACCGGCAGCAGCGCAGGCAGGCATTCTCTCTCCGGCTATGCCGACCAGCCCCCATCGAATACCAGGATCGGTGCCTGGCCCGGCCGTTTAGGGCGGCCAGTACCCGGCGGGGGTTCCACCACGCAACTCATTGCCATCCGGGTCGGCCAGGATCTGCCACCTGAAGCCGAACTCGGCCATCGGCTCCCCGGTCACCACCACGCCGCCCGCCGCCCGGATCCGCTCCACCTCAGGCCCGATCTCGGGGGTGCGCAGGTCAAGATGCATCTGGCTCTTAGTCGGCTTCGGGTCCGGTAGAATAGGGGAATGCAGAACCACCACATAGGGGGACGTAGATAGGCAAGCATGTAGCGCTGTACTGCCGGCTGAGTCCGCGCCCGGACGGGAAGACCGAAGGCGTCGCAGTTCAGGAAAGGCAGGGCCGGGACTACTCGAAAACCGCATGGCCCGGCATACCGATCGTGGTCTACGCGGACAAGCTGCTCTCTGCGGCTGATGAGGACGTGGTGCGGCCCGAGTTCGAGAGGCTGCGCGCGGAGGTCAAGGCGGGCAACGTCGCTCACATCTGGTGTGTCGAGCAGTCCCGCCTCCAGCGCATCGAGGTCGGCTGGTTCGTCCTGGCCGCCGAGCTGGTAGCGGCGGGCATAGACGAGGTCCACACGAACCGTGACGGCATCGT
>WNEY01001765.1_pt1 | contig 15514 bp, 12 predicted proteins | sample 5400531 | NCBI WGS metagenome assembly WNEY01 (sample SAMN13153338, study PRJNA577476) | soil metagenome | isolation source: 200 cm saprolite under Douglas fir tree site 1 | place: USA:California | collected 2015-04-18
CGTTGTCGTGGTGGTCGCTTTTGGAGATGCTCCCTGTCCTTCCCGCGAGCGAGGCTCCCTGGGAACCGAAGACTGTGTTGCTCGAGAGCCAGGGTCTGGCCGTACTGAGAAGCGACGGCCGATACGTGAGTCTCGAGTGCGGGCCGCATGGCGGTGGGCACGGCCACCCCGATCGGCTGCAGCTGACGGTGTTCGCGGACGGTGTCTACTGGCTTCCCGATCCCGGCACGGGTCAGTACGTCACGCACGACCTGTTCTGGTATCGTTCGACGTTGGCGCACAACGCGCCGCGCCTGGACGGGGAATCCCAGCCGCCGGGCAACGCCAGTTGCGCGTGCTTCGACGATCAGGGTGAGTGGGCGTGGGCCCATGGGCGGTTCAACAATCTGATTCGCATGGTCGCGACGGGTCCCGCCTATATCGTCGACGTGACGACGCTGGCCGCCCGGGAGGAGCACCTGCTCGAGCTGCCCTGGCATATCGCGGGTCGCGGCGCGGTAGAGACGAGGGGCAAATGGGTCAACGACGAGCTGCCCGACGAGTTCGTGACGCGCGTGCAGCGCTTTATTCCTGATGAGCACCGGGGGGAGGGGGAGGGGGAGGGGGAGGGGGAGAGAGCGATCGTTCTGTCGCATGCGCAACAGCGCGCGCGGCTCACCGCACATCTGGTGATCGACGGCGAGCTGCTGGAGACGGAAGGGCCGGGCCTGCCAGGCGAGCGCGAGCGCGCAACCTTCTACGTCGCGCGCGCGCGTGGCCGCAACGCGCGGATCATCACCGTACTCGAGCCAAACCCGGACCAGCCCGTGATTCGGGCTGTGCGCACGCGCGGCGATACCGTGGAGATCGAGACCGGCTCAGGAGTGGATCGGCACCGCTTCAGCACGGCGGAATGGATCGTCGAGCGCGAGGGACAGACTACCGTGATTCTGCGCGGACAGCGGGAGGCAACCGTCCCGTTCGCGCCGCTACTCGAAATCGATCTGCCCACGCCGGTGACCGCTCCGGCGTTCCATATCGGAGGACCGCCACCGCTCGACGGGACGCTCGAAGGCTTCGACCTGTCGGAGCCGCTCGAGCTGGGACTCGAGGATCAATATCGTCGGAGCGAAGATGCGTATCCTGGACCCGATGACTTCTCCGCCGTCGCCTACGCGGCGTGGGACGAGTCGGCGCTGTACCTGGCGGTCGTTGTGACCAAGCCTGATTTCGTGCTGCGGTCGGCGCAGGCGGCGCCGCTCCGGCTCGATAATGAACCGGATGAGATCCATTCCGATGGGCTGCAGGTGTACGTCGCCCCGGCACGGCGTCCCTCGAGCGATGACGTCCTCGCTTCGGTTGGTTATCTCATTGTCCCGAATGAGGACGGTCATTCGATTCGTGCCATCACGACGAGCGACACCCGTGACCATGGGAATCCCGCGGCGGTGCGCGGCGGCTGGCGCCGGACCGACACGGGCTACAGCATGACCGTGGCGATTCCGTGGCCCGCCGGCGTGAATCCTCACGCCGGGGCCCGCGTGAGCTTCGACCTCATCATCAATGAAATGCTTCCCGGCCGCCTGCGGCGCGTGGGGCAACTGGTGTGGAGCGGCGGCGGCGGGTGGGTGTGGCTGCGCGGTGATCGCCAGGACCCCACGCGCTTCGGGGTTCTCGAGCTCGTGGGATGATCATCGTCGTTCTGCATGAGCCTCAAGATCTGGTGAACATCGCGCACGTCGTGCGTGGTATGAAGAACTTTGGTGTGCGCGATCTCCGGCTCGTGAATCCGCGCGAGTACGAGGCCTACCGCGTGGAGGGGATCGCCCATCAGACACACGACGTACTCGCGCGCGTGCGCGCGTACACGAAGCTCGAGGAAGCACTGGCCGACTGTGTGCACATCGTCGGTTTCACGGCGCGGGGACGGACGGCAAAGCGCAATCTGCAGCGCCCCCGAGACGCGGCCGTCGAGGTGGTCGCGCTCGCCGCTGCAGCAGAGGGCCCAATCGCACTGCTGTTCGGCCGCGAGGACAAGGGGCTCTCCAACGAGGCGCTCGATCGCTGTCACCGGGTGGTGACGATTCCCAGCGATCCCGCCTACGCCTCGCTGAATCTTGGACACGCCGTCATCATCATGCTCTATGAGCTGGCTCTCGCGCAGGGCGCCGAGGCGCATCCGTTCAAGTTGCCGCGACGGCCATCCGAGCCGGCCGATGCCGCGGAGCTCGAGCGATTGTTTGTGGACGTCGCCCGCGCGCTGCATGCGATCGAGTTTTTCAAGACGCGCAACCAGGGCGGCGTGATGCGCACGATGCGTGAAATTGCGCATCGGGCGCCATTGGATGCGCGCGAGGTGAAACTGTTGCGCGCGATGGCTATCGAGGTGACCAAATACGGTGAACGACTGGCGCGTTCCGGGCTTCACGTCGACCGGTAGCAAGCGCCCCGAGGCGCTCTTCGGCACGCCTGCGCGCATGACGCGGGCGGCCGGCTACCGCGTCTGGGATGAAGACGGACGGGAGTACATCGACTTCGTCATGGCGCTGGGCGCTGTGGCGCTGGGATATGGACACGCTGACGTCAATCGCGCGGCGGAAGCGGCGATCGCCGCGGGTGTCGTCGGTCCATTGCCGCCCGTCGCCGAGGAAGAGCTCGCCGAGGCGCTCGGCGAGAAAATTCCGTGGCTCGAGCGAGTGCGCTTTCTCAAGACGGGCGCGGAGGCGGTCGCCGCCGCCGTGCGCCTGGCCCGCGTCGCCACGGGCCGCGACGAGGTCTTGGGGTGCGGCTACCACGGCTGGCTCGATTGGTGTCAGGGAGCGACCGAAGGTGTGCCCGCCGCCGTGCGCAATCTCTTCGCCGAGTTGCCGTTCAACGACGTCGCGGCCGGGCGCGAGCTGATTCGCGCGGGCGCGCCGCGCCTCGCCGCGGTCGTCGTGGAGCCCGTGATCGTGGCCGAGCCGACGCGCGAATGGCTGCAGATGTTGCGCGTCGAGACGGAGCGAGCGGGTGCGATCCTGATCTTTGACGAAATCAAGACGGCGTTCCGACTCGCGATCGGAGGCGCCGCCCAGCGCTACGGTGTGAAGCCCGCGCCCGACCTCGTCGTGCTGGGCAAAGCGCTCGCGAATGGGTTCCCGCTCGCGGCGGTGGGCGGCAGAGCAGATCTCATGGCCGCCGCGAGTCGCACGTGGATCTCCTCCACGCTGGCGACGGAAGCTGTAGCGCTTGCGGCCGCGCGGGCGACGCTCGAGGTGTTCGCGCGCGACGACGTCTGTGACCATCTCCATCGTATCGGGACGCGACTGCTGCACGGCCTGCATGAAGTGCAGCGCGCGCACGCGAGCGTCGTGACGGGGGTCGCCGGCATCGCCGAGATGTGTTTCCTGCATTACGCGACGGACGATCTGTCGCGCGCCGTCGCGCAGCAGGCCGCGCAGCGCGGTCTGCTGTTCAAGCGTACGGCCTACAACTTCGTCTCTCTGGCGCACGACGAGGGCACGGTCGACCGTGCCCTCGCCATGCTGCATGAGGCCTTGCGCGCGATCTAGAACAGCGTGTACATGCTCACGACTAGGAAGATCACGATCGCGGCGATGATCACGACGGCGGTGTAGCCCATCGCCCGATCCTGCGGGACTTTCATCAGCGTCGGCACGCCGAGGTAGAGCAGGTAAAGGCTGTACAGCGACACGATGACGCCGACCATGAGGAACAGGCCGTGAAGGTTGAAGATGCCGGCCAGCCACATCGGCGTGCTCGAATAGGCCGCGACTTTCAGGGCCTGGACGTCGTTTTTCTGCCCACCGAAACCCGGTGCGAGCAGGCTGATGATCTGCGTGAGTACGAACACCGCGGCCAGCTGCAGCACCAGGGCGATGAGAAACCACGTGACCGCGCCGCTCAGCGGTACGGACTCCGCCAGACTCCTTCCCGCGATCCGCTTTCCGAAGATGAATCGCCCGACGGCGCCGGCTAGCGGGCCGATCGCCACGAGCGGCAGGATGTAACGGCCCCAGATGGCGCCCGGTTTGGTGAATTCGGAGTCGACTTCTTTGAATGTCGCGCGAGGCTCGAACAGAATCGCCCGCGCACGGCCCACCGTCGTCTCCATCACAATCTCCCCCCTGAGGACGCCCCCAAGATAGGGAAAGGCCTCAAACGCGCCAGCCTCGGCGGCTTAGCGTCGCGGCGGCTTTGCGTCTAGCTTTTCGCAATGCTTGTCGACGTCCACGCTCACTTTTACCATCAGCGGACGCCCCGCGCCGACTGGCGCGAGCGTAACGAGAGTCGGCTGGCGGCGGGCGCCAGGATCGGAATTTCGGTCCATGTCGCCTCGATTCTGGGCAGCTTCGGGTTCACGTCACCGACCTACTTCCCCTCGCCGCGCGACGTCACAACCGGCAACGATGCCCTCCTCGCGCTGCAACGCGCGCACCCCGATCGCATTCGGGGTTATGTGTGCGTGAATCCGAATTACGGCGCGCACGCGCGCGCCGAGATCGTGCGCTGTCTCGACGCGGGGATGATCGGGATCAAACTGGCGGCGAGCCGCCGAGCCGACGATCCATTGCTCGATCCGATTGCTGCCCTGGCGCTGGAGCGCCACGTTCCGGTGCTGCAGCACATCTGGCAGCACCGGCGTCGTGATTGGCCGGGACAAGAGGCCTCAGATGCGACCGAGCTGTGCACGCTGGCGCGGCGCCATCACGACGTCGCCTTTATTCTTGCCCACATCGGCGGCGGCGGGGACTGGCTGCATTCCCTCCACGCGGCGGCGGATCTGGCCAACGTCTATGTCGATCTGTCGGGGAGTGGTGTGGACGGCGGCATGCTCGAGGCATGCATCCAAAGCGTCGGCGTCAATCGCTTGCTGTGGGGCACCGACATCACGATGGACACCGGCTGGGCCAAGCTCCGCTACCTCGAGACCGTCCTCTCCAAGGACGACATGGCTCTGGTGCGCTGGAAAAATGCGGCGCGCATCTTCCCGCCGGGCGGGTTTCCTACCGACTGATGCGGATTGACTGCAACGCTTTTCTTGGCGCGTATCCGTGGCGCAAGGTTCCCGGCACATCACCGGACGCACTGGTGCAGGCGCTCGGGCGCACCAAGATCGATGCCGCCTGGGTCACGCATCTCCCCAGCCTGTTCTGGCGCGATCCCACCGAGGGCAATGCGTGGCTGTATGAGGCCGCTCGCAAGGAAAAGCGCTTCCAGCCGGTGCCGACCGTGCATCCCGGGTTGGGGCAGTGGGAGCAGGTGATCGCCGACGCCGCGAACGCCGGTGCACCCGCGATCCGCTGTGATCCATTGTATCTGGGGCTCGAGCCCGCGGGCGGCGAAATGCGCGTCCTCGCGGCCGCGTGCGGCGCCGCCCGCATCCCGCTGATGCTCGCCGTGCGGCTCGAGGATGGCCGCCAGCGTCACCCCAGCGATCACATCGCCGAGCTGCCGGCAGCGGCTGTGCGCGCCTTGATCCGCAGCGACGCGGACGTGCGCCTCCTCGTCACGCACGCGGATCGTGCCTTCATCGAGGAAGTTCACTTCGGCTCGACGCCGGAAGAGGCGCGCCGCATCTGGTGGGACATCTGCTGGATCTGGGGTCCGCCCGAGGATCATCTCGCAACGTTGCTCGACACCATCGGCGTCGAGCGGTTCGTGTTCGGTACGGGGCAGCCGCTGCGCTTGCCGGAGACGAGTGTCGCCAAGCTCGACCTGCTGGATCTCCCCGCCGACCAGCGGAGCGCGATCGAGTCTCGGAACGTGCAAAGCCTCGTGGCTGCGTAAGGGCGGTCCGACTGTCCGACAGTCCGACCGTCCGTCAACGCCTCGAGTGGGGCCTCCTCCCCGCCGTGCCCGTCCCGTTTCGAGGCTCGACGATCGACTTTGCAGCGCAGCGTGCGTACGCGAGCTGGATGGCGCGGCAGCCCGTCGTGGGAGTCGCCGTGTGGGCGCACACGGGTCGCGGACCGCATCTCTCGGCCGATCAGCGGCGGGTCGTGCTGGAAGAGTGGCGCGCCGCGCTTCCCGGAAAAGTCGTCGTCGCCGGCGCGAACGGACCGACCATGGCTCGCGACGCGAAACGAGGCGGCGCGGACGCACTGCTCGCGTTTCCCGTGCGCGAGAACGCGGTCGCGTATCACGACGCGTTATCGCAGGAGCTGCCCGTCATCGCATTCTCCCTGTACGAAGCAGCTGGAGGCGTCCAGTACGATGACAAGACCCTGCACGGGATTCTCTCGTTGCCTGGGGTCGTTGGCATCAAGGTCGCGACGCTCGATTCCATCATGACGTTTCAACGGATCGCCGGGGTGATGCGCGATCATCCCGACAAGCTGTTGATCACGGGTGAAGACCGGTTCCTTGGCTACTCACTGATGATGGGAGCGCGCGCGGCGTTGATTGGAATGGGAGCGGCGCTCACCGATGTGCAGGCCGCTCTGCTGCGGACGTTCTCGAGTGGCGACACAGGCGCCTTTCTACGCCTCTCCACGCAGTTGGACGTCTTTTCCCAGGCGACCTTTACCGAGCCGATGGAAGGCTACATTCGCCGCATGCTGTGGGCGCTCGCCGCCGATGGCGTCATCCCCGATGATGCGTGCGACGATCCGTGGGGTCCGGAGTTACCGGCTGCGGAGCGCGAGGCCGTCCGGCGCGCGGTGCGCGAGGCTCGCGTACGTTAGCGCGCCGCTCGTTCCTTAAAACCAGCGCCGCTGTGGCGCTCGGAGGTTTGATGCCAAAAGCCAGGCAACCGCACATCGCCGTGGTCGGGGCGGGGGCATTCGGCGGCTGGACGGCGCTGTTTCTGCGGCGCCAGGGGGGGGGTGCCCGCGTCACGCTCGTCGACGCCTGGGGTCCCGGCAATGCGCGCGCGAGCTCGGGCGGGGAGACGCGCGTCATTCGCGCGACCTACGGACCACGCGCGGTCTACACGCGGATGGCCGCGCGGGCGCTCACGCTCTGGAAGGAACACCAGACGCGGTGGCACCGGGAGCTGTACCACGGCATCGGCGTCCTCTGGCTCGTTGAAAGCGACGACCAGTACGAGAAGGCCGCGTTGCCGATCCTGCGCGACGCGCACATCACGTTCGAGGAGCTGCAAGGCGCCGAGGTTGCGCGCCGCTTCCCGCAAATCAATTGCGAACAGGTCCGCTGGGCGATTCTGGAGAAGGACGGCGGCTATCTCACCGCGCGGCGGGCGTGTGCCGCCGTGCTCGAGGGATTCCTCGCGGAGGGCGGCGAATACCGTCAGCTCGCCGTCCAGGCGCCGATCCAACCACGTGGAGGAGAGCTTTCCACGATAAGCCTGTCTGACGACAGTAAACTGACGGCTGACCACTTTGTCTTTGCCTGCGGGCCGTGGCTCGGCACGCTGTTCCCCGATGCTGTTGGCGACCGCGTGCGCCCCACGCGCCAGGAGGTCTTCTTTTTCGGAACGCCCTCCGGCGACCGGCGCTTCACCGAGGAAGCGCTGCCCGTCTGGGCGGATCATGGCACGCGCTTCATGTACGGCATCCCCGGCAACGAGTGGCGCGGCTTCAAGGTCGCCGACGACACGCGCGGCCCACTGTTCGATCCGACGAACGGTGAACGCACGCCCAGTCCGGCGGCGCTGCAGATTGCCCGCGATTATGTCGCGTATCGATTCCCCGGACTCAAAGGCGCGCCGCTGCTCGAGTCGCGCGTCTGCCAGTACGAGGAATCCCCCGACGAGCATTTCATCATCGATCGGCACCCGGAGGCGGCAAACGCGTGGCTGGTGGGTGGTGGATCGGGGCACGGCTTCAAGCACGGTCCCGCCGTGGGGGAGCTGGTCGCTCGACTGGTTCTCAGCGGAGCGGCGCCCGATGAGCAATTCCGGCTCTCTCGCTTCGCTCACTAGAGACTTCGAGCGATTCAAGCGGGAGTGGCCGCGCGATTTTCCCTCGCACGTGCGCGACACCTACCGCATCGACCTCTCCGCACGCTATCTCGGCCAACCTCTTCCGCATCCCATCGGCAAAGGCTCCGGCCAGCTGTCGCTCAACAGCGGGCAGCTCGAGACCGACGCCGAGGCGGGGCTCGCGTTCGCAGTGCTAAAGACCGTGATCGCCGAGGACTCCGGCGGGGATCAGTCGATGGCTGCCTGGGCGATTCACGAGAGCAAGATGAAAGTGGAGCGGCGCGGCGCAGGGTGGACGGTGACGTGGAAGGGCAGAGGCTGGGACCGCTCGTTCGATGACTACCTTGCGCTAGTGCGCGCGGCTCGCGATCTCACGAACGCAGGCCGGCTGCTCACGGTACCCTCGGTGAAGTATCACTTGCCGCGCCTGGATGAGCCGTTTCGCGATGCCGAATATGCGCATACGACGCGAGCGCTGGCGACGGCGTGGGGGGAGCCGCCGCTGCTGCTCGAGAAGGACTTCTCACCAACGCTTGCAGGAGATCGACTCGCTGAGGAGAAGCGCCAGATATTGCGTTGGCTGCGCGAAGTCCCGCAGCGCATCCGCGCGCACGCGGACGTGCGATTGGCGATGAAGCTGATGAATGCGCGCTTCGACGATGACTTTCAGGTCGAGATGATGACCGCTGCGAGCAGCGCTGACGCGCTCGTCGTGTTCAATCGATTGTTTGACTCGACCGCTGGCGTCGCGTACGGGGGACCCGAACTGAGTGAGCGGAATCTGCGGGTTTTGGCTCGGCCGTCAGACCGTCCGACCGTCCGACCGTCCCTCTGCGGCACCGGCAATGTTTCGAGTGGCCGCATGATCGTCGAGTACGCGTCGCGCGGCTGCTCATCCGTCCAGCTCCATACCTTCTTGCAGCTCCCACTCGACGCATATCCCGCGACCGACGGCTCGCGCACCCAACGCGCGCTCCACGCATTGGTCTTCGATCCACGCGATGGTCTCGTAGCCGTGATGCTCGAGCGTGAGGCAGCCGGTATGCTTTCGCGCCGCGGCGGCGAGCTGCATTTCCTCGATCTGCTCCCCCTCCCCCTCCCCCTCCCCGATGCGTATCGCCCGCGCTGAGCTGTTCGAGCTCACGCTCCGCCTGGTCGAGCCGTTCGTCATCTCGGGTGGTGCGATGACGGAGCGCCGCTCGCTCATCGTGGTGCTGCACGATGACGCCGGCCACGTCGGCTACGGCGAGTGCCCGCCCTTTGATCTTCCGTTCTATTCGGAAGAAACGCTCGCGGGCGCGCGCGATCTGATCGAGCGCGTGTTGCTGCCGCGGGTGGTCGGTCGGGAGTTCGAGGCCCCGATCCCCGAAACAGTGGACGCGGCGCTGCGCGAGGGCGTGCGCGGCAATTGGTTCGCGCGGGCGGGAGTCGAAACCGCCGCGTGGGATCTCGAGGCGCATGCGCGCAGCACCGGCCTCGCTGAGTTGCTCGGCGAAAGAGTGGGCGCGAAACCGGCCGCCGCGGTCGAGTGTGGCGTCGCCCTGGGGATTCCCCCCGATCGTCGCCCCGATATCCTGACCAAATGGGTGTTCGAGGCGGTTCAGCGTGGTTACCGTCGAGTGAAAATAAAAGTCGCGCCCGGCTGGGATGCGGCAGCCGTAGCCGCGGCCCGCACCGGAATGGCCGGGGCCACGCTGCCGCTCACCGTCGACGCGAACGGTGCCTACGAATGGCCGCGCGACGAAGCCGCGCTGCGCGCACTCGATGACGCCGGGCTCTTATACATCGAGCAGCCGTTGCATCCCGACGAGCTGGTCGGACACGCACGACTCGCCGCCACATTGCGGACACCGATCTGTCTCGATGAGACGCTGCGCGACGCGCGCGCGGCCGGGCAGATCATGGCATTGAACGGGCCCAGGGTCTGGAACATCAAGGTCCATCGCGTCGGCGGGCTGACCGAGGTCTGCCGGATCTACCGGATGGCTGCCGAGTACGGCGCGACGCTGTGGGCCGGGACGATGCCGGAATCGGGGATTGGGTCGCAGGCGGCGCTGGCCGCGGCGTCCTTGCCGCTGTTCACCTATCCTTCCGATCTGGAGCCATCGAGCCGCTGGTTCGGCCGCAATGGCGATGTCATCAAGTTGACCATGGGGAAGGACGGGCGTATGGCGGTGCCGCAACAGTCGTGCGGCAGGCTTCTCGATCCGGCCCGATTCCGGCTCTTGACCTCGCCTGTACTTTTGGGGCGCCATGAACAAGCCAAACACTGACTACTGGGCAGGCCACCTCTACCTGAGCCCACGGCTGCGGCCCAAGCCCGATCAACCGGCGCGCGACCTTTCCCCGCGCGCCGCCCAACGATTCAAGAAGGCCCGCGAAGAACTGCGCAGCCTGCGGCACGTGACGGAGCAAGTCGTCTACCTCGGCACGACATGGAAGTGGGTCTGGATGTACGAAGTCGGGGGCCGGAAGCTGGGTTACCTCCACCCCATGCAGTCCGGTGTGAGCGGCACGTTCGTTTTGTCGGGACTCGAGGAGCAGGAAATCAGCGCGACGAACGGATTGCCGCGTGTCATCAAACAAGCGGTGCGCGACGGAACGCTGTTCGACGGCGTGCGCCACTGCTGGATGGAATTCGACGATCTCGACTCCGTCCACGCGTTCGTCGATGTCGTGCGATTGAAGTACCAACTACTGGCGCGGCCGGAGTAGCCGTTGTTACATTCGTGAGCCTTCGGGCTGAAGCCGTCCCACACCAAAACCGAACCACTGATTAGCCAGTAGAGGGAATCTGCGTTCAGCTGCGGTCGTGGTGTTGATCCTCGCCCTCCCGCCTGCGGCCCTAAACGGCCAGCAGGCACAACCCGCTTCCTCGCGTTACCAGGCCCCCGTCATCAGCGACACCGGCGATCTCAAGGGGCCGCGCCAGCCGATCTTCTTCCGCCACGACATTCATGCCGGGCAGGACCAGATCCCCTGCATGTACTGCCACTATTCCGCCTCGATCTCGAGCGAGCCCGGGATCCCGTCGCTGCAAACGTGCATGGGGTGCCATCAGTTGGTCGGCGGATCGACCCCGTCGCATCAGGCCGAGATCAAGAAGGTCCGGGACGCGTGGCGGGAGCGGAAGCCGCCGGAGTGGGTGAGGATCCATGCGCTACCGGGGTTCGTCCGCTTCCCGCATATGCGACACATCAAGGCGCTCGGCACGCGGGCGTGCGCGACGTGTCATGGACAGGTCGAGCGCATGGCGCAGGTCAACCAAGTCTCGACGTTGCGCATGGGGTGGTGCGTGCGCTGCCACATGAAGAACAACGTGACTCGCGACTGCACCGTGTGCCATTACTAACATGACAGACTCCATCGATCGCCGGCGGTTTCTGAAGGTCCTCGGCGTCACCGGCGCCGGCGCGGCCGCCTTGTCGTCCTGCGGCATCGGCCCCGAGCCCACCGAACGCCTGATTCCCTATCTGATCCAGCCCGAGGATCAGATTCCGGGCACGGCCACCTACTACGCCACCACCTGCCGGGAATGCGCGGCGGGCTGCGGGGTGCGCGTGCGCGTGCGCGAGGGGCGGGCCGTCAAGCTCGAAGGCAATCCCGACTCCCCGATCAATCGGGGGCGGCTGTGCGCGCGCGGCCAGGCGGCGCTCCAGGGGCTCTACAACCCCGATCGCATCGCCCATCCGATGGTGCGGAACGCGAGCGGGACGTTCGAAGACATCGATTGGGACGGCGCGCTCCAGCGACTCGCCGCCAAGGTGAGCGAGTCGCGGGGGAAGGGAATCGTCTTCCTCACGGGCGCCGAGCGGTCGTCGTTCGGGGATCTCGTCGATGAATGGATGAAGCAGGTGGGCGGCCGGCGCATGAGCTACGAGCCGTTCGCGTTCGAGGCGGTGCGCGCCGGCAATCGCATGGCGTTCGGCACGGCCACGTTGCCGTCCTACGACTTCGCCAACGCGAAGTATCTGCTCTCCTTCGGTGCCGACTTCCTCGACACCTGGCTGTCGCCGGTCGAGTTCCAGAACGGGTTCTCCCACGCGCACGCGTTCGACGCTGGCCGCCCCGCATCGATGGCGAAGTTCGTGTACGTCGGTCCGCGCCTGTCGCTCACCGGCATGAATGCCGACGAGTGGATCGCGGCGCGACCCGGCACCGAAGGGATGCTGGCGTTGGCGATGGCGCACGTGATCATGAGCCAGCATCTCGCTCGCCTCCCTGCCGACGCGAGCCGGCTGGTTGGCTTGCTGAGCTCATACAGTCCGCGTGCCATCGCTCAGCTGATCGGGATCGACCAGGAGACGATTGTCCGGCTCGCACGCGAATTCGCGAGATCGGGTGGCGGGCTCGCCGTCGCCGGTGGCATGGCGATGCAATATCCGAACGGCGCAGAAATTGTCGCCGCCGTGAACATCCTGAACTACGTCGTGGGCGCTGTGGGAACGCTCGTGAAGTTTGGCGCCGATCTGGCGATCGGTGCGACGAATACGTTCGCCGAGCTTGCCACGCTGACGTCGGACATGGCGGCGGGTCGCGTTGCGTTGCTGTTCGTGCACGGAACGAACCCGGCGCACTCGCTACCTGGCGCGTTCCAACAGGCGCTCGGTAAAGTCGGGTACAAGGTCAGCTTCTCGTCCTACCTGGACGAGACTGCTGCGGCGTGTGATCTGATCCTGCCCGATCACCATCCGCTCGAGCAATGGGGCGAGAGCCGGCCGCGGGCCGGCGTCACGGCGCTGCAGCAACCGGTGGTGCAGCCCGTATTCGACACGCATCCGACCGGCGACCTCATTCTCAAGCTCGCAGGCAAGAGCGGCACGTTCGAGGACTATCTCCAGGGCAAGTGGCGCACTCGGCATTCGGCAGGGTTCGACCAGTACTGGATGGATTCGCTGGCGAAGGGCGGGATCTACGGCGAGGCGCCGACGCGCGCAGTCCGGCTGGCCGATGTTTCGAAGATCGGCTTTAGCGCCCCCGCCGCCCTTGCCGCCCTGGCCGACCAGGTACAGCAGGTCGTGGTCTTCCCGCACCCCGCCCTCCACGACGGTCGCGGCGCCAACAAGCCATGGCTGCAGGAGCTGCCTGATCCCGTTTCGAAGATCGCGTGGCACAGCTGGGTCGAAGTGCATCCCGACACGGCGGCAAAGTGGGGTCTCGCCACCGGCGACTTCCTGCTGCTCAAGTCACCCTTCGGCGCGACAAAATTCCCAGCCTGGATCACGCGCTCGGTTCGTCCCGACGTCCTCGCCGTGCCGACGGGGCAGGGGCACACGGCGTACGGCCGCTACGCCAAGGACCGCTCCGCAAATCCGTTCGAGCTGCTCGGTGCGCTGGCAAACGAATACGGCGGTCGCACCTTCCTGGTTCAGGCCAGCGCGACGAAGACCGGCGAGCATCGCAAGATCGTCACCACCGAAGGCAGCCCGCGCGAGCGCGGCCGCGGCACCGTCGAGGTGCTCGGTCTGGCTCGCGCCAAATCATTGCATCCCGGTGACGCCCCATTCCATCACGAGGAAACCCCGGAATACGCCGGCGACGCCGTCGCATGGTGGGCTGAGCGCCAGCACGAGAAAGCAGAGATCGGCAACTACAAGGGCGAGCAGCCGCGCTGGGGGCTCGCGATCGATCTCTCGAAGTGCACCGGCTGCGCCGCCTGCGTGACCGCCTGCTACGCCGAGAACAACATCGCGACGGTCGGGGAAGAGCTGATGCAGCGCGGCCGCGAGATGTCGTGGATGCGGCTCGAGCGCTACTGGCTGACGGACGAGCACGGCGAGCCGCAGGGCGCGGTCAACTCGCCCATGTTGTGCCAACAGTGCGGCAACGCGCCCTGCGATCCGGTGTGTCCCGTCTACGCTGCGTATCACACGCCGGACGGGCTGAACGGACAGGTGTACAACCGCTGCGTGGGCACGCGCTACTGCTCCAACAATTGCCCCTACAAGGTCCGCTACTTCAACTGGTACAACTACGCGGAACGCGGCGGCGAGTACGACGCCTTCCCCGAGCCGCTGTCGATGCTGCTCAATCCCGACGTCACGGTGCGCGAAAAGGGCGTGATGGAGAAGTGCACCTTCTGCGTGCAACGGATCCGGGGCGCGCAGAACCAGGCGCGCCTCGAAAACCGGAATGTGCGCGATGGCGACATCGTGACCGCGTGCCAGGCGACCTGTCCGTCGGAGGCGATCGTCTTCGGCGATCTCAACGACCGGCACTCGCGTGTCTACGAGCTCGCCGGCAATCCGCGCGGCTACCACGTCCTCGCAGGATTGAACACGAAGCCGGCTATCACCTATCTCGCCCGCGTCGTCGCCCAGGACACGCCGAGTCATGGCTGATACGCCCACGACGCCGACGCGGGTGACGTACGACTACGTCACGCGCACGATTGCGCGGACGCTGAGCGCACCATCGCGCGGCTACTTCCTGCTGCTCGGCGCCGCGGTTGCGCTGCTGGGCATCGGGATCGTCACGCTGCTGTTCCTGCTGCGCTACGGGCTGGGGCTGGCCGGCTATTCGCATCCCGTGTACTGGGCGGTGTTCATCACCTGCTTCGTCTTTTGGGTGGGCATCGCGCACTCCGGCACGCTGATCTCGGCGATTCTCTTTCTCTTCCGCTCGGGCTGGCGCACTGCCGTGTACCGCACCGCCGAGGCGATGACGGTCTTCGCGGTGATGACGGCCGGGCTCTTTCCACTGATTCACATCGGTCGGCAGTGGTACTTCTACTGGCTGATTCCGTATCCCAACGAACGTGGCCTGTGGCCCAACTTCAAGTCGCCGCTCATCTGGGACGAGTTTGCGATCGGGACGTACTTCACCGTCTCGACCGTGTTCTTGATCATGGGCTTGATCCCCGACATCGCCGCCGTGCGCGACCTGGCGACCGGGTGGCGCAAGAAGCTGTACGCGCTCACGTCGATCGGGTGGACGGGCTCCAACGAACAGTGGCGGCACTACACGCGCGGCTACCTGTACCTTGCGGCGCTCGCGACGCCGCTGGTGCTGTCGGTGCACAGCGTCGTGTCCTGGGACTTCGCGATGGCGCTGGTCCCCGGCTGGCACGCCACCATTTTCGCCCCGTACTTCGTCGCCGGCGCGATTTACTCGGGTTGCGGTATGGTGATCACGCTGCTCACGCCGATTCGCAAGCTGTTCGGCCTCGAAGAGTTGATCACCGTCAAGCATTTCGAGAACCTGGCGAAGCTGTGCCTGCTGACCGGATCGATCGTCGGGTTCTCGTACCTCACGGAGAACTTTATCGCCTGGTATGGCGGGAACCCGAACGAGCGGGCCGCATTCTGGTACCGCGCGTTCGGCTCGTTTTGGTGGGCCTCTTGGACCATGTACATCTGCAACGGGTTCCTGCCGATGCTCTTATGGTTCAAAAAGATCCGGACGAACATCACCGCGCTGTTCGTCATCTCGATCTTCGTGAACATCGGGATGTGGTTCGAGCGCTACGTCATCATCGTCGTGTCGCTGGCGGGTGAGCCATACGAGCCCTGGGCCAACGCGGTCTACAACCCGACCTGGGCCGATTGGGGCATCATGGCCGGGAGCTTCGGGTGGTTCTTCATGTGGTTCTTGTTGTTCGTGAAGATTTTCCCGGCCGTCTCGATCAGTGAAGTCAAGGAAGTCCTCCCA
>WNEY01001767.1_pt1 | contig 15502 bp, 10 predicted proteins | sample 5400531 | NCBI WGS metagenome assembly WNEY01 (sample SAMN13153338, study PRJNA577476) | soil metagenome | isolation source: 200 cm saprolite under Douglas fir tree site 1 | place: USA:California | collected 2015-04-18
AGACGGCACCGCCACCTGCAGCTCGTGCCACGGCAGCGCGCAGTCGGCGGCGCCGCCGCGGGACCTTTCCGGCAACACCACCCCTTCCGCGCGCGGCGTCGGCGCCCACCAGGCGCACCTCTCCGGCAAGACCTTCATCTCCGCGCCCATCGCCTGCAGCACCTGCCACCAGGTGCCGGCAAGCATCGACAGCGTAGGGCACATCGATTACGCGCGACCCGCCGACGTCACCTTTTCGGGACTCGCGCTCGCCACCGGCGCGAGGCCCATCTGGAGCGGAGCGTCCTGTTCGGCCACCTACTGCCACGGCGGTGGGGCAGACCTCGCGAGCGACACCGCGTTCAAGCTGCGCACACCGGTGTGGACGCTCGGGACCTCGCAGGCGTTCTGCGGGTCATGCCACGGAATCCCGCCGAGCACGCCCGCGCACGCCGCCGTGATGTTTCCCGACTGCGCCCGCTGCCACGCCAATACGGTGTCGCCGACCGGGACCATCCTGATCTCGGGCCCGCCCGACGCTCGAACCAGCGTGCACATCAACGGAGTGATCGATGTCACCCCGTAAGGTGATCCTGCTCGCCTTGGTCGCCGCCGGTGCCGTGCGCGCCGATGGCAGCGCCACGACGCTGTTCGATTCCCGTCCCTACCTGCGCAACGGCGGCTACCAGGAGTCGCCCATCTACGAGAGCTTCGCGCTGAGCGCGCGCGCCGACGGCAGCGACTGGCTGCAGGACGTGCGCATCGTGGCGCGCGGCTGGGGCCGACTAACCCTGGGGCCGCCGTTCGACGAGCGGCGCGCCACCGGAGACCTCGATTCCTTCTTCCTCGAAGGGCGGGTCTTGAAGCGCCATCTGCTGCTCCGCCTCGGCCGGCAGCTGGCGGTCGGCGGCGCAGTGCGCGCGACGCAACTCGACGGAGTCGCGGCGGACGGATTACTCGCCTACGGTCTCGGCGCGCAGGTCTGGACGGGCGCGCCGGTGCAGCCCCGGTTCAACGTGAGCCGCGGCGACTTCCTCACCGGGGCGCGTGTGTTCTGGCGCAGGGCGTTCGATTCGGAGGTCGGCGCATCGTTCGTCTATGCGCTGCGGGGTGGTTACCTCGCGCGGAAGGACCTTGCGCTGGACGGCAGCTGGACGCCTTTGCGCCCGGTGACGGTGAGCGGCCTCTTCCAGTGGAGCCTGGAGGAAGCGCGGCTCGCCGAAGCCCGGCTGCAGGCCCTCTGGCAGGTGAACCCCAAGCTGCAGCTGGTCGGCGACGTGCAGCGCACCGCGCCCGACCTGTTCCTCGACCGCACCTCCATCTTCGCCGTGTTCTCCGAGGAGCGCAGGGACGAGGCGGGCGGCGAGATCGTTTATCGCCTGCTGCAGCCGCTCTCGCTGGAGGCCGACTGGCATTGGCTCAAGGTCGAGGGTGGCCATGGCCACCGCGGCGGCGCGCGCGCGACCTGGCGTACGCCGCGCGGCGGCTCGTTCGGGGCCGAGGTGCGGCTGCTCACCGAGCCCGACAACGGCTACAAGCTGGCGCGCCTGTTCGGCATCCGCAGGCTGCCGCGCGACGTGACGATCACCCTCGATCTCGACGCCTACTGGCTCGAGCGCGAGATCAACACGCAGAAGCGGTCGTTCGTGGCCACCCTGACTTGTGGCTGGGCCATCTCGCCGGCCTGGGAGGCGATGATCGCCGGCTCCCTGGGCACCACGCCGTACTTCGAGCGGCGCGCGGAGGCCATCGCGCGGCTGACCTACCGGTTCGGCATTCCCGCGGGCCTGCCCGGAGGCTTCCGATGAGGCGTGCGCTGCTTCTCGCGAGCGGCGTCGTCGCCTGCGCCACGGCGGCGACGATTCTCGGCACCTCCTCGTCTGGCGACGAGATCCTCTTCCCGCACGAGCGCCACAAGCAGGCGAAAGTGGAATGCATCACCTGCCACGAGAACGTCTGGGACGCGAAGACGCTCGCAGGCGATTTCCTGCCCACCGAGGCGAAGTGCCTGGAGTGCCACAAGCAGAAGAAGGCCGAGGGCCAGTGCAATTTCTGCCACAGCGACGTGCGCTACGCCGGCCCGTGGCCGAAGCGCGAGCCACGGCTGAAGCTGGACCACGCAGCGCACATCGAGCGCGTGAAAGAGGACTGCTCGCAGTGCCATTCGCAGCTCTCCGAGCCGCGCCATCCGGCGCCGGTGAGCGACGGCCACGCCGCCTGCCTCAAGTGCCACGATCACTCGCAGCAATATGCGGACGCGCAATGCGCGACGTGCCACGTGGACCTCGCCTCGTACCCGCTGCGGCCGGTGTCCGAGGTGTCGCACCAAGGCGACTTCCTGAGGCGTCACGCCGGCGTTGCGCGCGCGGCCACGCAGTCCTGCGCGAGCTGTCACGACCAGAACTTCTGCCTCGACTGCCACGCGAAGACGGCGATGGTGCCGATCGAGACCAAGCTCGTCGATCGGCCAGACCGCCGGTTCATCCACCGGCAGGATTTCCTCGGCCGTCACTCGGTCGACGCGCGATCGGATCCCGCCTCTTGCCAACGCTGCCATTCGACGGGCCAGAACAGCTCCTGCGAGACTTGCCACCAGCAGGAGCACGTCGCGGCGGGGTCACCCAGCGCGCGCAACCCACACCCGCCCGGTTGGGGGCTGCCCGGCTCCGGCGCGTTCCACGGCGACGCCGCGCGGCGCAACATCGCGAGCTGCGCGGCTTGCCACGACCAGGGCGACCAGTCGAATTGCGTCAGCTGCCACAAGGTCGGCGGCATCGGCGGCGATCCGCATCCCGCCGGCTTCCGCTCGCGGCACAACCTCAGCGAGGCCCGGACCGACGGCCGCTGCTTCGCCTGCCATTTGTAGCCGCTCGCGCATGCTATCTTCACGTTTCTCCGCTCGTGGGGCCTGCGTCGCGCGGCCCGAGGCGCACGCTTGCGGGCATCGAATGATGAATCGCTCGATCGAAGCAATGTCAAAGCCGAGTACGACTTCGCGCCGTGAGACCTAGCCAGGTTGAACAAGGGGTGGGGCAGGGTCGGGCGCCCCGCCGGTGTGAGGCCTCCAGAACTGGCGCGGCAAGAGGCAGAACGCGACGAGCAGCATCTGCGATCCGATGAAGGCGCCCAGGGTCTTGAACGCGCCGTCCATGAATCCGTAGGAGTGCAGCCCCACCCCCAGCATGTTGACCCCGAACCACGACAGGCTGGTGATGACGTTGCCGAAGATGGCCATGGCCATGAGGCCCTTTTCCCGGACGTAGCCTCCCCACCGGGCGTGGAGGATCAGGGCGTTCCAGAGGACGATGAGCAGCGCTCCATTTTCCTTGGGGTCCCATCCCCAGAACCGGCCCCAGGATTGGTCCGCCCAGATGCCGCCGAGAACCGTCCCGATGAAGCTGAAGAAGAGGGAGAAGCAGATGATCCCGTAGGTCATCGAGACCAGGGACCTGGACGTGGCGGGATCGAGCCGCGGGGCGAAGTGACGCCTCAGGGCGTACCCGATCGCGAGCGCGCCCGCCAGGAACGTCCCGCCGTACCCGACGGTGATGGTGACGACGTGGGTCGCCAGCCAGAAGTTCGAGTCCAGCACCGCGCGCATCATCTCCATGGTGTCGCCGTCTGCCATCAAGTGGTGCGCGACGAGGAGGGAAGCGAACCCTGCTGCCGCGGCCACCGCGATCCCGAAGCCCTTGCGATACATCCGCTCGAGGATGATGCCGAGGATGACCGCGCTCCATCCCACGAAGACCGCCGAGGAGTACAGGTTGGTTACCGGGGGGCGGCCTTGCAGGAAGACGCGTGCGACCAACCCGGTGGTGTGGACCAGTGCCCCGACCAGGAGCAGCGCGAACGCCGCCGGCTCGAGGATCGAGCGCTTCCACAGCCACGAAGTGAAGAGCGCCAGCAGCGCCAGGACGTAGATCACCATCCCCAGGTAGAAAGGCTGCGCGCGGTTGAACAAGCACTCCGAATCCACCTGGCTCAGCGCTCCCGGCCACCGCAGAGCGACGATTCCACCCAGATCGGCCACAGCGCGATTGAATCCGGCAGCGTCCCGCGAGTGGTAAGCCGCGGCCATCCGCGCCAAGGGTCCGAGGCCCGGATCGATCGGGCCGGTGCGACCGGCGCGCAGGGCCTCGCCGACGCTGCGCCATGCGTCCACGCCCAGTCCGGGAAACGGAGGCAGTGGCCGGAAAGCGGCGAGCTCGACGAGCGCCTCCTGGCGCTGCACCGCCTCGGGCGTGGAGACCGACTCGATCTCAGCCGATAGGCCTGCGGCAGCGGGAAGCTGCAGCGTATTCTGCAGGCGATAGTAGAGGTAGATGCGGTCGAAGAGGTTGGCGATCGCGCCCTGGAAACGGGTGCGCTGCTTGGCGTCGATCTGGTGCGCGGCCGAGGCCTGCCGCTGGATGTCCTCCAGGTGGGGGGCCAGGGTCTTGAAGGAGAAGTAGCGCAGGGGCGTCTGCTGCAAGCCGATCAGACCCAGCACTTCCGGATCGTTGATCACGAAGACCGGCTGTTCCTCGGCAACCTCCGGGCGGAACATCACGTCGAGGAGCCACTCGTCGGCGCTGACGGTTCGCCCCCTGTGCCGGAAGCTTTGCTGGCTGCGGATGAGCAGGAGCGAGTTCTTCGCCACCGAGTCGATCGGCTTCACCCGTCCGCCCTCGAGGACGGGGAGCCGATCGAAGTCGTCCAGGGCGAAACCTTGCACGTCACCGCGCGGCAGCAAGGAGGCGCCTGCGGCGGCCAGAGCGACAACGCCTGCCGTCCAGGGGACGATCTTGGCGGCGTTCATTGGACCTCCAGCGCGACTTGCCGCCGCTTCAGGGAGCGGAACAAGGCGAGCACGAAGTGGAGGATGAGTCCCGCCGCGACCAGCACGCACGAGATGTACGGCAGGAGCCAGCCGGGGTTCTCGACCACTTGCAGCACCGACAGCGTGTCGCCTTTGCCGAAGCTCGCCTGGTAGAAGGCCTTGCCGGCGTAGCGCAGGGGCTGATTCATGTAGATGAGGACGTCCCGCTCCTCGCCGCGTCCCGGATGCACCAGGCGCACGAGGCTGGAGAAGTTCTTGGGGATGTCGGTGCCCGGATAGACGTCGTGCCGGAAGTTCTTCAGCGTGAGGGAGTACGGCAGGTACTCGCGGCGCGGCCTCATCGACAGGGCGTAGGTGCGGCCCTCATGGATGAATGACTGCGGCGCCCCGAGCGCGTTGGAGACGAGCCAGGTGCCATAGCTGCGCCCGCCCGCGATCGGCTCGACGTAGGCCGCCCTCCGGTTCAGCTCGTCGTCGCCGCGCACCGGCGCCAGCTCCCTGACCTCGACATCCGTCCCGACGCCCATGGTGACCGGCGACGCAGGTCCCTTCGCGCCGCGCATCGAGAGGTCGGAGTTCTGGAAGAATGCGTGGACACGAAGAGTGAGCGGCGTTTCAGGCACGCGAATCGACTTGGCCCGGGCGAGGAGCGATTCGGGAATGCCGTAGACCTCGTCGCGATCCGGGTCGGTCACGTCCACGATCGCCAGCTCCATCTCGCGCGGGCTCTCGATGTAATCGAGCGTCTGGCCCTCCTCGATCGCGAGCTGCATCTCGCGCTGGAAGGCGCTGGTCGCAAACTCGCCGACGAAGAGGAAGATCAGCCCGGCATGAATTATCCACAGGCCCGCCTTGCGCCAGGTCAGCTCGAGCCGCTTCACCTGGGCGGCGACGAGGTTCAGCATCAACACCAGCCCGACAAGGCCGCCACCGGGAAAGACGGGGATCGAGACGCCCGTGCCCGGCACCTTCCACCAGACGAGGAAGCTGCGGATGTAGGCGTTGACCGCGCCCAGCGTTCCGAGCTCCACCTGGGCCACGGTGCAGGCGACCACCAGCCCCATCAGCAGCGCCAGGCAGACGATGGCGAGCTTGAGGGAGACGAGCGCGTCCCATGCCCGGGAGCTAATTCGCGCGGTCAAGGTGCAGGCTCCGCAAGAGGTGGATGAAATCGGATCGGGCGGCGCCGACCGGACCGGCGTCGCCCATCATTTTGACGAACCAGGTGTTCCCGTCGACCACCGCAAGCCCCGCCACGAGCCGGCTCTTCTTCTCACCTTCGCTCGAAAAATCGTAGACGGAGACGGTGCCGGCCGTGGTCTGGATCGGCGTGCGCGCCGCTGCCAGGGCCCGCTCGTCGATCGCGGGGAGACCGAGCTGGCCGCGCCACCGGTTCACATTGGCGAGCTCGCCGCCGGCCGGACCTGGGAGGACGATGACCGATACGTCGATGCGTCCGGGAGTCGGCGGTTTGAGCGTCGCGTAGCGCATGCCGCCCGGCGCACTCTCGGTCCAACCGTTCGGGAGCGTCCAGTTGAGGGCGCTCGCGCCAGCAGGGGCGGGCGGCGCCGGCAACTCGTCCGGTCTCGCGGCGGGCTGCGCTGAAACGGCGAAAGTCGCGCCCGAGGCTTTCTTCACCTGGAAATGCGTGATCTCGTCCCGGCGGCAGCCGGACGTGAAGATGACCATCGCCGCAAACGCGATCCTCGGCGCGAGTCCGTGACTTCTCATGTCCATGTACGCGACGAACTGCCACAGTCGTGCCAAACACCTGGCTCCGGCGGCGGAAGAGCGATTCCGCGTCAAGCGGCCGCGAATTCAGGGCTGCGACTCGCGCAAAAGCTGCAGGTACAATCCCCACCCGCTCTTGACGGTCGCGCAACTTCTGCGCGCATCTTGCCATCGGGCCCGCAGCCGTCCGCCGACCTGCGGATCCGCTGCGCAATGGCTCGGCTGCGGTCAGCAATCGCTCTGGTCGAGCACCAGTGCGTCGTCGCGCAACACGCTCTCCGCCAGCACCTCGCTTTCCTCGGCGTCCATGTCGGCGAGGACGTCCGTGGTCAGCGCCGAGGCCCGCCGCGCCATTTCCCGCGCTCCCACCCTCCGGTCGGTGCGCAGCGCCTCGAGCACCGCGCGCTGGTGCGCGTGCTCGGCGCGCATCAACTCGAGCCGAACCGGCCCCCAGGCATCCACCCGCTCCAGGATGGGTCCGAGCAGTTCCTCCTCCACCCCGAGGTGCACGCGCAGGTCTCTGTCGAAGACCGAGATGGCTGCGGCGAGCGCCGGCCCACACTCCAGCAACGATTCATCGCTGCTCGCCGCCACCGACGCGGCTGCGTCGCGAAGGGCCGCGATCAACTCGCGCAAGTGGTCATGCTGTGCGCGGAGCACCGACCTCTTCTGCTCGAGGCTCATCACGGCGAGACCCTCCATGTGTCCCCCGAGCGGAGCAGCGCTTCCAGGTCGCCGTCCCCCCTCTGCCGGCGTACCTCGTCGCGCTGACTCCGCTCGAGCTCGTGATGCGCAGGTTCGTCCACCGCGCGAAAGACGCCGATTGGGGTCGGCGCGCGCAGGCTGGCCAGCGCGAATGCGACCGACGCTGGTGCGTGTTCATCCCAGGGATCCGATGCGACTGCCTGGACGACCTCCGGCGCGCCACCTCGCAGGCGCACCGAGCGGTCGCGCGCGCGGCCGAAGAGCAGGGGCTTGCCGTGCTCGACGCGGAGCTGCGCCTCGTCCTTGGTCGCCTTGTCGGTCAGCTCCGCGAACGCGCCGTCGTTGAAGACCACGCAGTTCTGCAGGATCTCCAGGAAGGCCGCCCCGCGGTGCGCGGCCATGCGCCGCAAGATGCCGCCGAGGTGGTGCGCCTCCACGTCGATCGAGCGCGCCACGAAGCTGGCTCCGGCCGCGAGAGCGAGGTGCACCGGCTCGAAGGGGCGATCGATGGAGCCGTAGGGACTGCTCTTCGACCGCGTCCCGGCCTGCGAGGTGGGCGAGAACTGTCCCTTGGTCAGGCCGTAGATACGGTTGTTGAAGAGCAGGATCTTGATGTCGACGTTGCGACGTAGCGCGTGGATGAAGTGGTTCCCGCCGATCGACAGGGCATCGCCATCGCCGGTGACCACCCACACTTGCAGCTCGGGGCGCACCGCCTTGAGGCCGGTGGCGATGGCGGGCGCGCGCCCGTGGATGGTGTGGAACCCGTAAGTGTTCATGTAGTACGGGAACCGGCTCGAGCAGCCGATTCCGGAGACGAACACGGCGTCCTCGCGCGCGATGCCCGCGTCGGCCAGGGTCTTCTGCACCTGAGCGAGGATTGCGTAGTCGCCGCAGCCGGGGCACCAGCGCACCTCCTGCTCCGACTGGAAATCCTTGCGCGTCAGCTGCATGGCAGGTGCTCCTCGATGCGTGCGGTGAGCTCCGCGACGCTGAACGGCTTTCCCTGGATCTTCGAGATCGCCTGCGCGGGCACCAGGAAGCGCGCGCGCAGAAGATGCACGAGCTGCCCCAGGTTCAGCTCCGGCACGAGCACGGTACGAGCTCGGCGCAGGATCGCTCCCAGGTCGTCGGGGAGCGGGTTCAGGTACCGCAGGTGCAGGCTGGCGACGGACCGGCCCTTCGCGCGCAGCTCGTTCACGGCCTGGGTGATTGCCCCGCAGGTGGAGCCCCATCCCACGACCACCACCTCGGCGTCGGGATTGCCGTTCAGCTGCAGCGGCGGATACGTTGCCGAGATGCGAGCCACCTTGGACGCGCGAACGCGCACCATACGCTCGTGGTTCTGCGGGTCGTAGGACACGGCCCCCGTGAGGAAATCCTTCTCCAGGCCACCGATGCGGTGCGTGAGCCCCGGCGTGCCCGGGCGGACCCAGTCGCGCGCGAATCGCTCCTCGTCGCGGCGGTAGGCGAGGAACCGCTGCGAGTCGCTGCGGAAATGCACGTCGATGACCGACAACTCGTGCATCTCCGGGACCCTCCAGGGTTCCTGCCCGTTCGCGATGTACCCGTCGGAGAGCAGGATCACCGGCGTCATCGATTGCACCGCGATGCGCGCCGCCTCGATCGCGCACTCGAAGCAATCGCTGGGCGACGAGGCGGCGAGCACCGGCACCGGCGACTCCCCGTTGCGGCCCAGCACCGCCTGGAACAGGTCGGCCTGCTCGGTCTTCGTCGGCAGTCCGGTGGAGGGCCCGCCGCGCTGCACGTTGACGATGACGAGCGGCAGCTCGGCCATCACCGCGAGGCCGATCGCTTCTTGCTTGAGGGCCACCCCGGGTCCGGAGGTGGTGGTAACCGCGAGCGCGCCGCCGTAGGCCGCGCCGATGGCTGCGCAGCAGGCGGCGATCTCGTCCTCCGCCTGGAAGGTGGCAAAGTCGAAGTTCTTGTGGCGCGAGAGCTCGTGCAGGATGTCCGAGGCGGGGGTGATCGGGTAGCTGCCGAGGAACCCGGGCAGCCCGGCGAGGCGCGCTGCGGCGAGCAGTCCGAGGGCGGTGGCCTCGTTCCCGCTCACGTTGCGATACAGGCCCGGCTCGAGCCGCGCCGGGCGCAGGCGGTACCTCTCGACGAACAGCTCGGTGGACTCGCCGAAGGCGAGGCCCGCCTCGAGCGCCTTCTGGTTCGCCTGCGCCAGCTCGGGCTTCTTCGCGAATCGGTTGCCCAGGTAGCGCACGGTGGGTTCCGGGGGCCGGCCGTACAGCCACAGCATCAGGCCGAGGGCGAACATGTTCCTGGCGCGGGCGACCTCCTTCTGCGACAGGCCGGTTCCCTCCAGCGCCACCGCGGTGAGGCGTGAGATGTCCACCGGCACGAACCGATAGCGGCGCTGGACCTCCTCGTCCTCGAGCGGGTCCTTCTGGTAACCCGCCTTGGCGAGGTTTGCGGGCGTGAACGCGCCGGTGTTCACGACGAGGAGCCCGCCGGGCGCGAGATCGGCCAGGTTCGCGCGCAGCGCGGCGGGATTCATGGCGACGAGCGCGTCGGGCCGGTCGCCGCTGGTGTAGATGGCCGTGCTCCCGAGCTGGATCTGGAACCCGGACACGCCGGCCACCGTGCCGGCCGGCGCGCGGATCTCGGCCGGGTAGTCGGGGAAGGTCTGCAAGTCGTTCCCGGCGATGGCGCTGGCTCGCGTGAACTCGGCGCCGGTGAGCTGCATGCCGTCGCCCGAGTCTCCGCAGAAGCGGATGGTGACGGTCTCGAGCTCCTTTCGGGGAAGGGCGGTGGCGGGATCCATGGGATGGAAAGCGGTGCAAGGAGCGCGCCCTTGCAATCAAGCCCTTTCGACGCGCGGCGTGGACGCAAAGGCTGCGCGGGGCGCCACCAAAGGCGCAAGCAATTCACCAACCGGTGCCGGACGCGAGAGTTGACGGCGCGGCACGGCCTTCGCATCACCCAGGCGGCATGCGGGCCTTTGCGTCACCCAAGCTCGTCGCTGCGCTCCTGGCGCCCGTGGTCCTCGTGTCCGGTGCCGCGCAGGGACTGACGCTGATGCGGTGCGGCTCCTCGGTGCGGATGTCCGTATCGTGCTGCTGCGCGAAGGAAAGTCCGGCTGCGGCGGTCAGCGGCGTCGTCAGCGGCGCGGCGGGGTGCTGCGACAGTGTCGCAGTCCCGACTGCTCCGCCGCAGGTCGAACAACGATCGGCTGCTCCGGTCGCGGGTCCGAGCGTCGCCGTTCTGCAGTCGCCGCCGACGCTCGTCGATGCGCTCCAGCGCGAGGTGCCGGTTCCTCGGCTCGATCCTCCCGCCTCGCCGTCACCGCTTCTCACCACCTGCTCGCTCCTGATCTGAGCCCACGCCGCCGAGGCGGTGTTGCGCGCGCCCATGTCGTTGCGTGGCGTGCGCCTTCTTGGGCCCTGTCAGGAGAGGCAGTCGATGGTTCGGACGTTGACCTACGGCACCATGCTGGTCCTTGCCGTCGCGCCCGCCGCGCGGGCGCAGGCATCGGTGGACGATCCCGCACTCAGGGAGCTGCTTGCCGAGGCGGTCCAGGCAAGCCCCGAAGTGGCGCAGGCGCGCGCGGAGGTCGAGGCGCAGCGGGCGCGCGTCCCGCAAGCCGGAGCACTGCCGGATCCCAGCCTCACGCTGGGCATCCAGAACGACGGCTTCAAGAGCATCACCGTCGGGTCCGCCGAGACGAGCTTCATCAACATCATGCTGACGCAGCCGCTGCCGTGGCCCGGCAAGCGCGGGCTGCGGGAGCAGGTGGCGAGCCTCGACGCGCGGCAGGCCGAGGCGCGGCTCGCGCGCGCGATGCTCGACCTCGAAGGCCGCGTCCGCCGCGCCTATCTCGGGCTCCTGTTGACGCGAGGGCAGCTCGAGCTGCTCGACGAGCAGGAGAAGCTCTGGGCGCAGGCCGAGCAGACGGCGCGCTCCCGCTACGAGGCGGGCCAGGCGCCGCAGTCGGATCTCCTGCGCGCCCAGCTCGAGCGCGCGCGGATCGTCCAGCGGCGGTGGGGACTGGAAGCGGATGCCGCGACCCGCGTGGCGGAACTGGAGCGCCTGCGCGGGCCCCGGACCGGCCCGACCCTGCCGATGGGAGCTCCTCTGCGGGAGATGGCCGACCCGCCCGTCCCGCCGGAGGAGGCGGCGCAGGCGGACGCCGAGCAGCGCAGTCCCGAGGTCCTGTTCGCCACGCTCGGCCTCGAGCAGGCGGGGCGCCGCGTGGAGCTGGCGCGCAGGGAACGGGCTCCCGATCTCGCCATCGCCGCCGCGGTCATGCCGCGCGGCTCGATGGATCCGATGTGGTCCCTCGGCGTGACCGTCGGCCTGCCGATCTTCGCAGGGCGCAAGCAGCAGCGCGCGGTCGACGAGAGCGAGCAGCGCCGCATCGGCCAGGCGCAGGGCGCAGAGGCGGTCCGGCAGGTCCTGCGCCTGCGCATTCGAGAGCGGCTGGCCGTCCTGGTGGCCCTGAATCGCACCAACGGCCAGTACCGGCGCCAGGTCCTGGTCCTCTCCGCCGCGGCGGCGAAGAGCACGCTCACTCAGTATGAGGCGGGGCGGGTCCCGTTCGCGGCGGTCCTCGAAGCCCTGTTGGGATACGTCGCCGACCGCGCCGGCCATCTCGCGTCCGTCGCGCAGGCGCAGCTCGTGGCCGTCGCGCAGCGCGAGCTTAGCCTGGAGCCGGTCCCCGTCCTCGGCGGCGGGATGGGTGGGAGCGCGATGCCTGGCACCAGCGCGCTCCCGGCCAGCGCGGTCGCCGCACCCGTCACGAACCCGTCCGGAGACGGCGCGCAGGAGCGCGCCCCCGGCATGAAGGGAATGTGAGGAAGGCATGGCGAACGTCGAGACGAAGCGGCGCACGTTGCCCTGGGTGATGGCGGGAATCGCAGGGATCCTCGTCGGTGGCGCGAGCGCGACCCTGCTGCCGCGCATCGTCCACCACGACCCGGGGGCGGCGCAGCACGCCGATCTCTACCAGTGCCCGATGCACCCGAGCTACACCTCCGACCGGCCCGGCGACTGCCCGATCTGCGGCATGAAGCTGGTGAAGGTGGACCGCCAGGACGCAGGTCAGGGCGAGCGGCGGATCGCGTTCTATCGCTCCCCGATGAACCCCTCCGAGACTTCGCCGGTGCCCCGCAAGGACGCGATGGGCATGGACTTCGTGCCGGTGTACGAGGACGAAGGCTCGGGCGCAGCCGCAGTTTCGGGCCTGGTGGGCGTGAAGATCGATGTGCAGCGGCAGCAGCTCATCGGGCTGCGCACGGCGGAGGTGACGCGGGGACCGATCTCGGGCGACTGGCGCACGGTCGGCCGTGTCGCGGTGGACGAGACGCGGGTGCGCAAGGTCAACGTCAAGGTGGACGGGTTCGTGGAGAAGCTGTTCGCGGACTACACCGGCAAGGTCGTCCGCCGCGGCGAGCCGCTCCTGTCGCTCTACAGCCCCGATCTGCTCACCGCGCAGCAGGACTTCGTGCTGGCGGTGCGGACCCGTTCGCAGATCGGCGGCGCGCAGTCCGGAGAAGATCTCGTCGCGGCGGCGCGCCGGCGGCTGGAATTGTGGGACATCGGCGCCTCGGAGATCGCGGCGCTGGAGCGCACGCAGGCTCCGCGCCGGACGCTGACGCTGGTCTCCCCCATCTCCGGCGTGGTCACCGTGAAGGCCGTGGTGCAGGGCTCGCGCCTTTCGGCCGGCGACACGCCGTTCGAGATCACCGATCTCTCCGAGGTCTGGGCGCTGGCCGACGCGCACGAGATGGATCTGCCGCGCGTGCACCTCGGCACGCCCGTGACGCTGACGCTCGCGGCCATCCCGAACCGGGCCTTCGAGGGCCGGGTCACCTTCGTCGAGCCGGTGCTCGACGCGAAGACGCGGACGGCCAAGGTGCGGCTCGTCTTCAAGAACCCGAGCGGCGAGCTGCGACCCGAGATGTTCGGTGAAGTGGTCTTCCACGAAAGGCCGCGCCAGTCGCTGCGCGCGCCCGCCGATTCGATCATCGACTCTGGCGAGCGGAAGGTGGTGTTCGTCGCCACCGGGGAGGGCCGTTTCGAGCCGCGCGAGATCGTGGCCGGCGACAGCTCCGGCGACCAGGTCGAGGTCCTCTCCGGCTTGCAGGAAGGCGAGCGGGTCGTGGTGCGCGCCAGCTTCCTGGTCGACTCCGAGTCGCGCCTGAAGGCGGCGCTCGCCGCGCTCACCTCGCGAGCCGCTCCGCCCGCCAAGGCTGCGCAGAGGAAACCATGATCAAGCGGATCATCACCTTCTCGGCGCAGAATCGCGGCGTCGTGCTCGCGGCCGTGCTGGCTGCGATCGCCGCCGCATGGTGGAGCGCGAAGCACATCCCCCTCGACGCGCTGCCGGATCTCTCCGACACCCAGGTGATCGTCTACTCGCGCTGGGACCGCAGCCCGGACATCGTCGAGGACCAGGTCACGTATCCGATCGCTAGCGCGATGCTGGGCACGCCGAAGGTCAAGGGCGTGCGGGGGTTATCCGATTTCGGCTTCAGCTACGTCTACGTGATCTTCGAGGACGGCACCGACCTGTACTGGGCCCGCAGCCGGGTCCTGGAGTACCTGAGCAAGATCCAGGGGCAGCTCCCGCAGGGCGTGAGGACCGAGCTGGGCCCCGATGCGACCAGCGTGGGCTGGGTGTTCCAGTACGCGCTGGTGGACAGGACCGGCAAGCACACCACCGACGAGCTGCGCAGCTACCAGGACTGGTTCCTGCGCTACGCGCTGCAGTCTGTGCCGGGCGTAGCGGAGATCGCGACCGTGGGCGGCCAGGTCCGGCAGTACCAGATCAACGTCAATCCCAACCAGCTCGTCGGTCACGGGCTGACGATGCAGACCGTGATCGACGCCGTCCGCCACGGGAACAACGACGTGGGCGGCCGGCTGGTGGAGCTCTCCGGCCGCGAATACATGGTGCGCGGGCGAGGGTACGTGAAGAGCGCCGCGGACCTGGAAAACCTGGTGCTCATGGCGGAGAAAGGCACGCCCGTCACGGTCAAGGAGGTGGCGTCCGTCTCGGTCGGACCGGAGCTGCGGCGGGGGATCGCCGACCTGGACGGGGAAGGCGACGTGGTCGGCGGGATCGTCGTGATGCGCTACGGCGAGAATGCGCTCGACGTGATCGCCCGGGTCAAGGCGAAGCTGGCCGAGCTGAAGCCGTCGCTGCCTTCGGGGGTCGAGGTGGTCACCACCTACGACCGCTCCGACCTCATCGATCGCGCGATCGGCACCGTCAAGGAAAAGCTCGTCGAGGAGATGATCATCGTCTCCATCGTCATCCTGCTCTTCCTGTGGCACTTCCCTTCGGCCATCGTTCCCATCGTCACCATTCCGGTGAGCGTGGCGCTGGCGTTCATCCCGCTGCGGGCGATGGGGCTCAACGCGAACCTCATGTCGCTCGCGGGTATCGCCATCTCCGTCGGCGTGCTGGTGGACGGCGCCATCGTCGAGGTCGAGAACGCCTACAACAAGCTGCACCTCTGGCACGCCGGAGGGCGCAAAGGCGACTTCCACCGGGTCCGCCTGGAAGCGCTGCTCGAGGTCGGGCCCTCGGTGTTCTTCTCGCTGCTGGTGATCGCGGTCGCCTTCCTGCCTGTGTTCACGCTGGTGGATCAGGAAGGACGGCTGTTCCGTCCGCTGGCGTGGTCGAAGAACCTGGCGATGGCAATCGCGGCGGCGCTGGCCATCACGCTGGACCCCGCGATGCGGATGCTATTCACGCGCGTCGACGCGTTCACCTTTCGGCCGCGCTGGCTCGCGCGCATCGCCAGCGCGCTGCTGGTCGGCAAGTACCGCGCCGAGGAACAGCATCCAATCAGCAGGTTCCTGCACCGCATCTACGAGCCGCCGTGCAGGTTCGTGCTCAGGCACGCCCAGGCGACGGTCGTGGTCGCAGCGCTGCTGGTGATGGGGACGGTCCCCGTGTACCTGAAGCTCGGCTCGGAGTTCATGCCGCCGCTCGACGAGGGAACGCTGCTCTACATGCCGACGACGCTTCCCGGGATGTCGGTCGGCGAAGCGCAGGCGCTGCTCCAGACGCAGGACCGCATGCTGCGGGGCTTCCCCGAGGTCGAGCGCGTTTTCGGGAAGGCGGGCAGGGCCGAGACGTCGACCGATCCGGCGCCATTCTCGATGATGGAGACGACCATCGTCTTGAAGCCGGAGTCACACTGGCGCGAGCACCGGCGCTGGTACTCCGGCTCGGCGCCCGATTGGGTCGCGAAGCTGCTGCGCCCATTCTGGCGCGACCGCATC
>WNEY01001768.1_pt1 | contig 15499 bp, 13 predicted proteins | sample 5400531 | NCBI WGS metagenome assembly WNEY01 (sample SAMN13153338, study PRJNA577476) | soil metagenome | isolation source: 200 cm saprolite under Douglas fir tree site 1 | place: USA:California | collected 2015-04-18
AGCGAGACGCCGTACTCAAACGCGTCGACGATTCCTTCTGTCGCCTGAAGGCCGACGATTTCGTGCAGCGCGGGCTGCTCGAGATGCAAATCGACCAGGGCGACGCGGCGTCCTTCGCGCGCCGCGATGCGCGCGATGTCCCACGCCGCTTTCGCGGCCCATGGGAGGTCCGCGGTCGTCGTGAGCAAGGCAACGAGCGCTTGCTCGTCCACGAGTGGTGGGATCAGGTGACCGAGCCGCGAGAGCGGCAGCTGCCGGTACGTGGTCATTGGCCGGGCTGGTAGATCCAGAACGGCCGCCCCAGCCTGCGGCCGATCGCTTCGGCCTGTTCCCGCGTGGAGTAGGGACCGAGCACCACGCGATAACCGTCATCGGGGTGCTGTGGCGTCAGGACGCGCGCGGCCAGACCGGCGCGCGTGAGATCGTCAGCCAAGTGACCGGACCACTCCGGATTCTGCGACGTCGAGACCTGCACGTAGAGCGGTCCTTCGGCGCTCGTTCCGGTGCTTTCCGCCGCCGCCACTGCGGCGCTTGTAGGAGCTGCCGGAACGCCACGAGGGAGCCAGGATGAGAGCACCCAGAGATCCGCCGCGCCGCGCTGGACCCGCCCGACCTCGTTGAGCGAATCGGGCCGCATCGACACCACGTCCGTGCCGCGCCGGAAAATCAGCATACCATCCGGCGAGATCGCCGGCAGATCGGCTTGCCACTGCGTCGGCACGATGCCGGTGTGTTGTTTGATCGGCATGTCGACGATCCACGCGGAGTCGCCGACCGTCGGTCGCGCGAGCAGCCACCTGCCGAGCGGATCGACGCGCAGTGCCGCAGCGGGCCCCGGCAGCGCGACGCCATCCACCTCGCGACGATCGTAGCGATCGATCACCGCCAACCCGGGCGCGCTGCGACGCGCCACATAGATGCGATGACCGGAAGGGGAGAACGCGAGCGCTCGCGGCGGGTCGGCGAGGCGTACAAAAGCAGGATCGCGACGGGCCACCGGATCGTAGAAGGTCACGCCTGAGTCGCTGGCGACGGCAACGAGATCGCCCCACCGCGTCGCCGCCACGTCGCCACCCGCCGCAATCGGGCGCACCGCGGAAGGCTGATCGGGGGCAGCGACCAGCAAGCGATCCTGAGGAATCACGCCGACCAGTCGCTGATCGGTCGAGCCGAAGAGATCGCGCGGCATCGCGGTGAGAGCCTGCGGCCACGCGAAGCGCGTCCGGCGCGACAGCGACACGACGTGCCGTTGGTCATCGACGGCGTAGAGCGTACCATCGGGGCCGAGGGCCGCGTGCGCGACGCTCGTTGCCACCGTGTCGACGCGACCGCTGCCCAGATCCAACCCGAGCAGCTGGTGCTTTGCGGTTGTGACAAACAGGAATTCGGATTCGGGGTCGAGCCCAACGACGCGCTCCACCGGCGGCAACCGGCCGCGGAGCACGCCATCGACCGGGGTCAGCCGGGGGAGGCGATAGAGCTGCGGCGTCCCTCCCTTTGCGGGCAGCCGGATCGCCACGCCGGGAATGCGGGCGATGATCTGAGCTTGGCTAACACGTTGTGGCGATTGTTGTTGCGTTGACGTCAGAGCCGGCGCCGGGGATCGACAAGCGCCAAGCGCCACGCTGGCAAAGAGGAGGAAGCGGGAGATAGGCAAATGGCCTCGCCGGACAAAATAGACAACCGGCGAGGCCATTGCAACTGTTTTAGTGAAGCGGAGTTAGAACGTCGGCCCTAAACTAATGGTCCAATACGAGCTCTTGAGCGGCCGGTCTAACGGCTTCGTGTAATCGAACCGCACGATCATCAGGCCGAAGACGTTGGCGCGAATCGATCCACCCCAGCTGCGCAACGGGACGCGGACCAATACCGGACTGTCCGTGGCGCTGCGACGCCACTTCACCGTGCTGACGTCATCCCACGCCATCCCCGCGTCAAAGAAGATCGCACCCTCGATGGGGGGAAATCCGACCGGCAGGAATCCCAAGACCAGGCTGCGAGTGAGCGGGAAGCGCAGCTCCGCGTTGGCGACCGCGATTTTCGAGCCGATGAGCTGATCCAGCTCGGCGCAACCGGTCTGCGACGATGTGCCGGGGTTGGCGACGCACTCGTTATTGCGGAACGAGCCGGCGGTGTATCCGCGCAGCAGCTCCGTGTTGCCGACAAAAACCGGGAAGCGATCGGCATCGCGGCCGAAGCGGCCGAACATCATGCCCCGGAACGCCAGCGTGAACGGCCGGAAGAAGAGGTAACGTCGATAATCGACGAGACCAGCGGTGAACTGCCAGGTGCCGAACGCCGGCGCGATCGACAGGCGCGACCGCGAGCCCGCAAATGGGCCGACATAGCCGAACAGCGTGTTGTCGTGCACGTGCGCGATCGAGGGCTGGACGAACGTCGCCGACGGGCCGCCGCTGCTGACGAGTCTCTCGTCGACGAAGGTGTGGGCGCTGTCTGCCTTGAACAGAGTCTGCAACGCGAGCGTCGCTTCGCTGATGTTGACCGCATGCAGGCCAACTTCAATCCGGTTGAAGCGGCTGAAGGGATACGACGATTCCATGAACCCGTCGCGAATGACAAAGCGACGAATCCGCGACGTGTATACGCGGAGGCTGTCCGCCGTGCCCTGGCTATTGGGAACAGTCGTCCAATCGCTCCCGCCGTAGAAATACAATGGATCCTGCGAGAATCCCGATGCCCAGTTGAGCCGATGCGTCTGATTGACGTAGAGACCCAGGAACTGCGCTTCGCTAATGCGGCCGTTGATCGATCCCGCGATCACCACGGAGTGATTGCCGAGAATATCGGACATTGCGATCGCCGTGCCGCCGAAGATGCCCCGACCAAAGTTGTCCCGCGAGTAGCCGACTGTGGGACGCACGATGTAATCGGTACTAAAACGCACCTTGTACGGCTTGAACGAGAATTCATTGGTATCGGGCAGCGCGAGCGTCGCGGAGTCGAGCAGCGCACGCACCGTCACCGGCGGCGGCGCGGCCGAGGATTCGGCTGGCTGCGGGAGCGCGGATGGCCGGAAGCCGCCTGACGAACGGTAGATGGATGTCCCTTGCGCGGCGCGCGCGGCGGGACCGCTCGTGTTGCCGGAGGTACCGGCCGACGTTCCACCGAGACCCGCGGGCTCGACCGGAGGAGCGGGAATCGGCGCAGCCGTGACAATCGTATCGCGTTGCTCCGCAAGCAGGAGCGTGACCGGCGGTGCGGCAGGTCCGTGATACGGTCCGCGCCGCAGCGAGCGCGGATTCTCGACCGAGTACACGCTGTATTGCCCGTCCTCGTAATAGACGAAGGCCAGGCGATCAGCCTGCAGCGCCCATGACAGTACCGGCGAGAGCGGCGTGATGCCCTGCACACCGGTGAACATGTTGGTGAGCTGGTAGATCTGCCCGTCTGCGAAGTCGTAGAGGAACACGTTCGCGATGCCGGTCCGATCGGAGACGAAGGCCAGCGATCGTCCATCCGGCGACCACACGGGGTCGATGTTCTTCCCGATCCGCATGTTGCCCAGCATCTCGATCGTGCCGGCGTCGAGATGGTAGAGCGCGATGCGGAGATTCCCGAAGCGCAGTGTCTCGAAGTCGGTTTCGCCGCCACGGTCGGTGACGAACGCGATCGTCTTCCCATCGGGTGACCACGAAGGATGGAGATCCGCGTACTTGTCGTTCGTGAGGCGGCGCAGCCCGGTGCCGTCGCGGTTGATGATGTACAGATCGGTGAAACCGCCGTTGAATCCCGTAAACACGAGCTGTTTGCCGTCGGGCGACCACCGCGGCGTCTGTAAACCGCTCAGGCCGACCTCGATCCGGCGGTCTTCGCCGCCGCGCTTGACGTCGAGGATCACCAGGTCGTCGCGGTCTTTCCGCTTTGCGGCGATGGCGAAGTAGCGGCCGTCGGGGGAGAACGAGCCGGCGGAGTTGATGAACCGCAGGCTCTCGTAGTTGTTGTTCATGGTCGACCGGACGAGCCGCCGCGACACGCGTCCTGTTTCCGCATCCGCGAGCCACAGGTCGATGAAGAACCCACCCTGATCGCCGAAGAACGCGATGCTCTTGCCGTCCGGCGTCAGCGCCGGCGCGAGGAAGATGCGGCCCCTCGAGCGGCGCTGGGTCAACAGCGGTTGGGCGATCCGGCGCGCCCGGTAATGATCGCCGAGCTGCGGCAGGAACGTCGTCTGGATGGCGTCGCGCCAGTCGTTCGAGAGATCCTCGAGCGAACGACCCAACGCGCGCTTGAAGGCGGCCTCGAGCCCGGTGTTGGCGGAGCTCTGCAGGATCTCACCGATCACCTCGTCGCCCCACTTCTCGCCGATGTAGGCCCACAGCGCGTGGCCATACCGGTACGGGAAGATTCCGGGATCGGTCGTCATGTCTTCGATCGAGGGAAGGTGTCCTTCCAGCGCGGCGTCACGCAGCCACATCGCCGTTTCCGGATCGATCGGGCCGCGCGACAGGTATTCCGCCATGCCTTCCATGAACCAGAGCGGCGGATTCACGCTCATCAATGTCTGCACGCCGGCGCCGGGGCGGCCGCGGCTGTACACGTCGTACTGGAACTGGTGCACCATCTCGTGCTGGAGGACGTGCTCGAACTCGGCGTAGGAGCCGGTGAACGGCAACACGGCGCGATGCTTGAAGAACTCCGTGACGCCGCCCAACCCCTCACCCGTGGCGTCGACGACGTTCGTCTGCTGGAAGTCGGACTGCGACGCGTAGAGAATGATCGGCTTCCGGCTCTGGAACTGGTGATGCAGGATCCGCGACAGCCGGGCGTAAGCACGCTCGGCCATGCGCGCGGCGTCGAGGGCGCCGACGCGCTCGTCGGGATAGTAGTAGACGTCGAAGTGCTCGGTCTGAATCGATTGGAAGTTGAAGTTGCGGTACTGCACCTTGTTCTGGCCGAAGTATTGGGCAGCCAGGGGAGGTGCAGCAAGCAGGAACGCCGCCAACACCGCGAACTGAGTTATGGTGCGTCCTCGCATACTGCTATCCTTTCGCACCGGTGCCGCCCGCATCGCCCGCGGCAACCACCGGCGCATCGCCCCACAGTCGCTCGAGCTGGTAAAAATCGCGGAGCTCTGGATGAAACACGTGGACGACGAAATCCACGTAGTCGAGCAACACCCAGCGTCCCTGGGCCAATCCTTCAACATGATGCGGCTCGAAACCGGCCGGCGCGAGCGCCGTCACGAGATGCTCGGCCATTCCCCGCACGTGGGCGTCCGACGTTCCAGAAACGATCACGAAGTAGTCCGTGGCAGCGCACAAGCCACGCAGGTCTAATACCACCGGATCGATCGCTTTGCGATCGACCAACGCGTCAACAACCTGTGAGAGCACCGGAGCGGTTTCCATCCTCCCTTTCATTAGTACACCAGTCGCAAGCTTCACGCCACGCGACGCGGGTTACTCCTTCACCACCGTGATCCGAACCTCAGGCCGCACCTCGGGATGGATCTTGATCCCGACGCTGAATTCCCCGAGCTCACGGATCGGCTCGTGCAGATCGATCTTGCGCTTGTCGACGCGAATGCCGAGCTCTTCGAGCTTCCGCTGGATGTCGCTGGCCGTGACCGAACCGTACAGCTTGTCTTCCTCGCCGACTTTCACGGCGAAGCTGAGCTGCACGCCGGCGAGGCGAGTCGCTTCGGTTTCGGCGGTCGATTTCTCGGAGGCGCGCTGCTTGGCGATGCGCTCGCCTTCGTACGCGATCTTCTTCTTGTTGGCCTGGGTCGCCGGGTAGGCGAGCCCTTTGGGAAGGAGGTAATTGCGGGCGTACCCGTCCTTCACCTTCACGACCTCGCCGACCTTGCCAAGATGCTGGACGTCTTCCCGCAAAATGATTTCCATCGCATGAATCCTTCAGGTTTGATTGGACTGGGAGCCGCGCTGCCCGCGCTGGCCCCCCCCCCCGCGGGCTGCCGCGAGTCGCCGCCGGTAGTGGTACCACGTATCAGTGATCCCCAGCGTGCAGAGGCCGGGGAGAACAAACAGGAGGGGAACAGCAAGGGCAGCTGCCGTCGCCGCGACAATGGCCAATGCCGTCGCCGAGATGCCGAACGCATCGGCGAACGTGATCACGATCGCCGCCCCGCGCAGCACGTACAGCGCGCCGGCGACGATGCCGACGTTCGTGCCCGCCACATGCAGCGCGCTCGATACCGGCAGGATCAGGACACCGAGCCAGGCCACGATGCCCCATACCCAGGCGTCGCCGATGCAGAAATCCCGGAAGCGACCGACCGGCGAGCCGAGCGCCGACGTCGTGATCCGCACGTGCAGGTGCCACGCCAGCGCGAGGCCGGCCAGGGTCTGCAAGGCGAGTACGCCCGGCCAGGTGAGGCTCGCGAAGCGCACGATCGGCTCGTACAGCATGAACGCGTCGGGCGCTCGCTCCACGACGAAGCGCATCGTCAGGCTCGCTTGCCGGGTCGCTTGCCAGGCCAGTGCCCTCCATGCCTCCGTGCCCCAGAGCACCTCGATCATTAACGCCGTGACGAGGAACCCGGCGGCCGTGGCGCGCAACGTCTGACGCAGCATCGGACCGGGCCGAAGCAGCATCACGGCCACGAAAGCCGCTGTGGTCACCACGATGTACGCGCTCGTCACCGCGGCGAGTCTGCCCTCCCCACCTCCCCCCGTTCCGTCGCCGACAAACAGGAGCGCGAGGCTCATCGCTCCGATCACGCCCGCGAGGGGAACGGCCCAACGGGCACGCTCGGGCGGTGCGGGAGCCACGGTCAGCAACGCGGCGAGCGGCAGGCCCACGAGACTGGGATGCGCCCAGAGCACGAAGGCGATCAGGGCCAAGAGCGGCCGCCACCACGACTGCTTCGTCACGCTACGCGGTGTGACCCTTGATGTACGGGATCAACGCGAGTTGCCGCGCGCGCTTGATGGCCGTCGCTAGCTGCCGCTGATGACGCGCGCACATTCCCGAGAGCCGGCTCGGCAGAATCTTGCCGCGCTCGGTCAGGAACCGGCCCAGCGTCCGGTCATCCTTGTAGTCGAGCACACGCGCGCCGGATTCGCACACGGGGCAGGTCTTGGCGGGACGTCTCACACTTCCTCCTCTTCCAGCTCTTCTTCTTCGGGGACGACGGCCGCCGTCACCACGGGTTTCGGCTGCTCGCGCGCGGCTTCGACGATGAGGTAGCGCAGCACGCCCTCATCGAGCTTCACGGCGCGCTCGTACTCGGGGAGCAAGTCCCCCGCTGTCTCGTACTCGGCCACGACGTAGTAGCCCGTATCCCTCTTCTTGATCTTGAATGCCATGGTCCGCTTGCCCCAGTGGGCCACGTTTGAAAGCGTGCCTTTGCCGTCCTTTGTCAGAAGGCTGTGCAAGCGATTCAGCTTTTCGGTGATTGCCGGCTCGTCCAGCGCACTATCAAAGATGTAAACCGTCTCGTACCGACGACTCATGCCACCTCCCTTTGGACATGGGTGACCCGGCGCGGTGGATGGGGCGCCGAGTAGGGGATATGTGAGCGAGAAAGCTAAGCGGCCTGTAAAGGCGTGGAAAGGCGCGGAAAGGAGTTGTATTGTAGGGCGTGCTGGCGGTCCTGGTCCTCTTGTGCGTACAGAGCTCCCCCCCCACCGTCGCCGACGCGAGGGCGTTTCTCGCTCGCGCTGAGTCGACCCTCTATGATGTTGGTCTCAAGGCCGCTCGGGCCGACTGGGTCGCCAACACGTACATCACGTTCGACACTGAAGAACTGACGGCCGAGGCGGGCGAAGCCAATGCCGTGGCGACGCGCGACTTGGCCATGGAAGCGCGTCGATACGAGCGCCTCCGCTTGCCGGCCGACGTGCGGCGCCAGTTGCTGCTGCTCAAGTTGTCTCTCCCCGCGCCGCCACCCTCTGATCCGCGTGAGACGACCGAGCTGAGCCGTATCTCGAGCAGTCTCCAGGCCGATTACGGGCGCGGGACGTACTGCAAGACGCCTGATCATTGTCTGCAAATCACAGACATCGAGCGCATCCTGGCGAGCAGTCGTGACCCGGCGGAGCTGCTCGACGCCTGGCAGGGATGGCACCGCGTGTCCGTCGGGATGCGCGATCGCTACGCGCGGTTCGTCACGCTTGCGAATGCCGGCGCGCGCGGCTTCGGCTTCAGCGATGTCGGCGTGCTCTGGCGCTCCGGTTACGACATGCCCGCCGATGCCTTCGCGGTCGAGATCGATCGGCTGTGGACGCAGCTCAAGCCGCTGTATCTGCAGCTCCACGCCTACGTGCGCGCGCGCCTCGCCGTGCGCTACCCCAATCTCGTGACGGCGAACGGGATGATTCCCGCGCATCTCCTCGGCAACCTCTGGGCGCAGCAGTGGGGAAATATTTACGACGTGGTCGCGCCCGCGGCGGCAACTCCCAACGTCGATGTCACGGCGTTGCTGAGGGCGCACGGGGTGGATGAGCGCGGGATGGTGCGGTATGCCGAGCGCTTCTACACCTCACTCGGATTCGATTCGCTGCCGTCCACGTTCTGGGAGCGGTCGCAGTTCACCAAGCCACGCGATCGAGAGGTCGTCTGTCACGCGAGTGCGTGGGACATCGACAGCAAGAACGACGTGCGGATCAAGGCGTGTTTGCAGGTGACGGGTGAGGACTTCGTCACCGTGCATCACGAGCTGGGTCACAATTTCTACCAGCGCGCCTATCAAAAGCAGTCCTATTTCTTTCAGAACGGCGCGAACGACGGCTTCCACGAAGCGATCGGCGACGCGATCGCGCTGTCCGTCACGCCGGAATACCTGCGCCGCATCGGATTGCTCGACAGTCTGCCGAGCGCCGCCAGTGATACGGCGATGTTGCTGCAGATCGCGCTCGACAAGATCGCATTCCTGCCGTTCGCCCTCGCGCTCGACCGCTGGCGTTGGGGCGTCTTCTCCGGAGAGATCACGCCCGCGCACTACAATGCGGCATGGTGGGACTTGAAGCATCGCTATCAAGGCGTCGCCGAGCCGGTGGCGCGCACCGAACAGGACTTCGATCCGGGTGCCAAGTATCACGTTGCGGCGAACGTGCCCTATATCAGGTATTTCTTGGCTCGCGTTTTGCAGTTCCAGTTACATCGCTCTTGGTGCCGCGCGGCGGGATGGACCGGCCCGCTCTACCGCTGCTCGGTGTATGGCAACAAAGCTGCAGGACAGCAGTTGGCTCGGATGCTGGCGGCAGGGCAAAGCCGGCCCTGGCAGGACATCCTTGCCGATGCGACCGGTGAGCGGCAGCTCGACGCGACAGCTATCGTAGATTACTTCCAGCCGCTCGTCGCTTGGCTGGAGCGGCAGAATCAGGGCAAGGCGGTTGGCTGGTGATAGCTGAAGAGACAGGCCCCTGATAGGACACGGTATGCACTCGCTCGCTCACTTGCTGGCTCTGATTTCGCTGCCAACGCTGCAAACCCAACCCGATACGACTGCGCGCATCAGTGGACATGCCCTTTCCGCTTATAACGGCCGGCCAATCACCGGCGTGACGATTTCCGTGGCCGCCGTGGAGCGGTTCACTGTGACTGATTCGAACGGCGGGTTCACGCTCTCGGGGCTTCCCGCAGGACCGCAGAGACTGCGGATTTCGTATGAGGGCCGTGACACCGAGCAGGAATACGAGTTCGCGCTCCGCGCCGGCCGGACGACGAAGATCGCCGTCGTGCTCGACGTCCGGGCGCCGAATTTGGCGCCGCTCGTCGTCGAAGCGCGGTTCGTCGACGTCTGGCGTGACCTCGCGGGATTCTATGAACGGCGCCAGCGCTACGGTGGATTTGCGCGCTTCTTGACGCGCGAGGACATCGAGCGGTCGCACCCCGAGGCGATCAGCGTCCTGCTCAAAGGCGCGGGAATCTTTACCTGGTGTCTGTACACCTGCCTCCCCACGCGTTTCAGCCACGGCCACATCTGCTCCGTGCCGATCAGTTTGGACGGCCTGCCGATCTGGGAGCGCGACCTCGATCGGATTCCCATCGAGAACGTCGCCGCCGTGGAGATCTACCGCGATCCGCCGAACAGCAGCCCGTTCGGCGTGCCCATGATCAATCAGTTCGGCTTTGAGGGAAAAGACCTGATCCAGGGACGCGGCGAGTGTGGCTCGGTCGGGATCTGGACGCGCTAGACGTTGAAGCGAAACAGTAGAATGTCGCCGTCCTTCACGACGTAGTCGCGACCTTCACTCCGAATCAGGCCTTGCTCGCGGGCCGCTTTGTAGCTGCCCGCTTTCACGAATTCCGTGAACGCAACCGTCTCGGCGCGAATGAACCCGCGCTGAAAATCGGAATGGATCTCGCCCGCGGCGTCGTAGGCCGTATCCCCGCGGTGCATGGTCCACGCCCTCACTTCGTTCTCGCCGACCGTGAAGAACGTCTGGAGTCCCAACAGGCGATATCCCGCGTGAATGAGACGGTCGAGCCCCGGCTCGGCGACGCCGGCGCTCGCGAGATACTCGCGGCGCTCGTCGCCCGCCAGCTCGGCAAGCTCGGCCTCGAATTTGGCGGAGAAGAGGACGATTTCGGCTTCTTCATGATGACCCTGCACCGCCGAGCGCAGCGGCTCGATCCATTTCCCCCCGCCGCTCGCCAGGTCGTCTTCGTTGACGTTGGCGGCGTAGAGTATCGGCTTGGCGGTCAACAGACCGAGCTGGCGCAGAAACTTCACCGCGTCCTCACTCTCGCCCGCCTCGCGCGCGCCGCGGCCGGCATTGAGCTCGGCGACGACGCGCTCGAGCAGCACGAGCTCGAGCTGCGCTTCCTTGTCGCCGGCGCGCGCCGACTTGCGCGTCTTGTCGAGCCGGCGTTCGACCACCGCGAGATCGGCGAGCGCCAGCTCGCTGGTGATGACGTCGTGATCGCGGACGGGATCGACCGGCCCCATGACGTGGACGACATCGGGGTCCTCGAAGCTGCGGATCACGTGGACGACGGCGTCCACTTCGCGGATGTGGGAAAGGAACTGATTGCCCAGCCCCTCGCCCTGCGAGGCGCCCTTCACGAGGCCGGCAATGTCGACGAACTCGACAACCGCGGGAATCTTTTTCTTCGGCTTGACGACCTCGTCGAGCTGCTCGAGACGCGGGTCGGGGACTTCGACGACGCCGACGTTCGGCTCGACCGTGCAAAAGGGATAGTTCTCCGCCGCCGCCTTCGAGGACGTGAGCGCGTTGAAGAGCGTCGACTTGCCTACGTTGGGCAGCCCGACAATGCCAAGTCTCAGCATCCTTCACGCAACCAGCGATCGACAGCGTCGATCATCTCTGGCATGAGCGATTCGACCTGCTCCAGCTGCTCCGGCTCGAACGGCGCGAGCACGTAATCCGCCCAATCACCGGTGCCTTCGGGCAGTGGACCGACGCCGATGCGCAGACGGGCGTACTGCTGCGACTGCAGCGCGCCCTCGATGCTCTTCAGGCCGTTGTGGCCGCCCGCCGAGCCTTCGTTGCGCAGCCGGAAGGTGCCGAGCGGAATCTGAAAATCGTCGACGAGTATGAGGAGATCGCGCGCGGGCGTGAACGACGGATCGGCGCGCAGGGATGCGAGCGCGGCGCCGCTGCGATTCATGAATGTCGTGGGCTTGAGAACGCGAACCGGAACTCCGGCGACGGTGCCCTCCGTCGCGCGCGCGCGCTCGGCGCGACGGAAGGGACCCAGCTGCCAATGCTCGGCGACGGCGTCGGCCAAAAGGAAGCCGGCATTGTGGCGCGTCGCCGCATACTCCTGGCCCGGGTTCCCCAGGCCGACGACGGCGCGCAGAAACTAGGGCTTCTCTGGGGCCTTCGGAGACTTCTTCTCTTTCTCCTCGGCCGCAGGGGCGACAGCTTCGCCCGCTTCGCCTTCCTCGCCCTCGCGGACCTTGCGGATCAGCTCGGGCTCGGCGACCTCGGTCGTCGCTTCGGGGGTCGGTGCCGCAACCTCCTCGGCGCGCGGCGGCACCACCGTGGCGATCGTCAGATCGGCGCCGGTCAGGATGACGGCGTTCGGAATCGAGAGATCGCGCGTGTGCAGCGAGTCGCCGATCTTCAGCGCGGTGACGTCGAGCTCCACGCGGTCGGGGATGTGCTCGGGCAACACTTCGATTTCGACTTCGCGCGTCACCTGGTCGAGCACGCCGCCGGCGTTGCGCACACCGTCGGGTGCTCCCACGAGGTGCACGGGGACCTTGAGCGTGATCTTCTCGTGGGCCTGGATCTCGTAGAAGTCCACGTGGATGATGTCGGGGCGCAGCGGATGGCGCTGGATCTCGCGGATCAGCGTGCGCGACTTCTTGCCGTCCACCGTCAGCTCGATGAGCGTGCTCTCCGGCTCGATGCCGGTCAGCGCTTTCTCGAGCGCGAGCGCATCCACCATCAAGGTCTGCGTCGTGCGGCCGTGGCCGTAGATGACGGCCGGCACCTGCTTCTGGAAGCGGGCCTGCCGCGCCGCGCCCTTGCCCGTCTTCTCCCGCGCCGTCGCGGACAGCGTCACTGTTTGCGCCATGCGTTCCTCAACTCAATCAAATAGAGAACTGACCGACTGATTCGAATGCTCGTAGCCGATGGCTTTGGCCATCAGGCTCGCGATCGACAACACCTTCAGTTTCTCGAACTGCCGATCCTCGGGAATCCGGATCGTATTCGTCACCGTCACTTCTTCGATCGGCGCGGCGCGAAGCCGCTCGACCGCCGGTCCCGACAGCAGGGCATGTGTCGCGAACGCGAAGATCCGTCGCGCACCCAGCCGCTTCAGCGCCGCCGACGCCTCGGAGATCGTCCCCGCGGTGTCGATCATGTCGTCGGGGATGAGGCAATCCTTGTCCTCCACCTCTCCCACGACGTTCACCACCTCGGCGATGTTCGCCGAGGGACGGCGCTTGTCGATGATCGCGAGCGACGCATCGAGCCGCTTCGCGAACCCGCGCGCCATCTTGGCCGATCCCACGTCCGGGGCGACGACCACCGGTTGATGCAGCCGCTTCGTCCGGTAGTGGCTCACGAACACCGGCGCCGCGTACAGGTGATCGACCGGGATATCGAAGAATCCCTGCACCTGGTGGGAATGAAAGTCCATTCCCAGCACGCGATCCGCGCCCGCGTGCGTGATCAAGTTCGCCATCAGCTTGGCGCTGATTGCCACGCGCGGCTGATCCTTGCGGTCCTGGCGCGCGTAGCCGAAGTAGGGCAGCACGGCCGTGATGCGCGCGGCGCTCGCCCGCCGCGCTGCGTCCATCAGCAGCAGCAGCTCCATGTAGTTTTCCGCCGGCGGATTCGTGGGCTGGATGATGAAGACGTCCCGCCCGCGCACGTTCTCGTCGATTTTTACGAAGATCTCGCCGTCGGCAAACCGCCGCATCGTGACCCCGCACAGCGGCTGTCCCAAATGCTGGGCCATCTCCTCAGCAAGGGGCCGGTTGGCCGTTCCCGCGAGGAGCAGCAGCTGGCTGCGTGACAACGACAGGTCCCGCATCGGGCCACGGAAAGTAGTCGGCAAACCGCGTGTAGCCAAGGGGTTGCCGTCGTCGTATGCTTATGCCCGGAGGTAGCGCGTGACTGATTGGCTCCCTCGGCTGCAAAAAGCGCTGGCCGATCGTTACAGCATCGACCGCGAGATCGGCCGGGGCGGGATGTCAATCGTGTATCTCGCCCGTGATCTTCCCCGCAATCGCTTTGTCGCCCTGAAGGTCTTCCGGCCGGACATCGCCGCCGTTCTCGGTCCCGACCGCTTTCTCGACGAGATCCAGGTTGCCGCCGGGCTCGCACATCCCCACATCCTGCCGTTGTTCGACTCGGATGTCGCGGATGGGCTCCTGTTCTACACAATGCCCTATGTCGAAGGCGAATCGTTGCGACAGCGCCTGACGCGCGAGCGCCGACTTCCCGTTGCGGAGGCCGTGTCGATTGCCTGCGATGTTGCCGAAGCGCTCTCCTACGCGCACGCGAAGAACATCGTCCACCGCGACATCAAGCCCGAAAACATTCTGCTCGAGGCAGGGCATCCGGTCATCAGCGACTTCGGCATCGCGCGCGCGATCCGAGAGGCGGACGAGTCGCGAAAAACGGGTACGGGCCTCGTGATCGGAACCGTGGGCTACATGAGTCCGGAGCAGGCGACCGGACAGAAGGAAATCGACGGCCGGAGCGATATCTACAGCTTGGGATGTGTGCTATACGAGATGCTCGTGGGCCGAACGCCGTCAGACGCGCGGACGTCGCTGATCAGCGAGCGGCAAGACGTTCCGATCGAAGTCCAGCTGGCGATCGAGACGGCACTCGCGGAGCAGCCAGGTGAGCGGTACGCCACGGCCGGCGAGTTTGCGACGGCGTTGCGGCTGCCGCAGACCGTGTCGTCTGCGAGCCGGTCGCGGCGGAAACGGCGGCGCTGGCTGGCGGGGTCAGCGGTAACAGTCGTCGCGTTGGCCACCGTGGGGGCGGTCGTATTGCCCAAACTCGCGGCCAGCTCTCTCGATCCCTCGCTGTACATCGTGGTCCCGTTCGGTCATCGCGGTGGAGCAGCGCCGGCGCTGGTGAACGGCGATCAATGTGAGTTGCTGCTGTCAGAGGCATTCGGGCGCTGGACCGACGTGCGCCTGGCGGACCCGCTGGAGCTGCACGATGCCCGCGCGCAACTCGGCAACGAGACCATGACGCTCGACGGCGCTAAGGAGCTCGCCAAGAAGCTCGGCGCCGGCATGCTGGTCTGGGGCGACGTCGTGGACGTCGGAGACTCGACTCAAGTCACCGCGGCACTGTACGATCTCCGCCACGGCGGAAAGCAGCTGCGCGACTACTCGGTGCGCATTCCCAAGGACGGCAGGAATCTCGCCGCAAAATTCCGCAAGCTCGCCGACTCCATTCTCCTGGGGGGCGCTAGCGTTGAGCACAGTCGGCCGGACGTCGTGGGTACCAACGTGCTCGGTGCGTTCTACGCGTACGCGGAAGGGAGCGATGCGCTGCAGCGCTGGGACCTCCCCGCGGCGGAACGGTCGTTCCGCCTCGCATTGCAGCTGGACCCGGATTATCCGCAGGCGAGTCTATGGCTGGCGCATGCGCAGATGTGGAGTGATGAGCCTGCTGCTGACTGGCGCTCGAGCACGGCGCGGGCTCTCGCGAGCCCGCAAAAACTGGGAGCCAAGGACTTGGTGCTGGCGCGGGCGCTGTGGTCCCTGGCCGATGGGCAGTTTCCGGATGCATGCCAGCGCTATCGGCGCATTACCGTCGATGAGCCGCGGAATTTCATTGCCTGGTTTGGTATCGGCGAGTGCCAGCGCCGCGATCAGGTCGTCGAACCAGACCGGACCAGCCCCTCCGGGTGGCGGTTCCGGGCGAGCTATCGCGCAGCGGCGACCGCGTATCAGCGCGCCCTGGAGCTTGTCCCATCGGCCCATCGGGCCTTGACGCGTACCGCCGTCTCGCGATTGATCGACCTCTTCTTCGCTGAGACCTACTGGTATCGAGACGGCTACACGCTCGGGCCCCCCCGCCCCCGCCCCCCCGCCCCCGACACGGTGCGGTTCGGTGCGTTCCCA
>WNEY01001769.1_pt1 | contig 15493 bp, 13 predicted proteins | sample 5400531 | NCBI WGS metagenome assembly WNEY01 (sample SAMN13153338, study PRJNA577476) | soil metagenome | isolation source: 200 cm saprolite under Douglas fir tree site 1 | place: USA:California | collected 2015-04-18
AGCGCTCCTTAACACATAGCGAGGTGCTCATACAATACAAGTAAATGGCAAGAGGTTCTGAGGTATTGTCTCACTCCTGGCCTGCTTGATTGCCTACAACGAATTCATAACACCCGTTAAGGTGTGTCTGCACTTTCTTCCTCAATTGCGTAGCGAGTGCGAACTTGCGCCACTTTGCCGAGCATGGCGATGACCGGACAATAGCGGGTTGCGGAAAGTTCGATGGCTCGCGCTACGGCTTGCGGATCAACGTTTTGGCCCCGCACCCGGTAGAGTACTTCGATCCGGGTGTAGACCCTCGGGTGCTGGTCCGCCCGGCTCCCCTGCACTTCCACGCTGAGGCCGCTGACCTGTTGGCGTTTCTTACGCAGGATCGAGATGACGTCCATGGCGGTGCAGCCAGCCAGAGCCTGCAGCAGCAAGCGATGGGGCTGGGGACCGGCGCCCACGCCGCCCACGGTCTCCTCGGCATCAAGGTCCATGCGAAAGCCGTCAATCTCTCCGACAAAGTGCATACCACTCGCCAGGGTGGCAGAGGCCGTTTCCACCTCTTGATCCTTGTTCTCTGTTTCCACGCTAGATCTCCTTACCAGCATTTTTGCAACACCACCTTCACCGGTACCTCGCCCTGTTTGCCGCTCCGTGTTCGCGGGACCTCCGGGAGAGGGAGGCTGTCCTCCACACTCCGAGATACCTCTCGAAGTAGCTCTCCTGGTAGCGTTTGCTCCCGGGATCGTTCCAGAAGAACAAGGGCCTGCAGAGCAATGGTGCCGTGATGAGCAGTTCGCCCACTTCCTCAAGCCGGGACCGACCATGAGCATCGCAGGCTTCTCCCAATGCATGCGCTCTGTGGCCTGGGTGAGCACGCCCCCTCAGCGATACAGCAGGCGCAAGTCGTAGGCGGCCCGCGAAAGCTCCTCGCGGAACTGAGGCGCCGCAATGGCGATCAGGCTGCGGGCCCGCTCCGCGGTACTGCGCCCGAACAGCATGGCCCGGCCATACTCGGTGACCACATAGTGGACGTGCGACCGCGTGGTGGTCACCGCCGCCCCGGGCGTCAGAATGGGCACGATGCTCGAGACCTGTCCATCCATCGACGGAAGCACATACGGCATGTTGCCTGCCCTGGCCTGGGGCGTGTGGGCCGTCGCGGAGAACGCGAGAATCGGTCGCCCGTGCGGAGCCATGGCAGCACCCTGGAGAAAATCTATCTGTCCGCCCACCCCGCTATACTGGGTTGTGCCAATCGACTCGGCACAGACCTGCCCGGTCAGATCCACCTCCAAGGCGCTATTGACGGCTACCATATGGTCAAAATGACTAATCATCTCGATATCGTTGGTGTAGCTGGTCGAACGCAGCTCAACCATGGGATTATCATCCAGAAAGTCCATCAGGCGGCGCGACCCCATAACAAAGCTGGCGACCATCTTGCCGCGGTCACGGGTCTTGCGGGCCCCGGTAATGACCCCCTGCTCGACGAGGTCGAGCACACCATCGGAGAACATATCGCTATGGATGCCCAGATCACGCCGATCGGTCAACGCCTGCAGGATGGCATCGGGAATGGCCCCGATACCCAGTTGCAACGTTGCCCCATCCTCGATCAGCTCCGCTACATGCCGACCTATCTCCCGCTGCATTTGGTTGGGCACTTGTCGTCCCACCTCATGGAGGGGCCCCTCCCACTTCACCGCATAATCTAGCTGGGAAACATGCACGAAGCTATCGCCGTGGGCCCAGGGCACCTGCGGATTAACGAGGGCGACGACCTGGCGGGCATGATCGACCGCTTCACGCGTTATATCGACGGACGGGCCGAGCGAGCAATAGCCATGCTTGTCCGGCGGCGAGACCTGAATGAGCGCCACGTCGAGGGGCCAGGGCCCGCCTGGCTTGAAGAAGGTCGGAATATAGGACAGAAACGTCGGTGCATAGCTGGCACGCCCAGCGTTGACGGCCTCCCGTTCGCTCGTACCGACGAAGACCGTGCGCACATGAAAGTGCCCCGCCCAGCGCGGGTCTGTGTAGGGGACGGGGCCAAACGTGAGTGCCGTGATGAGCTCAACGTCCCGCAACTCGTCCCCGCGGGCGACCAGCGCCTCGATGAGTGGCGTCGGGGTCGAGCACCTCCCGTGTAGATACACGCGGTTTCCTGACTGGACGACTTGCACTGCCGTACTTGCATCACACCATGTGGTCATGTTGCACCTCATTCTTTATGATGAACCTTCACACAATAATTGACTCACCCCGCAGCGCGCTGTGCGGCTCTTCTTTACGCTTCGCCTCGCTCCCACTCCGCGCTGGCCGCTCGACCCGGGATCTGCCCCTGCGGTGCCAGCGGGACGATGCCAAGTTCACGGCTGAGCCGCCGGGCGGCGATCGCCACGATGGCGGTGAAGGTGGGGTAAGCCAGTTCCATCTCACCTAGTTGCTCGACCGGCATATCCGCCGCCATGCAGGTTGCGACGAGCTGGAGGATCTCCAACGCCTGCTCACCCAGGATATGTGCGCCCAGGATGCGGTGCGTCTCCTTGGACGCGATGAGCTTGCAGAAGCCCTCCCGATGGCCATCAACGAGGGCACGGTCCAGCACGGCGTACGGCACCACCACCACGACGCAGTCATGGGCGGCACGCGCCCGTTCTTCGGTGAGGCCAACGCTGCCATACTCTGGGTCGGTAAAGCCGCCATGCGGGACGATCCCGTGCCCAGAGGTGCGCTTGCTACCCAGGACCGCATTTCCCGCCGCTAGCGCTCCCTCATACATTGCGCTTTGCACCAACATCATGCGCCCGGTAATATCTCCGGCCGCGAAGATATGGGGGGCGGTCGTCTGCAGGAAGTCGTCGACCACAATGTAGCCGCGCTCGCTCTTTACGTTCGCGGCGGCGAGGTTCAGCGCCTCCACGTTGCCCGTCCAGCCCACGGCCATCACGACTGCCTCGGTGGTGAGCTGGCGGACCTCGCCTTCGTACAGGTAGAACAAGCGTAAGGCCCCCTCCTGTTGCTCGATACGCTGGACCCCGCCGATGTTCGTGATCACGGTGATGCCGTGCCGCTGGAACGCCTTGGCGATCCCGCGTGACACCGCTTCATCCTCAAGCATCAGAATCCGTGGTGCCACTTCGAGCACACGCACGTGGGCACCAAACGCCGCAAAGCAGGAGGCCAGCTGGCACCCGGTCGCAGCCCCGCCCACCACTACGATCTGGCGCGGCAGCCGCTGCAATGACCAGACATCGCTATGCGTCAGCACGTACTCGCTGCCTGGGAAAGGAAGCCGGCGCGCATGGCCACCCACGCTAAGGATAAACTTCTCCCCCTGCAAGGTGGTCCCATCGCCGAGCGCAATGCTGTGCTCGTCAAGGAAGCGAGCGTCACCGGCGTTCGCAAAGACCGTCACCCCCGCCTGCTCCAGGTGACTTGGTAACCGCTTTTTCTCGTGGATGCGATGGACGGTGTGCCGCGTCTGCGCCAGTAGCGTCGCGAAGTCGACTGTCGGCTTCTCCCCCACGAGTCCATAGTCGGCGAACTGCTCCGTATCACGCACGAGCCGGGCTGCCTTGGCGAGCACGCGCGTTGGCACGCAGCCATCGTTGGTGCAGGTCCCTCCCATCTTGTCGCGCTCGACCAGCGCGACCGTCGCGCCCAATTCCCGCGCCCGCAGCGCCGCCGTCGCCCCGGCAGGTCCTCCACCAATGACAATCAGGTCGAACATCTCAAGCCTCCCTTCTTGCTTGCGTTGTCTCCCGGTCCGTCCCAGGGAACGAGGCTGGCCGCATCATGCTGCCTGGCAGGTGCGGTCGGCGAGCAACGGCTCGCCGACGCCCGCACGCTCCTTGCGAGTGCCAGGATCTGTGGTGACAGGCCGCAGCGTCCTGAGCACGCTCAGACACGCACCTTGTCGAGCGTGACCGGCTCAGGAGAAGCCAGCGGACTTACATGGCGGCGAATATCGCCGCGATCCCCTGCCCTCCACCAATGCACATCGTGACCAGCGCATACTTGCCGCCAGTACGACGCAGTTCGTAGAGTGCCTTCACCACCAACAGGCAGCCCGTCGCGGCAACCGGGTGACCCAGCGAGATGCCACTGCCATGTGGGTTCGTGCGCTCCATGGGCAGGTCCAGATCCCGAATCACCGCCAGGGCCTGGGAGGCGAACGCCTCATTCAATTCAATCACATCCATGTCCTGGACCGCCAGGCCGGCACGCTCGAGGGCCTTCTTCACTGCTGGGACGGGTCCGATCCCCATGTATTTCGGCTCCACCCCAGCATGGGCGTAGGCCACCAGCCGGCCTAAAGGCTGCAAGCCCCGCTGCTGCGCCAGGCTGGCCTCCATCAACACGACGGCGGCTGCCGCATCGTTCATCCCAGAGGCGTTGCCCGCCGTCACTGTCCCATCCCCTTTGAAGACTGGGCGCAGTTTGGCCAGCATTTCCAGGGTCGTATCCGGCTTGACATGCTCATCGGTGTCGAAGACCACCGTCTTCCCTTTGACCTTGGACTCGATCGGCAGGATTTGCTCCTTGAAGTAGCCGGCCTTGATGGCGGCCGCGGCTCGCTGGTGGCTCTGGAGCGCCAACTCATCTTGCTGCTGGCGGCTGATACCCCACTTGGCTGCCACGTTCTCAGCGGTCACACCCATGTGACAATCCTCAAACGGATCGGTGAGGCCTCCCCTCACCGAATCAATCAGCTGGCCATCGCCCAGGCGCTGGCCCCAGCGGGCAGCTGGGACCCAGTATTGGCCGCGGCTCATGACCTCGGCCCCGCCGGCGACGGCCACGCTGGTATCGCCTACCACAATGAGCTGGGCTGCCGACACAATGGCCTGCAAGCCGCTGCCACATAAGCGATTGAGCGTGAAGGCTGGCGTTTCGACAGGAAGGCCGCCGTTCACGGCCGCTACCCGAGCTAGATACATATCATGGGTATCCGTATGGATCACGTTGCCGAAGACCACGTGTCCTACCTCTTCCGGTTTGATCGCCGCACGCTTGACTGCCTCGCGGACCACGGCGGCCGCCAACTCCGTAGGGGGTTTGTCCTTCAAGCTTCCACCATAGGCTCCAACGGCGGTGCGAACACCGCTCAGGACCACAACTTCTGGTTGTGCCATCTGCTTTCTCCTTTGCTATTGTTCGTTTTCTCTTCTTTTGTCTCTATCTGACGAACGCTTTTCGTGTTTCGCAGTTCACTTCATGGCCTGTCCTTTCCGCTAGCGTGGTGGTTTCTCCCCAGCCTGGTAGTGGTAGAAGCCACGCCCACTCTTGCGCCCGAGCCAGCCAGCGGCCACCATCTGGCGCAGGAGCGTGGGAGCAGCGAACCGTGGCTCTTTGAAGGCCTCGAACAGCACCTCAGTAATGTGGAGTGCGGTATCGAGCCCAATGAAGTCGAGCAGGGTGAATGGCCCCATGGGATAGCTCGTCCCCAACATCATGCCGACGTCGATATCCTCTTTGGACGCGAATTCTTGCTCCAGCAGGCGAATCGCGTCGAGCAGGTACGGCACGAGCAAGTAATTGACGATAAAGCCAGCGCGATCCCTGCTCACAATCATGCGCTTTCCCAGACGCTCACCCACCGCACGGACGGTCTCGAGCGTCTCGTCGGAGGTAGTGAGGGTGCGCACAAGCTCGATTAACTGCATGGTCGGCACCGGATTGAAGAAGTGCATGCCCAGCACGCGGCCTGGCCTCTGTGTGGCTGCCGCCAGTTGAATGATGGGAATCGAACTCGTGTTGCTTGTCAGGATCGCGTGTGGTGGGCAGATCTGATCGAGCTGCTTAAACAGCTCCTTCTTGAGGTGCAAGTCCTCAATGGCTGCTTCAATCACCAGGTCGCGATCGGCGAAGTCTTCCAACCGCGTCGTGCCCCGCACCCTGCTGCGCGCCGCCTCCTGGTCTGCTGATGCCAGCTTGCCACGTTGCACTGCCGACTGCATGGATGCCTCGACGCGTTCGAGCCCCTTGGCCAGGAACTCGTCGTTGATCTCGCGCACGAGGGTATCGTAGCCGGCACGTGCGCACACCTCGGCGACGCCAGCGCCCATCAGCCCGACCCCTATGACGCCAATGCGTTGGATCTCCATAGTACTCTTCTCCTTCCGCTCAGTGTCCCCTTGTGGAGGGTGACTGACCGAGTGATGTGATCCTTTTCAAACAAACCTCTGGCCTATCCCGGTTTGGACGACACACGATCCAGCTACGAGAACAGGTGCAAGCCGTGGGCGGCCCGCTCCAGTTGTTCGCGGAACTGGGGAGCCGCAATGGCGATCAGGCTGCGGGCGCGCTCAGCCAGGCTGCGCCCGCGCAGCATGGCCCTGCCATACTCGGTAACCACGTATTGGACGTGCGCCCGCGTGGTGGTGACCGCCGCCCCAGGCATCAGAATGGGCACAATGCGCGAGATCTGCCCATCGACCGGTGCGATCGCATACGGGTGTGTCTCCGCACCGGTCTTGGGCGCACGAGCCGTCGCGGGGAGCGCCAGAATCGCCCGCCCGTGCGGGGCCAGGGCGGCCCCACGCATGAAATCCATCTGCCCACCCACCCCACTATACTGGAAGGTGCCAACCGACTCGGCACAGACCTGCCCGGTCAGATCCACCTGCAAGGCGCTATTGACGGACACAAAATGGTCGAATTGGCGAATGATTTGGGGGTCATTGGTGTAGGAAACCGGGTGCATCGCGACCATGGGATTATTATCCAGAAAGTCCATCAGGCGGCGCGACCCCATGACAAAACAGGTGACTAACTTGCCGCGATCGCGGACCTTGCGTGCTCCGGTAATGACTCCCTGCTCGACGAGGTCGAGCACACCATCGGAGAACATTTCGGTATGTACGCCCAGGTCACGCCGATCGTTCAGCGTCTGCAGCGCGGCATCGGGAATGGCGCCGATGCCCATTTGCAACGTCGCCCCATCCTCGATCAGCTCCCCAATGTTCCGGCCGATTACTCGCTGTGTTTCGTCGAGTGGTTCTCGTCCCACCTCATAGAGGGGCCCCTCCCACTTCACCGCATAATCCAGCCGGGAAACATGCACGAAGCTATGGCCGTAGGTCCTGGGCACGCTGGGATTGACGAGGGCGACGACTTGCCGGGCATGATCGACGGCAGCACGCGTAAAATCGACGGACGGGCCGAGCGAGCAATAGCCGTGCTTGTCGGGAGGCGAGACCTGAATGAACGCCACATCGAGGGGATATGGTCCGCCTGGCATGAAGAGTTTGGGAATAGAGGAAAGAAATACCGGGATGTAGCTGACACGCCCGGCATTGACAGCAGCCCGGTCGAAAGCACTGACGAAGCACGTGCGCACGTGAAAGTGCCCCACCCAGCGTGGGTCCGTGTATGGGGCGGGGCCAATCGCGAGTGCCGTGATGAGCTCAACGTTGCGTAACTCCTCCCCGCGGGCGACCAGCGCCTGGATGAGTGGGGTCGGGGTCACGAGCATCCCTGACAGAAACACGCGGTTTCCTGACTCGACGACTTGCACTGCCGTCTTTGCGTCACACCATGTGGTCATATTACACCTCCGAATGCTTCCTTTGGGAAAGCTTCTTTCTGAACAGCGTTTCTCTCCACTTCGCTGGTTTTATATAGAGGCACAGCGGCTGTTCACACAGCCACCCGGCTCTGAGCCATTGACCAGCGTGCGTGGATCATGAGCAAGACGCGCAAGCAGGACAGCCCGGCGTTCATTCCGCCAGGTCACGCCGGGCTCCTTCCTTGGTCGTCGCCAGACGAGAAGTCCTCTCTGGCGATTAGCGACTAGCGACTGATCAGCTACCGCCCTCGTACTTGAACGAGAGCTCCACCTTCACACGATAGGTAAGAGGCTCCCCAGACTCAATGGTGACGTCTTGCTCCACGATGCGGGCGACCCGAAGGTCCCGCAAGGACTGTGAAGCCCGCTCGATGGCGACCGCGGCCGCCTTTTCCCACGACTCGTTGCTGGTTCCCACCAGGTCGATCACCTTGTACACACTTTCTGCCATGTTGTTCTCCTTTCGTTCAGTTGGCAGGAGTTCGTCGTCAGCAGTCAGGTGACTGACTCATGACTCTTGATCTCCTTACACATTCATGATTCTTGATCTCCCTACACAAACGCGCTAAACTCTGTCAAAGCACGACCGACGATGAGCGAGTTCGTAAGGACCTTGAAATAGTATGCATTCCGAGCCTACTCACCGTGGCGCTCATGCGTCTGCTGTGTAGCCTGCTGCATCTGTTCCGTCGCCTGCTGCACCTGCTCGAGTCCCTGTCGCGTGACGGTCTCCGCCATCCCAAGCGCTTTCTGATAGGCAGCCAGCGGCGTGCGCAGGATATCAAGCGTGGCCTCCACAGGCGCATGCGCCAGGGTCTGGAGGGCTTCGTGCTGCTTCCTGATCTGCTGGTCTAACTCCTGCAGCAAGGCACGCATGCTCTCCGCCTGACTCTTGAGGACCTCCATACCCTCGTTAAAGAAGCCCTGGACATACTGGAAGGTGCGCTCTTGAGCGGCCACCAGGCCCTGCGCCGCGGCCTGGTTGGCCTTGAGCACCTCCATGCCCTCCGTAAAGAAGCGTTCAGCCAGTTTCCTGTTGCGCTCTTGAGCACTCACGAGGTGCTCTGCAACAGCCTGGTTGACCTCTTGAAAGGAGGTGACCAGCGTCCAGGCCGCCTCAGAGACATTCTTGTCAGTCATGATCGGACTCCTCCTTCTTGTAGAAACGTCATGGTTGGTGCTCACACAGTGAGCGCACTAGGTATAGTGAGCGATAATCTCCATGGTATCCATGTTTGGGTCAAGCTGCTTGGTGATGCCATCGAGCAGGCCAAGGGTACGGCCGACCAGCAGCAGATCGGTGGGAATGGAGCCGATGCTCTTGCCGATCTGCATACCGACCTCCACCGCATCAACGTCGCCTGCCGTCTCGTCAGTCTCGCTGGTCTGGCCATTGCCCAGTAACACCCCGACCAGTTGCAGCAGGGAGGTGATGTCCACCTGCCCGTCGAGCTGGAGTCCGGCTTCGGCAAGTGCCCTGGTGACTCCATCGAAATCGCCGCTGGTGAGCGATTGCACCATCTTGCGCAGCGCGTCGACGAGCGAAGGTGCCAGGGGGACGGTCAGCCCGTGGTCAAGGAGCACCAGTCGTGGGCCGGGTTGTACAAGCAGGTTGCCGGGATGCGGATCAGCGTGCAGGATGCCGAGATGCAGCATCTGGTCGGCGTAGAGATCATTGAGCAGTCGTGCGACCTCGTGCGGGGAGATGCCCGCCTGCTCCAGGGCCTCGCGGTCGGTAATCTTGATGCCGTCGATGTACTCCATGACGAGCAGACGCTCGGTACAGAGGTCTGGCACCACCGCTGGAACGAGTACATCGTCCCGGTGTGCGAGTGCCGTGCGCAGACTGCTCATCGACGCAGCCTCGTGCTCAAAGTCAAGTTCGAGCGGCAGCGTCTCTTGCAGATAATCGACGATCGGCTGGAGCTGGATCGCGGGTGCAAGCCGCGCAATCGCCTTGACGATCTGCTCCAGCACCGCCAGGTCCGTCGCCACCAGGTTGGTGATGTCCGGGTACTGCACCTTGACGGCAACCTGGCGCCCGTCGTGCAGCCGCGCACGATGCACCTGGCCGATCGAGGCGGCGGCGACCGGTTCCCGCTCGATCTGGGCGAAGACGTCTTGTGGACGCCGACCCAGTTCACGAGTGATGGCCTTCTCGATCTCCGACCAGGAGCGCGGGGGCATATGGTCCTGCAGTGGGGCCAGCGTGCGAATGTAGACGACTGGGAGCAAGTCGGGCCGTGTGGAGGCGAACTGGCAGGCTTTAATCAGCACCCCGCCGAGCGAGGCCGCTGTCTCCAGCACCCGGTTCGCGCTGCGCTGATGCTGCAGTTGCCAGTCCCGCGGTTGCACCAGGGAGGACAACCACTTCGCCCGTTCACGCAGGGACGTATACCCGACGAAGATGTCTGCGGCGACGGTGGCCAGCACCAGCGAGCGCGACAGGGACTGACCGACGGGGACCATGCGCGTGGTCCGCTCCTGCACCTGCAGACCCGCCTCCGTCCAAAGAAACGCGTTTGAACGCGCCAGGTCGGCCACTCGGGCCAGAAACAGGGCTGGATTGGGTGTGTCTGTTGCGTTGGAGAAGACGGCCCAGGTCTCCTCGATTGCGTGCCTGACGGTCTGGTCAATCATCCACTTTTTTTTCATCCGCGCTCTTTGCTCCATAGTGCTGCTACTATCCTTTCTTCTCCTGGCGTAGTTCGCTCTTCAAGACTTTCCCCGTGGCCGTCATGGGCAGCGTTGTGCGGAACTCGATGAGGCGGGGGTACTTATAGTCGGCCATGTTCTGTTTCGCCCAGGCGATTAACGCGGCTTCCGTCACTTCGGCCCCTTCCTTGAGAATGACAAACGCTTTGACTTCTTCCCCGTGGCGAGCGTCGGGCACGCCGACGACGGCCGCCAAACTTACCACCTGATGCGTCATCAGCACTTCTTCGATTTCGCGAGGATAGACATTGAAGCCGCCGCGAATAATCATGTCTTTCAAGCGGTCGGCGATAGAGAGGTAGCCCTCTTCGTCCCGCCGACCGATATCGCCCGTGTGGAACCAGCCATTTCCCATCGCTTCGGCGGTCGCTTCGGGGCGTTTGTAATAGCCCTTCATCACGTTGTGCCCCCGAATAATGATTTCCCCCAGGTCGTTGGTCCCCACATCCTGGTCCTGCTGGTCCACAACGCGCACCGAGACGCCCCACACGGGTAAGCCGATCGAGCCAGGCTTGCGTTCGCGATCCAGGCGATTGAAGGTAGCAACGGGACTGGTTTCGGAGAGGCCATACCCTTCCAGGATTTTGACCTTGAATTTTGCTTCAAAGGCCCGCATCACCTCCACCGGCAGGGCCGCACCCCCCGAGACACACAGGCGCAGATGACGGGCGATGTTCTCCAGGTCGTAGTTGTCTGCCCCCTGGTGATTGAGCAAGGCCCAGTACATAGTGGGCACGCCCGCAAAAAAGGTGACATTCTCCCGCTCCATCAGACGGAAGGCCGCATCCGGGGTAAAGCGTGGCAGTAACACGAGCGTGGCGCGGTTGTACACCCCTGCATTCATCTGCACCGTCTGTCCAAAGGAGTGGAACAGCGGCAGGGCGATCAGATGCACATCGTGGTCTGCTCGCGGGTACATGGTATCGGAGAGCCGGGCATTCAGCAGCAGGTTGAGATGGCTGAGTTCAGCTCCCTTGGGCCGGCCCGTCGTCCCACTCGTGTAGAGGATCATAGCTGTATCATCCGAATGCGTCCCCACCGTCTCAAACGTGAGGGGCTGGTTTTGCATCTGCATGCCCAGGGTCTGAGCACCTGCGATGGGGGAGGGGGCAGTAGGATTACCGGTCATCAGGAAGAAATGCTGACAACTGTCCACTTCCTGAAAGGCCGTGAAACCCATCTCGCCTATGGCGAGTTCGGAGGTGCCTTCAAAGCAAAAATAGGCTTTCGCGTCGGCATCCCGCAGATGATAGGCGATTTCACGTGGCTTGAGCAGCACATTGAGCGGCATCACGACCGCCCCTGCTTTGAGAATGCCATAGTACACAATGGGGAAGTACGGCACATTTGGGCAGCTCAAGGCGACTGTCTCGCCTTTGTGGATGCCCGCCTGGGCCAGAACATTGGCCACCTGGTTCGCGGCTGCATTCACCGCCGCATACGACAGCCTGATCTCGTCAAAAATGATGGCGGTGCGCTCCGGCACTTCCCGCGCACTCTCTTCGAGGAGGATGGCGAGGTTTATCATGTGGTCTCTCCTTTTCTGAGAAACTGATGCACGAGCGGAGCCACTTGCTCTTTCTCGGTAAGGAGAAATAAGTGTCCCCCGTTGACGATGTGGAGCGTCGCATTGGGGATCAGTCGAGCCATAATCCTGGCATTGACGGGTGGAACGATCGGGTCATCATTGCCAGCCAGGATCAGGGTCGGCTGACGGAGCCGATGCAGCCAGGGAAGGCTGGTCCAGCCCACACCTGCCAGCAGTTGCCAGTAGTACCCGAGACCCTGCGGCGCTCTGAGCAAGTGCGCATACGCACGAGCGAGATCGGGATCCTGCCGGAACCTGCCGCCATAGAGGGTCGGGGCAATGCTGGCCAGGTACGACGGCTGCACATACCGACGCGGATTCAGCAATTTGGCAAGGACACTCAGCCGGCCAGGCACCGAGATCGCGCCCGTCGAGGTCGACACGAGAATCAAGCGGCGGCACCGCTGCGGGTACTGGTGGGCGAACTGTTGGGCGAGCCCACCGCCCCACGAGATACCCAGCACATCCACTTCCTGCTGCCCCACAGCGTCAAGCAACTGCGCAACCAGGCGAGCGAGGCCGCTGAAGCGCAACGGGAAGAGCGAGGGCGGCGACCCCCCAACACCGGGGACATCAAAGCGAATCGTCCCGATCTTCTGACCGCCTATGGTATCGAGCGCATCAAGGAAGGGGTCAAACACTTCCAGGTTGGCCCCGATGCCGTTGATCAGCAGGAGCGGAGGCCCGCTGCCGTCTCTCGGACGGATGGCAACCGCGATAGGTGTCCCCTTGATGGTGATCGTTGTGGTTGCTGTGGCGGTGTCGTTACGCATTATCTCTCCTGCCTACTCATACACATACGTCCCCGGTGCTGCCACTTGAGGACGGTACGTGCTATTGCCAAGCGATGTGGGTGCCGCCTTCTGCGAGCCAGCGTGGGCGAGAATCCACGCTTTCCAGTGTTCCCACCAACTGCCAGTGTGCCTGGTGGCCCCTTCATACCACGCCTCCGCGGTAGCCGACTGCTGGGCATTGGTGAAAAAAGTTGCCTTTGGATTGCCGGGTGGATTGAGAATGCTTTGGATGTGCCCGCTGTTACTCAGGACGAATTCGCGCTGGCCGCCCAGCAACCGGCTGGAGCGATAACAGGACTGCCACGGCGCAATGTGGTCGGTGTTCCCGGCAAGGACGTAACAATCGCACTTGATCTGCGAGACGTCGATGGGCGTGCCACGCACGGTCAGTGCTCCGGCTTGTGCCAACGGGTTGCGCTCATAGATGGATAAATAATCGCTATGCAGGCCGGCAGGCAGGCGCGTGGTGTCATTGTTCCAGTACAGCACATCGAAGGCGGGTGGCTCCTTGCCCAGGAGGTAATTGTTCACCCAGTAGTTCCAGATCAAGTCATTGGGATGCATCCACGCGAAGACGCGGGCCAGCTCCCTGCCCTCTAAGACGCCTTGTGCCTGCGAGTGCCGCCGTGCGGATTCAATCGCTTCTTCCGTGGCGAAGACGCCCAGGGTGGTTTGATCGTTGCCTGTGTCAAACACACACACCATCAAGGTCAAGGCGTTGACGCGGCTGTCTCCTCGCGCCGCCAGGTGTCCCAAGAACGCGACGTTGGTGATCCCGCCCGAACAGGCCCCCAGCAGATTGCACTCGGGGCTGCCAGTGATGGCAGAGACGATCTCCATGGCCTCTTCGATAGCCTCAACATAGGTGTCCAGGCCCCAGTCGCGCTGCGCCGGGGTGGGATTGCGCCAACTGATCAAGAAGACCTGCAGCCCGTTGCTCAGCGCGTACTTGACCAGGCTCTTTTGGGGGGAGAGGTCGAAGACATAAAACTTATTGATCTGGGGTGGCACCATGAGGAGCGGGCGCTCGCCGACCGTCTCGGTCACGGGCTGGTAGTGCATGAGTTCCAGCACATCATTGCGAAAGACGACCGCGCCGGGGGTCGTGGCCAGGTTCTCGCCCACCTTGAACGCACTGGTATCGACCTGGCGGGGCATCCCGTCGTTGTGCTCCAGGTCATCAAGCAGGTGACGCAGACCGTCCGAGGCGCTCTTGCCCCCGGTTTCCAGGAGGCGTTTGAGTGCCTCTGGATGAAGGGGAGTGTTGCTGGGGGCCAGGGCATCGGTAAACAGGGACAGCACGAAGTGAGCTCGCTTCCTGTCATCGCCCTCGGGGGTGGTGGCATCGACCCAGTCGTTCAGCGCGTTGTTCGCCGCGAGGTAGAGTTGCAAGCTGCGCCGGTAGAACTCTTTCTCTTTCCAGGTGGGGTCCTGGAAGCGGCGGTCTTTGCGGTCCGGGGCGAGCTCAGACGCGCCTCCCAAGACGCGACTTGCCTCTGCCGCGAAGGTGAACCCCTGGGCGAGCGCCTGGTGCGGCTGTCTCAGCGCTTGCCTGGCGAGCAGGACGAACGTCTGGCGGATATCTTTGCCGCGCACGCCGACCACCGGGTTGGGGCCAAGGATGTGCTCGGCAGCCTCCGCCCCCACCTCTGTGTGCCGCTCTTCGCGCAACGCATCTTCGTGATGTTGTGTCATGGGTCCTCTCCTCATCTAGCCTGGGTAGTGCTACGTCATGCATGCATTAACAACAGCGTGAGGGTCTCGGCGATCAAGGCTGGCTTCGTTTCCCCTTCAATCTCGATGGTGTTGCGGGTTTTGAGCAAGAGACGGCCCTTGTCTTGCTGTTCCGCTGCCAGCAACACCACCCGGTCTCGGATGCGTTTCCCCACTTTCACGGGGGTCAGAAAGCGCACCCGATCGAGGCCATAATTGAGCGCCTCGGAAACGTCGGCCGGGATAATGCCAAGTTCATATTGCCAGGAGGCGGCCAACGAGAGTGTGAGGTAGCCATGGGCGATGGTCGAACCAAACGGGCTTTCCCGCCTGGCCCGCTCCACATCGACATGAATCCATTGATGATCGCCGGTAAAGTCGGCGAACTGATTGATCCGCTCCTGCTCAATCGTGGTCCACGCGGAGACCCCCAGTTCCTGTCCCACAAATTGGCTGATGGTACTTACACTGTAGCCGCTGATAGCCATATGTGTCCTCCTGCTCCACTGTGCCTACACGAACGCGCTGAAGCCAGTGATCGCCCGGCCCACAATGAGCGTGTTCATTTCGCGCGTGCCCTCGTAGGAGTAGATCGCTTCGGCATCGGCCACAAACCGCCCAACATGGTGGTCGAGCAAGATGCCGTTGCCAGCCAGCAGCTCACGGGCATAGCCCACCGTCTCGCGCATTCTGACCGTGCAGAAGGCTTTGGCCAGCGAGGCATGCTCGTCGTTCATCATGCCTGCATCCTGCATTTGCGACAGGCGCATGACCAGGCACTGGGACGCGGTGATGTTGCCGAGCATGCGCACCAGTAAGTCCTGGACTAACTGGAAGCGACCAATCGGACGGCCAAACTGCTCCCGCTCCTGGGCATACGTGAGCGCCAGTTCATACGCCCCCTGTGCGCAGCCAACCGCTTCCCAGGCGACTCCTGCCCGCGTCATGCGCAACACGGCTGCCGTGTCCTTAAAGGAGTTGGCATTTTGGAGCCGACTGGTTTCGGGTACGCGACAATCCTCTAGCGTGATGAGGGCATTCTGCACCACGCGCAAGGCAATCTTGTCCTTCATTTTCTCCGGCTTGAAGCCAGGCGTGCCTTTCTCGACCAGAAAGCCT
>WNEY01001771.1_pt1 | contig 15488 bp, 14 predicted proteins | sample 5400531 | NCBI WGS metagenome assembly WNEY01 (sample SAMN13153338, study PRJNA577476) | soil metagenome | isolation source: 200 cm saprolite under Douglas fir tree site 1 | place: USA:California | collected 2015-04-18
GCTCATGCAGCCTCCCTGTGTCTCCGCTGCACCGCGGGGAACCCGCGGTGCAGCGCAAGGGGGAACCTCTCGGTTCCCCCGAGCCCCCCTCCCCGAGGCGGCATGAGCAAGCTCATGCAGCCTCCCTGTGTCTCCGCTGCACCGCGGGGAACCCGCGGTGCAGCGCAAGGGGGAACCTCTCGGTTCCCCCGAGCCCCCCTCCCCGAGGCTGCATGAGCAAGCTCATGCAGCCTCCAGCGCTCGATGCACGCCCTGTGCGAACCGTTCGATCATCGCTTCGATCGTGTAGCGCGACGCTGCTTCGCGGCAGCCGGCGACGAGGCGCGCGTGCAGCCGGTCATCGGTCAGCAGCTCGACGATCGCGTGCGCGTACGCACCGGCATCGTGAAACGAGTCGACGATTAGTCCGTTCACGCCGTCCTCGAGGTAGGCGATCTCCGGGCCGTGGCCGTCGACCGCGGTCGTGAGGAGCGGTGCATCGAGCCCGAACGAGTCGAGCACGGCTAGGCCGACGAGGCCGGGCATCAGCAACGTCCGCGCCGACGAGAGTGCGAGCACCTTCTCCCGGCCGAACTGCGGGCCGAGCGCGCGCGACCACGGCCGGGATGCGCACGCATCGCGGACGACCGTCGCGTCGGGACCGTCGCCGATCACCACGAGGCGGAAATCGGGTACGCGCTCGACGACGCGATCGCACGCCTCGAACAGGAACCGGAGCCGCTTCTCCGCGTACAGGCCTCCCACGAAGACGCCGACCGGCCCATCGCCGAGAGCGTGCCGCGCGCGAAACTCGGCGAGCTCTGCCGCTCCGTTCGACTTTCGCCCCGCCGCGAGCTTCCGTGTATCGATCGCGTTTTGAACGACCGTGATTCGCGACTCGGGAAATCCGAGCTGCGCCACGCGGGCCTTCGTGTCGTCGGAGTACGCGAACCACCAGTGTGGGAAGCGAGAGACGAGCCGCTTCAGGCGTTCGGCGCCTCCGTGCGCGCGATGCCGCTGAAGGTTCGCTCCGTGTCCCCAAAATGCAACCTTCGTCCGTCCGAGCTGCTGCATCAGGAGCAGCGCGTAGTTGACGAGCAGACGGCTCGCCTGCTCGACGATTACGAGGTCGGCGCGCCCCGCCTGCCGCAGGCACGGCTGCCAGATCACCTCACGCCCGCCGATCGGGACGGCTCGGTTCCGGAGCTTGATCGCCCACTCGAGCTCCGCGGTGTCGTGCTTCAACCGCTCCGCGCTCGTCGGCTGCCCATACGTCAGGACAAGATCGACGCCGTCCGCTGCAAGCCGGTCACGCAGCCCGCTGAAGAAGTCGACGCGGTACCGCGGCAGGCTCTTGTATGCGATCAGGACCGACGGGCGCATGGGCTTACCCATCCCTCACCGCGACGGGCGTGAGCGGCGGCGCGAACACCTGCGCCGAGGGCCGCGCCTCGGGCTGCAGCCGCGCGAGGTCGACTGCGGTCACGAGGTAGAGCAGCCAGAAGAGCGAGTCGCGCGGGACGAGCGTGCTCTCCGAGATGCTGAAGAAGACGAGGAAGAGCAGGACCGTCATCGGGAACAGCGCGTCGAACTCCCAGGCTCTGCGGACTTCCTTCAACGCGCGTCCGAGGAAGACGAGGATCGAGCCGGCAAACAGGGCGACGCCGACCAGGCCGAGATCGAGCCACACGTCGAGGAAGCCGTTGTGCGAGTGCGGCGGCGTCGTGCCGGCGACGTTCCACACGTAGGCCGACGGGCCGGCGAGGCCGCGCCAGAACGCGCTGTAGCCGTAGCCGAACCACGGCTTGAGGCGAATCATGTGGACGACGGAGTCCCAGATCCGGCTCCGCCCCGTGAACGTCGAGTCGGCGCCGAAGGACGAGAGGACGGCATCCGAATGCGACACCAACCAGGTGCCGCCGACGACGCCGCAGCAGATCAGCGCGGCGCCTGCCGGCACGGCGATCGAGACGTGCGCGCGTAGCGCCGGGAGGATGACCAGGCACAGCGCGAGCAGCGCGAGGACGACGAGAGACGTGCGCGACGCCGACCGCTGGACGACGAGCACGCAAGCGCCGGCCACTCCGAGCGAGCCGAACAGGTGACCACGCAACGTGATGGCACGCAGGAGCCAGAGGACTGCGGCGAACGCCGCGACGCGTCCGAGCTCGTTCTTCGTCAGGAACACGCCGCGCCACGCGTCGCCGCGGAGATGATCGAGCCCGTAGTCGGGCCGCGCGATCGCGACGACGGCGCTGAGCGCGACGACTCCCGCCAGCAGCCACGCGGTGACGTCGCCGATCTGCGAGCGGTCGAACGTGGTGGCGACGAACAGCGCGACGAACGTCAGGAGCAGCAGCGAGACCGACCGCAGCAACGTCAGCTGCCGAGCGCTCGACCAGGCGGCGGAGGCGACGACCCAGCCGAGCAGCGCGAATAGGAGCTTGTTCCGGCCCACGAGCTCGAGGATCCCCGGGCGCCGGCGCGCCATCGTGACGAGACAACCCGCATAGACGAGGAGCCAGAGCTTGCGCGTAATCGGATCCCCGGACGTGAGATCGGTCGTGGGCGAGTTCACGCTGCGCAGCAGTGGGAAAACGGCGTGCAGCGAGAGGAAGAGACCCGTTACCGCGACGATCCGGTCGAAATGCGTCGGGCGCAGAGACACTCTCACGCCGCGGCCTCCGCGCAGACGGCTTCGAAGAAGCTGAGCGTCTGCTGCGCGATGTCGTGCCAGCCGAGATCGGAGCCGAAGGCCTCGTCGAGACGCGCTCGGTCCGCCGGCGTCGGCTCGTCGCGGACGCACCGGAGGTCTGCGGTGTCGATATCGCCTCGATAGGTCCGCACCCACGCCTCGCCGAGGCGTGCCTGCAGCTCGGGCAGCGCGCCGACGTGCGGGACGAGCACGGGCCGGAAAAACGAGAGCGCGAGCAGCGCCGAGCTCGAGTTGAGGACGTCTCGATACGGATACACGACCGCATCCGCGGCGTTCAGGTAAACCTGCAACCGGTCGTCGGGCACGTCTTCGAGGTGGACCCGGACGCGCGGGTCGCCGTCGGCGGCGGCCTCGATCTCGCGGCGGAGTGCCGGCGTCATCGGAGGGCCCGCGATGACTAGGACGACGTCCGGATCGCTGACGTCACGGAACGCCCCGATCAGCGCCGGCACGTTCTTGTACCCGTGGATCCTCCCGGCGAACAGCAGCACAGTGACGTCCGCCTCGAGTCCGAGCATTTTCCGCGCCTCGTGCGGAGCGATCGCGTTCGGGTATGTCCCCACATAGTGGCCGTGGGGGATCACGGCGGAACTCGTACGCTCGAGCATTGGGAACTGCCGCCGCGCCTGCGCGAGGCCGCCCGCGCTTAACGCGACGACCCCGTCGATCCGGCGGACGAACCAGCGCATGAACGCGCACTCGAGCTTCGGGTGCGGCTGATCGTGAGCGCGCAGATTGTGAATCGTCCACACGACCTTGATGCGCCTCAGGCGCGCGGCGACGACAAGGAGCGCGAGCACAGCAGTAGAAGCGAAGGCCTTGACGAGGCTGCGCTGCGCCGAGTGGCGCTGGGGCCAGTGGATGTGCCAGACGTCGAAGGGGCCCGACCAGAACGTCTTGAGAGAGAAGTCCTCGACGTCGAGTTTGCGCGAGCTCTCGACCATCGCCCGATACAACAACCGGTTGTACGGGTTCTGCGCCCCCGCTTTAAACGCGGGCCAGGCCAGGATACGCATCGTTGACTCCGGGTCTGCGGCGCTCGCCGAGCGCCAGGATTCCGACCGTCCCCCACATCGCGACGGCGAGCAGCGCGAGCGACACGAGCGTCGCGATCGCGGCGCCGCGCCACGCATGCTGCGGGATCAGCCAGAGGTTCAGTCCGATGTTCAGCGCGGCGGCGCCGAGCTGCAAGAAGCTCCTGGCCCGCTGGAAGCCCGCGCCGGTGAGCGTGTCGCCGGCGAGATAGTAAAAGGCCTGGATCAGCGGCAGCGGAGCGAGCCAGCGCATGACGGAGGACGCGTCCCCGTAGTCGCTGCCGAGCACGTCTGCGGCGAGCGGTGCGGCGAGAAACAGCGCAACGCTTGCGCAGCCCGCGTACGCGACAGTGAACGGGAGCAGGCGGCACGCGAAACGCAGACTGCCGTTGATCCCGTCGGCCCCGCGACGAAAGAAGCGCGCGTACGTCGCGTAGAGGAGCGACTGCACCGGGACGAACGCAAGCGACACGGCGCGGTAGCCGGCCGCGTAGACGCCTGCCGTCGCGAGCGTCGCGAGCCGCGCCAGCATCGCTTTGTCGATGTCGCCATAGATGTTCGCGGACGACTGCGCCAGAGAGAAGTAGAGGCCGTTGGGGAAGTCCCTCAGCTTGAGGCGGCTGCGCTCGGGGCGTCCGAGCACGCTCCCCGCAACGGCCAGTGCGATCAGCGCCGCGGCTGCCGACGAGGCCAGATACCAATACGACCAAGCGACTGCGCCGCTGCCGCTCGACGCGAGGATCGCGAAAAGAACTCCGGCACAGCAGCGCGTGGCGCTCGGCAGGAACCCAAGCACGGCGCTGAACCTCAGCCGCTCGAAAGCCTGGAACGCTTGCGCAGCAGTCTCCGCAAGCCGCGCGAAGAAGAACTCCGCGATGCCGACCGCGAGCACGAGTCGCAGCGGCAGACTCGGGAAGACCAGCGCCGACGCCGCGGCGACGATCAGAAGGAGCGGTACGCCGGCAACGGGAATGGCAGCGAGCGCGGTTCCCCAGAGCCGCGGAAAGCGCCCCGGCTCGCGTGCCACGTGCATCACGAGCAAGTTGCCGACGCCGGCTGCCGCGAACGGCGACGCGACCGAAGCGACCGCGAGCACCCCGGCGAACTCGCCGAACTCGTGGGGGCCGAGGACGCGTGCGACGATCACGAAGTACACGGCCTGAGTCACGAGCCGTCCCGCCTGCGAGAAGATCATCCACGCGGTGTTCCGCGCGAGACTCGAATCGCGCCGACGAAAGCGCCGCAGCTGCTTCCCAACTCTCACGGCTCAGTCGGCGCCGCGAAGGAGCACAGGAATCGTCTTGACGAGCAGGCCGAGGTCGCCGCGGAGCGACCAGCCCGTGACGTAGAGGTAGTCGAGCTTCACCATTTCGCTGAACGGAATGCCGGTGCGACCGAGCACCTGCCACGGGCCGGTGCAGCCCGGCTTGAGGTTCAGCCGCTGTCTCCCCCAGTCGTCGACGTGCCGGTCCTCGGCGAGGATCAGCGGGCGCGGGCCCACGAGCGACATGTCGCCGAGCACGACGTTCGCGAGCTGCGGCAGCTCGTCGATGGAGTAGCTGCGAAGGAAGCGGCCGAGGCGCGTGACGCGCGGGTCGTCGGGAATCTTGAACATCCGCGGGTCGCCGCCGTTGCGCAGGTGCTTGTTCAGGTGCGCGACCTCGTACTTGCGCTCGTCGGCGTCGGCGACCATCGTCCGGAACTTCCACATGCGAAAGGTCTTGTCGGCTCGGCCCATCCGCACCTGGCGGAAGAACACCGGGCCGGGCGAGTCGAGCTTGACCAGGAGGGCGACGACTGCGAAGAGCGGCGCGAGCACGATCAGTCCGACCAGCGCCAGCACGAAGTCCGACGTCCGCTTCAAAAGCAGCGAGGAACGCGCCAGCCGCACCGGCGGCAGACCGACGAGCGGCAGGCCCTCGACGGTGTGGATGCCCACGCCCGGGCCGACGAGCTCGAAGAGGCGCGGGACGATGTCGATCTGAACGTCGAGGTCTTTGATCGACCGGATCAGATCGAGCGTGCGCTCGTGCGTGTCGTTCGAGAACGCGACGATCACGCGCTCGACGTCGAAGAGCTCCACGAACTCGCGCAGTCGCTCCGGCCCGCCGAGGAGGGCGAGGTGGCCCAGATCCTCCCTCGTCGCCTTCGGCGAGTCGTCGACGAAGCCGACCAGGTTGATCCCGTATTCGGGGTGCTGCAAAAGCTTCTTGGCGATCAGCTGTCCGACTTCCCCCGCGCCGACGATCAGCGCGTTCTGGAGGTAGGCCGTCTGCCGGCGCGCAAGCACGCGCGTGCCCGCGCGACCCACCGATACCAACGCGATCGCGCTCGCCCAGAAGACGAGCAGCTTGTCGATGCTCGGATAGGCGAAGCCGGAGACGTGACCCCCGGCGGCAAAGAGCCACGTGCAGACGGTGATCATGTGGAACACGCCCGAGAAGTCGTCCGTGGTCGAGTGGTCGGTGCGCTCCTCGTCGTGGTCGTACAGCCCGTAGAGCTTCGCGCCGACGATCCAGCCGGGAATCGTGAGCAGGAAGAGCAGCACCTCGGTGCGTTGCGTCACGGCATCCGCTCGCGTGTGCGTGCCGACAAGCCATTCCGAGAGGAACAGCGCGGCGACGAGCCCGAAGATGTCGGCGACGAGGAGCATCCGGCGCACGAGCCAGCCGCGCCGGCGCACGACAGCACGCCTGCGGCGCCACTTGACGAGGTCGAGCGTCCGCGAGTCGACGAGCGCCCTGAACTCGTCGAACAGAGCGTCCTGTACGACCGCAGCCTGGTCGCTCATGCGGTCCTCCGCTGAAGGTCGTAGAACGACCGTCGCTCGTCAGGCGGGAACGCCGCGCGATAGAAGGAAGCCGCTGCGCGGCGCGACGGGACGCCGAGCTTCTGAAGGATGTTCTGCAGGTGCCGCTTGACGGTGAACTGCGAGATCGTGAGCGCGGCCGCGATCTCCCGGTTGCCCGCGCCGTCCGCGACGAGCTCCAGGACCTCGCGCTCGCGCGCCGACAACTGCCCGGCCTTCTCTCGCGTGCGCACCTGCTCGTCGAGACCGTGCAGCGCCTCGATCATCAGCGCGACCAGGCGGCGCGAGAGCGGGGCTTCGCCGTGGAGGACCCCGCGCAGCGCGCGAACCAGGCCGTCGGGCGAGATCTCCTTGTCGAGATAGCCGTTCGCACCCGCGCGCACGGCGGCGAGCACGCTTTCGGGCGACGGGTGGTAGCTCCACACGACCATCGCCGCGTCGTGCTTTCCCGCAAGCTGCGCGACCGCCGCGAGGGCACCGGCCGGCGGCAGCTCGAAGTCGATCAGCACGATGTCGGCTCGCGTGTGCTCGAGCTCGCGCGTGACGTCGGCGAGAGAGGCCGCCTCGGCGAGCTCGAAGTCGGTCTCGCGCGTGAGGAGGTTGAGCACTCCCGAGCGGAAGATCTCGACCGAGTCGGCTACCAGCACACGCGCGCGCGTCACTTGTGCGCAGCCTCCGCGGCCGCGCCGTACGCGAGCGAACCGTGCGAGCCGTGCCCGTATCCGTACCCGTAGCCGTAGCCGAACTCGTCGCCGTAGCCTCGGTCGGCGCCGGCCCCGGTGATGACGAAGCCGAGCTTCGCCGCCGGCGCGGACGCCAGCACCCGTCCGACCTCGTTCAGCATCGCCCGCCGGACGACGTTCATCCGCGTGACGACGAGAATCGCGTCGACGCGTGCACTGAGCGTCAGCACGTCACCGACGTTCAAGGCGGGCGGCGCGTCGACGACGACGAGGTCCGCGCGGTCCGCGAGCTCGTCGAGGATCTGCTCGAGCTTCGGCGTCCCGACGAACGCGCCTGGATCGGGCGGCGTCGCGCCGGCGGGGAGCACCAGCAGCGGGCGGCCCGCCACGCCGTTCCTGTCGGCGCGGCCGGCAAAGATCCGATCGGGGGCCGCACGAACCTCGATGAGCGCGTCGTCGATCTTGGCGTGGCCCAGCGCGACCTGCGTGACGCCGACTCCGCCCATCCCGAAGAAGCGGTGCAGGAAGGGCCGGCGGAGATCGAGGTCGACGAGGACGACGCGCTGTCCCGAACGTGCGAAGGCGAGCGCGAGGTTCGCGGCCGTCGTCGACTTGCCTTCCCGCTCGACGGCGCTCGTGACCATGATCGTGCGCACATTGTTCGCGAGCCGGGCGAACTCGAGGTTCGTACGCAGGATGCGGAACGCCTCGCCTTCGACGCTCGTCGGCCGCTCGAGCATCACGAGCTGGTTCTTTGCGCTCAAGCGCCTCGGGGGCGCGGGCAGCCGGCCCAGCAGGGACAAGCCGCCGAGCCGCTCGCCGATCTCGTCCGCCGAGCGGACGCGCGTGTCGAGCGCCTCGCGCAGGAAGGCGAGCCCGATCCCGAGCACGAGTCCGAGCAGGAGGCCGAGGACCGCGTTTCGGACCGGCTTCGGCTGCACCTGCGTTGCATGCGTTGCCTCCTGCACGACCGACGCGCTCGACGTGAGCAGCGCTTCCATCGTCGCGAGCTGCTGGTCGCGCTCGACGAGGGTCCCGTAGAGCGCCGAACCCTTCTCATGCCCGCGCTCGAGCTCTCGGATCTTCTGCTGGACACCGGCGCGTGCGCGGGCGATCGAAAGCGTGTCGAGCTGGCGGCGGTACGCCGTGAATGCGTGCGCGTACGCGGTGGCGAGCCTAGCCGCCAGCGCCGGTTCGGCATCCGTCACGTTGAAGACGAGCAGGTCGGCGTTGGGCTTCGCGGTCACGCTCGACCGGCTGAGGAACCGGCTGACGCTCCGATCGGTCGCGCGGACCGCGCGCAGCGCCCCCCTCGCGACGGTCGGGACGCGGGCGACGTCGGCCTGAGTCTGCGCAATGCGGTCGGACTGCTGATAGACGGTCGGGTCCTGCGCTCCCGTCAAGCTCGCCGCGAGGTTCTGGCGGATGAGGAGCACCTCGGCCGATGCCTGGTAGAGCTTCCCCTGCCGGAACGAGTAGCCGAGTGCAGCGCCGAGTACGACGAGCACCGCCAGCACCACGATCAAGCGGCGGCGGCGGACGACGGTGACGTAGTCCCGGAGGGTGGTGTTGTGGTGGTGGGCGGTGTGCTGTGCCAAGACCCGAGCTCCCCTGTTCGAAGGCGTGGTTCCGATCGGTGACGACAAATGGTTCGCCGGAGTGACGATTCACTGACCCAATCGGCGGTCGGACGAGAGGGCTTAATCACCCCCTCGGCGATCTTCCGCAGCGGAACCACGAAAGATGGTTCGTAAGGTTCCGCGCGCATTTCGGGTACTCGTCTCAGCCAATGAAATCCGGACCCAGAGAGATTCAGCGACAGCTGCGGCGGGCGCGGCCCGTTCCCCCCGCTGCGCTCGTCGCGCAGATCACCGAGCGGGTTACCCGAACGCGGCGCGGCCGTTCGCACGGCTCGCTGCAGCGGCTCGGCTTCGTCGGCGCCTTGACTGTCGCGACGGTCGTCGCTCTCGGTTCGGTCGGCGGGCTCGGCTATGCGGCGTCATCCGTTCACAACGCCGCGAAAGCGGCCGCGCACATCGTCACTCCGGCGAAGCACAACGCGGCCGCGGCGCCGGACCGGCCGACGGCAGGTGGAGATCAGTACCGGCCGGGCTACGGCTACGGCGACCCGAATCACAATCACTCAGGACCGCCGGCCCTGAATCGCGCCGGGGGCGCGTTTGCTCCTCCGCCCCGTGCGAGCTACCACAACGGGACCGCCTACGTGAAGACGTCGTTCACGATCGACGAGCAGGCCGACGTGACGATCAGCGTCGTCGATCCCCACACCGGCAAGACGCTCCTACTCACGGAGAACAAAAGCGACATCGGCCAGGGCGTCGCGGGGCCGCAGGCAAAGGAGATCCACTACCGGGTGCTCGTGCCGCGGAACATCGAGGTCGTGCTCGCGATCCCGCGCAACCTCCTCGTCCCCGGCCGCAGCTACGTGATCGCGGTCTCAGCCGTCGATCCGCAAGGGAATCGGTCGACGTTGCGCATCTCGTTCATCGCGTAACTACGCGGCCGAACCTCTATGTAGGCACGTCATCTAGCCGGCCGTGGCTACGAACCCGCTGCTCGAGCGGGCGACTGTGCGGAAGCCCGGATCGGCGAACCACGCGTGTCCGCCGAGCACGCCCCACGCATCGCCGGCGCCGGACGCGACCCGCAGGCCGCTGAAGCGGTAGGCGTACGAGTTGCACGCTCCGACTCCGCCGTCCCAGCTCTCGCCGGTCGCGGTCGGCGCCCACGCGCCGTGGCTGCCCGGAAGGGAGAGCGGAGCGGAGACGGGCTTCGAGCCGACCCAGACCCGCCAGACGTTGTGCCTCCCACGCAGCTCGTGTACCGCGACGCTGTACGACCGCCCGGAGACGACGGGCGCGAGCTTCACGTAGCGGGGCTTGCTTCCCGGCTGCGCGTACTCGTAGTAGAGCGAGCTCGTCCCGTCAGGGAATGAGCTGATCCCGACCTGGAGCCACTCGTCCGAGCCGCCCGGACCGAGTCCCGCGCCTCCGACGCCGAGCCAGGCCGCGACGTGACCCCCGGCGACGGACGGAGCGCCGACCGGCGTGATCCGGCCGGTGATGCCGTCGGCCGCGCGGCGAGACGTCAGGCCGGCGTACGCGTAGCCGGTGCAGCCGCCGGCGTGGACGGCCTGCGCGGGAGCGCCGGACGCGACCGCCGCGGCGGTGGCCGCGAGCGCGAAGAGCGCGAATCGACGTAGGGACGGAAGGGAAGCCGCAGACACGGGAGTTCGCAACTCCCATCGCCGGGCTGCGTGCCGCAACGCATCCCTCGAACGAGTGCTGCGAGTAGTTCATACGTCTTTCGGATCAGTTGCAGGGGGACCAGCCGGGGCGGGCCGACGTGAGTGTCGGCCCGCCCCCCGAAAGTCGAGCGCTACGGCACGGTCGGGAGCTGTCCTGCGTCCTCCTGTGCCTCGCGCGCCGCGCTCTCGCCGGCCTCGTGTGTCGGATCCTCGTTCGGCTTGAACGTGCCGCTGGGAGTACTCGGGGACGACGTGGTCGTGGTCGTCGCCTGGGCGTTCCCGGCGTCGGCGCCGAACGCTGTGGCGCCGACGATCCCACCGACGAGCGTTGCGCCCGCGACGAGTGGGACGAGGACGCTTCTACGGATGCTGTTCATGTCCATCACCTCCTTTCCTGTGCACCCAGCGTCGCGCGCGCGCCTGAGAAACGCCTGAACGGCGTCTAAGAAGTTCCTCGGAACATGCCTGGACTCGGCGGCGCGGCTCATATAGCGTCGCCGATATCCCAGGGGCTAACGAGGGGAGAGCCATGAAAGGACTTCGTATCGGCCTGCTGCTCGGAGCCGCGGCAGTGGTGGCCGTCGCCCTGACCGCGAGCGTCGGCGCGAACTCGACGCCGCGCGGTTGGGGAATGGAGGACAAGCGGTCGGTGACGCCGGACGTCGCCGGCTACGACAAGCAGCACGGGCCGCACTTCGACTTCGAGTGCACGGCGACCTCGGGTGGGGCGAACACGAACCTCGACTGCGACGATCCGTTCCCGAACAACGAGCCGGACATCGAGGTCGATCCCACCAATTCGCAGCACATGGTCGCGAGCTCGAACGACTACGGCTCGTGCTGCGACCAGTACTACACGACCTTCGACGGCGGCTTGACCTGGTCGACGGGAAACATGTCGATCGAGAAGCCGCTGAAGATCGGCAGCGACCCCGTGACGGTCTTCGACCGCAAGCACGGGACGACGATCCACGCGTCGCTCAGCTTCTCGGTGCAGCACGCGGCCGGGTCGCAGGCTTGCGACGGCGACGTGCTCGTCTCCCCGTCCACGGACGGCGCCCTGACGTGGCTGAAGCCGGTCGTCGTCGAGGACGGCATCGGCTGCGACTTCAGCAAGACGCAGCTGTTCGACGACAAGGAGTGGATCGTCACCGACAACAACCCGTCCTCGCCGCACTACGGGCGGACGTACCTCACTTGGAGCAAGTTCGAGTCGCACGACGGCTCATACGCGTCGTCCGCGATCTGGGCGGCGCGCTCGGACGACGGCGGCTTCTCGTGGTCCGAGCCGCAGGAGATCTCCGGCTCCAACGCGGCGCTCTGCACCTTCCAGGTCTCAGGGCCAGCGGGCCAGTGCGACGAGAACCAGTTCTCGGTGCCGACGGTCGGGCCGAACGGAACCGTCTACGTCGCGTTCCAGAACGAGCAGAACCAGGCGCTCTGGGAGTCGGGTGAGTTCTTCGAAGACCAGTACCTGCTGGTCAAGTCAACGGACGGCGGCAACACGTGGTCGAGCCCGACCTTCATCGTCGGCCTCGAGGACGGCTCGACCGACTACCCGTTCAACGTCAGGGGCCGGCAGACGCTGAGCGGCTACCAGCTGCGGGTGAACTCCGGGGGCAACATCGTCGCGAGCCCGACCGACGGGAAGCTGTACCTCGTCTTCGACGACAACCGCAACGGCGTGCACGACACGTCCAGCCCCGTGACGAACGTCGACGTCTTCGTGATGTCGTCGTCGAACGGCGGCTCGACGTGGAGCGCGCCCTTGCAGGTCGACGCGGGCGCGGGCGACCAGTGGTTCCCCTGGGTCGAGGTGAACCCGACGAACGGCCACATCGGGATCCTGTACCACGACCGCGGTGCCGCGAACGGCGCGCTGTACACGACCGCGATTGCGGAGGGGACGCCAGGCTCGCTCGTGAAGACCACCGTGAGCACGGCGCCGTCTGATCCGACGCACTCGATCTTCTTCAAGGCGCACGTTCCCGGGTGCGATGCGTGCGCGACCTTCCACGGCGACTACATCAACGTCAGCTACGGAAACGACGGCCACGCCAACATGACGTGGACCGACATGCGCGAGTTCCGGCCGGCAAGCGGCGGCTTCGCCCAGAACATCTACTTCGCCCGGAAGTAGACCCGACGCGACGAGGGGCCGCGGTCCGCGCGGCCCCTCCCCGCTCAAGCCCTCGTCCCTACGCCGTTGCCGGACGGCCGAAGAGGCCGATCGGGAAGTTCCGCAGCTTCCGCCGCAGTTCCGCAGTGGTCATCGCTGCTCCTTGGAGAAGGGCGGGCGCCGCAGTGGCCCGCCATGGCCGCAATCTCTATCTCCGGGGCTCCGCCACATCGAGCCTCTGAAGAGCACTCTGACGCACGGAGGCCACTTCACTCCTCCCCCACCAGGTGGTTCATCGCCGTACTTGATCGGGAGCGATGAATTTCCCTGTGCGGGCGGGTCTCATCCCTTGACAGGCATCCGACGAGAAGGGAGCCGGCATGGCGGACGCGACGATCAAACGCCTCGACGAGATGGAGTCCTTCTACGACGGGCTCGTGCTTCGTGCTCGGGCGTCGCTCGGCGTGTCGTCGTGGGGAATGCAGGTCTTCAACCTGCCCCCGAACTTCGACGAGTACCCGAACCACCATCACGGCGACGGTGCGGGGGATCCCGGGCAGGAAGAGGTGTACGTCCCGCTCGCCGGCTCAGCGACGCTCGTGCTCGACGGGGAGCGCCACGAACTCGAGCCCGGCGTGTGGGCGCGCGTGGGGATCACGCAGCTCCGGCAGCTCGTGCCGGGGCCGGAGGGGTTCCGGTACCTCGCGATCGGCGGCACGCCTGGGAAGGCCTTCGTACCGCCCTCGTGGACGGAGCTCGGCGCGGCTCCGCCCAGGGCCCCGGATTAAGCTGGTCACCGTGACGGTTGTGACCGGGCCGCGCGACGGCTCCGCCGAGGAAGCGCTGATCGCAGCGGCGCGCGGCGGTGGCGAAACCGCGTTCCGCACCCTGATCGAGCCGTATGCCCGCGAGCTTCACGTCCACTGCTACCGCATGCTCGGTTCGCTCCACGACGCAGAGGACGCACACCAGGAAACGCTGCTCCGCGCCTGGCGGCACCTCGGCAGCTTCGCGGCCCGCAGCTCGTTCCGCGCCTGGCTCTACACGATCGCCACCAATGTCTGCCTCACAGCGGCGAAACGACGCCCTCCGCCGGCGCTGCCGGATCCGTCGCCGCATCCGGTGACCCCGGGCGGCGAACTGATCGTGCTCTCTCCGTATCCGGACACGTTGCTCGACGAGTTCCCGTCGGACGTGGCCGGCCCCGCGGCGCGTTACGACCTCCGCGAGAGCGTCCAACTGGCGTTCCTCGCGGCGATTCAGCTGCTTCCCGCGCGCCAGCGGGCGGTGATCATCCTGCGCGACGTTCTCGGCTGGTCGGCTCGGGAGGTCGCGGAGCTGCTCGGCTCGAGCACACAGAGCGTGAACAGCGCGCTCCAGCGTGCACGGGTCACGCTCGACCGACGCCGGGCCGACGGCCGCCTGCGACTGGACGTGGTCGCGCCTCCGGACGCCGTCGAGCGCTCCATCGTCCGGAGGTACATGGAGACCTGGGAGGCGGTCGACATCGACGGGCTCGTTGCACTGCTGCGGGAGGACGCCGTGATGACGATGCCACCGTTCCCCGTCCTCTTCCGGGGGCGGCGCGCGATCGCGGACTTCTTCTCGACCGTGCCCGCCGGCGGCGAGCTCGACCAGATCCGCCTCCTGCCGACGCGCGTCAACCGCCAGCCGGCGCTCGCGGGCTACGGCCTCGACCCCGATTCGGGCGTCTACGGGGCGTATGGAGTCATGGTGCTCACACTCGACGGCGACGCAATCGCCGAGATCACCGGCTTCGCCGACCCGACGCTGTTCCCGCTGCTCGGTCTCCCGAGCGAACTGGAGGCGTCGCTGCCGGAGACGTAAGCTAGGGCATCGTGAGCACCGTTTCGCAGATCCTGAAAGAGAAGGGGAACAAGGTCTTCCAGATCGAGGCGTCGGCCACGGTGTTCGAGGCGATCAAGTACATGGTCGACGCGAACGTCGGAGCACTGCTGGTCACCGACGGCCACCAGATCACCGGGATCATGACCGAGCGGGACTACCTCCGCCGCGTCACGCTGGAGGGCCGCACGGACAAGGAAGCGCGTGTGGAGGAGATCATGTCGTCCCCGCTGATCTACGTCACGCCGGAGGCGAGCATCGAGGAGTGTATGGCGCTGATGACGGACCGCCGGATCCGGCACCTGCCGGTCGTCGAAGACGAAGACGTCGTCGGCCTCGTCTCGATCGGCGACCTCGTCAAGTTCCAGACGAAGGAACAGAGCTTCCGGATCCAGTACCTGACCGAGTACATCACCGGGCGCTAAGAGCTCGAGCAGACGGCGGGCCGGAGCCCGCCGCCCGCTCGCCTGCTCAGCCCGTCGCGAACGCCGAGATCGGCCCGTCGTCATACACGATCCCGGTCGTCCATTGGGCCGGCAACTCGGAGAGCGACCTATCCGCCTCGGTCTCGGTCGGCCCGGTCCCGGCGACCGAGCAGCAGCGGTCGCGGTACGCGAGCTGCCCGCCGTCGCCGCCGAGGACGGCGATCCAGTACGTCGTCCCGGCGGCGACACGCAGCGCGGGCACGGCCACGGTGTTCCACGCGTTCGGGAGAGGCCCGTCGAGCGAGCCCGCCGCGAGCAGCTTGCCCGGATGGCGGCCGTCGTCGCTGTAGATACCGGCGAACAGCGTCTGCGCCGTCGTCTCCGCGTCGACGTACACGCGGATGCTTTCGATCCTGTCCGAACTCTGCGCGGTCGTCGAGTACGCCTCCGCGATCCCGGACGCGTTCGGCGGATTCGAGTCCGGCTCGACGTGCTGCTCGCCGATCACTCCCGGAGGCACCGCCTGCGAGATCGGAATCGCGGAGACCGGCGTCGCCATGTCGGTCTGGATGTCGCTCGGGGACAGCGC
>WNEY01001772.1_pt1 | contig 15480 bp, 17 predicted proteins | sample 5400531 | NCBI WGS metagenome assembly WNEY01 (sample SAMN13153338, study PRJNA577476) | soil metagenome | isolation source: 200 cm saprolite under Douglas fir tree site 1 | place: USA:California | collected 2015-04-18
CCGATGGGCGAGGACGCCGACTGCCCGGACTGCGGCTCGGAGAACGTGCGCAAGCAGTTCTCCGTCTTCGCCGCGGTCGGCGGCGGGGGCGAGCAGCCGAGTTTCGGCGGCGGGGGCTGCTGCGGCGGCTCCTGCGGCTGCTGTTAGATCACGCCGTCTCGAGCGTCGCGTGAGTGCGCGCCTGCCGCTCCATGAAGCGGAGCAGCGCATAGCCGGCGACGGCATAGGCCGCGCCGACGGCGAGCTCCGCGGCCACGAGCCCGGATACGTCACCGAGACTCCGGCCGTCCGCCAGCCTCCTCGCCGCCTCGATCCCGTGCGTAAGCGGCACCCCTTCCGAGATCGCGGCCATCCACGACGGAAGCGTGTCGAGATTCACGTTCGCGCCGCTGAAGATGAGCAGCAGGCCGAAGAGGATGTTCGAGAGCACTGCGTTCTCGCGTACGCGTAAGCCGATTCCGGCATTGACGAGGCCGAGTCCGGTGCAGGAGAAAGCGGTAACCAGTACGACGATCAGGATCGGAGCCAGCGCAGACGCGGGGATGTTGATCCCGAGGAGCAGTCCCGCTACGGCGAGCGAGAACGCCGCGACGAAGGCGCCGTTGAGGATCACGGGCAGCGACCGCCCGAGAAAGAGCGGTAGGCGCCCCGCGGGCGTAACGAGCACGTGTCCGAGCGTCTGCTGGTAGCGCTCGCCGGCGATGGTCTGCGTCATCGCGAACAGGCACGGTACGGCGACGTATTGGAGCGCGTTCCCGATCACGTAGAACTTGTCGGACTCGAGATGGACGGTCCGCCCGATGTACACGAAGAGTAGGATTTGGAAGAGCGGCGTGATCACGAGCGTCGGCACGAACACCCAGGGCGACATGAAGCCGAAGAGCGCGCGGTAGCTCATCAGCCCGCCGAGGAAGAAGATCCGCACCGAGCTCTTCATGCCAGTGCGAGCGCAGCGGTCCTTCGCGCCGATCGGAGTACGGCGTTGAGGATGAGCACGCCGAACAGCACGTAACCGGCACCCAGGACAAGGCACAGGAGCAGATCCGGAAGGGGCGAGCCGCCGAGCGCCGACTCGCGCACGGCGGCAATGCCCCATGTCGGCGCCAGCAACCACGAGATCGGACGCACCCACCCGGGGAAGAGGGACAGCGGGACGAGGAAGCCGCAGACGAGCCACACCGGGTACTCGAGCGTCGCGCCGATGGACCACGCCGTTCGGTAGCGGACGACCGAGACGGCGAGCAAGAACCCGAGCATCCCGATCGAGACGATCGTCGCGGGGATCGAGAGCGCGAACAGAAGCGGGTGCTCGATGGGCAGGTGAATCCCGAACAGCAGCCGTCCCCACAGCAGCGTCGCGCTCATGCAGTAGACGCCGATCGTCGATGTCGCGATGCTCATGGGAAGGAGCACGAGCGAGAAATGGACGGGTGCGGCGACCTGCAGCTCGAGCGTGCCGTGCCAGCGCGCGCGCTGGAGCGCAGACGCCGAGGGCACGCTCGTCGCGGTCCATACGCCCATCACGGCGGCGCCGAGCGATGCAAAGACCAGCGGTTCCGAGCTCTTGCTCTGGCCGAACATGAAGAAGGCGACCGTCGCGAAGAAGAGCGGCCACAGCACGGCGAGCAGCCCGTCGAACGCCGAGCGCGAAAGCATCTTAAGGTGGAACAGCCAGCCGAGCGCGAGCAGCCGAACCACTCTCATCTTTCGCTCACCAGTGCCACGTAGGCGTCTTCGAGGGTTGGCTCGCGACTTGCGACGCGCCCCACCTGCGCGCCGTCGAGCTGTGACAGCAGCGCGTGCGTCAGCTCGGTGTTCGGTTCCACCTGGACTGCGAGCAGCTGCGCCTGCTCGCGCTGTTCGACCGCGACTGCGACGACACCGGGCACCGAGCGCATTCGTTCGACCGCGGCCTCCTCGACACCGAAGACCTCGATCTCCACGACGCGCCCGCTGGTCACGTTCGCCTTCAGATCCGTGGGGGTTCCCTCGGCGACGATCTCGCCCTTCGCGATCACGGCGATGCGGTCGCAGAGCTGATCCGCCTCGAACATGTAGTGCGTCGTCAAGAGCACGGTCTTCCCCGAGCGGACGAGCTCGGCGATCGTTTCGCGGAGCTCGCGGGCGCCGATGGGATCGAGGCCGAGCGTCGGCTCGTCGAGGAACAGCACCTGTGGGTCGTGCAGCAGGCCGCGCGCGATGTGCAGGCGTTGCTTCATGCCGCGCGAGAAGCCCTCGACGCGCTCGTGCTCACGGCCCGTGAGTCCGACGAGCTCGAGCAGGTCGCCCATTCGCGCGCGCTGCTCGCGCGGAGGCACGCCGTAGAGCTCGGCGAAGTAGCGGAGGTTATCGAGCGCGGAAAGGCGTTCGTAGACGCCGCGGTCGCCGCCGAACACGTAGCCGATCCGCTTCCGCACCTCTCGGACATCCCTGACAACGTCGTAGCCGAGGACGCGGGCGCTCCCCGCGGTGGGGATCAGGAGCGTAATCAGCATCTTGATCGTGGTCGTCTTGCCGGCGCCGTTCGGCCCGAGCAGGCCGAACAGCTCGCCCTGCTCCACGGAAAGGTTGACGCCGCGGACCGCCTCGACCTCGACTGTGCGGCGGCGGAACGTCCCGGTCGAGGTCTTGTAAGTCCGGCGGAGGTCGCGCGCTTCGATTACGCCCACGGCCCGTGAGGCTACACCGGCGAATGGCCTCATCCGGCCCTGGACGTAAGATCCCGCCGATGCACGAGCTCGCCGTCTTCGCCGACTCCGTCGCGGGTTGCACGAAGTGCCGGCTGTCGCAGGGGCGCACGCAGGTGGTCTTCGGCTCCGGCAACCCCGACGCCGACCTCATGTTCGTCGGCGAAGCTCCGGGATTCCACGAGGACAAGCAGGGCGTCCCGTTCGTCGGGCAGGCCGGGAAGCTGCTCGAACGGTTGCTGGCCGGGATCGGTTTGACCCGGCAAGACGTCTTTATCGCGAACGTCTTGATGTGCCGGCCACCGGGCAACCGCGATCCAATGTCGGACGAGATCGAGGCGTGCGAGGGCTTCCTGTGGAAGAAGATCGACTTGATCCAGCCCACGGTCATCGCGACGCTCGGGAACTTCGCGACGAAGCTGCTCTCGGGGCGGCCGACCGGGATCACGCGCGTGCACGGACAGGAGCAGGAGGTGACGCTCGGCGGCAACCGCGTCCTTCTCTATCCGCTCTACCACCCGGCCGCCGCGCTGTACACGCCGAAGATGCTCGAGGTGCTCGAGTCGGACTTCCGGCGCCTCCCGGAGCTGCTGGGCCGCGCGCTCATCCCGGAGCCCGAGCCGGAGCCGTTCGTCGTCGCGGCGGCGACTGAACCCGCGGTGCAGCTCGGCCTCTTCTGACGTCCGACCAAGAACTTCTTCGCCGTCAGGACGCTCTCCAAGCCGAGGCGTCTGCGTTCGTCGCGCGGCATGCGCTGCCGGAGCTGCTCCGGCGCGTCGGACGGGTGATCCCGCTGGGAAGCTGGGTGACCGGCCTGATGGTCTGGCGCGACGCGGACTTCGGCGTCGACGCGCCCAGCCTCACCGAGCTGGGCGCGTGGGAGACGATGCAGCCGCTCGTCACGCAGGCGAGTTCCGTCCGTTACGAGAACGACTTGCGCGAGGGCGCCACTACTTCGTGCTGATGATCGAAGGGTGGAAACTCGACGTCTCGCTGTGGTTTGCCGGCGTTCCGGGGGGTGTCGAGCCCTTCCAGGCCGAATTGCAGTCGCGGCTCGACGGAGTGCTGAACCACGGCGTGCGGACACTCGACGAGCTGGACGGGTACCTGTGCGAGCGCGGGCTACCGGCGCGCGTTCTCTAGAGTCGTACGCTCGTGGAGACGGAAACGTCCTCGCCCGACGAGACCGAGGCGGTCGCGGCGCGCCTCGCCGAGGATCTGCGTCCCGGCGACGTCGTCACGGTCTCGGGCGAGCTCGGCGCCGGCAAGACGACGTTCGTACGCGGTGCCTGCCGCGCACTCGGCGTCGAGCGGCCGGTGACCTCCCCGACGTTCACGATCGGGCACCGGTACGAAGGTCGCGTGTCCGTCTCGCACCTCGACCTGTACCGCTTCACGAACCTCTCCCACGCGGAATGGGGCGACCTCGAGCCCTACTTCGACGAAGCGGTCGCGTTCGTCGAGTGGCCGGAGGCAGCCGCAGGCGTCCTCCCGCCGGTCCGGGCGCGCGTACGGTTACGGCACATTGCCCGCGACCGGAGAGCGATCACAATCGAGCGTGCTGATCCTCGCGTTTGACACCGCCACCTCCATCGCGACGAGCGCGCTCGTGCGCGACGGAGACGTGCTGGGCGAGCGCGCCTCGGCACCCGTGCGCGTCCTCGAGGACGTCGACACGCTTCTCCGCGAGGCCGGCATCGAGCCCGGCGAGCTCGATGCGCTCGCGGTTGGGATCGGGCCCGGCAGCTTCACGGGCGTGCGGCTCGGCCTCGCGGCCGCGCGCGGGCTGGCTCTCGCGCTCGACCTTCCCGTCGCGGGCGTCTCGACGCTCGACGCGCTGTCGGCCGGGGCGCCGGAAGCAGTCGCCGTCATCGACGCGAAGCGGCGCGAGATCTTCACGCGGCAGGACGGCGAGATCGTCGCGCTCCCTGCGGCGACGTTCGAGGCGCCCGGCCGCACGTGCGTCGGCGACGGCGCCGTCCGCTACCGCGAGCACCTGGAGCGGACTGGGGCGGAGGTCCCGCCGGACGACAGCGAGCTGCACCTCCCGCGCGCCCGCTTCCACGCAGTGCTCGCGCACGATTTCGGCGCCGCCGAGCTCGTCGAGCCCGTGTACGTGCGCGCGCCGGACGCGGATCGGATGCTCGCGTGAAGACCGCGGTCGACATCAGGCGCCTGCAGATGCAGGACCTGAGCGCGATCGAGGAAATCGAGCGCCGCTCGTACCCGACGCCGTGGTCGCGATCGATGTTCGCGGGCGAGCTTGCGAAGCCGGCGTCGGTCTGCCTTGGCGCCTTCGAGGGCGAGCGGCTTGCCGGCTACATGATCATCTCCCGCTACGTCGACGCGTGGCACGTCATGAACATCGCCGTCGACCCCGAATTCCGGCGCCGCGGCATCGCGACCGCGCTGCTGGAGCGGCTCTTCGAGCTCACCGAGGACGAGAGCCGCCGGGGCTACACGCTCGAGGTGCGCGTGTCGAACGAGGCGGCGATCAAGCTGTACGAGCGGCTCGGCTTCCGCTCTCGGGGAATCCGCCGCGGCTACTACACGGACAATCGTGAGGATGCGCTGATCATGTGGCGCGATGCGGCGCCGGCCGACGACGCCGGTGCTTGAGCTCGTCGCCGCGCTCGCGCTGTTTATCGGCCCGCCGCCGTTGCTCGGCCCCACGATCGCGTGGGGCGATCCCGCGCATGCGTGGGTCGGCGGCGGCGGAGGGATCCTCGCATCGGCGGACGGCGGCGCGACGTGGCAGGTGCAGACGCGCGCGCCGGCGCGCGAGCTCGTCGCGCTCGGTCCGGGTCACGCCTGGGCGCTGAGCGACCAGGGCGTGACGCTGCGAACGACCGACGGTGTCCGCTGGCGGCCGCTCGGCGTCCAGCACCTGCTCCGGCTCACGTTCGGCGACGCACGGACCGGCTTCGGGCTCGACCGCGACGACTTCGTGCTGAAGACGACCGACAGCGGGAAGACCTGGCGCCCGACCGGCGGCCCGCAGCGCGTGCAGTCCATCTGCTTCGTGGACACCCGCACCGGCTGGGTCGCGCGCAACGGCACCGTCTGGACGACGCACGACGCTGGCGCGCACTGGCGGGCGAGGACGCTCATGCCCTATCGGCAGGGTTTTCCCATCCCCGAGCTCTTCTGTCACGGGAACGACGTCTGGATCGTCTTCCACAGCGGCGCAGCGGCGGGCACAGAGGGCTACCGAATCTTCCGATCGCTCGATCGCGGCGCGACGTGGCGCGCGGTCTTCGCCTCGTTCGAGGTCAAGCTGCCGATGGTGTCGAACTATTCCGGGCCGATCAGCGTCATAGGTGCGGGCGCGGCGGTGCTCGAGGGGAGTTGCTCCCCCTGCGGTTACGGCAGCGTTACGCTCGTCCGTACCTCCAACGGCGGCAGGACCTTCGCGCGCACGACATTCCGTAACACGTCGCCCGGTCCGGTCGCGTTCGTCGACCACCTGCGCGGATTTGCGGTGCTCACGCCGCTCCCGCACGGCCTGCCGACGATCTACCGGACCCTGGACGGCGGCCGCACGTGGAGGCGCGTGCTCAGCTCGGAGCTACTGAAGGAGTGATCCTCGCGCTCGAGACATCCTGCGACGAGACCGCTGCCGCGCTCGTCTCCGATGACGGCCATATTCTCGCGAACGTCGTCGCATCGCAGGCGGATCTGCACGCGCGGTACGGCGGCGTCGTCCCCGAGGTCGCGTCGCGCCGGCATCTCGAGCTCGTGATGCCCGTCGTGCGCGAGGCGCTCGCCGAGCACACGCTCGACGAGATCGAACGCGTCGCCGTGACGCGCGGACCGGGATTGATCGGCGCGCTGCTCGTCGGCCTGCAGGCCGCGAAGGCGATCGCGTGGGCGCGACGGCTGCCGCTGGTGCCGGTCGACCATCTCCATGGACACGTCGCGTCGCTGTTCCTCCGCCCGGACCGAGCTAGTGGCTCAGAGCCACAAACTCTGCCGCTCGAGCCGCCGTTTCTCTGCCTGCTCGCGAGTGGCGGACACACCATGCTGCTCGACGTGCAGCAGCACGCGCGGCACGAGGTGCTCGGGACGACGCTCGACGACGCAGCAGGGGAAGCGTTCGACAAGGGAGCGCGGCTGCTCGGCCTCGGCTATCCCGGCGGCGCGGCGATCGACCGGCTCGCACGCAACGGGGACCCGGACGCGTTCTCATTTCCCGTTGCGCACGTGCCCGGACTCGACTTCTCGTTCTCGGGCGTCAAGACCGCGCTGCTCTACACCGTGCGCGACCTCGGCGACAAGGCCGAGGAGCGCAAGGCCGACCTCGCCGCGAGCTACCAGCACGCGATCGTGCGTGCGCTCGTCGAGCGCACGCGGGAGGCCGCTGCGGAAACCGGGGCCGAGAAGCTGGCGGTCGTGGGCGGCGTCGCCGCCAACTTCGAGCTCCGCGCCTCGCTGCCCGAGGCGGTGCCCGCGCCGCTTCCCCTCTGCACGGACAACGCGGCCATGATCGGCTCTGCTGCACGCTTTGCGGAAGCCGTCCCCTATCCGCGATACCTTGCGCTCGATGCCTACGCATCGTCCGGCTGACGCCCGCAACACCAGAGCCCTTGCGCTCTTCGCGGCGGTCGTCACCGTCGTCCTCCTCGTCGCGAGCGGCCAGCAGTCGATCCGCGCCGCAGCGCCGGCGCCCGCAGTGAGCTGGCAGGGGCTCGTCGGCTCGGGGCCGCACGCGTCCGTGACCACCGGGCAGCGGATGCTCGTCGTGCTGAAGACGCCGTCACTCGCCGATCGCGTCGCCGCCGCCGGCGGCCTCGCAAACGACCGTCAGGAACACGCGTGGACGGCGGCGTCGCTCTCCCAGCAGAGGCTGCTGATCTCGCGCCTCTCCGTCCAGGGCGTGGAGATCCGTCCCGAATACAGCTTCGCACGCGTGCTCTCGGGCTTCTCCGCTCCGCTCGACGCGCGCGCGGTCGCGCTGCTCGAGCGCGACGTCTCCGTACAGGGCGTCTATCCGGTGCGAGTCGCGTATCCTGCCTCGACCTCGTCGAACGCGCTCGAGCAGCGCGCGTTCGCGGAGTCCCTCGGCAACGCAGACCTGAAGCTGCCTGGATTTGACGGCCGAGGCGTGACGATCGCGTTGCTCGACACGGGCGTCGAGCGCACGCATCCGTTCCTGCTCGGCGGCGTCACGGACGGGGTCGACATCGTCGACCCGAACGGCGACGCCACACCGCAGGCGCGACCGGGAAGTCCCGCCGAGTTCGAGCGGCACGGGACGGAGCTTGCGGGGATCCTCGTCGGCTCGCGCGGCCCCGCCGCCGCGGCAGGTGTCGCGTCCGGCGCGACGGTGCTCCCGATCCGCGTTGCCGGCTGGCAGCCGGACGCGGGCGGCGGCTACTCACTGTACTCGCGCACCGACCAGCTGATCGCGGGCCTCGAACGCGCGGTCGACCCGAACGCGGACGGCGACGCGCACGACGCCGCGCGCATCGCGCTCGTCGGCGTCGCGGCGCCGTACGCGGGCTTCGCAGACGATCCGGCGGCGCGCGCAGTCGCGGGAGCGCTGCGGCTCGACACGCTCGTCGTCGCGCCCGCGGGAAACGACGGCCCGGCCGGGCCCGGCTTCGGCAGCATCTCCGGTCCCGGCGGCTCACCCGCAGCGCTGACCGTCGGCGCCGCGGACATGCGCGGAACCGAGCAGGACGTGCGCGTCTCGCTGCGCAGCGGGCTCGACGTCGTGCTCGACCGCAAGCTCCCGCTCGCGGGCGCGATCGCCCCCGGCCGGCCGTTGAACGCGGGCGTCGCCGCGCCGGGGCTCGTGCGGCCGCGCGTGTCGTTCTCGTCGCTCGACTCCTTCTTCTCCCGGACGGGCCTCAGTCTCGTTGCCGGCCGCATCGCGCTCCTTCCCGCCGGCTCCGCCCCGGCCGCGGTCGCGCAGAACGCGGCCCGCGCCGGCGCCCTCGGCGTGCTGCTCTACGGCCCGCGGCTGCCCTCCGGCGGGATCCCGTTGGACGAGGACACGCCGATCCCGATCGTCTCGATTCCGCCTGCGGTCGCCGGGCGGCTGCTGTCCGGGATCGGGACGGGTGCGGACGTGGGCGCCTCGATCGGCGTCGCGTCCGAAGCGCCGAACGACGGCGCCGCCTCGGTCGCTCCGTTCTCGTCGACCGGCCTCGCCTACGACGGTCGAGTGAAGCCCGACCTCGTCGCGCCGGGCGTCCAGGTCGCGACCGCGGAGCCGGGAATTGCCAACGACGGCTCGCCGCGCTTCGGGACGATCAACGGCTCGAGCGCCGCGGCCGCCGCGGCTGCCGGTGCCGCCGCCGTGCTCGCGCAGGCGCGTCCCTCCCTCGACGCGTCGGCGCTGCGGAGCCTCCTCGTCGGCACGTCGCGCCCGCTGAAAGCCGAGACGGTCGCCAGCGAGGGCGCCGGCTTCATCTCGCTCGGCGCTGCGTCCGCAGCCGAACTCGCGACGGAGCCCACGACGCTCGCGCTCGGCAACGCGCGCGCGGCCGGGTGGCGCAAGACGCGCATCCTCGTCGTCACCAACGTCTCGACCAGGCCGCTGCGCGTGGGGATTCGGATCCACCGCGACGCGGAAGGTGCCGCATCGGTGCGTTTCGCGGCGTTCCCGGCGCGCTTCACGCTCGCCGCGGGCGCCGCGCGGCGTGTGCTTCTCGAGGCGCACGTCGCCAGCGCGCCGACGGGACGCGCGCCGGCGGAGGGCAGCGTCGTCGTCACACCGAGCGGCGGCTCGCCGCTGCGCGTCCCGTGGGCGGTCACATTCGGCCCGCCGCCGAAGACGTTGCTCGGCCCGCTGCATCTTTCGACGAATGCATTCAGTCCGTCCGACTCGGCGCCGGCGCTGCTGACGTTCCAGGCCGGCCGGATCCTCAACGACAGCGGCCGCGACCAGGTGCAGCCCGTTGCGCTGCTCCAGCTCGAGCTCATTCGGGGCGACGGCACCGACCTCGGCACGCTCGTTCGCCTGCGCGACCTGCTACCCGGTCGCTACGCGTTCGGCCTCACCGGCCGCAGCCCCGCCGGCGACGCACTCGGCAGGGGGCAGTACACGATCCAGGTCGTCGCCGTGCCGAGCCTGCCCGGCCCGGCCAGCCGCTCGCAAGTCGCTTTCACGATCAAATAACGGTAGTGACCCACCAGCAATACCCTCCGGCTTCTGGCCCGCTATCACGCGGCGCGCTGCCGCGTCCTCGGTCGCGCCCATAGCTTCGGCTATGAGCGCTCCCTGCGTCCTTGCATCGCTTGGTGCTAGCGACCCAGAAGCTCGGAAGCATCACTGGACGGGGCACGAGATACACTCGAACTACGCGCAAAGAATCCCTGCAAATGTAAGGAGATGTCTGTGGCGACGATAGAGGCTCCCCTCTCGCATCTGCGCGAGAACCCTTTCGAGATCGCCCGCGAGCAGCTGCGGCGGGTGGCCGAGGTCTTCGAGATCGATCAGAACCTCGTCAACGTGCTCCAGGAGTGCAAGAAGGCGGTGGAAGTCTCGATTCCCGTGCAGATGGACGACGGGTCCACCCGTGCGTTCGCGGGCTACCGCGTCACGCACAACATCGCGCGCGGCCCGTCGAAGGGCGGTATCCGCTACCACCCCGACGTCACGCTCGACGAGGTCAAGTCGCTTGCGATGTGGATGACGTGGAAGTGCGCGCTCGCGGGCATTCCGTTCGGCGGCGCGAAGGGCGGCGTCGTCTGCGATCCGAAGCGGATGTCGACCGGCGAGCTGCAGCGCATGACGCGGCGGTTCACGAGCGAGATCATCAACGAGATCGGCCCGGAGAAGGACATCCCCGCCCCTGACGTCGGCACGAACGCCGCCGTGATGGCGTGGATCTTCGATACCTACTCGATGAACAAGGGCCACTCGGTGCTCGGAGTCGTGACCGGGAAGCCGCTGACGATCGGCGGCTCGCTCGGGCGCGAGGAGGCGACCGCGCGCGGCGCGCTCTACATCATTCGCGACGCGGTCGCGAAGCGCAGCGAATCGATGGCGAACCTGCGCTTCGCCGTGCAGGGATTCGGCAACGTCGGCTCATACCTCGCGAAGTTCCTCGCCGAGGACGGCGCGAACGTGATCGCGATCTCCGACTCGCGAGTCGCTCTGCACAACCCGAAGGGGATCGACATCTCGGCCGCCTTCGCGCACAAGCGCGACACCGCCTCACTCGAGGGGCTGAAGGGCGCCGAGCAGATCACGAACGACGAGCTGCTGCTCCTCGACTGCGACGTCCTCGCGCCGTGCGCGCTCGAGCAGGTGATCACAGAGGAAAACGCCGCCAAGGTGAAGGCGAAGGTGATCGTCGAAGGGGCAAACGGCCCGATCACGCCGCTCGCCGACTCGATCCTCGAGGACAAGGGCGTGCTCATCCTCCCGGACATCCTCGCGAACGCCGGCGGCGTCATCGTGTCGTACTTCGAGTGGGTCCAGGGCCTCCAGGAGTACTTTTGGAAGGAGGCCGAGGTGAACGCGAAGCTCAACGACATCATGACCCGCGCCTTCGACGAGACGTGGGCGACCATGCAGGCGCGAGGCGTTGGCATGCGCACTGCCGCGTACGGCCTTGCGGTGCAGCGCGTCTCCGAGGCGACGATCACGCGCGGGATTTATCCGTAGGCTGCGCGCGTCTCGTGACAGTTGGCTACGCCAAGCGCACTTGGCGCGCTTGGCTGAGCCAGGACCGCGCCAACTCGTCGAGCGGCGGGTAGCGCATGGCCGATGTCGTTCTCTTCACGGCGCAGGGCTGCCACCTCTGCGAGCGCGCGCGGCGGACGCTCGACGCAGAGGGCGTGACGTACGACGAGGTCGACATCACCGGCGTCCCCGAGCTCGAGGCGCGCTACCGCGAATGGCTGCCCGTCGTCGAAATCGCCGGCGCGCGTGCGTTTGTCTACCACGTCCCGCCTGAGGGGCTGCGTCGCAAACTCCGGGCACAAAGTCACGGGGACTGATCCCTCCGCGAGTCTCGCAGGCTGACAGGCAGAATGATGCGGCCTGTTACAAGCCTCGGCACAAAAGGAGAAGGAGAGCGAGTGGCGGATCGGTTGACGGTCGGTGTGGCGGCGCGGCTCTCTCGCTACCTGCAGGTGTTGACGCAGGCGAAGAAGATGGGTAAGGACAGGATCTCTTCGCAGGAGATCTCCGACTACACGAACATCAACGCCACGCAGATCCGCCGCGACCTCTCCGGCTTCGGCAAGTTCGGCAAGCGCGGTGTCGGCTACAACATCGATTCCCTGCTCGGCGAGATCCGCAAGATCCTCCGCACGCAGGGGCAGCACAACATTGCGCTGATCGGCGCGGGGCGGCTCGGCGAGGCGATCGCGAGCTCAGCGATCTTCGCGGAACACGGGATCAACATCGCGGCGATCTTCGACACCGACCCGGACAAGGTCGGCCGCACCGTCGGCAACGTCGTGGTGAGCCCGTACAACCGCCTCGCGGACACGGTGCGCGAGAAGAACATCATCGTCGGCGTCCTCGCCGTCCCGGCGGACAGCGCGCAGCAGGCGGCCAACGACCTCGTCGGCGCCGGAGTGAAGATCATCTTCAACTACTCAGAGGCGCTGCTGGACGTGCCGGGAGACGTAGCGGTGCATACGTCGAATCCAGCAGTAGAACTTCTCTACGCCCTGTATTTCCATCTGACGTAGCGCCGTGCAAGCCCGCGGCGCCAATCAGCGTCGAGTGCTGACCTCTATAGCGATGCAGGCGCCAAAGCGCCGACTCGACGTCCAACGAAAGGAGCCGGGGTGCGACTCCCCGGCTCCTCTCTGCGTGACCCCCTACTGGGTGATGCGTGAAGCGTGGGGCTAGCTGCGGCCCTCGTCCTCAGTCGCTGCGGACGCGGTGGCAGGACCTTCCTCGCGGTTCTGCCGCGCGGCCTCGAAGTGCGGCCCTTCGAGGGCGCCGGCGGGCAGTTCCAGAGGTGTCCGCAGGATCGACATCAGAGGAGCTTCGGAGTTAGAGATGCCGCTCCCGCCAGTATCTTGCGCTCACGTGGGGGAACCCATGGTTCCCCCACGAGCCCTCTCCTTTAGGTGCGTGAATCCGGCTCTGCTACGTAGGCTCCGCGAGAGCGCGGTCTCGCGGAGCCCTCAGGACGAAGCGCGAGGAACGGACCAATGAAGATTCTCCTCTGGCACGGATATCTCCTGGGCGGGACGGGCTCGAACGTCTACACCCGGGCTCTGGCCCGGGAATGGAGCCTGGCTGGGCACGAGGTGGTCGTCTTCTCCCAGGAGCGGCATCCCGAGCTCTACGACCTGGGGGGTGCGGAAGTCGTCCGGCCGGAGATCGGCGGGGTGCTGCCCGTCTTCGTCCTCGACCGCTACGAGGGGCTCGAGGCGCGGCTGCTCCAGGACCTGACGCGGGAGGAGCGTGAACGCTTCGTCGAGCTCAACGCCGCGGCGGTGCGCGGGCGGCTGCCGGCCGACCTCGTCTTTGCGAACCACGTGCTGCTCGGCGGGCCGGTCGCCGCGGCGACCGGTGCGCGCTTCGCGGTGAAGGCGCACGGCTCCGAGCTCGAGTACTCGATGCGCGGCAACGACGAGCTGGCGGCGTGGGGGCGCGAATCGCTGACGCATGCCGACGCCGTCTTCGTGGGCTCCGCGCACATCCGCGAGGTGCTCGAGGACGTGGTCGGTCACGTCGACCGGGTGCACGAGGTGCCGCCGGGTGTCGACGTCGACGAGTTCGTGCCCGAGCCGCGCAACGCAGCGCTCGCCGCGCTGGTCGGCGAGGCGCGCCGCGATGCGCCGAATCCCGGCAATGCAAACGAACGTCTCGCCGACGAGGGCAACGCGGTGCGCTTCGCGGAATTCTTCGCTCGGCCGGAGCCGACGGTCGTCTTCTTCGGGAAGCTGATCTTCAACAAGGGCGTCCACCTCCTGCTCGAGGCGCTGAACGATCTCGACGCGAAGGCGGTGCTCGTCGGCTTCGGCGACTACCGGGCGGAGCTGGAGGCGATCGCGCCCCCGGAGCGCACCCTGTTCACCGGCCCGCTCGAGCATCGTCATCTGGTGCACCTGCTGCCGCTGTGCGACGTCGCCGTCGTGCCGTCGATCTTTCCCGAGGCGTTCGGCATGGTTGCCGCCGAGGCCGCCGCGGCCTGCGTGCCGCCGCTCGTCGCGCGCCATTCCGGGCTCGCCGAGGTTGCGGAAGGGATCGAGTCCGCGTATCCGCCGGCGCGTCGCGCACTCGCGAGCTTCGTGAGCGGCGACGTGGCCGAGCTCCGCGACAAGCTCGCGCTGCTGCTGGCGCTGCCGGACGGCGAGCGCGCGCAGCTCGGCGAAGCCGCACGCCGTGCCGCCGTCGAGCGCTGGAGCTGGCGCAGCGTCGCCGAGCGCCTGCTCGAACCCTTCGCCTAAGCTCACGTTCTGATGGGCGACACGCAACGGCTCACTCCTGATGAGCAAGTCCGGTTCGCCTTCGCGGCCTACGAATCCGGCCGGGACTTCACCCTTGCGGTGGAGGAGGAGTTCGCGATCCTCGATCCGGAGACGCTCGAGCTGTCGAATCGCTTCGAAGAGCTCCAGCAGGCTGCGCGGGGCGGACCGCTCGAGGACCATCTGGTCGGCGAGCTGATCGCCTCCGAGGTCGAAGTCCGCACAGGCCGCTGCGATGCGTTCGCGGAGGCGGCGGCACGCATGATCGAGAGGCGTTCGCAGCTGTACGAGCTTGCACAGTCGCTCGACGTCACACTCGCGTCCACAGGCACGCATCCGTGGAGCCCTTGGCAGGACCAGCGCATCATCGACACGCCGCACTACCGCCGGAACGACGAGCTCCTGCGCTACGTCGTCTGGCGCAACAACAGCTTCGGCCTACACGTGCACGTCGGCATCCGCGGTGCCGACCGCGCGATCGCCGTGTGCAACCTCCTGCGCAACGTCCTGCCGGAGCTGCTCGCGTTCTCGGCGAGCTCGCCCTTCGTCGAGGGCGTGAACACAGGACTGCACTCCGCGCGCACGCAGATCTTCACGCGGATGTTCCCGCGCTGCGGCGTTCCCGACGCGTATGACGGCTGGGCCGGCTTCGAGCAGTACGTCCGCTTCCTCTACGACACCGGCTCGATCAGCGAGCACACGCAGATGTGGTGGAGCGTCCGTCCGCACCTTGCGTTCCCGACCGTGGAGATGCGCATCTGCGACGCGCAGCCCGACCTCGGCGAGGCGCAATCGCTGGCGGCGCTGATCTATGCGGTCACCGCGCGGCTCGCGCGCGCGTACGACGAGCGCGAGCCGATCGTCCTGCTGCCGCATCGACTGATCGAGGAGAACCTGTGGCGTGCGATCCGCTACGGGCTCTCGGGCGAGCTGATTGACCTGACGACGGGCGAGGTGAGTCCGGCGCGCGCACACGTGGAGCGGCTGATCGAGTGGGTGCTGCCCGTAGCGGAGGAGCTCGGCGCGGCGCCGTGGCTGACGATTCCCTCCGCGAACGCCGCGGAGCGACAGCGCGTGCGACACGACCAGGGCGCCTCGTTGCAGGAGATCTACGCGGAGCAGGTTGCCGCGGGAGAGCCGGTGCGTGGCTGAAAGCGAATTCACTCCGGAGCAGCTCGCGCAGCAGATCAAGGCGCTCAAGGTCTCCGACCTGCTGCTCTCGACAGTCTCGACGCTGGGGCAGCTCGCTTACGTGAAGGTCGACACGAAGCAGCTCGACGAGGCGCGGCTCGCGATCGACTCGATGGCCGCGCTGCTGCCGTCGCTCGAGGGTGACGTGGACGACCAGCTGCTGCGCGACTTCAACCAGCTGCTCGCGAACGTTCGGCTCTCGTACGCGGAC
>WNEY01001773.1_pt1 | contig 15480 bp, 12 predicted proteins | sample 5400531 | NCBI WGS metagenome assembly WNEY01 (sample SAMN13153338, study PRJNA577476) | soil metagenome | isolation source: 200 cm saprolite under Douglas fir tree site 1 | place: USA:California | collected 2015-04-18
TCCGCCGCGGTCCTGCACCTCTTCGGCCTGTGGCAGCTAGGGCTGCTGAAGCTAATGAGCTCGGCCTTCGGCGTCATCACCGCGGCTACGGTCTACGCGCTGGCGCCGAACCCGCGGCAGGCGCGGATCGCGGTCGTGCTGCTGGTTCTCAACCCGGTCTTCCTGTTCACGTCAGGCTCGGCCGTGGTCGAGCCCATGCTCACCGCGCTGCTCATGTCAGGGGCGCTCGCCGCGGTCCGCGGGCGGTTGAAGCTTGCGGCCACGCTGGCGGCCCTCGCCTGCCTTACCTCGACCAAAGCCTGGATCTGGGTCGCCGCGGTGGCGGCGTTCGCGGTAGTGGAGCTCGTGAGGTCGCGGTCCGCCGCTCGCACGCGAGCACGGGCGGTCGCGTGGGCCGTGCCCGCTGTCGGCGTGCTCCTCTTCCTGCAGTTCGGATTCGCGCCCGCCTCGCACTCGGTCGCGCGTGGGTCGCTCGAGGTCATCTCGGCGACCGCCCGCGGCAGCCTTCAGGCCGGAGCGCTGGCTCGGGTGAGCGAGCTCGCCACCACGTACGGCGTGGCCGCGCTGCCCCTCGCGGCATTTGCCGCGGTCGGCATCGTTTTCGCGATCCGCCACCACACGACCGCGCTGTGGAGGTTCGTCTACGTGCCCGCTGCCTGTTATCTCGCCGCGGTGTTCGGGCTGGTGGCGGCCGGGGCCTACAGCGGCAGCCACCGCTACCTCTACCCGGCGCTGCCCGCCATCGCCCTGCTTGCCGCCGCGGCGCTGGACCGCTACGCGCCGGCCATCCGGCTCGCGGCGGCTGCGGCGAGCGCGGCCCTGGTGCTGGCCTTCCTCCCGGTCTTCCTGTCCTTCGGTGCCGAGAACGCCGGCCTGGCCGCGGCCGGTCGCGCGACGGCCGGCGGGCGAGGCATGCTCCTGACGGACTCGCCGGTCGCCGCCTACTACAGCGGCCACGCGCCATCCGAGATCGCAGGCTCACAGTCGCTGCCCCTCGACCACGCCCAGGCCATGGACTGGCTGCGCGACCACGGCGTCACCGCCGTGGTCGTCGAGGACATCAGCTACTACCGTGCGACGCAGGTCCTTCCTGAGCTGTCGCAAGGCTTGACCTCACCGCCCTTCCTGCCCATCGACGACCAGCGCTCGTACCAGGTGGTCGGCGGCAAAGCTGTCTACGCCTACCTGTTCCTGCCCTCGCTTTCGATGGACCCGACCTCCGCGGGCAAGACTGCGCCGCTGGCCAAGGGGATGACGATGGGCTCCGCCACGGGGGAAGGCATGGGCTTCGGCGCGCCGATCGTCCACTACCCCGACGGCTGGGTCTACTCGCGCACGTCGATCACGGTGCGGGACTCGCCGACCACATGGACGCGGACCTTCCAGCTCGACGAGATGGGAGGCGACGCCGCGCACCGCTACGTTTTCGTGCCCATCGCCTCGCGGGGGAGCATCGCGGTCACGTACACGCTCGACCAGTCGGGAATCGAGATCACGGTCACGCCTTTGTGGCTGGAGCGCGGCTATTCGGAGGTCGGTGTGCTCAACGAGCAGTCGGCCGCTTTCGACGACTTCGCGGCCGGTGGGCAGCCGACACTGGTCGGCTCGGCGTTCGGGAACTGGGTCCCGGTCACCGGGAGCTGGGCGCGCCTGCGCTCGGGCTCGGTGGGGCTCGAGTTTTCGGTGAGCCAGGTCCCCGGCGCTTCTCTCCACGCCGGCCGCGAGCAGGTCGCACCGGACTTCGACTGGGCCGGCCTCGACTACATCTTCAGCGGATCGTTCAGCGGCACGACCTACCGGATCAACGTGCAGGAGGCCAGGTGATGGAACGGGCCGACGTCGTTCTCGTGTACCCGCAGCGCGCGCCCAAGCAGGGCCGGCACTGGATCATGCCGTCGCTCGGCCTCATGTACCTCAGCGCGTCACTGCGCGCGGCCGGCTACCGCGTGCGCCACATCGACCACACGTTCCTCGAGCGCGACGAGGTTCTGGCGGAGATCGACAGGTTGAAGCCAGCGGTGATCGGGATCTACTGCATGATCACGATGCAGGACGAGGCGCTGTCGCTGGCAGCGCAGGTCCGAGGCAAGGCGCTGACGGTGGTCGGCGGGCCGTATCCATCCGGCGAGCCGGAGACGTTCGTCGACCAGTTCGACCTCGTGGCCGTCGGCGAGGGCGAGGAGACGATCGTCTCGATCATGGAGCACCTCGACGACCGGCGCTTCGAGGAGATCCCCGGCATCGTCTTCAAGCGCGACGGCGAGGTGATCAAGAGCACCGCCCGCCACCGCAGCAAGGACATGTCGTACCTCCCGCTCCCATACCGCGGCGACGTCCCCAACGACGAGTACATCCGCTACTGGCGCAAGCACTGGAAGGACGCGACCACGCCGCTGATGTCGACCCGCGGCTGCCCCTTCCGCTGCGACTTCTGCCACAAGTCCGTCTTCGGCGACCTCTTCAGCGCCCGGCCCGTCGAATCCGTGGTGGCCGAGATGCGCGAGATCGCCGAGCTCGGTTACGACCACATCTGGATGTCGGACGACCTGTTCACTCTCAACTACAAGCGCACGTTCGAGCTCGCCAGAGCGATCGAGGATGCCCGCCTGCCGCTGACCTGGGAGTGCCTGAGCCGCGTGACGCACGTCGACCAGGCGCTGTTCGAGCAGATGCACCGCGCCGGCTGCAAGCGGATCTTCTTCGGCATCGAGTCGGGCGACGAGCGCGTGCTCAAGGAGATGAAGAAGGGCATCACGCCGGACCAGGCGCGCGCGGCGGTGACGGCTTGCGTCAACGCCGGCATCAAGGCCGCCGGGTTTTTCATGGTCGGCTATATCGGCGAGACCACCGACTCCCTGATCCGCAGCATCAACTTCTCGTCGAGCCTGCCGCTCGACTACGTCAGCTACACGATCGCGTACCCGCTGCCGGGCACTGGCTTCTACGAGCGGGTCCGCGAGCGGCGCATGCACGGCGAGTGGCATAAGGTGCGCCACAACCGCCTGCTCTTCAACACCGACTTCTCGGAGAACAAGCTGCGCGCCGCGATCCTGAAGGGCGCGATCCAGCACAAGCTGAACCGCATGCATATGCGGCCGGCCGCGCGGGCGTTCCAACTGGCGACCGACCCGATGCTGCGCGTGATGAAGTAGCTACCTTGTTCGGCTATGGCTGAGGTCTGGCCGAGCGTCGTCCGTTTCGTCGTCGGGGTGTACTGGCTCTACTTCGCGAGCCAGAAGTGGCAGGGCGTCGGCTGGATGAAGCCGCTGATCGAAAGCTCCGCGCGCGACAACCCGATCCCGGGCCTCCACGAGTTCCTGGTCGCCGTGGTCGTGCCCAACTGGTTCGTGTTCGCGCTGGCCCAGGCGGTCGCGGAGACGGTGGTCGCGGTCCTGTTGATCCTCGGCCTCGCGACGCGATGGGCGGCCGTCCTGGGCCTTTTGCTCGCGGCCAACCTCGCGCTGACGGTCGCGTTCGACGTCCGCGACGACGGGTTCCGGTGGCTCTACTACCTGGCGGTGATTCTCAACGCACAGATCATCTTCTCGGGAGCCGGCTCGATCGCCCTCGGGCGGTTCGGCTGGGTCCCAGGCTGGTTGCGTTAAGTTAACCCGGTGGGCATCGACGCCGAGGGATACGGATTCCCCGAGCACTCGCGCACTCTCTCTCGCTTGATCGACGACATTCGCGTCCTTTCTCCGGCAGGCGTCGAGCGCGCGGCGCAGGGCTGGGACCGCCACGCGCGGCTGCGTGAAAGCGAGATCCATGAGGCCGAGAAGGCCGCGCTCCATGCGATCGAGCAGGCGGACCGCGGACCCGCCTGGGACGAGGTGCGGCGCAACCTCTTCGGCATGACGGAGTCAGGCCAGGCGCTGATCAGCTGGAAGGCCGAGCATGGCGACGTCGGGCACAAAGCCGAGCAGGCGGCGTTCATGGCCGCGCTGGGGCTGGTGGCGGGAAACCTGATCCCGAACGAAAAGGCCAACACGCTGATGCGGCCCCTCGCCGAGGCGCTGCCCTGGCTCCTCCCCGAGGAGAATCAGCCGGCCAGCTGAGTCACGCCGCCGCAGCCTGGTCTATGCCTGCTGGGCGGGAACCAGCTCCGCCAGGTCCTCCGCCGACTCGAGGGTCGACTGCTTGACGGGCCGCCGGCTTTCGATCAGCTTCCCGCCCAGCTCGTTGGTCTTGGTGTCGTTCATCGAAAGCACTCCCTCGACGATGCCCGCGCGCAGGTAGAACACCGTGAACATCCGCCCTTCGCGGTCGCCGCGCCAGACGGCCACGTCGTCTCCCGAAGCCTGGCCGCGGTATTCGAGGTTCACGTCGTACTGGTCCGACCAGAAGTAAGGAATCTTGCGGTACGGCGTGTCGCCGTCCGCGATCGACACCGCAAGCCCGCGGCCCTGGCCCTTGGCAACCTCCCAGTGCTCCACGCGAATGGCCCGACCGAGCACCGGGTGATCGTGAAGGGCGACGTCGCCGCCGACGTAGACGTTCTCGGCCGCGCGCAGGCTCTGGTCGACGCGCACACCGCCTCCCTCGACGCGCAGGCCGAGAGCCTTGGGTAGCTCGAGGTTCGGCTCGATGCCCACCGCGACGAGGGCCAGGTCGACCTCTTCGCGCTTCCCATCGGTCAGCGTGACCCCGGTCACCCGGTCGCCCTGCGTGTGCCAGGTGTCGACCCGCGTGTTGGTGCGGAGGTCGACGCCGTGATCGTGATGAATGCCCGCGTAGATGTTGCCGACCTCGCGGCCGAGCGCGCGCTCGAGGGGAACCGCAGCGGCTTCCAGGAGAAGGACGTCCTTGCCTAGCTTGCGCGCGGACGCGGCGACCTCGGCGCCGATGAATCCCGCGCCGATGAGCAGCGGCCGCTTTGCGTCCTCTAGCGCGGTACGGATCGCCTTGCTGTCACGAAGTGAACGCAGCGTCATCACGTTCTCGGCTTCGGGGAGGTCCGGCAGGCGACGTGGCGTCCCGCCGAGGCCGAGCACCAGCACGTCGAAGCGCATGTCCTGCCCTCCCTCGAGCGTCAACCGGCGTTCCGTGAGCGAGCCGCCCGTCACGCGCTGCGAGAGCCTGAGCTCGATGCGCTCCTTGTCGTAGTCGGCCGTGTCGTGCAGGAAGACCTTGGCCTGCTCGATCTCGCCGCGCAGGAATTCCTTGGAAAGGTAGGGCCTGTCGTACGGCCGGTCGTGGTCGGCGCTGAGGATCGTGATCTGGCCGTCGAACCCGCGCTTGCGAAGCGCGAACGCCGCCGCGTCCCCAGTCCCACCCCCGCCGACGATAACCACACTCTTCATCGCATCACCTCGATACATCCACGTGGTACAGCCACTCGTGCGGGTCTGGTGACTCGCCTCGCTGCACGTCGACCAGCGCCTGGCGCAGACGCATGCTCACGTCGCCTGGCCCGCCGTCGCCGACGGTCCACGAGCCGTGCGCGGACTTGACGGCCCCGACTGGGGTGATCACGGCGGCCGTGCCGCAGGCGAAAACCTCGGTCAGCGAACCGTCCTCGCAGCCGGACCTCCACTCTTCGACGCTGATCCTGCCCTCCTCGATGACGTAGCCGAGGTCGCGGCCGAGGACCAGCAGCGAGTCGCGCGTGATCCCGGGCAGCAGCGTGCCGGTCAGCGCCGGCGTCATCACGCGCGCGCCCGCGCCGCGGCCGAAGACGAAGCAGAGGTTCATGCCGCCCATCTCCTCGACCCACCGGTGCTCGTGCGAGTCGAGCCACACGACCTGATCGCAGCCGTGCTCCGCCGCCTGGGCCTGGGCGAGAAGCCCACCGGCGTAGTTGCCGCCCGTCTTGGCGGCGCCGGTGCCGCCGGGCGCGGCCCGGCTGAAGTCCTCCGTCAGCCAGACGATGACCGGCTTGACCCCGCGTGGGAAATACGAGCCGGACGGCGACGCGATGAGGAGGAACGTCACCTCCGTAGCGGGGTGCACCGAGAGGCTCACCTCGCTGGCGAACATCATTGGCCGCAGGTACAGGCTGTGGTCGGGCGCGGCGGGGACCCACTCGTGGTCGGCCTCGAGGAGGACGTCGATCGCGTCCAGGAACGTCTCCTCCGGCAGCTCGGGCAGGGCCAGCCTCCGGGCAGAGCTGCGAAACCGCGCGGCGTGGGCGCCGGCCCGGAACGCGGCCACGCCGCCACCGGCCTGGCGAAACGCCTTGAGGCCCTCGAACACGGCCTGGGCGTAGTGCAGGACAGAGGTCCCAGGGTCGAGGGTGATCGGCGCGTACGGAATCAGCTCGGCGTCGTGCCAGCCGTCTGCGACGGTCCACCGGATGCGGACCATGTGCTCGGTGAAGATCCGGCCGAAGCCAGGGTCGGCGAGCAGCTTTTCGCGCTCGGTCGCGATCACGCGGGGGTCGGCATGGGTGACCTTGAATCGAAGACTTGAGGTCTTGGGGCTCACCGCCCCAACACTAATCGGAGATGGCAGTGCGTCACGGGACTGATTGGCCGAGGGGCGCCGTTGAGGGCCGCAGCGTAGGGGGAACCTGGCGAGGTTCCCCCTGCGACGTTCACCTACGACGTTAAGAGGCCGAGCCTTGCGGCCCGGCCTCGCGAGAGGAAGGAAGGGGTTCTTTTCTGGTCTTAGAGCTGGGGCAGCGGTGTGACCGCGATCGTCACAGGCACGGCCTCGACCGCGGGAACCAGCTCCCGCGGCTCCACCGCCAGGACCAGTTCAGGCGCCTTTTGCCTCCGCCCTCGAGCGGGAGGCTGGGTGGCGACCACCGGGTCCAGCATGCGCCGCAGTTGGGTTTCCAGGTACCGCTCGTACTCGTCCATCTGTAGCAGAAACGCCTCCTGCAACCGGACTACTCGCGTCTCCCACAAATTTTTCCCCAGGCCCGCGGCAGGGACCGCGAAAGGCGCCGAGTACGAGCCTACGCCGCGCGCTGGTTAGGCTGACCGGGCGTCGGGTGCTCATCGGCCACGAGCTCGTTGGGGCTCAGGTTGTGGGCGAGTCTCACGAGCTTCAGGCGGGTCGGACCAGGTCCCAGAACCCGGGCCGCCATGACCACGAAAGGCTTGACAAGAACGTGACTCGCCGCTCCGTTGACGCGATGCCGTGCGCGGCGTGCAACCATTCCGATTAAAGAACGCAGCGAAGTCGACGAGTACCGCCGATCCGGGGATCCTTCGAGTGCCTCCACCGCCATGCCTTCTCCCAACCTTCCAGGGAGCCCCACCGAAGCAATCGGTGGTGACTCCTTCGCAAGGTGAACGCATGTGGCTTCTTCAACTACTCGGGCGTACATGGTGAAGATGTTTCGCCCATGCGCGGAACACCGAAGTAAACTCCTGTCTAGAAAGGGGGGCACGCTCTGGAGACAGTCGGAGTCGACGGTACGTTCGGCGACATCCTCGAGGGCTTTCAGTCCGCCTCGACCGAGCTGTCCCTGCACAGGACGGTTCCGGAGATCGCCGAGGCCGGGCTCGAGCTCGCGGTTGCGCTGACGAAATCGGCGGTCGCCTTCCTCGCCGTCTACGAAGACGAAGGCGAGGGCAAGCGGATCTTCTCGCGCGCCTCGGAGCCTGGCGAGATCACAATCTCAGACGAGGAGGTCGAGCGGATCTTCGCCGCCGCGGCCGCCAATGGCGGGCCGGTGACCACCGCCAACTGGACTGGCCTGGCCGATTCCGCCGTCCCGGCCATCCGGTCGACGTGCGCGCAAACCCTCAAGGCCGGCGGCCGTACCCTCGGGATGATCGGCGTGGCGTCGCCGAGCGGCTTCACCGCCATGCAGCAGCGCACCTTCACGATCTTCGCCGCGCAGGTCGCCGCCTCACTCGCCGCCACCCAGCAGTACGAGCGGCGGCAGCAGATGGTGGACACGCTGGTCAACCTCCGGGCCGATCTCGACAGGAGCGAGAAGCAGAGACTGATCAACTTCGAGCGAGCCCGCGGCGCCGAGCGGCTGGAGAGCGCGCAGGAGGCGTCGGTCGACGCCCTGCTGGCGGTCTCCCGCCACGCCCGGACCGGGCACGGGCTGTCCGACTTCTACCGCCGCCTCACCCGCAGCATCGCGAAGCTCGTCGCGGCCAACAAGGTGCTGTTCTGGAAGCTCGACGGCAACCAGCTGCTCCAGCCGATCCGAGGCGCTTACGGCGTCGAGGATGAGTTCATCGCCCGCCTCAACCCCGCGCCGTGCGCGTCCGACCGCGACGACCTCGCCAGCCGGGTCGTCTTTCACGACCTGATGTTCCGGGCAGGCCGCGACGGAGGTTCCCGGGACTCTCAGTTCGTGCTCGACGCCCTGAAGCTCGACGACGCGATCGCGGTCCCCTGGCGCGCGGGCGACGAGCGGTTGGGCCTGGTGGCCGCGTACGACTCGCGGCGCTCGGAGGGTTTCACCCGCGAGGACGCCTGGGTGCTGCAGCAGGCCGGCCTGGCCGCCGGCCTGGTCTGGCAGCTCAAGTACGCGGAAACCGACCTCAAGAAGACGGTGGAGCGCTTGCAGAGGGTCGACGCCGCCCGCCAGGTGCTGCTCAAGAATGTCTCCACGGCAGTCGAGAAGGCGCACAAGCAGATCGCCGGCGACCTGCACGACGACGCCCTGCAGAAGCTGACCGCGGCCGAGCTCCAGCTGCAGCGCGCCCAGGAGCCAAACGGCGACGGCAGGGCCGCCCTGAGCGAAGCACGCGCTCTGCTGGCCGAGACCGAGGAGGCATTGCGGCGCCTGCTGTTCGAGGTCCGGCCGCCGGCGCTCGAGGTCCCCGGCGGATTCCTGGAGACGATCCACGAGCGGATCCGCATGCTCGAGTCGATGACCGGAGCCAAGGTCGAGACCGAACTGGACCTGCCCGACGAGCTCTCACACGAGTTCCGCTCAATGCTCTTCCGCCAGCTGGCCGAGGCCCTCGCGAACATCGAGAGGCACGCGGGGGCAACGCAGGTGAAGATCTCCCTCGGGGTCGAGGACGGCGGGATCCGCGGCCGGGTCGAGGACAACGGGTGCGGCTTCGTGGTCGCGGAGCGCGACCGCCTGCCCGGGCATCTCGGTCTGCTCGCTCTCCAGGAGCGGGCCCTGCTGGCCGGCGGCTGGAACAAGGTCGACAGCAAGCCCGGGCTCGGCACCAGGGTCGAGTTCTGGCTGCCGATCGCCGAGACTAAGGTTTAAGAGTTGAAGACCGAATCCAAGGCCGACCTGACCCGCGTGCTGATCGTCGAGGACCACCAGGTGGTGGCCGAGGGCCTGGCGGCGCTCATCAACGACCAGAAGGACATGAGCGTGGTGGGGAATGCGGTCTCCGTCGCAGATTCGATCGCGCGTGTGGCTGAGCTGAAGCCCGACCTGGTGCTCATGGACTTCCGGCTCACCGACGGGACCGGCGCGGACGCCGCATCGGCGATCCGGCAGCTGCGACCCGACACGAGGCTCATCTTTCTCACGCGCGAGGACAGCGACGCCGCGCGGATCGCGGCCCTCGAGGCCGGGGCCAGCGCGTTCATCCACAAGTCGCGTGCGGCGCAAGAGGTCGTCGACGCGATTCGCACGGTGGCCCAGGGCGGGACGCTGTTCACGCCGCGCTCCATTGCCCAGCTGCTCAACACCCGGCGCGAGGTCGAGGCGCAGCTCGAGCGGTTGACGCCGCGCGAGAAGGAGGTGCTGCGGCTCATGGCCGAAGGCACCTCGAGCCGGGACATCGCGGACAAGCTCGGGATCAGCTACACGACGGTGCGCACGCACATCCGCAGCCTGGGCAGCAAGCTGGGCGTGCACTCGAAGCTAGAAGCCATTGTGAAAGCCAGGGAGCTCGCGCTCGTCGAATAGGCTGCGCGGACTCGACGCCGTCGACTGGAACTCGCTTCGCCACGCGTACGGCCCCGCGGTCACGACCGCGGCTGAGCTCGAAGCACTGGCCTCCGACGATGCGGAGGAGCGTTCTCGCGCCTTCGGAGAATTGACCGCGAGCATCATCCACCAGGGCTCGGTATATTCCGCGACCGCAGCGGCGGTTCCGTTCCTCGTCCAGGTCGCGGAAATGCAGAAGACTGATCCGGTCGTGATGCTGGGCTGGATCGCCGAAGGCAACGTCGATCTTCGCCGGCGCTACCCGGAGGACCTTTCCGAACCGTGGGTCCAGGCTCTGGAGCGCAATCTTCGGGCGGCGGGACCGCGCATTCTCGACCTCGGCCGCAGCGCTGACAGCGCCGAGACGCGGACCTGGGCCGTCTGGTTCTTACGCATGCTGCCGGCATCCCCGGACGACGTTGGCGCATTGAGACGCTGCCTGGGGACGGAGCGCGATGCCGTAGTCCGGGCAGCCATCGCGCTCGGTCTGCCTCAGGGCGACCCAGTCCAGAAAGAGCTGATCGGCGAGCACGAAGATCCTCTGGTGCGTCTGTGCGCGGCGGCGCAGCTGATCCCGGTTTCAGCAGATGTCGATCGGCTGGTCGCCGTCGCCGCGAAATCTGTGCCGGACAGCGCTCGGTTCGCGGAGATGCCCGATCGCAGCCACCAGGACACCAGCCCGATCAAGCTCATCGCCACGCGTCTCGGCGCGCTCTCGGTCGATCGGCAGTTCGACTGGATCAAGCGCTGGCTGGCCGAACCTGCCTTCGGCCAGGAGGCGCTGTACGCGGCCGCGGACGCGGCCGAGACTCGCCGTTCGGCGGCGCGGCTCTTGCTCGAACCGGTGACCTCCCTCCTCGTCAACACGCCCTCGTCCGAGCTCAAGTTGACGGCTGCCTTCGCGCTCGTCGAGCTCGGCCTGCCGGGCGTGACGCGGCTCCAGGAAATAAAGCAGTCGGCCGAGGGTGAGCTGCGGGAGACATTCGAGCGGTACCTGTACTCGTCAGAGACACAGATCGAGTGGTTCCGGTACGAGCCGCCGAGCGCGATCGCGGACCTCCGCGACTATGTTCAGAGGGACCTTCGCCCCGCCGGTGTTTCGAGTCTCCAGGACGACCTGCGGGCGCGGGCCTGCGCCGAAGCGATCGCCCGAATCAAGGAGAGGAGCTAGGCTCCCGAGACCCGCCTCCGGCCGCCCGCGCGGCCCAGCAGCCTGAGCGGCGGGACGTCGTCCTCCTGCCGCCAGCGCCGCACCGTCTTGCGACGGCGCTTGTCGTCGTAGAGGTCTTCGTCCGCGGCCTTGTACACGGCCTGCCAGTCCTGGCCAGGCGCCCAGGCCGCGATGCCCACGCTGACCTCGACGTACTCCGGCGCTCGCATGCCGAGCGCGCCCTGCTCCACCGCGTTGCGTAGGCGCATCGCGACGTCGCGGGCGCGGTCGAGGTCGGTCTCCGGCATCGCGACCGCAAACTCGTCGCCGCCCACGCGTGCGCACACATCCGACGCCCGCACGACCCGCTGCAGCTGTTGAGCGACCAGGCGCAGCGCCCCGTCGCCGGCGTCATGGCCGAGGCGATCGTTGATCCGCTTGAGGTTGTCGAGGTCGATCATCATCAGCGAGAGCCTGCGGTTGTGGCGCTCCGCGAGGGCGACCTCGCGCTCCATGACCCGCTCGAACTCCCGGCGATTCGCAAGTCCGGTGAGGTGGTCGGTGCGCGCTTCGCTCGCGAATTGCCGCGCGCGGTCGACGGCGATCGCGACCTGGTCGGCGACGGCGGCCATGAAGAGAAGGTCGGACGCGTTGAAGACGCGATCCCCCATCGTGGCCACGGTCATCACGCCGACGGTGCGGCCGCGGACTCGCAGCTGCGCCCGCAGCGCGTTCCACTCCGGACCGGAGATCCGGTCGACCTGCGACTCGGAGCGCCCCACCGCAGAGGCCGACGCCTTGACGTGAGGGCCGACCTGACCGGCAAAGTCGCCGACCTGGTCGTCCTCGAGCCCGACCGTGTGCGCGACCTTGTGCGAGCTGCGCTCGCGCAGCCAGATCGCGCCAGAGCTCAAGCGGAGCGCGGCCAGGGATTCGACGAGCGCGACCTCGGCCGTCTCGGGGAGGTCGAGCGAGCGGCCCATCGCGGTGACGATGGCCGTGAGTCCATACATCTCACTTTCACGTGCGCGGTGCTGCTCGCCGATGTGGTCGAGGTAGCCGCGCGCGATCGCGCTGGTCAGTCGCTCGGTGACGTCCTCGAGCCGGCTCTGGGCGAGGGCGATGACCTCGTCGTACCGCGGCTTGCCCTGGATCGGCCGCGACAGCAGCTCGATGGTCGCGCGGCGGTAGACGGCGACCATGTCGATGAGGGTCTCGAGCGGCAGTCCCTGCGCAGCCCGCACCCGACCGTAGTCGCGGGACCGCTGCTCGAAGTCACCCCACGGCGGTTCGATGTCATTGCGAAGCGACGCCAGGAGCACGTCGATGAACTCCGCGGAAGTCGCGACAAGGTCCTCGCCGGTCTGCTCGGCGAGACTGACGAGCTCGGGCGAGCGCGCGCGAACCACCTCGAGAGCCTTCCGGCCACTCTCGTGCGAATCGACACCGAGGCCGCTGGCCAGGGTGCCGAGCACGTCGACCGCGTAGGTATCGCCCGATTCGGCACCGGGGTTCATCACTCTAGAAACGCGCGGGGCGGACTTACACCCGCTTACCGCCGCTACTTCAAGTGAGTTAGGCAAAATCCGCCCATCCGTACGGCGACCCCAGCGCCCCCCGTGGCCGAGAGTTAGGGCTGGCGAGAGAAGTGCTCGCCGAACTCTAGGGGGGTGAAGGAACGAATATGGCAGAGCCGATCTCTGCATCGACCGCCGATGAGGTTCGCGAGCCTGCGAACGCGTACGAGGCGGGCAACGAGGCGGACTTCGAGCGACTCTATCAAGCGTCGTATGGAAAGATCCTCGGCACGCTGACAGCCATGCTTGGCGATCGGGCGGCGGCCGAGGACTGCGCGCAAGATGCGTTCGAGCGTGCGTACAAGAAGTGGGCGGCCTGGCAGCCGATCGCACCCGCCGAGGCGTGGGTGCACAGGATCGCGATCAACGCCGCTGTCTCGTACCAGCGCAAAATGCGGCTGCGCGAGGTCGGCGAGGTCATCCGCCGGTTGGGCCGGCCGGGCCTGGCGCCAGATCCACAGGAGGTCGTCGAGCACCGTGACCTGGCGACCGCGCTCGCCAAGCTGCCGCCAAAGCAGGCGGCCGCGATCGTGCTTCGCCACTACCACGGCTACACGAACCGCGCGATCGCACAGGCGCTGGGCATTCCCGAGCGCACGGTGGCGTCGCGGCTGGCGGTCGCGAAGGAGCGGCTGCGGGTCATGCTCAAGCATTCGTACGGACCGCAGGCGGCGGCTGAGGATGCTCAGCCGGAGCGCGGGTTCGCCGTCGCCGACTGAAGACCTGATCGATCAGTCCGAGAGGCCTGGCCATCGCGGCCAGGCCTTTCTTGTTCATGCCGTCTGGCGGCGAAAGCGGCCGAAGAGAAGCACCATCCGACGGCGGATCGGGCTCCATCGCGATCCTCGCGTGGGGCCGGCTCGGCGCTCGTAGCGCGGGGCTTCTGCGTCGGCGCACTGCTGGCACCCACACCCGCGACCGGTGTCGGGGAGGCGCCGGCCGAGCTTGTCGAATCGCGCCCGCACTCTCGGATCCGCTCGGCCTAGCAGTGAGTACCGGGCAGATACCACGCGACCTGGCCCCGGCACGTGGTCTTGACCAGCCCCGACGGCTGGCTGTACCACTCGTCGCCGATGCCCAGCGCGTCGAGCGCCTGCTGCATGAAGTTGTGGAACATCGGGACGGCGATGTAGTAGCTGTCCGAGCCCTTCGTCATCTTCCGCCGCCAGTCGGCGTTGCCGCCCCAAACAGCGACAACGAGATGCGGCGTGTAGCCGACCGTCCATGCGTCCGCGAACGAATCCGAAGTGCCGGTCTTCACGCCCACGTGCCGGCCGCGGAACGTCAGCAGGGAGTTCCGCCCGAAGATCATGGCCCTGTTGTTGTCGTTGGACATGATCTGCTCCATGATGAAAGCGACCCGCGCGTCCACGATGCGTTTGCCCAGCTCGAGCGAGTGTGAGTAGACGAGCGTGTCGTTCTTGGTGACGAGCTCGATCGCATACGGCTGGCGCAGCAATCCCTGAGTCGCCAGCACCGAAGCCCCTGTGGCCATCTGCAGCGGCGTCTCACCGTATCCGCCCAGGGTCAGCGACGGCCCGAAGATCTTGAGCGGGTCGTCGTTCGTGTAGATCGGGTACCCGTTCGCGTCGACGCCGTGAGGCACCCACGGCGGCGCGCCCATGTTGCGCGCCATCGTCACGACGGACGAGACGCCGATGCCCAGCTCGACCTTGACCGCGGGGATGTTCAGCGAGTTGCCCATGCATGCCTGCAGCTGGCAGGTTCCGTGGTACCGGCCGTCGTAATTCCTCGGCCTCCACATGGCGGTGCCGTCGGGGATCGCGATCGCGCTGTCGACGATCGGCGTGGTCATCGTGTACTTGCCGCTCGCGATGGCCGCGGTGTACGTGTAGATCTTCATCGACGAACCCGGGTTGCGCGGCGGCCAGACCGCGAGGTTGTACTGGCCTCCGTATGCGTTCGGGTTGGCCGAGCCCACCATGGCGACGATCGCCCCGGTCTTCGGGTCGATCGCGACGAGCGCGCCTTGCGTGATGTTGCGCCACGCAAGCGACCTGATGTTCGCCGACACCACGGCCTGCCCGATGTTCTGCAGCGTCGGATTCAGCGTTGTCACGACGTGCAGGCCGCCGGTGTACACGTCCTGCTCGCCAAACTGCTTGATGAGCAGCGCGGTCACGTAGCGGACGAATGCCGGCGCCGCCGGCTGGTTGGCCGGCACGAACATATGCGCGGGCGGCGAGATGTCCTCGGCGAACGCCTTCGCAGCGGCCTGAGGCGTGATGTTGCCGTCGCGGATCATGGCGTCGAGCACGGTGTGCTGCCGGTTCTTCGCCGAGGTCCAGTCGACAAGCGGGTTGTAGATCGTCGGCCCGCGGATGACGCCCGCAAGCATCGACGCCTGCGCGAGGTCGAGGTCCTTCGTCTGCTTGTGGAAATAGATCGTCGAGGCCGCCTGGGTGCCCCACGCGGTGTTGGCGAAGAAGACGCTGTTCAGGTACCACTCGAGGATCTGGTCTTTCGTGTAGCGGCGCTCGATCTCGAACGCGAGCAGCGCCTCACGCACCTTGCGGTCGAGGCTCGTCTGGTTGCCGACCAGGCGCAGCTTGACCAGCTGCTGGGTGATGGTCGACGCGCCCTCGACGTTGGAATGTGACTTGAAGTCGACCGTCGCCGCGCGCACGATTCCCTGCGGGTCGATCCCGGGCTCGCTGTAGAAGTTGCGGTCCTCGATCGAGATCACCGCTGCGGCCAGCAGGGTGCCCATGTCAGAGAGCGGCTCGTAGTACGCCTGGTAGCCGGCCGGGTGCAGGTCCGCGAGGAGGGTCCGGTTGTCGGCCGCGTAGACGAGCGTGTCCTCGGGAATGCCCGACGTCACCTGCGTCGGGTCGGGAAGCTTGTCCGCGAAGGCGACGTACCCCGGCGACGTGATGATCAGGCTCGGGACCGCGATGACCACGAGCACGACAAGGCGCAGA
>WNEY01001774.1_pt1 | contig 15476 bp, 19 predicted proteins | sample 5400531 | NCBI WGS metagenome assembly WNEY01 (sample SAMN13153338, study PRJNA577476) | soil metagenome | isolation source: 200 cm saprolite under Douglas fir tree site 1 | place: USA:California | collected 2015-04-18
GCTTTCTCGCAGTGTATGCAATTCACTGCTGGTGGGCTGACAACAGTGCCGGGCATGGGGCAGGCGCCGAAGCCAGGAGCGAGGCAACCAAACCGTGGGTTGGGCACTGGGGCGCAGGTCCGGTTACCGTCGAGCGGGCGGTCTGGAGATCTGCCGGCGTGGCCGCTGGCGAAGTGCCGGGCCCGGGAGCGGTCGATCTGGACGAGACTCTGGAAGCTGCCCCAGGCGGTGCAGTGGGAAAAGATGGGCTGGACAGATGCAGTGGCCCGGTATGTCCGGGTTCTGTGCGCGGCCGAACTGGTCAATGCGTCCCCGACGGCCCTATCGGAAGCTCGCCAGATGGAGGATCGCCTGGGGCTGAGTCCGATGAGCCTACTCCGGCTGCGGTGGGCGATCGTGGACGATGAGGGCGCGGAGGCGCCGGCCGCCGGGGTGCTGGACATCCGCGAGCGGCTGAGGGCGGTCGAGGACTGAGCAGGGAGGACGGGCCGCATGCCATGGCGCGGGTCTGACGATCCCAAGGGCTTTCCGACTCTCGGCTACGTGGTGGGCGAGTGGATCGAGGCCAACTGTGTGATTCCTGATGGGCTCTACCAGGGCCGGGCATTCGGACTCACCGATGAGATGCTCCGCTTCCTGCTGCGGCTCTACCGGCTGAAGCCGAACGCCGAGGTGATCCCAGAGCGGCCGTCGGCTCCCTACGCCTACCGCGGCGCTCTGCTGATGCGACCCCAGAAGTGGGGCAAGGGCCCGTTCGCCGCCGCGCTCTGCCTGGCTGAGGCGTTCGGCCCGGTGCGTTTCGACGGATGGGACGCCCAGGGCGAGCCGGTCGGGCGGGAGCAGCCCACGCCGTGGGTTCAGATCGTGGCGACCTCAGAGGAGCAGGCGGACAACACCTGGCTCGCCGTGTACGAGATGGCCACGCGGGGTTCCATCGCGGACCTCCCCGGAGTCGACATCGGGATCCTGGACATCAATCTGCCATCGGGCGGGAAGATCGAACCTCGGAGCGCCAGCGGGCGGGCCCGCCTCGGTGCCCGGCTGACGTTCGCGGTCTTCGATGAGTCGCACCTGATGACCGAGTCCAACGGCGGCGTCCTGCTGGCGACGACCATGAAGCGGAACATCGGCGGAATGGGTGGCCGGTGGCTGGAGACGACGAACGCCTACGACCCTTCGGAGCGGTCGATCGCTCAGCGCACGCACGAGAGCCCAGCTGAGGATGTGCTGATCGACTACCGCCCGCCCCCGCGCCGGCCGGACCTCAACGATGAGGCTGATGCCCTGGAGATGCTGGCATTCGTCTACGGCGACTCGTGGTGGGTCGACACCGTGCGCATCCTGGCTGATGCCCGGGATCCGGCTGTGTGTCCCACGACGGCCGAGGCCATGCGGTTCTTCTGGAACCGGCTCGAGGTCGGCGTCCAGGACGCGATCGACGCGACCAGGTGGGACGCCCTGGCCCGCGATGGAGGATTGGAGCCGGGAGCGGCCGTTGCACTCGGCTTCGACGGATCGCGGAGCGTGGACTGCACCTCCCTGGTCGCGAGCAGGATCAGCGATGGCCGTTGGTTCCACCTGCGCACCTGGGATCCGGCGGACCATCCCCTCGGGCGCGTTCCGCGGTCGGAGGTCGACCAGCTAGTGACCGAGGCATTCGAGGCCTACGACGTCCGATACCTCTTCATGGACCCCTACCGCTGGCAGGAATACGCGGATCAGTGGGAGGGACGCTGGCCCAAACGGGTGCTGGAGTTCCCCACCAATGTGGACAGGCGCATGGACGATGCGGTGACGCGGTTCCTCGCCCACTTCGCCGGCGGCTTCACCCACGACGGACATCCCACTCTCGCAGCTCACGCCAGGGCTGCGGCGCTCTCCAGGGGAGCCCGGCGGCAACCCCGGCCGGAGGAGGACGCCAGCATCGCCCGGCATTATCTCAAGGTGGTCAAAAAGCGTGAGAATCTCCACATCGACGCATTCATTGCCGGGCTGCTCGCCGAGATGGCCCGCGGTCAGGCCATCGAGGAGGGAGCCTTGACCCCTTCACCCACTCCGTTGGTCGCATGGGCATAACAGACCTGCTTCGGCGAGCGGTGCCATGGATGGGCCGGTCGGAGCGGATGGACCCTCAGATCACCGTGGACCAGTGGCTGAGCTACATGACGTACTCGGGCCTGAACTATCCGTTCGTGCCCTCTCAGACGCTGCCAGGCAGCCGTGAGGACATCCCCAATAGCTTCGCCGGATACGTCCAGGGAGCCTATAGGTCCAACGGGGTGGTCTTCGCCTGTATGCTGGCCCGCCTGTCGCTCTTCTCGGAGGCGCGGTTCCAGTATCAGCGGATGCAGGGCGGCCGGCCGGGCGATCTCTTCGGTTCCCCTGATCTCGATATCCTCGAATCTCCCGAGCCGGGGAAGACGACCGGGGACCTGCTCACCCGCGCCATCCAGGACGCGGACCTCGCCGGCAACTGGTTCGGGGTCCGCAACGGGGACAGGATCAAGCGCCTCCGGCCGGATTGGGTCACGATCGTATTGGGCTCGCACTACGGCCCGGATGCTGACGCTGTCGTGGCCGGGGATCTGGACGCCGAGGTCATCGGCTACGCCTACCAGCCAGGAGGGCCCACCGGCGGGAAGGATCACATCATCCTGGGCGTGGACCAGGTCACGCACTTCGCGCCGATCCCCGACCCGATCGCGAGCTACCGCGGCATGTCCTGGATCACCCCGGTGCTGCGAGAGATCATGGCTGATTCGGCGGCCACCTCGCACAAGCTGTCCTTTTTCAATAATGGTGCCACGGTCAACATGGTGGTAAAGCTCGATCCAACCGTTCAGGAGGCGGCCTTCAATCGCTGGATCGAGGTATTCAAGACTCAGCACGAGGGGGTACTGAACGCCTACAAAACGTTGTATCTCGGCGGTGGCGCCGACGTCCAGACGGTCGGGGCAAACTTCCAGCAGATGGAGTTCAAGACGACCCAGGGAGCCGGCGAGAGCAGAATCGCCGCTGCCGCCGGGGTACCGCCGGTGATCGTCGGTCTCTCGGAGGGCCTGCAGGCGGCCACCTATTGTGGCACTTATAACGAGGCGGTGTGGACGCCTCGGGGAATTGTGAAGCTGGGCGAGGTCGTCCCGGGAGATATGGTTTGGTCGCTGGTCGGCGGCGGCCTCGCTCCCCGAAAGGTGGTGCGCCACGCGAGGACCGGAACAAAGCCGATCTATGCCGTGAGGACCAAGAACCGGACGATTAGGTTCACCGACAATCACCCGATCCTGGTCCGCGTTCCGGGTCGATCCGACTGCGACAACGAAGGGCGGAGTTCTTCTGTTGAATGGCGACGTGTTGACGAACTACGGGTAGGGGATCGCGTGGTACAGGCAAAGTGGCTGCCGGACCAAGGTGGCGAGTGCCTGGCCGATGGATCGCCAGCCACACCTGACGCCATGCAGTGGCTCGGAGCCTATACCGGCGATGGATGCCTAAACGGCGATCAGGGGGTACGGATGTGCCTTCCCGCTCTGGATCGCGTTCGCGGCTACTACGAGGCCTTGGCCGGCCGATTGTTCACCAAGGCCTCGTCGTGGCCCTTGCTCGGCAAGAGGTCCGACGACGGGCTGACGCCTGAGATGGTCAGGCTTCGCGGGGAGGGGCTGACGTACAAGCAGATCGGGGTCCGCATGGGCCTGTCCTTGCATCCAATGTCGGTCCGGGACCGCGTCCAGGTGGCGACCAGGGACTATTCTCTTGATCGGGCTCCCATTGAGATTTCGGAGTCCCGTAACGCCTTCCAGTTCTTCTCCCGCCAAGCCGCCCAGTGGCACCATGATATGAGGGTCACCGGGACCGCCAAGACGAAGCGGGTGCCGGCCTGGGTTTTCGGACTCCGGGAAGATTTGCGCTTGGCCTATCTCGCCGGGATCGTCGACACGGATGGATCTGTCGGCAAGGATGGCCGGCTCACCATTCACTTCGCAGGACAGGCCCTGGTTGAAGACGTTCGGATGCTCTTGATCTCCTGTGGCATCCAATGCAGCAACATCGCCAGATACCAGTACGAAGCCTCCGCGTTGCCGAATCCCGGGCTCCAGGCTAGCTATGAGGCTTGGCGCTTCGTCGCCTCCTCCTCCGTGGATGTGGCTCGGATACCGTTCGCCGATCGGCTGTATCGAGAGCGCGTTGAGACCAACCAGCATCGGCTCAGGGACGGTGGTCTCGACGCAGCCAAGGCAGGGCTGAACCCAGAACTCGGGTTCTATACGGTCCGATCAATCGATATCGAGGCAGCGGAGCCGGTCTACGACATCGAGGTGGAGGAAGGGCACTCTTTCCTGGTCGATGGCATCGTGGTTCACAACTCGAACTACGCGCAGGCCTGTCGCCGGTTCGCTGATGGGACCATGCGGCCCCTGTGGCGCAACATGGCCGGTTCGCTGGCGCAGATCATCAAGGTGCCAGCTGGGGCCCGGCTCTGGTACGACGACCGCGACATCGCATTCCTTCGCGAGGATGCGAAGGACGCCGCCGAGATCCTCCAACTCAACGCCGCCACGATCTCATCTCTGGTGAACGCTGGATACAAGCCGGAGACGGTTGTCTCGGCGGTTATGTCCGGCGACTTCGCCAGGTTGACCCATACGGGCCTTTATAGCGTTCAGCTCCAGCCGCCCCAGACCGAGGTTCCGCAGCTCCCGGCTCCGTCCACCCCGGCATCGAACGGCAAGCCGGCCAACGGCGTACCCGCACCCACTTCGTGACTCCACCTCTGAAGGAGATATCGATGTCTGAAACCCATCCTGGCGATTGCTCCTGTGCAGGTGCAGCTCACGATTCCGGCTCCCGGGCGGTCGACAGTTCGACCTGGGACGGGCCGGCGGCGCTCTCCACCTGCGCCAAGTCCGATACGCCCGGGAGTTGTTACAGCTCGATCTGCGCTGGTCGCAAGGCTGGCCCGGCCGAGAAGCAAGCCTCCTGGGCACTTCCCCACCACAAGACCGCAGGAGGGCCGCCCAACGCCGCTGGCGTGCGAAACGCCCTGGCGAGACTCTCTCAGACTGAGGGTCTGACCAACGAGGCGGCTGCCCGCGCCCACCTGGAGGCTCATATGTCAGCGATCGGTTCCTCTCAGTCCAATTCCAGTCGGCCACCGCGAGACAATCTCGTCCGCGGTCTGTGGCCCTTCGAGCTTCGCGCTGCGGCTGCCGACGGCGGGATGCCCGTCCTGGAGGGCCACTTCGCCGTGTTCGATCGCTGGACTGAGATCGATTCCTTCTGGGAGGGACGCTTCCTGGAGAGTATCGCCCCCGGGGCCTTCGCCAAGACCTTCAAGGAGAACCGCGCCGGCATCAAGGTGCTATTCCAGCACGGGAGGGATGCGTCGATCGGCAACAAGCCGCTCGGACCCGTCGATGTCTTGGAGGAGGACGACACCGGCGCTCGCTATGAGGTGCCCCTGCTCGACACCTCATACAACCGCGACCTGCTGCCAGGTCTGGAGGCGAAGCTGTACGGTGCCAGCTTCCGGTTCCGCGTGGTCAAGGAGGCCCTGAATCAGAAGCCCGAGCGCAGTGACCGGAACCCAAAGGGCATCCCTGAGCGCACGGTTCAAGAATGCCAGGTGATGGAGTTCGGGCCGGTCACCTTCCCCGCCTACGATGAGGCCACCGCCGGCGTGCGCAGCCTCACCGACGAGTTCATCCTTCGGCAGTTCGGAGAGGATCCCGATCGCCTCCACCAGCTGCTCCACCGCCTTTCGCCCGCCACCGCGACAGCACTCCCGCACCATGGAGCCGAGGATTCTCACTCCGAGGATGGGAGCCGCGATCACTCGCCAGAGCGGCTCGTTGTCATCCGCAATCCCAACAGGAGATAGAAACCCATGAATCGTGAAGAGCGAGCGGTCCGCATCGCCGAACTGGAGCGCTGGATCGCCGACCAGAACGCCGAGTTCGCGGACGATGCCTTCCCCGAGGAGGTCCGCATCCAGTGGGACCAGAACAACACGGAGCTGGACGAGCACCGGCGCGTGATGGCCGAGCTAGAGGCGCGTGATGGCCGCGTGCGGCGCTTGGCCGACCGGCCCGAGCACCGCGAGCCCGGAGTGGACCACGGTCCTGCTCGCAGCGGCGGCGCCGGTGCTGGACCCACCATCATCAGCCGGATGTCCGAGGCCGACGTCTACGACCTCAACGCCGTCCGCACCAACCCCTTCCAGCCCGACCAGTCCCGCCGCGAGATGCGCGACCGTGCGCGGCGGGCGGTCGACCTCGCCGTCTTCCCGGAGTCCCCGGTGGGAACCGTGCTCCCCGGTGCCAGGCCCGCCGACCGGGCGGCCAGGCAGCAGTACGTCTCCGGCCTGATCGAGCGCGACGACGAGGCCCAGAGCATCACCAGGCGCGTCCTGCTGACCGGCTCACCGGCCTACAAGCGGGCGTTCGCCAAGACGATGAGCGCCGGGATGCGCGGGAACGCGCAGCCCAATCTCAGCCAGGACGAGCAGAGGGCGATGGACCTGGTCCGGGCCCTCTCGGTCGGCACCGGCTCGGCTGGTGGGTTCGCGGTTCCCTACATGCTGGACCCGACCGTCATCCCCACCTCCAACCTCTCGGTCAACCCCTTCCGGGCTATCTGTCGGGTGGACACCATCCCTGGCAACGAGTGGAGGGGCGTCACCTCGGCCGGCGTCACCGCGGCCTACGCCACTGAGACGACCGAGGCCAGCGACAACAGCCCGACACTGGCCCAGCCCTCCCTGCTGATGCAGAGGGCGCAATGTTTCGTCCCCGTGTCGATCGAACTCACCCAGGACTGGCCCGAGCTGCAGACCGAACTCGCCAACCTGATCCAGGACGCGAAGGACGACCTCGAGGCGAGCAAGTTCAGCACCGGCTCCGGCACCAACGAGCCGACCGGGCTCATCACCGGTGCCACCACCGCGACGCCGACCGCCACGAACTCGGCCTTCGTCGTGGGCGACCTCTACAAGCTGGAGCAGGCGGTTCCTCCGCGCTTCCGTCCCCGCTCCCAGATCATCGCCAACCGAGCGATCTGGAACCTCGTCCGGCAGTTCGACACCGCCGGTGGTGCCGGATTGTGGGTCTACCTGCCCGCCGGACTCGACAACCAGGTGCCCCGCGGCGGCAACCTGGGCGTTCAGGTGCTGGGCTACGGTGCCAATGAGTCCTCGGCCATGGCGTCGGTCCTCACGCACACCTCTTCGATCATGGTCATGGGCGACCCCCGCTACTACCTGATCGTGGATCGGGTGGGGCTGGACATCGAGGTCATCCCCCACTTATTCGGAGCAACGAACAGATTCCCGACAGGCCAGAGGGGTTTTTTCGCGTACTGGAGGAACAACGCAAGGGTTCTCGATGTCAATGCTTTCAGGTTGCTCCAGTCCTAGGGCGTTTCCCCTACCGCTCTGATACAATTCAGAGCATCCCAGTAGATACGGAGCGGGCCGGCGACGTGTGCAGCGTCCCGGCCCCGTCACCGAAGGAGAATCTTCGATGCACAAAGAGCGTAACCCGTTGGAAGTGGCATGGGCCGCCGGCTTGTTTGAAGGCGAGGGCTGCGTAGGGATCTACCCGAGGCCGAGCGGCAAAGTGCAAATTCAAATCCGATTAGGCATGACCGATCAGGATGTGGTGGAACGTTTCGCCAGCATCATGGGTTGCGGGTCTATTCGCAAGGGTCAGCCCGGAACTGGTGGCGAGAAGCCCATCTATGAGTGGTGTGTCTATGAGGCTGAGCGGGTCAGGGAGATAGTCGAACTCTTGAGACCCCACCTCGGAATCCGCCGACTCGCCAAGGCCGAAGAGGTTCTACGCCTCGGCGCCGACATCCAGTCGCACAATGCGAAGAAGACCCATTGCCCAGCAGGCCACGAGCTGGTGGGCGACAACCTGATCCTCGAACCGATCCGTCGTTCCGGCGATCGACAGTACTTCGCTCGGCGGTGCCGAGAGTGCCGGACAATCCAGACGCGGGAACGTATGCGCCGCGTCAAGAACATTTCCCCTGACCGCTTCAGAACATAGGAGATCCCCAACATGGCCGGAACCAACTATCGCGGATGGGAGAAGCGCCGATGGCTCCTCGACGGCTCGCCCACTGTCACGCTGGTGGAGAGTTTCAGGCGCGAGGAGATCACCACCGACCTGGTCGCCTCCCTGGTCACCGCTGTCATGACCTCGGTGGCGCTACCGCTCCAGGCCGGGGATGTGGTGACCACCCTCGGATTCCTCTCCGGCGCCACCGCCGGCGGTACGCTCACCAACGAGTGGGCCGCTCTCTATGACACCTCAGCCACCCCTGCGCTGATCGCGCAGAGCACCAGCGTCACCACCGCCTGGGCGGCCGACACCTTCAAGACGTTCACGCTCGCGACTGCCTACACCGTTCCCAAGGATGGCGTCTACTACGCTGCCCTGATGATCGCGGCCACCACCGTGCCGACCCTGATGGGGAAGCTGGTGGGGACCACGACCCGGCTGCTGCCGTCCACCGGTATCGTGACCGGCCAGCTCGCCCTGGCGCAGAATTCGGGATCGTCGCTGGCGGCCACCGCGCCGGCCACCATCGCCACCCCAACCGTTCAGTCGACCGTTCCCTACTGCATCGCCCAGTAAGCTCAAGGAGTTCTCATGGCGAAGTTCAAGCCGACAATGCCGATGCACCTGAAGCCGGGAACGGGCACGGCTGGCCAGGGTTCCTCAAGCGGAGGAGCCGCCAGCACGGCCCCGATGCCCATGGCTCCGGTCAACCCCGCGCCCTATGCAGGGACGGCGGGGGCGAATACACTGGACGATGATGCGACGCCGGTCAATTCGTCCACCGCTCCCAGCCCATCCCCTGGAGTCGGCGCGCTCCCGAAGGGAGGCCCGACTCACCCGGGACAGCCGGACTTGATCCCCAACACCAGCGCGGACCAGACCTGATGACGGCTCAGACGCCGCCTCCGGTGCGGCCTCCGAACATCACCACGCCGACGGTGCAGAAGATCACGCCGCCGGCACCCTCCCCCAATCGTCCGGCCATGGGCCCGAACAATCCCACCTCGCCGATCAGCCATGACTACCACGGAGAGCAGCATGGCGGTGGGAAGAACAACGGCCCGAGCGGATCGCCGCTCCAGTCGCAGTCCGAGCAGCCCCAGGAGTCCGAATAGCGATGCCGATGGGCGTGAGCACTCCTGGAGCTGGTGGCGCCGCACAGAGCCCGTCATATGGGCATCGCGGCAACATGTACCGAGAACCAGCACCTACCGGTCCAGCAGTGACCGCTGCCGGCGTGGGTGAGCCAGCAGGTAAGCCGACTCACCCCTATGTGAGCGGGACGACCGCTCCCAATCCCTCGTTGCCGGAGGCCAAGCCTGGGGCGATTCCGACGGGTGGCCCGACGAGTCCCAAGGGTTCACCGCCCAAACCGCAGAAGTAGGAGAATTCACCCATGCCCCGTATCCCCGCAGTGGATATCTACGTTGCCAAGGAGACCGGCGCGGTGGAGCTCGACGGCTCGCCCGTCATGATCCAGAAGGGCCATACCCGAGTGCGCCAGGGCCACCAGCTTCTCAAGCGATATCCAGAGATGTTCGAGCCGATCGACCTGTTCGTCCACTATGACGTGGAGCAGGCCACTGCGGCACCTGGAGAGAAGCGCGGGCAGCCGTAGCCTAGACGCATGGGTGCTTCCACCACAGTTATCACCGGGCCAGTGACTGAGCCTGTGACCCTCGCCGAGGCCAAAGCCCATCTGAACGTCACCATCCCCGATGATGACAACCTGATCGAGAACCTGATCCGCGCCGCCCGGCGCAAGCTGGAATGGGAGTACCGGCGGGCGTTCGTCACCCAGACGTTGCAGCTCAGCATGGACTATTTCGGGCAGCCGGAGTTCGTGCCCACCTGGATGTATGGGTGGCCGCCGTCGATGCTGAGCTACGGGCCCACCGGCTGGATGCAGGCGACCGCCTCGGTGATCGAGCTGAGACCGCCTGTCTCTTCGATCGTCAGCGTGACCTACGTCGATCCCGCCGGAGTGGTCCAGACCCTGGCCTCGAGCGGGTACTACCTGGACGGCAGCAGCGAGCCCGGCCGCCTGGTGCCGGCGCTCGGGAAGGTCTGGCCGGTGACCGGGCCTCTCCCGGGTGCGGTCAAGATCCAGTACGCGACCGGGGCGGCTTCCTCGGACCTGGTCACCGATGACATCAAGGCGGCCGTGCGGCTCTACCTCGGCGAGCTGTACCAGAATCGGGAGGATGTGATCGTGGACACCCGCATCGTGGCTCTGGCCATCCCTGACGGCGTGGACGCCCTGATGGCCCCCTACCGCTTCTGGCTGGTCCGGTAAGGTGCCAGGAGCGGGCCGGGTCCGGGCCGGGTCTTTCCGCCAGGCGTTGGTGCTCCAGTCGAGGGTCACGAGCACGGACGCGGAGGGTACTCCCACCGAGGGCTGGAAGGTGGTGGGCCCGCTGCGGGGCATGGTGGAACCACTAGGCGGCCGGGAGCTGGCGATGGCCGGTCAGCTGGAGATGAAGCTCTCGCACACCGTCAAGACCTACTACCGAGCCGACCTGGCCAGGACGGGGAGTGCCACTGGCACCAGCGGCCACAACATGCGGCTGCTGTGGGGTGGCCGGATCCTTGACATCCAGATGGTGGAGGATCCAGACGGACGCCAGCGGGTGCTGGAGTTGCTCTGCCTGGAGTTCCAGGACTGATGTCGGCGACCACGGCCGGCGCCCTGAAGGCGCTCATCGAAGGATTGGGGCTCAGCCTCTCGGCCTATCGCGATGAGGCCCCGGCGGGCACCGCGCCCCCCTACGTCACGATCACCGAGGAGCTGACGCTGGTTGCCGATCCGATCGAGGACGGCGCGGCCAACACGGTGGTCGAGACAGTGCAGGTCGACCTCTGGCAGCTGTGGCACAATCCGACCACCGGCCTGGTGGCCGAGAGCTACACGCTTGCCCCTGCGCTGCGCAAGGGCATGGATGGGGTGCGCCTCAACCTGATCGGCACCAGCCTCCCCTATGTGGCCCTGGTCCGTCACTCCATGCGGATGCTGGAGGTCGATGAGAATATCGTTCACCACGCGATCACTGTTGAGGTCTTCCGACAAGCATGAGGCCCGTCGCCGTCTTCTGTAGCAATGGCCAGTGCGGCGAACACCTGGGCATCGTGGCCCTCTCGGTGCTCTCGGGAAATCCCCGCCCAGTCTGGAAGATCGAACCCGGCTGGCGCTTCTCGGATACCAGCCACCTTCACATGGGAACGCTGGAACGCTCCGATCACACCTTCTCATCCGAACGCCAGCTGTACACGCAGCTCCTGAACCGGCCCCGGCCGGCGCAGGGCGTAGGAGTCGTCCGCGAGGTCGACCTACCGATCACAGTCCGCTGTCCCAAGTGCTCCCGGGTGCGCTGGGTGGCCCCGGACACCGCCTTTGTCCTGGCTCGATAGAGCCGATTCATCCACTGAGCCGGAAACACCGGCAGGAGGTATAGGTGGCACTCGCTCATCAGACCAGGCTGTTCGGCGTCAACGACGCTGCGGTATACAAGCTCTCGACCGATCCGGCTGGAGCGCCCCCCACCTATGCGGCCAAGGTGGATATGGTGGGCGTCAAGTCCATGGAGCTGACCCTGGAGACCGACACCAAGGAGCTGCGCGGCGACAACTCCCTGCTGGCGGCCGATTCGGTGCTCAAGGTGCTCAAGGGGAAGGTCATGTACGCGAAGTTCAACTTCGACGTCTGGACGGCACTCCTTACCACCACCGCCACCGACTCCGGGACCACCCCGAACCAGAAGACCATCATGACCCTCGCGCAGACGGACACGCCGGTCTTCGGCAAGCTGGAGGCGCAATCGAAGCAGGTCGACTACGTCGGAGGTGACATGCACTACCTCTGCTACAAGTGCATGCCCGGCAACTTCATGGCCGGGTTCGCGGAGGAGAACTACCGCGAGCAGTCCTTCGACTTCATCTCGGTTCCGCTGATCGGCACCATCGCCGGGGGCCCTGCGGCTGCCTGGTTCTCAGCGGTCGTGAACGAGACCAGCGTTTCCATCGTTTGATATCGCTTCTATAAGGAGAAGTAATGGCAGCTCTCACAGGTCCGGTCGTACTCGCCAGCGGTGGCGGCAACGGAAGCCCGAGGTGGTGCGTCCTGTCGTTCCAGAAGGTGACGGCCGCTGACACCTTCGACCTCTCGACCCTCACCAGCATCGCTCCGTTCGTCACTCTGACCTCGGCGCTCTTCGTCGCCCTCAGCAATCGCACAGCAACCACCACCCTCTGCACTGTCGCCACCACCGTGGCCACCGTCGTGGGAACCGGCATCGCGGCCGATGCCGGTATCCTCTTCGCGGTGGGTGAATGAGTCCGTCGGAAACGGGGGGGCCACTGGCGCCTCCGTTTCTCGGCCAGCTCGCCGACACGGCACCGCTGATCGAGAGGCTCAGGGGCGAACATGCCGCCGTCGTGGCAGCCAGGGCGGCTCTCGACGCTCAGGCCAATGATCTCGAAGCGAAGATCGCGGCCTGGAACACCCTGCGCCAGGCGCACGGCCAGGGCCCACTGTAATCGTCGCCGTCGAAACCCGACGGCTCACTCAGGAGAAATGACACCATGTCCGAAATCACGGACGCGACCCGTCTGCTTGGCCGTGGCCAGCAGATCACGCTGGCCGGTGGCGCCACCCATGAGGTCCGCTTCACCAACCGCTCCCTGGTCCGCATCGAGGACGACTATGACGGCCTGGAGGACTTCGCCGCGGCCGTGCAGCGCAAGCCCTTTCGGACGGTCGCCTATGTCATTCACCTGACGCTGGGAGTCCCGCTAGAGTCGGCGATCGACATGGTGGACACTCGGCGCATGAAGGAGTACATCGACACCATCGGCAGTGCCCTGGAAGCCGCTCTCCCGGACCAGCCGGTGAAGGTTCGGATCGTCCAGAACCATGAGATCGGTGGGGACCGATACCGTGCGGGCACCGTGGTGGAGGTCGTCAGCGGCCGGGCCCGCCACTTGGTGGAGGCGCGAGTGGCTGAATTCATCCAGGGAAACCAGAAGGCGACGCCAGGGAGCGAATCCCCTGGCGTCGCCTCTTCTGCGTTGCTGTCACCAGCTGGCACCTCGACCCCGAACGATTCTGGGATATGACCCTCTGCCAGATCGTGATGCTGGCTGAGCAGGAGCAAGAGATGAACGAGCAGGCCGAGCGCGAAGCGCAGCGCCGGAGTCCACGATGAACCTGGTCTCGGTCCAGATCAAGGTGGAGGAGGCCGAGTTCGTCGGCGCGCTCCCGGGTGCCTTCGAGGAATGGGTGGTCCAGGCGTTCGAGTACCTTGACCACACTGCTGACCAGGTGGTCGACAAGGCGGTCAGCCTGGTGGCTAAGCGCACAGGCCGGCTGGCGTCGACCATCCGCCGCGGGCCGCTCGTGCGCACCCCGAAGGGGGCTTGGATTGAGATTCAGGCTGGGGATGGCACGCGCTATGCCATCTTCCAGGAGTTCGGGAGCTATAAGATGAAAGCTCACCCATTCCTACGTCCAGCGATGGCGATGGCGGCGGGACTGGCACGGGGCGTGGGCTATGCTGCCCGCGTGAGCAGTACGAGCAAGACTCGTGCAGCGGCTCGTAGAGAAACGCACCGCGCAAAGCTCCGTCGAGCCGTGCACGCCGGATTGTTGACCTCCACGGAAGCTCGCCGAGAGTCCCGACGGATCTCTACGATCAAACACTTTCGAGGGTAGCTAGTGACCGATCTTGTAGATGGTGACACCTTCGACACAATCGCGCATAGTCCTCAACGTAGGGCGAATAGAGGATCCCTTCCCCAGAGCCGGTGTGGTCATCGTTATCGATTCGGAGATGCGATGGCGGAGTTGTGGGCCGCAACGCACAATCCAATTTGGATGTGGCTCCACATTCCTCGCAAACTGGCGGCAGCTGCCGCCGGGCATGGTAATGCACGCGCTGATATGAATAGGGTCGCGGGACCCGGCCTCGGGTCACATCGCCCGTTCGCTCCATCCGTCGATAGTGGGTCTGACACAACCCTCGGCCGTGGGTCGGCTTGTTGCAATCCGCGATTGCGCATATACCACCTACGCGGTATATGCGTTCGGCACCCTGTTGGCGGAACACACTGTAGTGGGTGGAGCAGAAGCCCCGAGCCCGCACGGGATAGTTACAACCAGGATGAGCACATGACCCCATGTACCGAATTCTACAAGTTCAGAGGGTAACGACGTGGATCTCCCCGATCTCCGCGCCAAGGTCAAGGTCGACACCTCCGGCGTGGCTGATGCTGAGGCGAAGCTAGCCGCCTTCTCGGCGACGGTCAAAGAAGAGCTTGGCAACAATCCGGGCCTCAAGAGCTTCGAGCAACAGGCGGGCCAGGCGTTCATCAAGTTCGGTGACGCCGGTGAGGTTGCCTCGGTGCGGATCAGCTCGGCGACCGCCCGCAGCAGGGGAGATCTGCTCCAACTGGAGCAGCGTGCGCGCATCTTCGCGGACGGCCTCGAGGCCGACTTCAGGCGGGGTGGTCAGGCAGTCGTGAGGCTCAGCAATGATGGAGAGGTGGCTCTGGGACGCATGAATCACCAGGTGCAGGCCACGCAGGCGGCTACCACCATGACGCTGCCGCCGATCACCTGGATGCAGGTTGGGATCGGCTCCCTGGTGGCTGTGGTGGCTTCCCTCGGCCCTCCTCTCGTTGCTGCCATCGTTCTGGTCGGTGCTTTCGCGGTTGGGCTTGCTTCAGTCCTGACGGTGACCGCGTTGGCCGGCGTCGCAGTGGGAGCTCTGGCGGTTGGCGTCGTGCTGCTGGCAGCCAAGACAGGTGCCCTGACAGCTCCGCTTGCTGCCCTTCAGACCCACGCGAAGAACGCGGCCGATGCCCTGGGCAAACAGGCCGCTCCTATGGCTGCCCTCCTGCTCGGATTCGTGGACAAGCTGATCGCTCCGATCGAGCATCTCGGATCATCCCTGCTCAGCTGGTTCGGTCAGCGGCTCCCCGGCGGGCTGGCTGCCGCGAATTCGGCCATCGCGCCGTTCTTCGCAAGTCTCGACCGGCTCGGCCAGGTGCTCGGTGTCTTCATCGATGGGGTGGGTTCGCGAGCCCCGACCCTGGGCCCGATCGTGAAATCGACCTTCGACCAGATGGTAGGAGCCATCGGTGGGCTGCTCACGAATCTGCTGCGCCTCTCGGACTGGTTCGTGAAGGAACTCCCGATCATCGGGCCTCCGACCAAGCAGATCTTCGATGCGATCGGGAGCGGGATCCAAGCCCTGGGCCCTCCGTTGGCAGCCCTGATTTCAGGTGCCGCTGCCGACATGCCGCAATTCTCATCTGCCCTCAAGGATCTGGCTGTGCTATCAGGACCCCTCCGGGTTCTGGGGAATGTGTTGGGACTCATCTTCCAGCATTTCGATGTGGCTGGCCCGGCGATCTATG
>WNEY01001775.1_pt1 | contig 15475 bp, 21 predicted proteins | sample 5400531 | NCBI WGS metagenome assembly WNEY01 (sample SAMN13153338, study PRJNA577476) | soil metagenome | isolation source: 200 cm saprolite under Douglas fir tree site 1 | place: USA:California | collected 2015-04-18
GTCGTCGACGCCGAGACGAGCTGCGCCGCGAGTTGCGCAGCCATTTTGAAGATAGCGGTCTGACACCGGAAGCACTCCACGATGCTGTCGCGCGCTTCGGAAACACTGCTCGTATCGGTGATTCGCTACGCAAGGTGTACCGGCGGGACTACATGCTGTTGTATATCGTCAAGGTCGGCGCCTGCATTGCCGCAGCCACTATGGCCGCGATTCTGATTGAGGCGATCGCGGGTCTACGCCTCGAGCGCGACGCGGATGCATGGCACCTGTCGCCAGATTTCGCGCACGCCGCACGCTTTGGCGTCGTCCTGACGTTAGCGCTCGTCGCTGCGGCGGAAGCGACGCGCGCGCCGTTCACGTGGTCGCGGGCGCTCTTGTCGCTTGGGTGCTACGCGATCGTGTCTGCGTGTGCATTGTCGGTGAACGCGAACAGCGTCGGCGCGTTCGTCACGGCGAGCATTTTGGCGGCGATCGGTGTCGGCTGCGCGAGGGCGGCGACTGCGTGGACATCGAGGGCGTTGCTCACGCTGGCGGCATTCACCGTGGCGGAGTACCTGTTGCACCAGTCGTTGGGCATCACGTTCGGCCCGATCCGCGCGCTCGCGGCAAGTGCCATCCTTCTCATGCTGTGGGCTTCAACCATCACGATCGTCGCGTTCTCCGATCGCGCATTTGTCAGCGCCTTCAGGACGACCTGAGAGCAGCCATGCTTCAAGATCTCCGTTTCGGATTTCGGATGCTGCGGCGGAATCCAGGTTTCTCGATCCTCGCGGTGGTGTGTCTGACGGTCGGGATCGGCGCGACCGCGGCGGTGTTTAGTTGGATCGAGGGCATCCTCCTTCGTCCATATCCTCTTGTCGTCGACCAGGACCGATTGGTCGCGCTCACCGGCACAAACCGCGGATCGGGCCGAGACGACGTCTCGTGGCCAGACTTCAAGGATCTCGAACGCAGCAGCACGCTCGCTGACGCATTCATCGCCGAAAAGATCACCGGATCGACGTTGACCATCGGCGATCGCGCGGAGCGCGTCACCGGCAGCATGGTGTCTGCGAACTATTTTGACGCGATCGGTGTCCATCCCGCACTCGGCCGCGGCTTCGAAGTCGGCGAGGACATCGGTCGCAATTCGCATCCAGTGACGGTGATCAGCTACCAAATGTGGCAAGACCGGTTTCATGGCGACCCGAATGTCATCGGCAAGACGCAAGTGCTCGCAGGTCTGCCGCATACGATCATCGGTGTCGCTCCCAACGGGTTTTACGGCACCTTTGTCGGGTACGCATTTCGATTCTGGGTTCCGGCATCGATGCAGGCGCAATTCGATGCCGGTGCCTACAAGCTCGAGGATCGCGGCGCACGGTGGATTGAAGGGTTCGTGCGGCTGAAGCCCGGCGTCTCGATCGATCAGGCACAAGCGGAGCTGTCGGCGGTCGCCGGCCGCCTCGAAGCGACGTATCCCGAGGCCAATCGAGGACGCGGCGTCAGGCTGTACCCGTTGTGGCAGACGCCGTTCAACAACGCCGGTGCGATGCTGCCCACCCTCGGTATCGCGCTCGCCGTCGTCATGGCGGTTCTGCTCATCGCTTGCGCAAATGTGGGGAATCTTCTTCTGGTGCGCGCATTGGCGCGTCAGCGGGAAATGACGATCCGTGTGTCCATTGGGGCGGGCCGACTTCGGCTGGTACGGCAGCTGATGACAGAAGGCATCTTCCTCTCGGCCATCGCGGCCATCGGCGGATTGCTCGTGGCGCGTTGGCTGCGGGACGCGATCGCACTATTGACGCCCCCGCGTGGCGGGGTGTTGTTGCGGCTGCCGGGTGCGCTCGATTGGCGTGTCTTCGCGTTGAGCGGCGGCGTGGCTATCGCCGCGACGATGCTGTTCGGGCTGGTTCCTGCGATCTTGACGACGCGGGTTGATCTCGCGGGCGCCCTCCGCGCAGAAGGAGGCGGCGTCGTCGGATCGCATGGGCGATCGTGGGTGCGCTCCACCCTGGTCCTGATCCAGATGTCGCTGAGTTTCGTATTGCTCGTCGGCGCCGGTTTATTGATTCAGACGCTGCAGGCCGTACGGCACGCAAGTCCCGGCTTTACGACCGACGGTGTGCTGACGACAACCATCGACCTGTTCACCGCAGGCTACGACACGCAGCGGGCGAAGACTTTTCAAACCGAACTGATCGATCGGCTGCAGACGCGTGCCGGCATCGATTCGGCCGCGCTCTCTCGTTTTACGCCGTTCAGTTATCGAACGTATTCGTCTGCGCCAATCGCCGTGGATGGCTACGATGCACCCAAAGATCAACAGCCGACCGCCGAGTACAACGAAATCAGTCCAGCGTTTCTGGCAACAATGGGGATTCCAGTGGTATCTGGACGGGAGTTCACACGCGCCGACGATGAGACCGCGTTGCCGGTGGCGATCGTCGACCAGACCACCGCATCTCAGTTCTTTCGCGGCGCCGATCCCGTCGGTCGGCGGATACAGGTGAGAGGCAAGTGGTTGCAGATCGTCGGCGTCGCTCGGACGGCCAAATATCGCAACCTGTTGGAGACACCGCGTCCATTCCTGTACGTCCCGCTACGACAGAGTTTTTCGCCCATCGTGGCGCTGCACATTCGAACATCGCAAGGACCGGCTGCGCTTGCCTCGATGTTGGTTCGCGAGATCCACGCGCTCGATCCCAACGTCGCGCCGAGCGAAGTGATTACGATGCGCGAGCAGGTCGAGCGCACAACCGCGCCGCAACGAATCGGCGTGACGATTCTCGTCGTGTTTGCGACACTGGCGCTCGGTCTCGCAGCGGTCGGATTGTACGGTGTCATGGCCGCGACGGTTTCGCAGAGCACGCGAGAGCTCGCACTGCGGATCGCGCTCGGCGCTGACACTGCCGACTTGCTCCGCCTCGTGATGTCTCGATCTGTCCTCCTGACAGGCGTCGGCATCGCCGTGGGTCTCGCCGTTGCGCTACAGGTCACGCGGTTGTTGGGGTATCTGCTTTACAACGTCAGCCCGCGTGATCCGCTGGCGTTCGGATTCGCCTTCGTGGTCATCGCGCTGGCGTCGCTGGTCGCCTCCCTGGTACCTGCGTGGCGCGCGACGCGCACCGATCCTTTGCTCGCGATGCGCGGATAGCGGCGCTCGACGAAGGCAGATTCGGCGACTTTCAAGGATCGGCCGAAATGCTTCGCCACAATATTAGGGAGTTCGCGTACTCTGCGGACCATGTTGAACAATGTGGCTTCCGCAGTAGCTGCAGCCACAAAATGACGACAGTCGCGCGAATGTGGTAGTAAAATGCTACCACTGGAGTCTGGGATGGGAATGCCAGTCAAGCTCTCCGACGAACTCGTCGACGCAGCCCGTCGAGAAGCGGCCAGCACGGACCGCTCGATCACGGGTCAGATTGAGCATTGGGTCAGGATCGGGCGCTCCGTCGAAAAGGTGCTGCGACATCCAGACATTCAAGCGCTGAAGCGAACGCCGACTGATCTGACACTGACCGCTCAAATGCGCAAGGCAATCGAGGCCGCATTGGCACGCGCGATGGCCGAGACCGATCAACGTGCTCTCGCGCAGCGCCTCAAGGCGGGCCGAACGGTTTACCAGCACGATCCCGCTGGTTCCGGAATACTCGAACGGATTGATGCCGGTGGCAAGCGCACGCTCGGTCGCCTCGTGAACCGGCAGTTCGTTCCCGCGCGGCCGACACGTTCGCGTGCTCGCTGACCGTGGATCCGACCGCCGGAGGTGAACTGCGTCGGCGCGTCCGTGCTGAGAAGCGGCTGATCGTGATCGTCGCTGGCCCCAACGGCGCCGGCAAATCGACATTCGTCGAAACGTTCTTGAAGCCGACGGGCATCCTCGTCGTCAACCCCGACGAAGTGGCGAAAGGGCTGTCGCCAGATTCGCCGGAGGCGCTCGCATACGAGGCCGCCCGCGTAGCCGATGCGTGGCGCCGCGATCTGGCGGCTCGAGGCGTCTCGTTCTGCATGGAGACGGTCTTTTCCGACCCGCAAGGTGCCAAGGTCGATTTTCTGAAGGAGTGCCGGTCGAACGGGTACACGGTGGTAATGGTCTTCATCGGCTTGGAGAGTGCCGATTTGTCGCGCGGGCGCATCATGGAGAGGGTCGAGGCTGGCGGGCATGACGTGCCCGACGAAAAAATCGTGACGCGATTCCCCCGCACGTTTGCCAATTTGGGCCAAGCACTCACCTTTGTCGATCAAGCGTTCCTCTTCGACAACAGTTCCGCAGATCAGCCTTATCGGTTTGTCGCTGAGTTCAGGAACGGAAGGAGGCGGCGACGAAAGGGCTACAGGCCAGCGTGGGCGGGGTTCCTCGAGGGGTGACAGAGCGCTACAGTCAGGAGCAAGGAAAGGGTTGAAGGGTCGCGCGAATCGTCAAAAGACAGTCGCCGAACAACTGCGACCGGACGTCTCGCGGCGTCCTCTTCGCCGCGAGCCGGTCGATCGGCCTTCTCGCGACAAATCGATCTGGCAGCGCCGAAAGACGCGCTGATTCTGCTCGGCATGCCGCAATTCACGTGCAGCGATGCTGTCGATGAACCGATTGAGCGGAGCGGGAGCGTGGCTAACGCGAATAGTCGTGGTCGGTCTCGTCTGCCTCTTCGTTGATGCCTGCGCCGAGACGCCGACCCAGCCTCGCGACACGACCTTGCCCACGGGCCGATGGACCGGCGATGGCGGTTGTCTGTCTGTCACAGTTGACGGCTGCGATCTGGTCGTCGGGTGCGGCCACGGTCAGTTTACGCAGCCGGTCGTTCACGCTGACGGCACGTTCGAGGTCAACGGCACCTATCGCATCGAGGTGGGGCCCATCAGCATCAACCCGGCGCCGCCCGCGATGTTCTCAGGCGTCCTGAGGGGACAAACCCTGACGCTCAGCGTGACGCCCAGCGATCCAGCGCTCCGGCCCGCATCCTACGTGCTGCAGCTGACAAACGGTACCGGCAAGTGCGCGGTGCCGTGCGTCTGACGGTGCCGCGATGAACCCGATGTTAGTGAAGGCGTTGGTTGCGTCCGTGCCGGTCTTCTTGCTGCTCGTCTATTCGGTTGCCGTGCTCGTTACGCACAAAACTATGTCGGCAGTACTTCAGCTTGTTGGCGCAACGTGTCTCGTCGTCGTGGTGCTGACTCACTTTGCCGAAGCGCTGCATCTGCTCCCGGCGATGCGATGGGGCGAGCCGGACAGCGTAGGACACTACGTCGATCTGTCCAGCGCCGTACTCGGCGTGACGCTCACCGCTATCGCATACATCCTTCGACGACGCAAATGGCGATCTGCCGAGCTCGTCCGAGCGGTTGATGCGACGCCCCGCAGATGTCGGCGCGATTGACTCTCAGCCACGCGTCGTCGCGTTCAACGCTACATCCGCGTAGTTCTGACTGGAAACAAAACGCCAAGCACGCGGCCTTCGGGTCGCAGCGCCCACGAAATCATCGCCAGAGCGGCCAAGATCAGAGGCGCGGCTAAATCGCTCGTGATCTCGCCATGTAGAACGTACGACGCAGCCGCACCCGTCAGTTCGAAGAAAACGCCGGCGCACGCCCACTCCTTCAGCCGCGGCAGACCCGGGGCGACGATGACCACAGCTCCGAGGAGTTTCCAGACTCCCAGAATGCTGAGGATATATACGGGGTAGCCCAGATGAGTGACGATCCCGACAACGGGCGGGCCCGAGACGAGTTCCGTCCCTCGGTGCGCCAGGTCCGTGATTCCACCGACGAATGTCTCAAGGGCAATGAGCGTCGTGGCCACCCAGTATCCGATTGATTTCATGTTCATGGTCTAGAGAGGCAAGAATTGATCACCAGTACTTCTCGGCCGGCCGTATCTCCACCGCACCGCCCAGCCGCGCCGCCGGGATCCGCGCAGCCAGCGCGATCGCGGCCTCAACGCTCTCGGCCTCGTAGACGGAGTACCCGCCCACGCCTTCGGCCAGATACGTCCCGTTCTTGACGTGGGTCGTTCCGTCCCGCACCTGCACCGTCCTCGCGGCTTCAGGGAGCCCGAGTGGAAGCCCTGTCGTGATGCCCTCGGTCTTGTTGAGCTCCGCGTAATCCGCGTAGACCGCCTTCTGTTCCGCCTCCGACAGCACTTGCCAGCGATCCGAACCAGGCAGGGGTGTGGACCCCTGGTAGATCAGCAGCACGTATTTCATCTTCGCCTCCTGTTTTGTCACATCAGCGACGTTTCATCCGTCACTACCATGACGGATCGCGACGGAGGAATGTGACCGATGCCCACACCTGAGTGGCTCGCTGAGCAATTCGAAGAACACCGGGCGCATTTGCGCGCGGTCGCGTACCGGATGCTCGGGTCGGCGAGCGACGCAGAGGATGCGGTCCAGGAAAGCTGGATTCGACTCGGCCGGACCGATGTCAGCGGCGTCGAGAACCTGCGCGCTTGGCTGACGACCGTCGTCGCGCGTGTGTGCCTGGACCTCTTGCGGACGCGGACATCGCGCCGGGAGGATCCCCTCGATGAGCATGCCGTGCACGTGCCCGATCCCGTCATCACTCGCGTCGACCGGGATCCGGAGTCCGACGCCATGCTCGCCGACTCGGTCGGACTCGCGCTCCTCGTGGTGCTGGAGACGCTCGAGCCGGCGGAGCGGCTCGCCTTCGTGCTGCACGACGTGTTCGGCATGACGTTCGACGAGATCGCGCCGATCGTGGACCGCTCGCCCGTTGCGGCGCGTCAGCTCGCGAGCCGGGCGCGACGTCGCATCCAGAGCAAAGCTCCGAACGAAGACCGCGACGTGCATCAGCAGCGGCGTGTCGTCGACGCGTTCCAGGCTGCCGTCCGCGACGGCGACTTCGAACGGCTGGTCGCCGTCCTCGATCCAGAGATCGTGCTGCGGGCTGATGGCGGTGCGCTCGCGGGCGCATCACGGATCGTGCGAGGTCCCCAGGCGGTCGCTGCACAAGCATCGACGTTCTCGAGGCTCGGTTTGTCCAATCAGTTTGTGCTCGTGAACGGCAACATCGGGCTGGTGTCGCGCCGGTCCGACGGCCGATTGTTTGCCGTGCTCGGCTTCACGATTGCGGGCGGGAAGATCGTCGAGATCGACATCCTGGCTGATCCAGAGCGTCTCAGCCGACTCGATCTCTCGGCCATCGAAAGCTGAGCGCCTCACACTCGTCTCGAGACGCACTCGCGAAGCGACTCTGGGCTCCTGTAGCACTAATCTGCTACCATCCCGGCATGACAAAAGAGGTGACCCTTCGACAAGCAGGTGGGTCTGTCAGCGCCACTCTCCCGAAGGACATGGCCGATCGGCTTCGGCTCGAAGCTGGCGACCGCGTCTTGGCAATCGAAACCGACCGCGGCATTCTGCTGACGCCGTATGATCCGGAGACCGAACGAGCTTTGCAGGTTGCAGCCAAGGCTGCCAAGAAGTACCGCAACGCCCTTCGTGCGTTGGCGTACGTATTCCAAGAAGGCCCGGCTGACCTCAATGCCGGTGACTCGCCCACGCGAAGTGTCCGCCTGAGCGAGCTGTTCAGTGGACCAGACCGCTCCGTGGTGGTCTATCACTTCATTCGACCATCTCGGTCTTCACGCGAGACCGTGACGGCACGCTCCGCCACGTCTATTCCGCGCATCCCTGGATGGCCGAGAATATCAAACAAAGAGGAATCGATCTGCTGTCACCGGTCTACAACCTCCTGGACCTGACACCCGAGGGCCGCGACGATTGGTACGCAAAGCTCACTTATCCGGCGAAGAGAGCTCACTAATCGTGACGTAGTATCCGTCCAGATCCCGGAGCGAGAACTCCTTTGTTCGAGTATTCGGGTTCGCGTGCGGCTCCTCTTCGAGTCGGGCGACGAGAGCGCGCGCCCTTTTCAGTGACATATCGAAGTCGTCGACGCGGAAGAACAAGAGGAGCCCGTTGCCAGGTGTCGCCTCGTCCCGGCTCATCAACGGCGGATGCCCGTGCGCGCCCCACTGGTGGAGGCATAGCAAGACAGTTCCGTCCGAATCGAGGATCTGACCAAAATCGGCATGGCCCGGTCGTGTCTCGGGCTGGCCGAAGAGCGACTGGTACCATTTGAAGCTACTCGGCACATCGCTTACTCCGATGATCGTCCAGGTGCGTTTCATGACGTCTTCTCCCGTCAGCCTGAAAAGAAACTGGCGGAATCATAGCCGTCGAAAGGTTTACAGGCAGCTTCGCTGATAAACGGTGACACCGTCGTTGGCCGTTGGCAGATATGCCGGGACGACACACACTGCAACGACGACCTCCAGATCATCTATCGTCGCCAGTAAACAGGATCCCTCCGAGGGAACAGCCAGCCATACCGCACGCCACAACAGAAACATCCGCCCGCGCGCCGCTCGCGCCCGTCTTCTCCGGCTATGCCGATGTGAACGATCCACTGACCAATCGCCCCGCCGGCGCGGCGGCCGCCTCCCAGGCGGCGCCCGAACGGACCAAGGGCAACTAGGCTCAGAAGTCTTTTCGCAGCAGCGTCGGCGCTAGAGAAGGGCAAGTTCCACTTGACGGCCTTGCGCACGTCCGGGACGGTGCGCACGATGAGCGCGTCGAGGCGGCGCCCGACGTCGCGTTTCCACCCCGGCATGGCCGCGATGTAGGCCTGCACAGGGGCGTCGCCGTCGGCCTTCCCGATCTGAGGGTTGCCGCCTGCGAGGAGGGTCGGCTTCGCAGGGACCCGCTTGGCGGCGGCCTTTTTTGCGACCTTCGCCGACTTCTTGGACGTTTTGTTGGCCATTGCGTTCGCGGCTGTATATACCTTGACACGTATATGCTCTGCGGAGTATACCAGGAGAGTGGAATCTGTGTTCGACATCATTGCGGAGCCGAACCGCCGCGCGATATTGAGCCTCCTGGCCTCGTCCCAACAGTCGGTTGGAGAGATCGAGCGTCAACTTCGTATGCCGCAGCCGACCGTGTCAAAGCACCTGCGCGTGCTGCGCGAGGCCGGTTTCGTGGAATCCACGGTGGACGCACAGCGCCGTCTCTACCGGCTGAAGCCAGAACCGCTTCAGGAGGTGCATGCCTGGCTCGCTCCGTTCCGCCGGTTGTGGTCCGCTCACGTGGATGCGCTCGAACGCCATCTCGACAGCATGGATCAGTCAACACCAACGAAAAGGAAGACAAGGAGAAGACGACGCGGCACAAACCGCAAACGTGACAAAGGAGAAACGAAATGAAAATCAAACTGACCAGCGTACATGTGGACGACCAGGCCAAGGCCCTGCGCTTCTATACGGAGGTACTGGGCTTTGCCAAGAAGGCCGATTTCAGTCAGGGTCCATTTCGCTGGCTGACCGTGGCCTCGCCCGAGGAGCCGGACGGCACGGAGCTGCAGCTGGCGCTGAACGACAGCCCCGCAGCCAAAGCGTATCAGCAGGCGATCTTTCAACAGGGCCAGCCTGCGGCCATGTTCTTCACCGACGACGTCAAGGGCGACTACGAGCGGATCAAAGCCCGCGGCGCCGAGTTCACGATGCCGCCCACCGACGTGACCGCGTCGACCATTGCAATGCTGAACGACACCTGCGGCAACCTCGTTCAGCTCACCCAGCTGGCACGCTATTAAGGGCGGCCGTTCAGAGGATGGCAGCTCAGTGTGCGCGAACGGCCGCGGCTTGAACGGGCGGCGTTTATACCGGCTGAAACCTGAACCACTTCAGCAGGTCGATGCCTGGCTGGCTCCGTTCCGTCGGTTCTGGTCCGCTCACGTGGATGCTCTTGAACGGCACCTCGACCACATGGATCAATCAACACGAACGAAAAGGAAGACAAGGAGAAGAAGGTGATCGATCGCGAACAGTACGCACCGGGTCCGGCCAGCGGGGCCCAGATACGAAAGGACGGAGAGAACTGGACGCTCATTCTCGTCAGAGAACTGCGCCACTCGCCGGAAAAAGTCTGGCAGGCGCTCACCGACCCGGCGCATCTGCGCGAGTGGGCGCCCTTCGACGCCGATGGGAACCTGAGTACGGTTGGAAGCACGGTGAAGCTCACCACGGTGGGAGCGCCCGCGCTGCACGTTACCGAAACAACAGTGACGCGAGCCGACGCTCCCAACGTGCTTGAGTACAAGTGGGGTGGCTTCGATATGCGGTGGGAACTCGAAGCCGTTGGTGGCGGCACGCGCCTGACGCTGTGGACCAACATCGATCGCCGCTTCATCTCGATGGGTGCTGCCGGGTGGCACATCTGCTTCGATGTGCTGGAGCGGCTTCTCGCCGGTCAGCCCATTGGACGCATCGTCGGCCCCGAGGCCATGAAGTTCGGCTGGCAGCGACTGAACGCCGAGTACGCACAGCAGTTCGGCGTTGAAACGCCCAACTGGCCGCCCAACGCCCCGAAGCGTTGAAGCGTGCCAACAACTCAAAGCCCGGAGGTGCCCGATGTCTACTGCAACCGCCCGCACCGTCTCCGATCCCCGCTGGATGCTCTGGACCGGCCGGCTCCTGTCCTTTGTCGTGGTCGCGCAGCTGCTGAGCAGCGCTTGGTTCAGGGCTACCCACCACACCTTAGCGGTGACCGAAATTGTTGCAAGCTATGGCTATCCCGAATCGGCCATCGTGCCCATTGTCATTGCGGAATGCGCCTTGGTGGTGCTCTACCTTGTCCCGCAAACGTCTGTTCTCGCCGCAATCGTGATGACCGGCTATCTCGGCGGCGCGGTTGCCGCTCATTTGCGGATCGCAGACACGGCGCGCGCGGCGATTCCGTTGGTCGTAGGAATTCTCGCCTGGGGCGGGCTCTACTTGCGGGACAGCCGCATCCGCGAACTCGTTCCGTTCCGCCGGTCGGTGTAAGTGGGATTAGACGAGATAAGTTATGTCAAGAGATTGGTGAGAACATGAGAAAGTCGGACGCGAGCCAAGGCCAGTCGCCATCGCAGCTCATTTCGAAAAGAATCGCCGAACTCAGAGACTGGCGCGGGAAAACCCTCAGCAGAATACGCACGCTCATCAAAGAAGCAGACCCGGACGTCGTCGAGGAGGTGAAGTGGGTGAAGCCCACGAACCCGGGCACTCCCACATGGTCGCACGACGGGATCATCTGCACCGGCGAGACGTACACGTCCATTGTGAAGTTGACCTTCGCCAAGGGCGCGTCGCTGAAGGATCCAGCCCGTCTCTTCAACTCGAGTCTCGATGGAAACGTACGCCGCGCGATCGACATCCACGAAGGAGAAGAAGTTGACCGGTCCGCGTTCAAGGCGCTCGTTCGCCAAGCGGTCGCCCTCAACACTTCTGGCAAGTCGAAACCTTCGAAGCAAGCGAAGTCCTAGCCGACGAATTCAAGTCGGGTCGCCGACCGGAAGATCAAGTCAGTCAAAGCCGAAGCGGGGCGATGCTCGCCGATTTTGGACCTCGAACAGAAAACGTTACGCGCGCGGACGTGTTCACGCTCGAATGGCCGCGAGAATTCCGATAGCGATCGTCATGTGTAGCCCTTCAGAAACACCGCCCATTTTTCAGTTCGGGCGCGGCGGCGCCGCTAGAATATGCGGCGATTAGAATCAGTATTCGCCGCAGGATGAGCGGTGATTGGATGCTATAATCACCGCAGAACATGCGGTGATCAGTCAAATACGTCCACGAACTGCCGGGCTGGCCGAAGTTCCAGTGGGACCACGAGCGTCTCGCCGGTGCACTGGCCAGGGTGCGCCATGACCAGGGCCGGTTGATTGGTCGGATGGAGGCGCTCGGCTTCCAGCTGCAACAAGAAGCCGCCCTCGAAGCCCTCACCGAAGAGACCGTCAAGAGCAGCGAGATCGAAGGCGAGCGCCTCGACGAGGAGCAGGTCCGCTCATCGATCGCTCGCCGCCTCGGCATGGACGTAGCGGGCGTCGACGTCGTCGACCGCCGCGTCGAGGGCGTCGTCGAAATGATGCTGGACGCAACGCAGAAGTACGACCAGCCGCTCACGCCGGATCGGTTGTTCGGGTGGCATGCGTCATTGTTTCCCGCCGGCCGAAACGGAATGCGGAAGCTGCGTGTCGCAACGTGGCGCGACGACAGCACCGGTCCCATGCAGGTTGTTTCCGGGCCGGTCGGACGCGAACGTGTTCATTTCGAAGGTCCGCCAGCCAAACGCCTTGATCGAGAGATGACGGCGTTCCTGCGCTGGTTCAACGACGGCACCGGTCCGGCAGTCGCAGACGAAGTGTTGAAGGCCGGACTCGCGCATCTCTGGTTCGTCATGATCCATCCGTTCGATGATGGCAACGGCCGCATCGCGCGTGCGATTGCGGATCTCGCCCTCGCGCGCTCGGAACACACGCCGCAACGTTTCTACAGCATGTCCGCGCAGATCCGGCGTGAGCGGAACGATTACTACGAAATCCTTGAGCGCACGCAAAAGGGCACGATGGACGTGACGCTCTGGATCGATTGGTTTCTCGGCTGCCTTGGCCGGGCAATCGATGGCGCGCAGACGACGCTTGCCGCTGTCCTGCGGAAAGCACGCTTCTGGCAAGAGCTGCGCGATGTGCCGATCAACGATCGGCAGCACTTGATGCTGAATCGCCTGTGGGACGGATTCGAAGGAAAGCTCACAACATCGAAATGGGCTGCGATCGCGAAGTGCTCGTCAGATACGGCGCTGCGCGACATTCTCGATCTCGTGGATCGCGGAGTCCTGGTGCGGAATTCCGGCGCAGGCCGCAGCACCAGTTATTCGCTGGCTGAGGTGCGCGATTGATTTCAATGAACCCTTGTTTTGCCTTCTCCCGGAAATGATCTCTCAATTCCCACGAGCTGTTGATCACATCCGTGTCTCCGACGCGGTGGCCCCAAAAACTAGTCCACTCATAATGTGACTCCCGCGCTGTCGCGCGTACATCGCGCGCGACAATCCTAAGGCCGCCCATCGACTCGCCAGCGCGCTGCTCGAGGCCGTCGAGCGCCTCCCTGAACTGCCCAATCTCGGCGTCCTGGCCGCGCCCCAGGGACGCGGGAACGGTCGTCCCAGGCACACCGTACGTCATGTCCTAGAGACTGCGGGCGGATCGTCTGGAGGTTATCGCCGTTTTCCACGCGCGGCAGAAATGGCCAAGGCACTTGTGAGCTCTCTCGGAGGCGTCACGAGCCTGACAGAAGTGCCAACGCTCGTCGGTGGGCTGCTCAGGAACGAATGGCAGTGAGGAAGGCGTCGGCCAGGGAACGAGCGGTCTCGACGACGTGCTGTAGGTCACATTTGGATCGATTTCGCGGTTCGCTTTGCGTGTGACCTATACGTGACCTACAGATTCGCGAGACCCGCTGCGCGCGAATCAGGACTGGCGTCGCGATCCAAGCCACGGTCGCGCCTCCGGCTCGGATCAACCAGTCTTTCATCTGCGTTTGGTGCTGCGTCGCCGCTTCGTAGCCCCGCCGGACTTCGTCCGCGTTTTCGCCTTCGTTCCGACACGCTCCGGCAGCTTCTTGCTGCCCGTTTCACGATTCCACTCCTCGAACGTCTCGTTGGAAATCTTGCCGTCCACAAGGAGCTGTGCGAACTTCCGTCGTTGTGCCTGGCTCTTGAAAGGCATGGGGTCCTCAGTGCTGACCTGCTGGCGTTTCAACTTCGCGAACTTCGACGCGATCCAGGTCTCCACAAGTTGGCCGAAGTCCGACGCCATCTTCACGATCTCAGTCGCTTCGCTGTCAGCGGCCACGTGGGCTCGCGTGTAGTCGATCACATTGCGTTTGCGACGGCAGGTCTCGAGGTAATCAGCAAACGGTTTCGCGGCGCTGCCAACCGCCAGCGTCACGGCATCGATGGTGACCCTGTGATGACCGGTCTTGGCCGTGACACGATACCCGGCGCAGGCAATGGCCGTGCTCGCGCTCTGGAGCGCGGCGTTGTACGCGGTGGCAAACAGCGATCGGCCGAGAGCGCCTCGATCCGGGCGTCGGCCAGGTCGCGCGCGATGACGGCTCGAATCTCATCGAGCTCTCGCTTCGACGTCCGATGTCGTTGCACGTCGTGGCTTGCCAATAAGGTCGTCCAAGTCACTCTCGTCGCCCTTCACAAACTGTTTGGGACCGCGAAGCACGTGTGACAGGAAGTGCTCCTTCGCCGCGGCCTTCTTGCGCAATTCCGACTTCGAGTAGCTCGTCACGTTGACCTCGCGCCCGAGTCTGTCCTCGGCTTTCCTCAGGGCGGGCGCCAGGTCGGCCAATCCGAGGTCGCTGACCACGAGCAAGTCGACGTCACTTTGCGCATGCTGCTGACCGCGTGCGATCGACGCGTAGATGAAGGCAGAGGCTATTCGGGCCTCGAACGGCCGGAGCAGGTCGCGCAACGTCGGCATCACGCCGGCCGTCTTCTGGATGAGACCGTGCAGCTCAGGAAATAGCGGCGAGGCGGTCTCGGCTTTGAAGTATGCGCGCGTCCCTTCGCGGCGGCTCTCGAGAATGCCGCCGTGCACGAGCGCCCGCATTTCCCGTTGCAGGCTTGACGGCGTCGTGTGAAGGAACGCCGCCAGTTCCGAGAGATACCACCACTTCTCCGGCTGCGTCAGCGTGGCGACCAGCACGTCGCCCCGAATCGTGGGAAACAGAGCGGCGAGCGCGGCAGACTTACGCATATCGCGTAACTTATTACGCAGAATGCGTATCTGCGCAAGCGCGGTGACCTGTGGTTTCGGCTTGCGTCCGAGGGAACCGTCCGTCAGCGACGCGGATGCGGTCGCCGGGTCAGGGGACGGTCTGTAGGTCAATTCAGGTTGCGACTCCTCAATGGCGAGCAGGCTCGAACAGCTCAATCGGATTGCCGTCCGGATCCTCTATTTGAATCTGTTTGCCCCCAGGGCCTACCTCCATTTCATTTCTAAAACGCAGACCCGCCTCTTTCAGGCCAGCAATGCGCGCAGGCAAATCCTGCACCTGAAGAAGCACACGGTTCCATCCGCCGGGCTCTTGTTGACGGCCATCGGGCATTGGTCGGGACCCAGATGCCCCAGGGCCGCTCAAGATTAACTTCAGGCCGCCAATTGAAACCTGGCCGAAAGCGGGCAGGTTCTGCATGTCCAGATTGAAACCAAGCGTCTGCGTATAAAAGGTAATTGCCCGCCGAACATCTTGGACCTGATATCGAACACCCCAAAACCCCACAATGAAAGCCTGTGTCGTATGAGGTGATTCTGAGTGTGGCTTCTCGTTCTGCTGTATTGAAGTCATCGGGAGACACTCCAGTCGCGATTTATTCGCCCTTGTGATTCCGCCCGGTGTCGCTCGCGCGGCACTGCAACTCGAATCAACAGACGCTCGTTCATTCAGGACCGCTCTCGTGTCGCGCCGTCGCCAAGTGGCGTAACTTGTCCGGATTGCGTACCACGTACAGCGCCCGTATGACGTCACGCTCAATCTCGAACGCCGCAGTTTGCACCGGCCCCTCGGGTGCGTCCACGATGAGACCGGGCAGACCATTGATGGTCGCAAAGCGCAGTGTGAAGTCCTCGCGCCACCACG
>WNEY01002006.1_pt1 | contig 15474 bp, 16 predicted proteins | sample 5400531 | NCBI WGS metagenome assembly WNEY01 (sample SAMN13153338, study PRJNA577476) | soil metagenome | isolation source: 200 cm saprolite under Douglas fir tree site 1 | place: USA:California | collected 2015-04-18
CGCCATCGCCTCGCCGCACCCCGCGCTCGGTGGGTCGATGACCGTCCCCACGGTCGCGGAGCTGGCGTGGGCGCTGACGCGCGCGGGCTTTCCCACCTTGCGCTTCGACTACCGCGGAGTGGGAGCCTCGCAGGGGCGGAGCCGCCATCCGGCCGGCGGAGGCCGCACCGAGGACGTCTCGGACGAGGTTGAAGACCTGCGCGCGGCCGTGGAGCAGCTCGTCCAGTCCACGCGGGCCGAGGCGGCTTGCGCCGTGGGCTACTGGGTCGAGTCGGGACCGACCGTGCGGGAGCTGCCGGGTGCCGCGGTCGCGGGCGAGGCGGGGCCGGAGGGGTTCCGGGAGGTGGATCTGCCCGAATCCGGCGAGCCTCCGCTGGACTTGGACGAGACCTAGATCGCTTAGTGAAATCCGGAGGGCGCTCGAACGTAGGTCGCCTGTGCGCGGTACACTGCAACGGGGAGCGGCTGAATGTCCGTCGAGCTGAGCACGTTGCACGCGCGGTCAGCCCTCTTGGAGCGGCCGCTGGTGGCGCTGCTGGTGGTGCTGGGGCTCGCGGGATGCGGGCGCCGCGTGCCTGCCGTGGTCGCGGAACAGGGCGATCCCAGCGCCATCCCCGGCCTCATCGACGTGGGCCTGGAGGGGTTCACGCCCGAGCACCACGCGCTGGGCGCGCGGCTCGGCGAGGTGCTCGAGGACGAACGGCTCATCGACGATCCGTTCGACGGCATCGACGAGCCGGAGCAGTTCCTGGTCCTGCGGGTCGACCCGGCGCGGGAGGCGGCCGTGCTCGACGAGCTGCGCCGCCGCCCCGACGTGCATTTCGCCGAGCCGGTGGTGCGCGTGCAGGCGCTGTGGGTGCCCGACGATCCGCAGTTCGCCCAGCAGTGGCACCTCCGGGCGGCGGGCGCGACCTCCGCCTGGGACAGCGCGCGCGGCGCGGGCGTCACGGTCGCCATCATCGACACCGGCGTGGCGCCGGTCGACGACCTCGATCCGGCGCGTCTCCTGAAGGGCCACAACTTCCTGAAGGACGGCGATGACGCGCGCGACGACCACGGCCACGGGACCCACGTCGCGGGGACCGTCGCTCAGACCACCGACAACGGGATCGGAGTGGCCGGGATGGCGCCGCTCGCGCGGCTCTTGCCGCTCAAGGTGCTGGGGGCCGACGGAAGCGGCACCTCGGTGGCCATCGCCGACGCGATCCGCTGGGCGGCGGACCACGGGGCCCGGGTGCTCAACCTCTCCCTGGGCGGCGGCGCGCGTTCGGCTGCGATGGCGGACGCGGTGGCGTACGCGCGCTCGCGCGGCTGCGTGGTGGTGTGCGCGGCGGGAAACAGCGGCGGCCGCGGAGTCTCGTTTCCGGCGGCGTATCCCGGCGCGCTGGCGGTCAGCTCGGTCGGTCCCCAGGGACGGCTCGCACCGTACTCGTCCTATGGCCCGGAGGTGCGCATCGCCGCGCCGGGCGGAGACAAGTCGCAGGGCGAGCAGGGCGGCGTGCTGCAGGAGACCGTCGATCCTTCCTCGGGACAAGGCGTCTACCGCTGGTTCCAGGGCACCAGCATGGCCGCGCCTCACGTGGCCGGGGCCGCTGCCTTGCTCCAGTCCGTGGGCGTGACCAGTCCCGCGGCGGTGGAAAGGCTGCTGGCCGCGAGCGCGCGCCCTCCCGGCGCGTACGGCAAGGCGGAGATCGCCGGTGACGCGGAGCGGTACGGGGCCGGGCTGCTGGACGCGGCGGGAGCGCTGCGGACGGCCACCACCTGGTGGGCGCTGTGGCGCGTGGCGCTGGCGGCCGTCGGCGCCTGGCTCGGAGTGGCGCATGCGCGCCGGCTCGGGCAGGTCCGCGGAACGCCCGCGGGGCTGTGGCCGGCGCTGCTGGTCGGCGCAGGCGCGTACACGCTGCTCGCGCCGCTGGGCGCGGCCCGGCTCCCGGGACTCGGGCTGCTCGCGCTTCCCCCGCCCGCGCTCGCCCAGCACTTCTTCGGCCTGGCCGGGATGGGGTTCACCGCCTCGGCGGTGGCGTTCGTCGGCTGGAGCGCCGTGCCGCCGCTCGCGCTGGCGCTGGCCGCGCGCGCGGTGAAGCCGCTCCGTGGGATCGCCGCGGGCCTCGCGTTCGGATGGGCGGGGCTGCTCCTGCACGCGGCGCTGGTCCGCAGCGTCTACCTGCCCGTCGTGCCGCTCTGGATGGTCCCGTTCTGGCTGCTGCTCGGCTCGTTCATCGCCTGGTGGGCAGGGCGCGCGGTCCTCGTTCCGGAGAGCTTGCGATGAAGGTCCGCGGCCGGGTGGAGCGGAGGGACCTCGAGGGCGGCATCTGGCAGCTCGTCGCCGAGGACGGCAAGCGCTACACGCTCGTCGGCGCCATCGGCGGCGTGAAGGCCGGAGCGCAGGTCGAGGTGGAAGGGACGATCGACGAGGGCTTCGGCATCGCGATGGCCGGACCCCAGCTCCGAGTTCAAAAGATCCGCAGCGTGTAGGGATCGGGTTTCAGGCCGAGGCGTCGCGCGACCACGACACAGCCGCGGCCACCACCGCCGCGGCGCTCAGCCCAATCCAGACGGTCATCGGCACGTCCGCCACCACCCGGCGCCATTGTGCGATGGCGAGCAGGACGCCGCCGACCCAGACGGCGGCGAGGAGAACGGCGCGCGAGAAGCGGACGCCGTCCGCGGAAGGCGGCGTCTGCGGGGCGTCGGCCGGCGGCACGCGACGCAGGACATGGGCGGCCAGCGCTACGCCGGCGGCGAGGAGCACCGCGCCGAGCGCGAGGAGCCAGGCCGGCGGGCCGATGTCCGGATCCTCCCAGCCGAGCAGGAACGCGGCGCCTGCCACGGCGTTGTTCGTCGCGTGGCAGAGGATCGCCGGCCACAAGGACCCGCTCCAGAGACGCAGCAGGGCGAGGGCGATGCCGATCTCCCACAGACCCAAGAACCCGATCCGGTTCACGTGAAGGGCGGAGAACATCGCGCCGCTGACCAGGCACGCGACGAGAGGACCCCAGCTGCGCGCCAGTGCCGGGAGCGCGTAGCCGCGGAAGAACAGCTCCTCGCCCAGCGGCGCGGCCAGCGAGACCGTCAGGATCATGGGCAGCGCCTGCTGCGAGAAGAAAAAATCGAGGGCGCGCTGCAGGGCATCGAATTCCTTCACCCAGCTCTCCGGCGCGAGCGCGCGCGAGGCCCAGGTGACGAACGACACCACCGGCTGATTCGCGATGGCGAGCAGGACCGCGGCGCCGAGCTGCGCGGGCCCGGCAGCGCGCAGGCCGAGGGCGCGCCCTGCGGGAAGGCCGGCGATGCGGACCGCGATCAGGGCGGGCAGCGCGATGGCCAGGACCTCCGTCACCCACAGGCCGCCGACCAGGTCGCGCTGCTGCGTCGCGCCGCCGATCGCCAGGTAGCCAACCCACAGCGCGGCATAGGCGGCGAACGCGCTCTCGGCGCCGGGCGATGGCCTCGTCTCTTGCGCCATGGGCTCGAGGCCCATACCACGAGGCGGCAAGCGCCGGCAGATGCGGTACCGCGCGCCGGCGGTTACGCTGAGCTGCCCATGCCCGACGACGATCACGTGCAGACCGGCCGGCTGCGCCGGCTGAGCCGGCTCGCCTATCTCACCGCGCGCACCACCGGCGATCTCCTCGCGCAGCAGGCCCGCCGCACGCTGGGCGGGGAGGCGAGCCCGGACTTGCGCAAGGCCGCCGAGCGGATCCTCGGGACGCTCGGCGAGCTGAAGGGTGGCGCCCTCAAGCTCGGGCAGGCCCTGGCGATGGACCCCGACGCGCTGCCGGCCGAGGCGCGCCGCATCGTCGCGAGGCTGCTCGCGCAGGCCCCGCAGCGGATGTCGTTCGAGCAGGTCGCCGAGGTGGTGCGGGCCGAGCTGGGCCACGATCCCGACGAGCTGTTCGCCGCCTTCGAGCGGGAGCCGCTCGCCGCCGCCTCGCTCGGACAGGTGCACGGGGCGCGGCTGCGCGACGGCCGCGACGTGGTGGTCAAGGTGCAGTACCCGGGCGTCGATCGCGCGCTGCACGACCTGCGGCTCCTCAAAGTCAAGGGCCGCTTCCGTCCCATCCTGCGCGAAATCGAGGAGCGGGGGCGGCGGGCGTGAGCCGCCGCCCGCTCTCGCTCCGGGCGTCCGAGCATCGCTCCGCCGCCGCCGTGGTAGAGCCTCGCGGCGGGATGCGCGAACAGGTGCTGGTCGCGGATGGAGCCGGGCTCTCGCGCGTCGCCGAGGCGGTCGCAGCGGAGCCCCGCGGCGCGCTGGACACCGAGTCCAACGGGTTCCACGCCTACAACGAGCAGGTCTGCCTGGTGCAGATCGCCACCCCGGGCGCGGACTACGCCATCGACGTGCTCGCGGTCGGGATGGGCCCGCTGCTCCCGCTGCTCGCCGATCCGGCGCGCGAGGTGGTGCTCCACGCCGCCGAGTACGACGTGGTGTGTCTCAAGCGCGAGTGGGGCGTCACCCTCGGAAGGATCTTCGACACGCACGCCGCCGCGAAAGTGCTGGGCATCGAGCGCGTCGGGCTGGGGAACCTGCTCCAGGACGAGCTGGGCGTGGTGCTCACCGAGGACGAGCAGCGCAGCGACTGGGGTCGCCGGCCGCTGACTCCAGGACAGCTCTCCTACGCGTTCGCCGACGTGCAGCACCTGCTCCCGCTCCGAGAGCGGCTCGGCGCGCGGCTCGCCGAGCGCGGGCTCTTGTCCGAGGCGGAGGCGGAGTTTGCCCGTCTGACCGCCAAGGAGCCGCGGCCGCGCCCGTTCGACGCGGACGGGTGGCAGAAGATGAAGGCAGCGCGCACGCTCGACGGCCGCGGCCGGGGCGTGCTGCGTGAGATGTACCTGCTGCGCGATCGCCGCGCGCGCGAGGTCAACCGGCCGCCCTTCAAGGTGCTGTCGGACCTCCTGCTCGCGGAGGTCGCCCGCAGGCAGCCCCGTACCGAGGAAGAAGTGCTGCGCGTCCCCGGCGCGCAGGCCGCCGTGCTGCGCCGGCTCGCTCCGGAGATCCTCGAAGCGGTGCGCGCCGGGCAGTCCGGGGCGCCGCCGCCGCCCCCACGGCCCGAGCGCGGTCCGCCCTGGCGGCGCGGCGGGCCGGATCCCGAGGTGGAGGAGCGGTACGAGAAGCTGCGGACCTGGCGGAAGGGCCGCGCCGAGGCGCGCAAGGTCGAGGTGCAGGTCATCGCTCCCAACGCCGTGTTGATGGCCGTGGCGCGCACCGCCCCCCGCACCCTCGAGGAGCTCGGCCGCGTCGAAGGAATGGATCCCTTCCGCGTCCAGCAATACGGCGAAGAAATGCTCGCCGCCCTCCACTCCAACCCCCAGCAACAACTCCTCTAAAGCCACAACTAGAGCCACAACGATTGCACCACGGAGGACACGGAGGGCACCGAGATCAGGTTCGATCTCGCGATGGCGCACGTGTGCTGACTCGAGAACCTCATTCTCCGTGCGCTCCGTGTCCTCCGTGGTGCAATGGTTTTGGCCTAGAAGGCGGCGCCGGGTTTGGGGGTGGGGACGGCGTCGGAGAGGGCGGGAGCGGAGCCGCCGGCCAGGATGCGGTAGGCGCTCCAGGCGCCGAGCACCACCTTCACGTAGGTGCGCGTCTCGCGGTAGGGGATCTCCTCCACCCACCGGTCCAGCGGCTGGCCCGCGGAGCGCACCGCCCAGGGCGCGGCGACGCGCGGGCCCGCGTTGTAGGCCGCGGCCGCGATGGCCGGGTCGCCGAACCGCCCGAGCAGCTCGGACAGGTACCAGGCGCCCAGATCGATCGCCGTCCGCGGCTCGGCCATGTCCGAGTCGGTCGGCGAGGGCCGGCCCAGCACGATGGCCGCGCGCCGGGCCGTGGCCGGCAGGAGCTGCATCAGCCCGACCGCGCCCGCGGCACTGCGGGTGTCCGGCTTGAACAGGCTCTCGCGCCGCGCCACCGCCAGCAAGAGGTACGGATCGACCCGCGCGCGCGTGGCGCTGGAGCCGACGTGGGGAGCGTACGCCGCGGGATACGCCCCCTCGAGCAGCGCGGGGTCGGCGTCGGGCCGCGGCGTCTTCCACCCGAGAAGCGACTGCGCCAGCGCGAGCGACCGGTCGTACCTCTGCGCGCGCTCGTACACGGGCAGCGCGAGCGCGGCCTGCGCCGGTCGCTGCCGCACGAACCGGTCCGCCTCCGCGCCGGCTTCGGCGAGCAGGCCCAGGCGGAACAGGTCCGCCGCCAGCGCGAGCCGCGCCGGGAGCGGATCGCCCCGGGGCTGCGGCGCAGCGGGCGGAAAGGGCGGCGGTTCCGCATCGACCTGACCGAGCCGCTGGCGCGCGAGCAGGCCGTAGTACCCGAGCGGGTCGATCTCCAGCACGCGCCGGAGGAACACTCCCGCCGGGCGCGGGTCCGCCACGCGCGATTGCCAGTACAGCCCCTGGGCCCGGACGGCGTCCGAGTCGGCGCTGGCGGTGAACTCGGCGAAGCGCTCGGCCGCGTCGGGCAGCCCGCGCCGGTAGGACAGCCAGGCCACGGTCCAGCGCGCGTCGGACGCGTGCGCACCGGTCCGCCGGCGCGCGATCCGGGCGAGGCGGCGGCGCGCGTCCGCCTCGTTGCCCTGGTCGAGCTGCAGCCGCGCGGCCACGTACGCCGCCTCCTCGGCCTCGCCCGACTGCGGGTACCGCCGCGCCAGCTGGTCGAGGATGCGCACCGCCTCGGGATCGTTGCCGCGCCGGGCGCGGTCTCGCGCGAAGAGCATCCCCGCGGGCGCCGCGACTCGCGCAGGGCCGTCCTTCCAGGCCGAGGCGAGCGCGGGCCCGGCCTCGCCCCGCCGGCCGTCGGCGGCCAGCGCGCGAGCGAGGGTCAGCTGCGCCTCGGCGGCCTCGCCGCCGCGCAGCGCCTTCACTGCCGCCTCGGCCTGGGCGACCGCTGCGCCGGGCTTGCCGGCGGAGAGCAACCGCTGAGCCCGCAGGAGCAGCTCGCGCCCGCTGGGCTCCGGCAGGGATCGTCCGGAGACCTCGGACAGCCGCGCCTCTTCCGCGCGCGCAATCTGGGCGGCGGGGTGCTCGGGGTGCTCGAGCCAGAACTCGCGCCACTGCCGCGCGCCGTCGCGAGCGACCTCTTCTTCCCCTGCGTCGACCCGGCCCGAGAACGTTTCGGCTCGGATCAGGTCGAGTCCGGCGCGGACGTCGCCCGGCTGGGCGGGGAGCTGCGCCGCCTTCCGGGCCTGCTCCGCCGCCTGGGCGAATTCGCCGGTCCCGAGCAGGGCGTCCGCGAGCAGCGCCGACGCGCGGATCCCCGCCGGCCCGTCCGGGTCCGCCTGCTCGGCGGCGCGCAGGGGTTCGAGCGCGTCGGCGGGGCGGCCGGCCAGCACCCACGCCTCTCCCTGGAGCTTGGCCGCGTGCGCCGCCAGGTTTCCCGTCCGCGCTCCCTGGAGCGCCTGAGCGGCATCGGCGAGCCGGCCAAGCGCGAAGAGCGCTCGGCCCCGCACCAGCGCGCATCCCGGGTCCGGGAGGCACGACTCGGCCTGCGCGACGGCCTCGTCCAGCCGCCCCGCGGACAGGGCGGCGCCCGCCTGCTCGGATGTTGGCTGGCCAACGCCTGCCGCGGCCAGGAGGAGCGCCTGGAGCAGGGCGCCCGACGCGAAAATTGTCATTCAGTCACAATGCCTTGCATCCGGGTCGGTCGATGCCTATCCAGCGTCGGTCACTGTGCGACTGGCGAGGCCTGACGCGTTCTGTTATACGCCCCGCCTTCATCGCTGGACCAGGAGGATTTTCCGCATGCGCGTCATGGCCAAGCCGATGCCAACCGAGCTGACCACGCCGATCAATCTCGAGGGGAATCGGAAGATGTCGGTCGAGGCGCACCGGAACCTCTTCTGCACCGCGTACGACGACTGCCTCAACGAGGCCGTGAAGCGTGGCTGGAACAGCTTCACCTGCGTGCGCTGCCCGAACTACACCATCGCGGAGTCTCCGGAGCATTCGATCGAGGCCTTCGCCACGCAACGCAAGTCCGCCTAGCCGGCTAACGCGCGTAGAGCAGCAGCACCCAGAGCCTTCCCGCCCCGTACGTTTCCGAGCTGGCGTAGATCGCGCCGACCCCGAGCCGGGTCCAGGCGGGAGACGCGAGGTTGGGCGAGGATCCCGTCGCCGACGCTCCGCTTCCCACGAACGCCTCGGCGATGGCGCTGCGCAGGCGTGGCTGCGATCGCAGGGCCTCGTCCACCACCTGGCGCTGCAGGTCGCGCGACAGCTCGCCTCCGGAGGCCAGCGCGCGCACCTCGCGAGATGCGATCGCGTCGAGGCGCGCGTCGCGGGCGAGCGGCTTGAGACCCAGGGAACGCCGCTTTTGCTGCAGCAATCGCGCGACCTCTCCCTCCGGGTCGCGCGACTGTTCGATCGGCGCGGCGAGGACCTCCGTGAGGTACACCCCCTCCGACCCGTCCGGCGAGGTCCCTGACGCGATGCCCAGGCCGAGCCGGCAGTGGTGCGGGTCCAGCAGGTTGGCCAGGTGCGCCGGGGAAGAAGCGATGGCCTCGTGCGCGGCGAGAGGATCCACCGAAAGCCCGATGTTCTCGCCCGCCGATCGGTAGGCGTAGCCCGCCTTGCGGAGCCGATCGGTCATGCTGCCGTCCGAAGGGAGGACGTGGGCGAAGGTCCGGGTGCGGGCCATCTCCCGGCTGTGGCCTTCGGCGACGCCGTCCAGCGCGGGGTCTCGCTGCAGGGCGGGAAGGCCGCGCGCGGCGCGGAGACGCCCGATCGCGTGCTCGACCGCTGCCAGCCCCGTATCGGTCCGCGGCTGCTCCGGCGGGGGCGATCCCGGCGGCTCGACGCCCACGAAGATGCGCCGGATGGCCACCACCTCGGGACCTCCCGGGCCGGTGGCCAGCACTTCCAGGGTGTGCTCCCCCCGCGCCGCGAGCGTGACCCGCGCGCGGAGCCTGCGTCCCTCCCCGGAGACCGGCTGCTCCTCGGTGCGCCCGCCCGGGCCCAGGAGGAAGAGGCGCGGCGACGAGAGTGAAGGTGAAAGCGTCGCGTCGACCTCCACCACGGCGCCGGGTCGCACCCGCCCGGGGATGGGCAGGAGGTCGGTCGAGTGCGCCACCGTCACCAGCGCGACCACCGCCTCGTTCCCGGGCAGCACCGCCGCGGCCACACCGGCGCGGTTGAACCGGCACTCCCGCCCGAACAGGTCCCCGACCGCGCGGTCGGCCCTCGAGGGCGGCGATGCCTTGGCGATCCCGGAGACGGGGGAGGGCTCGTAGCTCTCCAGCGCGGCGTAGAACCCAAGCGAGCTTCCGGTGACCGGCGCGCGGCCCGCCTGCGCGGCGGCCACGAACGCCTGGGCGGCGCGCGTCAGATCGGGATCGACCGCGAAGGTGAGCGATGGGCACGATCCGGCGACTGCCTCGCGCAGGGCCGCCTCGAGCGCCCGCTGGCCGGGGAGGCCCGCGTGCGCCGGGACCGCGAGCGCGGCGGCGAGGGCGAACAGCAGGAGGGGCACGCTCCGAGATTACTCGAATCCGGCCGGAGCGCCCGCTTTTGCCGCCTCCGAGCGGCCGGCGCCGTCTTCGGCGGCGCAGCGCTTTCTTGTCGCGGACCTTTCGGGGATGCGCTCCGGGCGGGTCCTGGTGTACACATCCTCCCCGGAGGCTTCGATGAGGCTCGGTTTCGGCGAAATCATGGTGGTCCTCGCGCTCGCGCTCCTCTTCTTCGGCCCGTCCAAGCTGCCGCAGCTGGGTTCCAGCCTCGGCGAGGCGATCCGCGGGTTCAGGAAGGGCATGTCCGGGCTCGGCGAGGAAGAGAAGCAGCCGGAGAAGCTGCCTCCGCCGCCCGGCGCCTGACCCGCGCGCGGTAGGCGCAGTTCCGGTGTACGGTTGGAGCCGCATTGTCCTTGAGGCTCCAGCTGGTTGCGCTGTTCGCCGCGGTGCTCGCCGCGACGTTGCTCGTCGCCGCGGGATTCGGGCTCCGCATCGCGCAGAGATCCGTCGAGACCGAGGTGCGGGACCGCACCGTCGAGCTTGCCCGCGCCGCCACCGCGGCGCTGCGGCGCGCCGGCACCGACGACGAGCAGATCTCCGAGGAGCTGGCCGCCACCATCCGCATGCACCGCGGCCTCTTGCGCGCGGAGCTGGCCCGGCCCGCCGCGCTGGGGCTCGATTCGGACTTCGTCTCGGCGCGGGTGACGGTCGAGGGGATCACCCTGACGCGCTGGCGCGGCCCGCTGCCCAGCCTGCCTCGCGCCTCGGCCATCGTCGAGGAGCCCGAGCAGGGACGCGCCCTGCGGTGGGCGGAGCCGTTCACCGACGGCCGGGGAGCGCGCGCGCGGCTGGTCCTGATCGCTTCTCTCGCCGAGGCAGAGCGGCTGGTCTCGGCGGAGCGGCGGGCCCTGCTCGCCACCGCGGTGGCGGCCGGCCTGTTCCTGATCGGCGCCTTCTGGATCCTGCTCGGCCGGATCCTGGTGCGCCGCGTGGACCTGCTCTCCTCCACCATGCGAGCGGTGGAGAACGGGCTCTACGACGTGAGCGCCCCCGGGCCGGCGGAAGGCGGCGACGAGCTTGCCTACCTGGCGCGCGGCTTCAACCGGATGCTGGCGCAGATCCGCGGGTTCAACGCCGAGTTGCGCGCGAAGATCGAGGACGCGACCGCCGAGCTGACCCGGAAGAACCGGGCGCTGGAGGAGCTGAACGAGCTCCTGGTGGCGGCCCGGCGCGACCTCACCGCGCAGGAGCGCCTGGCGGCGCTCGGCCAGCTCGCCGGGACCATCGCCCACGAGCTGGGAAACCCGCTCAACGCCGTGAGCGGCCACGTCCAGCTGCTCGCGCGGCGCACCGACCTGCCGGAGCCCGCCCGGGCCCAGGTCCAGATCGCGAATGCGGAAGTGCAGCGGATGGCCGAGACCATCCGGCGCTTCCTCGACCAGACGCGCGGGTTCAAGCCTTCGGCGGAGACGGTGCAGATGCAGCCGCTGGTGGACGAGGCGCTCGATCTGACGCTCGGGACCGAGGCGCGCGCCAAGATCCAGGTCCAGCGGGAGGTGCTGGACGGCGCCTCGGTGGTGCGCACCGATCCGGGACTCGTCCGGCACCTGCTCACCAATCTGGTCGCCAACGCCGTCGATGCGATGCCCAACGGCGGCAAGCTGGAGGTGCAGGCGCGCCGCGATGGGCCGGAGGTGGTCCTCCGGGTCGCGGACACGGGAAGCGGCATGGGTCCGGAGGTGAAGCGGCGCATCTTCGAGCCGTTCTTCACCACCAAGGCGGCCGGGAAGGGCACCGGGCTGGGGCTGGCCATCTGCAAGGAGATCGCCCGCGCGCTCAAGGGCCGCATCGACGTGGAGTCGGAGCCCGGCCGCGGGTCGACCTTCACGGTACGGTTCCCGGCGGAAGCGACCTCCTGATCCGCCTCCTCAGCGCGGCGGCGGCACCCATGGCGAGGCCGGCAGGGAGAGGTCGTGGGAAATTCCTTCCGGCAAGTTCGCCGGAGCAGCGTTGCCTGGTACGAACGGGAAGGGTATCTTGTACGTACCATGCGCAAGAAGCTCGTGAAGACCGGGAACAGCCTGGCGCTCGTCCTGGACAAGCGGCTCCTGAAGGAGGCGAACATCGACGCGGAGACCGAGCTGGAAGTCTCCACGGACGGTCGCGTGCTGGTCGTCTCGCCCGTGCCGTCGCCGAAACGCTCCGCGAAGCTGAGCAAGGTCGTCGAGCAGGCGCACCGCAACTACGCGGGAGTGTTCAAGCGGCTCGCGGAGTGAAGGCTGCATTCGTCTCGCTCGACGAGGTCCTCGCCCTTCACGCGGATCAGATCTCACGGTACGGCGGCGAAGCCGGCGTCAGGGACCTCGCATTGCTCACGTCCGCGCTGGCGGTGCCGCAGGCGAGGTTCGGCGGACAGTGGCTCCATCCCACCCTGCACGAGATGGCCGCGGCGTACCTGTTCCATCTCATTCGCAACCACCCGTTCATCGACGGCAACAAACGAGCCGGGCTCGTCTGCGCGATCGCGTTCCTCGGCCTCAACGGCCTCGAGCTGATCGCCGATCCGGATGACCTCGTAGAGCTGGTGCTCGGAGTCGCGGAGGGAAGGACGGACAAGGCGCAGGTTGCGGTCTTCCTGAAGGCAAACACGCGTTAAGCTGGAGCGCATGGGCGAGCTGGCTCGCATCCTGGTGGTGGACGACGACATGGCCTCGCGCGGGCTCATGGCGCAGATCCTCGGGGAAGACGGCCACCAGGTGGTGGTCGCGACCGATGGCGCGGAGGCGCTGAAGCTCCTCCGCGAGGAGCAGCACCGAGGCGGCGAGGGCTTCGACGCCGTGGTCAGCGACATCCGCATGGTCGAGGCGGACGGGCTCGAGGTGCTCGACTGGGTGGTGAAGAACGCCGTCGAGACCCCGGTGCTGCTGGTCACCGCTTTCGGCAACGTGGACGGTGCGGTCGACGCCATCCGCCGCGGGGCGTACGACTACATCTCCAAACCTTACGACGTGAACGCCATCAAGCTGGTGGTGGACCGCGCGCTCCGGCACCGCAGGCTCAGCGCCGAGAACCGGCGGCTCAAGCGCGAGATCAGCGAGAAGTACTCGCTGCAGAACGTGGTCGGGCGCAGCGAGGCCATGCTGCAGGTCTACAAGACGGCGGCGCGGGTCGCGTCGACGGACGCGACCGTGCTGGTGGTGGGCGAGTCCGGCACCGGCAAGGAGCTGGTGGCGCGCGCCATCCACGGGGCCTCGCGCCGGGCGCAGGGGCCGTTCATCGCCGTCGATTGCGGGGCGATCGCCGAGGGAGTGCTGGAGAGCGAGCTCTTCGGCCATGCGCGGGGCAGCTTCACCGGCGCGACCGGCGCCCGGCGCGGCCTGTTCGAGGAAGCGAGCGGCGGCACGCTGTTCCTCGACGAGATCGGCGACATCGGGCAGCGCATCCAGGGCCAGCTCCTGCGCGTGGTGCAGGAAGGGGAGATCCGCCGCGTCGGCGAGTCCTCCGCCGTGAAGGTGGACACGCGGGTGGTCGCGGCCACCAACAAGGGCCTCGCCGCCGAGGTGAAGGCAGGGCGGTTCCGCGAGGACCTCTTCTACCGGCTGAACGTCGTCACCATCCGGCTGCCCCCGCTGCGCGAGCGCCCCGAGGACATCCCGCTGCTGGCGGAGCACTTCGCCGCGCGGCACGCGGGCGCCCGCGGCGCGAACATCACCAACGAGGGCCGCGAGGCGCTGCTCGCCTACGACTGGCCCGGCAACGTGCGCGAGTTGGAGAACGCGGTCGCGCGCGCGCTGGCCCTGAACCCCGGGGGGACGATCCTGCCCGAGGACCTGCCCGAGGCGGTGCGCGATCAGTGGCGCAAGTCGCGCGGGCTGCCGGAGCGGGCGCCCACGCCGCCCCAGGTGGCCGTCCTTCCCCCGCCGGCGGCCCCGGATCCGCTGCTGGCGGACCGTCCGACGCTGGACGAGCTGAACCGGCGGTATGCCGAGCGGGTGCTGCGCGATCTGGGCGGCAACAAGACCCGTGCCGCCGAGGCGCTCGGCATCGATCGGAAGACCCTGTCACGCCTGGTCGGCCCCGAGGAGTGACAGTCCGTCACCCGGTTGGGAAAAAATGACGGCCGCTGCCCGTCGGATCCTCGACGGTCGGCTGGATCTCCGACACCTCTGGTCGGGCACCCGCCTGCGCTCCTCAATGATTCCAGTGGGTTATGGTAGACTGAAGAACTGGCCGGCCGCGTGCATCCAACCGTTGTTCAGCGGGGGCAGCAGCGCTCGCGTCGGAGGGACGGAAGATGCGCAGCCAGACGAAGCGGGTGGGACAGGACAGGGCCAGCCGGATCGTGCTGATCGGCCGCGTGCAGCTGGCCTACGAGCAGCTGAAGGAGACGATGCAGCGCTACCACGACGACTCGCCGCGCGCGCGCGCAGCGATTGCCGCGGCCCGCCGCCGGCTGTCGCTCCTGAACCGCGCGCTCGCGATGCTGGCGCTCGAGGTCGCGCAGCAGCCGGCCTGAACGTCACCTCGGGGGTCTATCCCGGGAACGCGGCGACGGCGCTCGCCAGGCCGTCCAGAGCGGAGAACGGCGTGTGCGCGACGCGGTTCTCGACGCACCAGCGGTGCAGGAAGCTTCCTTCGCGCGCCCAGATCGAGTCGGCCGACTGCGCCAGGCAGCGGTCCGCGAACCCGTCGCCCGCTCCGATCACGTGGCGCGCGCCCGACTTGCGCGCCTCCGCCACGGCGACGCGCTTGCACGAGCCGCACGCCGTGCAGCCCAGCTCGCGAGCGGCGTCCTCGGTGGGGAAACGCACCTCCAGCCCGCCGGGGCCGAAGACGCCCTCGTTGGCGAGGATCCGGACGTGAGCGCGCAGCTCCGCTGTGAGATTTGCCGCGAGGACCGCCTCGATGTACTGCCGCAGCCCGCCCGACGCGAGGACGAACGGAGCGCCGCGCGCGCGGCACGCCGCGACCAGCTCCGGGAAGCCCGGCCGCAGTCTCGCCTCGCGAGCCGCGAACGCGCGCAGCTCGTCCTCGCTAGAGGACACCTCGGCATAGATGGCCTGGATGATCCCGCGCGTGTCCAGCTCGCCGCGGCGGAACCGCGCGCTCTCCGCCTCCCAGTGCGCGGCGCCGCCGAAATGCTTGCTGATCTCGTCGCCGATGTCGAGGAGCGTGGCGGTGCCGTCGAAGTCGCAGACGACCGCGACCGGAGTAGTCTGCACTGTAGGTGAATAACCGGGCGGAGCCGATTCTCGCAAGAACGCGCCGCACCGCAACGTGCTGGTGGTCGGCGGCGACGCGCAGAGCATCTACTCCTTCCGCGGCGCGCATTTCGCGAACATCCTCGAGTTCCCCCGGCGCTACCCGGACTGCCAGCCGCGCCCGCCGTACGAGAAATGGGCGATCGAGGTGGAGGGGGCACCTCCACGCTTGACGGAGTAGCGCGCCCTACCTGCTGCGATCCAAAGCGCAGCGCCGCGTTATGGGCGGCGGCTGGCGCGTGCTAGCGTCGCTGCATCGATGAGCGCGGCCGGAAGGCCCAGGTGCTGGAGCGCGTCTCTTCGCAGACGCGCGCGCTGTGCGACAAGCCGCCGGGCTGGTTCAGCTGGGTGCCTTCGATCCACATCGACGAGCTGGAGTCCGCGTTCCTCGCCGTGGCCGGGCGCGAGGCGACCGTCGAGCTGGGGCGCGTATGCTCGCAGAACTTGGGCACCACCGTGGTCCGGCCCGTGCTCCGCATGGCGTTCCTGCTGCTCGGGCAGACCCCCGCTGTGGTCTTCGAGAACCTGGATCGCTTCTTCGCGCTGGTCACCCGGGGAATCACCTTCTCGTACACGGCGGACTCGCCGCGGGCGGGGGTCGTGGTCGCGCGCTTCGACGGCCCCGACACGCCCGAGGCCGCCTACCACGTCCTGCAGGGCTCGCTGCAGTTCATCTTCGAGCTGTGCGGCGTGAGCGGCGAGGTGGGCCCGGCCGACGTGTCGGAGTCCACCCCCGCAGGTGCGAGCGTTCACTACCGGGTGCGGTGGTA
>WNEY01001852.1_pt1 | contig 15472 bp, 13 predicted proteins | sample 5400531 | NCBI WGS metagenome assembly WNEY01 (sample SAMN13153338, study PRJNA577476) | soil metagenome | isolation source: 200 cm saprolite under Douglas fir tree site 1 | place: USA:California | collected 2015-04-18
GGGCGCGATCGCCGCGGCACTGCGGCAGCACGTGTGGCCGCTGCTCGAGTCGGGCGCGGTGAAGCCGATCGTCCACGCGACGTTTCCGCTGCGCGACGCCGCCGAGGCGCACCGCATGATGGAATCGAGCGCGCACATCGGCAAACTCGTGCTCACCACTTGAATTGGGTAATCGAGTAATCTGGTAATCGAGTAATTGAATTGCTCAAATTGTCGAATCCAATTACCAGATTACCCAATTACCCGATTACCAGATTCCACGGATGTCGCTATGGATAACATCACGAGCCTGCAGATCGCGGACGGCAAGGCCGGCACGGGCGCGCAGGCAGGTACCGGCAAACAGGTGACCGTGCACTACACCGGCTGGCTGTACGACCCGAAGACGGCCGACCATCACGGCAAGCAATTCGACAACCACGGCGAGCCGTTCTCGTTCAAGCTCGGCACGGGCGCGGTGATCCGCGGCTGGGATCAGGGTGTCGCCGGGATGAAGGTCGGCGGCACGCGGACGCTGATCATTCCGTCCGAGCTCGGCTACGGCGCGCGCGGCGCGGGCGGCGCGATTCCCCCGAACGCGACGCTGCTGTTCGACGTCGAGCTGCTCGACGTCAAGTAACTCGATTCGCTGATGGATTACGTTCGTCTGGGGAAAAGCGGCCTCAAGGTCTCGCGGATCTGTCTCGGCGCGATGACGTACGGGACGCCTGAATGGCGCCCGTGGGTGCTCGACGAGGATGCGAGCCGGCCATTCATCGCGCGTGCGCTCGAGCGCGGCATCACCTTCTTCGACACCGCCGACATGTACTCGCGGGGCGCCAGCGAGCAGGTGCTCGGCCGCGCGCTCAAGGACTTCGCGCGGCGCGACCAGGTCGTCATCGCGACCAAGGCGTTCTACGCGACCGGCGACGGCCCCAACGACCGCGGGTTGTCGCGCAAGCATCTCTTCGACGCGATAGACCGTTCGCTTCGCCGTCTCGGTACCGACTTCGTGGACCTGTACCAGATCCACCGCTTCGATTACGACACGCCGATCGAAGAAACCCTGGAAGCGCTTCACGACATCGTCAAATCGGGCAAAGCTCGCTACCTCGGCGCCTCGAGCATGTTCAGCTGGCAGTTCATGAAGATGCTCGCCACCGCGGACGCTCACGGCTGGACGCGGTTCGTCTCGATGCAGAACCACTACAACCTCGTGTACCGCGAGGAAGAGCGCGAGATGCTGCCGCTTTGCCGCGAGGAGGGCATCGGCGTCATCCCGTGGAGCCCGCTCGCGCGCGGGTTCCTTGCCGGCAACCGGCGCGGCGACCAGCGCGGCGAGACGGTTCGCGCGCGCACCGACGACTTCGCTCACCAGATGTATTACGCGGAGACCGACTTCACCATTGCGGAGCGGGTCGCGGACCTCGCCAGGCGGCGCGGCGTGAAGCCGACGCAGGTCGCGCTGGCGTGGCTGCTCGGGAAGCCCGGCGTCACCGCGCCGATTGTCGGTGCGTCGAAGCTGCCGCATCTCGACGAAGCGCTCGCGGCGCTCGAGGTGCGGCTCGACGCCGCGGAGCTGACGTTTCTCGAGGAGCCGTATCGGCCGCATCCGATCCTCGGCCACACTTAACAGCCGTTGTTCTCCCGCAACTCGGTCATCGCGCTTCAGCACCGCAACTACCGGCTGATCTGGATCGGCCTGTTGGTGTCCTTTACGGGATCGATGATGCAGAACGCCGCGCTGCTGTGGCACGTGTCGCTGCTCGTCCCGCCGGAGCGCAAAGGGCTGGCGCTCGGGCTGGTGGGCCTGGTGCGGGTCGTGCCGATCATCTTCTTCTCGATGATCAGCGGCGTGGTCGCCGACGCGTGGAACCGGCGCCGGCTGATGCTCTTCACCCAGGGCGCGTCGACGGCCGTCGCGATCGGGCTCGCGGCGCTGGCGTTTCGCGGCGTGACGGCGGTGTGGCCGATCTACGCGCTCGCGGCGCTCGCCTCCAGCGTCGGCGCGTTCGACATGCCGGCGCGCAATGCGCTGGTGCCGAGCCTGGTCCCGCGCGAGCACCTGCCGAACGCCATCAGCCTGAACACGATCATGTTTCAGACGGCGGCGGTGCTCGGACCGTCGCTCGGGGGCCTCGTCATCGCGGCGGGCAGCGTCGGATGGGTCTACATCGCCAACGCCATTTCGTTCGTGTTCGTGATCGTGGCGCTGCTGATGATGCGCGATGTCCCCGCCCGGGCGCCGTCGGAAGCGGGCTCGCGCGACGACGTGTCGCTGCACGCGGCGCTCGAGGGGCTGCGGTTCGTCTTCCGCTCGCCGCTGATCCGATCGACCATGCTGCTCGATTTCTTCGCGACGTTCTTTTCGTCGGCGACCGCGCTCCTGCCGATCTTCGCGCAGGACATCCTGCACGTCGGCGCGCGGGGGTACGGCTGGCTGTATGCCGCGCCGGCGGTCGGCGCGGTGGCGACCAGCGCCGCCATGGTGCCGCTGACCGAACGCATCGAGCGGCGCGGGCCGACGCTGTTTTGGGCCGTTGCCGGCTACGGTTTCGCGACGGTCGTCTTCGGCATCTCCCGCTCGTTCTGGCTGACGTTCGCGTGCCTGGCCATGACCGGTGCGACCGACACCGTCAGCATGGTCATCCGCAACATCGTGCGCCAGATCGAGACCCCGGACCGGCTGCGCGGCCGCATGACCGGCGTCAACATGGTGTTCTTCATCGGCGGCCCGCAGCTCGGCGAGCTCGAGGCCGGCGCCGTGGCCAACTGGTTCGGGGCGCCGTTCTCCGTGATCACCGGCGGGGCCGGCTGCCTGATCGCGACGGCGTGGGTGGCCGCGTCGACGCCCGCGCTGCGGCGTTACCGGCGTGGAGGCAACTGAGGAGACGGAGAGGCTGTGACACAGAACACCGCCACAACGGATTGAACGCAGAGCTCGCAAAGTCCGCCAGGTGTCACGCTGCGATCGCGTCCATGGAATCAGGCCACAGAGACACCGGAACACGGAGAACACCTCGACGGCGGAGCGCCAGCCCTCGCTCGCTCGATCTCCACGAGCTTCGGGCCTGACAGGCGCAAGCGCCATGACAAAAGACTCTGAATCAGGCGCTCAGATCAGAAATGCAGCGTGGCCGAAGCGCGTCCACCAGTTCGGCGGGCGCCGCGAAGCGGCCGCACGGTCGGATCGGGTCGATACACGAACCGTTTGATGACCGCGTCGGTTCGTGTATCGATCCGATACCGGCTGTGGCCGTCGGCCTGCGACGCAGGCCGCCCCGCCGAACCTGGCAGAGCGCCTCGGTGTCTCGGTGTCTCTGTGGCAAAACATTTTTGTGACGATTTCGTGTTTTCGTCGCCCAGCACTCCGTTGAACGTGATCCTATTGTGAAATCGGATCTGTCTCTGCGGGCTCAGCGGGCTCTGCGTTGAATGTCGTCAGCTCAATCGCAGCGTGATACGAAATACTGGCCCTATCACCGCAGCCGGCGATCGGCGACGACGAAGTAGGGGAGCGAGACGGCCGAGAGCGCGGCCGCGACGCCGAAGGCACTCGAGTACCCGAATCGCTGAATCAGCCAGCCAACGGTCGTCGACCCGGTGCCGATGCCGGTGTCGAAGGCGGCGAGGATCGCGCCAAAGGCCGCGCCGCGCCGCGCGGCGCTGACGTCGCGCATGACGTAGGCGACAAAGACCGGATACGCGGTGCCGAAGCCGATGCCGAAGAACGCGGCCGAGGCGACGAACGAGATCCGCGTCGAGCCGGCCGCCAGCAGCGCGAGGCCGACCGCGATGAGCACCAGGCACGGCATGAACACGCGCCGGTACCCGACGCGATCCGCCAGTTTGCCGGAGAGCGGGCGCGTCAGCAGAATCACGATCGCCAGGCACGTCAGATAGAGGCTCTTGGGCGATACGCCGGACGCGTCGGAGTACATGGCGCTGAAGCTGGTGATCGCGCCGTAACCGAACGAGTAGAGGAACAGCGTGATCGAGAGCACGAGCACGCGCCATTCAACCAATGAACCGCGGGCGTGGCAAGTTGGTGAGTTGCTGAATTGGTGAGTTGGCGCCGGGCCGTCCCGGTCGAGACACCATGCGATTGCGCCCATCAGGATGTTGAGGATGGCGCAGGTGATACAGATCCAGTGCCACCCGCCGTGCTGCATGATCCAGAACGCGAGCGGCGGCGCGACCGCGATCGCGGCGACGCTGGACAGGCCCCAGTAGCTGATGCCCTCCGCGCGCCGGCGCTCGGGAAGCAGGCTTGTGAGATACGCGGCGGACGCCGACAGCAGGCCCGACCAGAACACGCCGTGGACGACGACGAGCGCGAGCATCAGCCGATAGCTGGTCGTCGAGCCGTAGCCGATCGCGCACAGCAGGATGACGCTGCTCGAAATGATCAGCGTGCGCCGGCGGCCGATGCGATCGGCGATGGCGCCGGTCAGCGGCGCCGACGCCGCCGACGCGTAGGTCAGAAAGCCGAGGAACAGGCCGGACGCGAACGTGCTGCCGCCGAGCTCCTGGATGCGAAAGGGCGCCGTGGGCAGCAACTGGAACGCCGAGAGAAACACCGTGAAGGTGAAGCCGCACATGACGAAGAAGCGCGCCGTGAACAGCCGGTCGGACATGAGCCGTGAAGTATACGTGGTGGGAGTGATCTCCGACACGCACGGCCTGCTGCGTCCGGAGATCGCGGCGGCGTTCGCGGGCGTTCGCCTGATCCTGCACGCCGGCGACGTCGGCGGGCGAGCGGTGCTCGATGCGCTGTCGACGATAGCGCCGACCGAAGCCGTGTACGGCAACGTGGACGACCGGCACGATCCGTCGCTGGCGAAGGAGCGCCTCGTCTCGGTCGGCGGCGTCACGATTCATGTCAGCCACGGCCACGAGCTGGGCCGGCCGACGCCGCAGCTCGCGCTCGCGCGCTACGAGGGCGACGTGGTGATCTTCGGCCACACCCACCGCGCGATCATCCAGCGGGACGAGGCCGGTCGCGTGGGGCTGAATCCGGGAGCGGCGGGGCCGCGGCGGTTCGATCTGCCGCCGAGCGTCGCGCGATTGACGATCGTCGTGGGCGCCGCCGCGGAGATCGACGTCGAGATTATTTCGCTGGCGTGAACTCGATCGTGATGTCGCGATCGAGGTTGATCTTCAAGCCCGATGCGCCCTTGATAATCGCCTTGGCTTCGTCTTGTGTGGTCGCGGCCTGCAGACGCGGGAGGAGCGTTTCGTCCCTCAGCACCGCATCGAGATCGATCTCGAGCAGCGTGACGCGCTGGCCTTCGACGTAAGGGCTGCTCGTCCGCACCACCGCTCCCGACGGTTCCGCCACCAGCAGCACGCGCGCGCCCGCCAGCGTGGTCTTGATCATGCCGATCTGTCCGGCGGCCGCCGGCGACCCGAGCGCGTCGAGAAAGTTCGGCTCCGGAACATGGATGTGCAGCACGGCGTTGCCGCCGGCCTCGTGCGTCAGGGAAAACGTGACCGTCTCCGCCTCGGTGCTGAAGCCCTGGGTGCGAATCTTCACGCCGGCGGGGGCGGCGGGCTGCGTGGAAATCCGGAGCTGGCTGACGTCGGTGAAGGCGAACGTGGCCTCACGCCCCTGCCCGGCCGGTGTGGTGATGGGCGCGGAGCTCACGTAGGTGACGCCCGGCCCGATGCTGGCCGTCATCTCGCGGGCCTGTTGTTCCGACAACGGATCGAGGCTCTGCCCGCGGCCGCCGAGCGCAGCGAATTGCCGGAGCTGCGCGATCGCCGAGGCGCTGTAGAGCATCCGGTGATCGATCGTGCCGCTGCCGTCGGCGTTCACCTTCAGGACCGTGGTCATCTGAAAGCAGGCGCCCGAGCTCAGCGCGCCGACGAAGAGGAGTGACAGGCGGAGCAGTCGCATACGAACAAGATGACACAGATCGGCGCGCGCACCGGCCGGAATTTCGCGAGCGATCACCGACAACTGCAGCCACCTGCCGCGGCTCGATCGCGCGGATGAATTCATGGTCGCGAAGACGTATGATCGTCGGATGGATTCGCTGTCGACCGCCGAAGCACCGGCGGCACCTCATCTTCGGGATCGCGCCGACATTCCCGACCGGTTCAAGTGGGACCTGACGGACATTTTTCCGGGCTGGGCGGAGTGGCAGCGGGCCTACGAGGATCTCGAGGTCAAGATCGGCGGGTATGCGGCGCTGCAGGGCACGCTCGCGAAGGGTCCCGACCGTCTGCTGGCGGCGATGAAGCTGTCGGACGACATCGGTCAGCTCACCTACAAGGTCTGGTATTTTGCCTCGCTCAAACACGACGAGGACCAGCGCGACAACCAGATCAACGCGCGGCGCCAGCAGGTCCAGATTCTGTTCGCGAAGGCGAGCCAGGCCACCGCCTGGTTCAATCCAGAGTTGCTGAGCATCCCATTGCCGGCCGTCCAGCAATGGATGGCGGACAACGCCGAGCTCGCCCTCTACCGCTTCGCGCTCGAGGACCTCTATCGGCAGCAGGAGCACGTCCTCGACGAGAAGGGCGAGCACCTGCTGTCGCTGTCGAGCCGCTTTTCGTCGTCGCCCTACGATGCGTACGCCGCGCTCTCCACCGCCGACATCAAGCACCCGACGATCAGGCTGTCGACGGGACCGGAGGTCACGCTGACCTACGGGCAGTACCGCGCCATCCTCGCGACCAACCGCAGCCAGAGCGATCGCGCGGCCGCGTTCCGCGAATACCACAAACTGTTCGAGGCGAACGTCAACACCTACGCGTCGCTCTACAACGGGGTCCTGCAGCGGGACTGGTTCCAAGCGCAATCGCGCGAGTACCGGTCCACCCTCGAATCGGTGCTCCACGGCAACAACATCCCGACGGCGGTCGTCGATAATCTCATCGAGACCACGAAGGCGGGGACCGAGCCGTTGCGGCGCTATCACCGCCTGCGGAAGCGCGTCCTCGGCCTCGACACCTATCACAGCTACGACACGGTGCTCCCGCTCGTGGACTTCGATCGCAAGTACCCCTACGACGACGTGCTGGCATGGCTGCCCGCGTCTGTGGGCCCGCTGGGTCCTGGATACCAGCGCCAGATGCGCGAGGCGCTGGAGGGCCGGTGGATCGACGTCTACGAGAACCCGGGCAAGCGAAGCGGCGCCTATTCAGCGCCGGTCTACGGCGTGCACCCGTACATGCTGCTGAATCACAACGACACGCTCGACGCGGTGTTCACGCTGGCGCACGAGATGGGGCACTCGATGCACACGCTCCTCTCGCACGCGCATCAGCCGTTCGTCTACTCGGCCTACACGATCTTCATCGCGGAAGTGCCGTCCACGCTCAGCGAGGCGCTGTTCCTCGACTACATGCTGGCGCAGGCGACCGACGAGCGCGAGCGCATCGTGCTCCTCCAGCACGCGATCGACGGCATCGTCGGCACGTTCTACATGCAGGTGCTGTTCGCGGACTACGAGCTGCAGGCGCACCGTCTCGTCGAGGGCGGGCGGCCGGTCACCGCGGAGGGCCTGGGCGAGATCTACTTCAACCTGCTGCAGACGTATCACGGCGATGCGATGGACTCCGACGATCAGTCGCGCGTCACCTGGGCCCGCATCCCGCATTTCTACGGCACGCCGTTCTACGTCTATCAGTACGCGACCTGCTTCGCGTCGAGCGCGCAGTTGATGAAGCAGCTCACGACCGGATCGGAGGCCGAGCGCGCCGCCGCGATCGATCGCTACCTCACGCTCCTCAAATCCGGCGGCAGCGATCATCCGATGGCGCTCTTGCAGCGCGCCGGAGTCGATCTCAGCCAGCCCCAAGCCGTCCGCGCCGTCGTCGATCAGCTCGACCACCTCGTCACGAAGCTTGAAAAGGCCATCGAGTCACTCGGGTGACGCACACGCTCGGCTAAAGCCTTCGCGCTACATCACAACGTTTCAACTTCGTTTCCCCACCAAAAGCACGAAAGGCACGAAAGGCACGAAAAAGACCGGGATTCTTTTTCGTGTTTTTCGTGGTTTCGTGTTTTTCGTGGTTCAGACTTCAGACTTGCTTGCTCTTGGGCGGAATCCGCAGCAGCGAGTGAGTTGCGCCGAGGCAGGCGTCCATCACCACGATCAGCCCGCCCGCCTTCGCGCGCGCGGCGGCATCCTCGCTGACGATCCCGCTCTGCAGCCACAGCGCCGTCGCACCGATCGTGACGGCTTCGTCCGCAATGCCGGGCGCGTCTTCCGCGCGACGGAAGACGTCCACGATGTCGATGCGCTCGGGCACGTCGACGAGTGACGGATACGATCGCTCGCCGAGGATCTCCGTCTCGCGTGGGTTAACCGGGACGACGCGATAGCCCGCCTGTTGGAGCTTCTGCATGATGCCGTAAGACGCCTTGTCCGGATTCGACGAAGCGCCGACGACGGCGATTGTGGTGGCGTTGGTGAGAAGCTGCGTGAGCTCCTGATCGGATGGATTCTGATGGACCATCCGCCGAGCTTACATCGTTCACCGGCCGAAGGCGCGCAGCATGAGCGCGAGCAACGTCGCCGTGGCCGCCACCTGGCCGAGCCAGAACAGGAACGACCAGCGCAGCACCTCGACGCGCATGTCGGTCATCTCGACGCGGATCTTCGACAAGCCCTCCGTGAGCGCGACGCGGATGCCTGCGTCCATCGTCGTCATTTCCTGGTGCAGGTCGGAGTGCGCCCGTCCGATGTCCGCGCCAAGCTCCGCGGAGACGGCGATGAGGCGCTGTTCGAATCGCTCGCCGGCCACCGAGAGCATGTCGTTCTGTCCTTCTTCGATCGCGTTGCTCAGGTCTTCGCAGGCTTCAGGTCCCAGCCGAGTCAGGAGGCGGAGACCGAGATCTGGACTTGCCATAGCAGCCTCGTTTTCACGGGCTCGACCTCGCGACGACGGTGCCATCGTCGTCGTCAGTTTGTCAAGGGGTCTGTGACTCTTGCCGCCCCCCAGTTTTCGTGGAACCCGCCCAGAGACACCGAGTGCTGGCACCCCTGACGAGTAGGCGGAGGCGTCCAGCCGGCCGTATTGCGGGGAACCGACGGTGGGTGATTCGATTGGGCTGGTGCACATTTCTGCTTGCGTTGTCTTAGCATTTGTGCGAGTGTTACGAAATGCCCAGCCGAACCGCTCACCGGCTCGCGGTTCGTCGACGGACGCTCGTCGAGCGGCTGTCCGGCGTGGGTCCCGTGCTACGCGCATCGCTCATCGAGCGGTTCACCCAGTGCGGGAAACCCGGCTGCAAGTGTATGCGGGGGGAGAAGCACGGGCCCGCCTACTACCTCACTGTGAGCTACGCCAAGGGCAAGACGCGGCAGGTGTACGTGCCCAAGGAGCTGCAGCCGCTGGCCGCGCAGTGGGTGCGGAACTACCAACAGGCCATCACGGTGCTCGAAGAGATCTCAAGCATCAACCTCGAACTGATCCGGCTCAAGGAACCCGACACCGACCAGTAGGAGGCCCCGCCGAATGCGGCACCGGAGCCCAGACGTGCTGTCTCGCTGGTCTTACCATCCATACGGATGATACGACACCCGCGAGCGGCGACCTCGAGGGCGCGTCGGCCACCACGCCGACGTCACCCACGGCGCCCGCGTCTGGACGCCAAGCGGCGCACGCGCCGGGCCGGCCGCGCGTTCGAGTCGGAGCAGGCGCCGACGATCGCCCGCGTGCTGCACCTGCTTGCCGCCGCGGCCCCCGATCTCGGGCGGTGGCTGTCGCTCGGCCTCGCCCTGCTGACGGTCGCGATGCTCCAGCTCTGGCGCGGCGCGCGCAGCGGCCACGGCGGGCTCACGCTCTGCGCCCTCTCCCGCACCCTGCCGCTCGACGAGCCCGAGAAGGCCCGGTCCAAGCGGCTCTACCGCCTGCTGCGCAACCCCGCCCTCGACGGCACCGAGATGACGCCGCTGCTCGTCCGCCTCGCGCTCGGCGCCACCCCGTGCGGATGGATTCCCATCGTGGTCGATCAGACCACCGTCCAAGGGACGCAGGTCATCATGGCGGGCGTCCGCGTCGCCCACCGCATCCTCCCGGTCGCCTTCGTCTGCTACGAGTACGACAAGATCCGCAAGAGTCAGAACCTGATCGAGTACTCCCTGCTCCTGCTGATCGCGTCGTGCCTGCCTCCGGGCTGCAAGCCCGTCTACGTCATGGACCGCGGCTACGCCCGAGCCTCCCTCCTCAAGCAATTGCGCATGCTGAACATTCCGTTCATCGTCCGGGGCCGGAGCAACACCATCGTGCGCGTCGGCGGCCAACGGCGCAGCCTCGGCCGACTTCGCCGTCGGTCCGGCCGGGCGCGTCGCTACCTCAACGCCACCTATCAGGGCACCGCACAGGAACCGGTTGATATCGTCGTCTTCCACAATCCCGACTTTAAAGAGCCGTGGTTTCTCTTGGTCCCCGCCGGTTCCACAGCGCAGTTACCCACGGAGGATGCCGTGGCCCTCTACCGCGAGCGCATGCACATTGAACTGACCTTCCGCGACTGGAAGACCCATCTGGGCCTGCGTGGCCTGCGGCTCGAGGTGGACGCGGGCCCACGTCTCGGGCGGCTCCTGCTGGCCCTCTCCCTCGCCTACATCCTCGCCGTCCTCCTCGGGGCCGGGCCGCTCGCCGCGCGCGTGCGGGCCCACGCCGAGGTCCTGCGCGCCACGCCCCGCCATGGCACGCGCCGCCGGCTCAGCGCCCTTTCCATCGGCATCCTCGCACTCTCCCTCAGCCGCTTCGTCACCCTGGTGCGTCACGAACTGGACCGGCTGCTCTCCGCCTTCGAGCGCGGCGTGCCAGCGGCCGAGATCATTCGATGACTCCCCCGGCCCCTCCGCGGATGGTCGTCGTCTCATCGCTGCTCGCGGCGATGAGCTACTCGCTCGACGCGACCCTCACGCTGGAGTTCCGCAGTGGCGCGACCTACCGGTACTTCGCCGTCCCACCCGCCGTCGTCCAGGGATTGATCGCTGCCGACTCCAAGGGCGCCTACTTCAACCGCCATGTCAGGAACCACTTCCGCTACCAGCGGCTGACCTGAACTACGTCCCTCTCCAGTTGGCGCGCCCTCGGGTCAACGCGTGACCCTTATAGACCCTCAATCCGCCATCGTCAGGAACCTCTCACGCGCGGCTGGACGAAAACTGGGGGGCGGCAAGATTCGGCGGCGGCTTGACTCGTGTCTATGACCGGAGTAGCTTGCGTCACCAATCGTTCACGGTGCCGAGCGATCCTCGCTCAGGGAGGATTCGATGCCGCGTGTTCTTGTCGCAGGCCTTGTCACGCTCTTCGCGCTCTCGGGAAATCCCGCTGCCGCCCAGATTGGTGACGGCAGTCTTCGCGGCTACGTCAAGGACCAGCAGGGTGGTGTGCTGCCCGGCGTGACGGTGACCGCAACCGGTCCCGAGCTGCTTGCGCCAGTCGTGGCCGTGACGGATGCGGCCGGCTACTACCGGTTGAACAATCTGCCGCCGGGCACGTTCACGGTGACGGCCGAGCTCACCGGCTTCGCGATCTACAAGCGCGACGGGATCCTGATGCGCGCCGGGAGCACCTTCAGCGTCGACATCGAGTTGACGCTGAGCAGCGTGCAGGAAAGCGTCACGGTGACGGGCGAGTCGCCGATGATCGAGACGTCGAAGCCCACGAGCACGCTTACCATCCAGGGCGATCTGCTCCGCGCGGCCCCGGTCACGTCGCGCCGCCTGTTCAGCGACGTGCTCGACATGGCGCCCGGCGTCAATTCGCGCAACGTGGACGACGGGGTCGGCCGCCGCGCGTACTACTTCCACGGGTCGGTCATCTTCTCGCATGTCTTCCAGATCGAGGGAGCGCCAGCCTCGTCGTTCCTCGACGCGTCGGCGCACTCGATGGGCATGGGCGGTGAATCAGTCGCCGACTCCGAGCTCAAGCTGGGCGGTGTCGACGCCTCATCGCCCATGGGTACCGGCGTCGTGATGAATGTGATCACCCCATCCGGCGGCAACACGTTCAAGGGATCGGCGACCTACGACTACCAGCCGCGCGAGTGGAACAGCGACAACACCACTGGTGGAAAGAACCCGGGTGGTATTCCGACGGCTCAATCCGTGAAACAGTCGGACCTCTCGGTCGGCGGTCCCATCACCCGGAACAAGGTGTGGTTCTTCGCCACGTTCCGCTACAACGACTTGACAAACGGCATCAGCCGGACGCCGCAGAATATCGCGAACCTCAGCGCGCTCAAGCCCGGCTTCGAGCCGTTCGACAACTTCATGAAAAGCAACCAGCCGTTCGTGAAGGTCACGGCACGGTTCAATCCGAAGCACGAGCTGTCCGCGTTCTATCAGCGCGACCGCGCTCGCTACACCAGCGACCGGGAGCTCAATACCAGCCGGTTTACCTACAATTCGACCGGCGGTGGGCTGGTTCAGGGGAAGCTGAACTCGATCTGGACGAGCCAGCTCACCACGCAGATTTCGGCGTCTTACAACGACAAGCACGGGAACGACGCGGACACCTACAACGGCGTCGATCTGTCCGGTCCCCAAATCGCGGTGCACCAGGACGCGTTCATCTCGAGCGGTGTGCCGACCGGCACGGGCGCTCTCGTCCAGTTGAACACGCCGACCTCGATCTCGATCTCGCCCACGTCGATGATCACCTTGCGCGGCGACCTCACGTACTTCGTCGAAGGCCGGGGCGGCTCGCACGAATTCAAGACGGGCATCTGGGCCGCACCAAGGCTCGTGCGCGACACGACAACGGATTATGTCAACGACGGATTCGAGCTCCAGGAGATGCGTCTGTCCGACCCGAACAATCTGAGCAGCCCGCTGGTTCCATTCCACAATCGCTACCGGTCGCCGGCGACGCTGCCGACGATCTCCGAGCACGACAAGGACACCGCGCTGTATTTTCAGGACTCGTGGCGGCCGCATCCCCGCGTGACGGCGAACCTCGGCCTGCGCGTGGACTGGATCCGGCGGCATGACGAGCTGCTGAATATTGATCGCGAGAAGAGCACGGCGGTACAGCCCCGCGCGGGCGTCGCCTATCTGGTGACGAAGGACGCCCGCAATGTGCTGCGAGCCAGCTACTCACGCCTGTACGAGCAGGTGAATGGCCGCGACTACATCGTGACCTTCGGCAACACCGGCGGCTTGACGACGCGCGACGTCTACTTCGACAAGAACGGCGTCCAGACCACGGTCACGACGCCGCCGACGCGGAGCGTGGATCCATCGCTGCTGTTCGACTCAAGTCTGCATCAGCCCTGGGCCGATGAGTACGTGGTCGGATTCCGGCATCAGTTTCCGGGACAGATCAGCGCCGATCTGTCGGCGACCAGACGCATCTACCACGATCAGTTCGAGCAGGTCGACATCAACGGCATCTATCCATCTGGACCGAATCAGCCGTTCGGCGGCTTCGGCCTGATCGATCCCAATCAAGGGACCATCTTCAAGGAAACCAACGGTGACTGGACTCGCGTGATTGTGTCGAATCTGGAAGGCACAATCGCGAAGAACATGTCGCACAACGTCCAGCTGGTGTTGAGCCTCAGCCGGCAGTGGCAGCACCTGGAAGGGACGTGGAATCCGACCGATCCCGCCCGGTTCATCCAGCCTGGCGCGTTCACCAACGATGGCGATCTGTCGACCCAGCTTTTCGGCAACGGCGACAACAATACGCTCGACGGAAGAGGAAGGGAATCGGGCGCGGCGTACCGACCCTTCTCGGTCCGACTGGCGAGCCAGTACCACGCGCCCTGGAACGTCAGCCTCGGCGCGAGCTATGTCATTCAAGCCGGCGGTTACGTCGGACCGGTCGTCACGCGGCTCTCCGCAGCGGATCCGGCGTTCGGCCCGGGGACGGTCAGACTGGCCAACGGGACGACGCAGACGAACCCGCTCGCCACGGCGATCCGGTTCTGCGGCGCGGCGGGCCTGCCGTGCGCGGCAAATCCCACGCGGTCCGATGGACAGACAATCAACGACACGGCGCGCTACCTGCAGCTCAAGGTCGGGCGCGTATTCAAGTTCGGCGTCAATCAGAGCTTCGAGCCCGCGCTCAACATCTTCAACGCGTTCAACACCGGCGCGTACACGCAGTGGGACACGGGAGCCAACCGGCTCTACAGCTCGACCTATCTGAACGTGTTCAACCGGCATCCGCCGCGCGCGTTCCAGTTGACGTTTGCCTACAAGTTCTAGACATCTTCTGAAGCCGCGCTCTGGCGAAATGAAGCGGGTTTTTCCGGTGAGGCGTTAGAAGCTGTCTTGGCGGCCGCACAGCGGCCGCCTGGTAACGAAGATTCGCGTAACGACGCTCGTCGTCACTTGGCTCGGGCGAAGCGTCGTTACTGAGCCGCCGGGAGTAGGCATCATGAAGAAGCTGTTCCTCGTCGTTGTCGCGCTGCTGCCGCTCGGCGCCGGACTGATCGCGCAGGGTCAGCCCGCGCGTCCCGATCCGGATGTGTGGAGCCGCATGCGCTGGCGGTATATCGGTCCGGAAGGAAACCGGACCGATGCGGTCGTGAGCGTGCCGGGCGATCCGCTGGTCTACTATGCCGGCGCCGCGTCGGGCGGCATCTGGAAGACGAGCGACGGCGGCATCACCTGGGAGCCGATCTTCGACAGCCAGGTCGTATCGTCGATCGGATCGCTGGCCGTGGCGCCGTCGGACCCCAACATCGTCTGGGCCGGTACGGGTGAACCGTTCATTCGCAGTCACATTTCGGTCGGCGAGGGCATCTTCAAGTCGACCGACGCCGGCAAGACGTGGACGCGGACCGGCCTGGAGAAGACGGGACGCATTGCGCGCGTGATCGTCGATCCGTCGAACGCCAACGTCGTCCTCGCTTGCGCGCTGGGTCATGCGTACGGCCCGCAGCCCGAGCGGGGCGTCTTCCGCACGAGCGACGGCGGCAAGACGTGGGAACGCGCGCTGTTTGTGGACGAGAATACCGGCTGCTCGGACCTCGCGATGGATCCGAAGAACCCGCGGATTCTGTTCGCCGGCATGTGGCAGCTCGAGATTCACACCTGGGGACGGGACAGCGGGGGGCCGGGGAGCGGCGTGTTCACATCCCGTGACGGCGGCGCGACGTGGACGCGGCTGACGGGACACGGTCTGCCGACCAAGCCCGTGGGGAAAGTGGCGGTCGCCATCGCACGCACGGATCCGAACCGGATCTACGCGCTGATCGAAACCGGCGACGGTATTCCCCTCAACGGGAACGAGACCGAGCGCGGGCAACTGTGGCGCTCCGACGACGGCGGCGCGAACTGGCGGATGATCAACACCGACCGGAACGCGATGGGCCGCGCGCACTACTACTCGCGCATGGCCGTCGCGACCGACAACGCGAATGAGACCTATTACCTGACGGCGTCGTTCAGCAAATCGATCGACGCCGGCGCCACCCTGATCGCAGCCGAAAATCCCGCCAGTCCGGGCGGCGACAATCACGACATCTGGATCGACCCGACGAACGCGGATCTCATGGCGGTGGCCAACG
>WNEY01001957.1_pt1 | contig 15461 bp, 9 predicted proteins | sample 5400531 | NCBI WGS metagenome assembly WNEY01 (sample SAMN13153338, study PRJNA577476) | soil metagenome | isolation source: 200 cm saprolite under Douglas fir tree site 1 | place: USA:California | collected 2015-04-18
TGGCGCTGTGGATTGCAATTTCGATAAGACGGGATACCGCGTTCCTTTAATCGTGGTTTCTCCGTTCACGAAGAAAAACTTCGTATCGCACACCCCGGCCGACTACACGGCGGTTCTTATGCTAATTGAGACGCGATTCAGCGTGCCGTCACTCACCAAGCGCGATGCCGCACAAATGGATATGGCGGAATTCTTCGACATCAGCGCGCCTTGGGCTACGCCTCCAAGTAACGTCCCGGCGCAGGCAACGGGCGGAGTCTGTAATGCCACACTGCTGCCATAAATTTGGCACGTATTTCAGGTTAGATAGTCGTGGTACTTTTGAAGGTACAGGTCAAGTCTACTTTAGTAGGCATTCGATGTCCCCTCGAAAGTGGACATTTCCTCCCCTCCTAACCCTTTGAATTCATTGATCCGCCCAACGGCCTCAGCTAGGAATCAAACTTACCCCGCTAAGTTTCCGTATTTTGAAATGTTCCCATGGGAACACTAGAGGCTTTTAGCACACGAGAGCGGGGCACACGGGACGCATCCTCGTCCGTTTTTACTGGGTGCTCCGTGAATTCACCGTCACGCTGCGGGCCACGTAACGGTTGCCCTGAAAGCGCGTGAGAACAGTGACATTGGCGGTGAGGCGGAGATTGTCATCGACCCCCGCTACGGATGGATCAAGATAAATCTCATAAGTCTTGTGATCGGTGGATGAGTTCAGAACCAGGAGACCAAGACGAAGATCGATGGCTACCACTTGGCCGGCAAAAGTAAAGCTCGCCACCGCCGTCCTGGCGTGGGCCGAACTTGATCGCCACCAGCGTGCCGGGGGCGAGTTTGCTGGCAGAAGCAGAGTGGTCGCCCTCGACAATTCGGGTTTGCGAAGTGACACGTATTTTTACGGCGTTCGGCGAAAGAGCATCGCGTATCTGCAGTTCGCCCCTGTCGGCACGGTAGCTAGTAATAATCCCCTGGCTCTCGCCGGCGAACGTGGAAGTCTTCACCCGAATCGTGCGGGCAAAAACCGTGCTGCCATCGAGAATGGTCTCGACATAGACACGATCCCCCTGGCGCAGATCCGCGAGGGAAGCTTCGGCGCCATCGTGGTAGACGCGGCTCCTGGGATCGAATGAAATCTTCATTTTCCCGCCGCCGAAGATATGAACCGTGATCTGATCGCGCACCCGGTCCAGCCTGCCGATGGTACCGCCAATCAGGCTGGCTTTTGCGGCAGGCAACTTGGGCAGGTCGGGAAGCAGACTGGCTGGATCGATTACAACCTCCGATGACTCCGGCGCCGGCCGCACTATCTCAATGGATGGTGTGTATGGGGAAGACTCTGACGCCGCCGTGGTGGAAGATCCCGGGTCTGGTGTTACCGGGGCGGACCCTGACACGACACTGTGAGAGGGTGTCATTTGTCCCACAGCCCCAGTTGCGAGAAAAGAGCTGGCTGCAACGACCCCTAAGACTATCCACAACCGACGCATGGCAGAACCCCACTGGCACGGTTTTCGACGCATCATTTGGATGCGGCCCGCGGGCGTAAGGTGGTCATCTTTCTGCATAGAAGGGCCAAATGAGACGGCAAACAATCGCGGTTTTTCAGCATCATAAATACGCTTTAAAGCCTGACATCGCAACGCGAGGTTCTTGAGGAATGTCCTGGAAACAGTGGATAGTCGTCGGCGTGATGAGTGCATCTCTTGGATGGGTGCCGGCTGCCCATGCGAAAGACTTCAAGATTACGCTCCCCAAGCGCAGTCATTTAACCGCCGTGCAACGGTTGAATCAGGAAGGCGTGGTGGAACTCCACAAGCATCGCTACGAGAAGGCCGAGACCCTGTTTTACAAAGCCTACCTACTGGATCCTGACGACCCGTTTACGCTGAATAATCTGGGGTACATCGCCGAGTTGCAAGGTCAAGTGGACCGAGCGCAACGTTTCTACCAACTTGCTGGAGAGCAGGCTACGGAGGCCGTGGTTTACCGTGCCAGCTCGTCGAAGGTCGAAGGCCGTACCATGAAAGAGGCGCTGGCCATCCCGGACATGCCGCTGCAAGTCAATCATGACAACGTGGAAGCGGTGCGCTTGCTCTCGCAAGGGCGCGCTCCAGAGGCGGATATTTTGCTGCAAAAGGTGTTGAAGGATAATCCTCAAAATATATTCACCCTGAACAACATGGGCGTCGCCAAGGAAATGGAAGGAGAATCCGAAACCGCGCTCAAATACTACGATTCCGCCGCAGCCCTGCAGTCGGATGCATCCGCCGTGGTGACCCTGAATCGTTCATGGAGAGGAAAGCCAGTCTCTGAGATGGCAGCGCAAAATGCCAGGAACCTGCGCAGCCGGTTGGAGGCCCAAAAGACTCCAGAGGAAAAAGTGGCTGAGTTGAACATCCGCGGGGTGTCAGATGTGAATCGCAACGATCTTCCGGCTGCGGCACAAGCCTTTCGAAATGCCTATTCACTGGATCCGAACAACGTATTCGCGCTCAATAATATCGGCTACCTGTCGGAAATTGAGGGTGATCGGGAAACCGCGCAGTTTTTTTACGACCGAGCGCAGGCGCTGGGAGGCGCTAATACCAGGGTCGGGTTAGCCACACGGCGCTCCGCGGAAGGCATGAGCTTGTCCCAAGTTGCTGCGGATAGCCAAGCGAAAGTGGATGCGAAGGTCTCGCAGGAGCGAGCGGCGCTCCGCCGGCAGCACGAACCGATTCTGTTGCGGCGGCGCGACAACTCGGTGGTGGAGGAGCCGGCTACTCCGCCGGCAAACACCTCGCCGGCTAACAGCTCGCCGCAGAGATAAGCGCTTCCCTTCAGGCTGCCTTCAAAACGCCGGAAGGGTAGACGCAAACTGCCACCACCGGCTGAAACCCCTATCGATAATGGATTGAGGTTGCGTCGAAGCGCGCTCTTCCGACGCTAGAGACCAGTTTCCTGGAAGCGGTCGATATCAGACTCTGGATCGTAGGAGAAGTAGCGCACCAAATTCTTGAAGTACCGCAACAGCGTGTTGACGTTAGTGGCATACCAGCAGCAGCGAGTCATTTCAGGCGATAGTCCGCAAATGAATCTGAGACGGTTGAGCACCACGGGAGATGGGCCGAGCATGGCCGCCGCCATGCGGTGATTGCCGTCCAGAATTGTCAAAGGCCCGGTATTGTCGACTCCGATAAGAAGAACCGTGGGATTGATCAGGTTCTCCTGCACGGACGAACTCAGACTGCGCAACTTGCCATAGAAGTCGTCGTGGGAAGAGTCGAGCCGCAACCGGATTCGTTCGACCACGTCGCTCAGATAGAAACTGCCCTGGGCTACCCGGCGCCACTGAGCTCGCGGAAAAAAGCGGATGCGGGCAAGGTCTTCGGGCGTCAATTCAACCTCAAACCACTGGGTATCCGCGGGAAGTTCCCGCCACATTGCGCCTCGCCGCAGAAACAGCAGAGCCTGGCGAACCGCGTTCTCTCTGGAGTTATTGAGATCCGGATGCCTGACCACAGAGTCGAATTCATGGCGGTATTCGTCGAACTCAGGGTGGTGAAATTCACTTCTCAGAAATTCAGCCATCACCTCTTCCTCCGCCAATGAGCGGCGCAGCCGGAGACGGCCGTAGACGAGAGGAGTGGGAGACGTGAAGTGGTTCCGCAGTAATGGTACGGTCAAGAGGCAGAGCAAGACCACCATCAATACCAACTGGACAAGGATCACCTGATGAAGCGTCTTGTGGAGAAGATAAATCCCCAGCGCCAGGGCGCCGCTGAACGCCAGTTGAAGCCAGCTGGTGTTCGCAATCTTGCGAGACATTTCGTAGGTGATGATCACGGAGCTGAGCGAATAGATTCCCGTGGTAATCGCGTAGAGGATCAGCAGCGGCGCCAGCGCTCCGTAGTTGCCGAGATCAAAATGCGCTCCGAAAAGCGTCCTCCACAGAAAGCTGGGGACAAGCCATAAGCCGAAGATCAGAACACTGAGAATGAGAAAGACCAGCAACAGCGATGTAAATAGTACCGGAGCTCCCTCGCCCTCTTCATTTCTCGCGCCCGCGGACACGGGGAACATGGTATTCACCACGGACCATGCGCACATGTTCACCAGACGTCCTACGAGCGCGATCGCGGCGTAGAATCCCGCCTCTGCCGGAGGGAAAAAATGCTTCACAAGAACAATGTCGAAGTTGTTGATGATGGTCTGGCCGGAAAAGAAAACAATCGCCTGCAATCCTTCCCGGAACGAAATGGCGATACCATGCAAACTGAACGAGGCCAATCCAGGACTTGGCTGGGCGGCAAAATAGGCGACAATTACTGCAATTACGCTCGCGAGTACGGCTCCTTCAACTCCCAAGCCGAGGCCAATAAGCAGAAACACTCCGGCCAGCCGAACCAGCCCTTCCAGCATGAAATTGATCGCGAGAGGGCCGAAGGCATGAATTCCCTGAATATATCCGCGGCGTACTCCGAGCGGAACATAGAAAGCCATGCCCATCGCCAACAGCGAGATCAGAACAGGATCGGGCAGATTCAGATATGTGGTCAGAGGACGCCGTACGACAAATAACAGCAGGCCGATGGCGATTCCCGCCATCCAGGAACGCTGGTGCAACAGTGCGAACACGAGGGTCCGCTCTTCCGGCAGTGCGCTCTTCGCCACATATTTGGCGCACACAACCTGGAACGACAGAGTTATACCCGATATCAGCATCAGGATGGTGTACACCGCGGTCGCGTGAGCGAATCCGCTGGGGCCAAGGAGCCGGGCTGTTGCCACGTTGTAGACGAGGTTGGTCACTCCGACCAATCCGGAGCCGGCCAGCAACGTAAGACTTCCGCCCAGCAGCTTGGATTTCAGCGCCTTGGCAGGCAAGGATGGCGGGGTGGGCTTCTCATCGAGCGATGATTCAGCGACAGATGAGTCAACCTCGGCGCTCTTAATTGTGTCCGTCATGGAACGCATCAAATTCTAAAATAAAGAGAGGTGCACCACGGGGAGAAAGGTTGTCCTTTTGCCCGATCCCCCGAAGTCGTAGAAAGTCTGTTGCTGCACTCCGAAAGAGAAGCGGAGTGGATGAGAGACCGGCACCCCGCCCGCATCATCCCGCACACTGCCGCGCATAGCGCGGGTGTAGGAAACCAGGAACTCACTCTGTGCATTGTCATACTGGTGGAACCCCATTCCTCGCGACAGCAAAAACGAGCCTTGGACATTCCAGCGGGGGTTGGCGCGGAATTCGAATCTGGCTCCGGGCAGCAGCGCCTGTGCAATGGCGTATTGTGTGTTCTGCACCCGCCAGGATCGCAGGTCCTCGGCTAGAACCGCAACCGTCAAACGGCTGCCAAACTTGCGCTGGAGCCCGATATAGCTGGAAGTGTTGAAATACTCCTGCACCAGCGGACGGAACAGAAGATCGCGCACAGTGTAGCCGGTAATCAGGGAAGTGCGGCCCCAGGGGCGGCCAACCGTGAATTCCACGCGGGCGGCAAGGTCTCGCGAATGCAGGGTCTGCTCGGTGAACGGCCCAGCTTCGTGGATGGCGCTGGCGTTAATTGCGACCCAGTTATAGAAGGAACTGGTCGAGATGTAGAGGAACTCGCGGAAAAGATTCTGGCTCATATTGACCGGCGAGATCGTATCGCGGCGGATCGTAAACTGAAGTCCCCCGTTGAAAGCGATGCTATTCGACCAGAAATGAAGAACCGGGGTAATCCCGCCGTTGAAAATAGTGTCATACGTATTGCGGTCTTGAACGACGTTGACGCTGGGAAAGAGAAAACGCCCGGCGGTCATGTTTTCGCCGACGAAGCCAGTGATCGCCGGAAGATTGCCGAGATGAACCCGATAGTGAGACGCCGCCAGGCTCTGGTAAGAATGCCGCGGTGGCGGCAGGAGCAACGGGTCCGTGACGTGCAAGATCTTGGCATCGAGGGTATAGACATTAATGTCTTCCAGTGATGGCGCAAAGGAGACTTCGGGCGACACACTTAGGTTCTGCGTGATCTGCCGGCCCTCTTGACGAGCCGCCTCATACTGCGCGGTCTGGGCGGCTCCGTGATCTTCCTCACCGGCCACGCTGCTGGCCTGGGCAAAGGCGGTGAGGGCGTGAACTGTATCCTGACGCTGCCGGTAGACGTTCGCCGCGGCCATCATGTAGTCGTAGTCGTCGCGGTAGTCGTCAACCGACCCCAGGCTGGAGAGAGCTTCCTCAGCTTTATGGGTTTCGCCTTCGGCGAGATAAGTATTCGCCAAGCCGATGTCCACCGTTCGCGGATTAGCTCCCACCAGCCGAGCTTTATCGAAGTAGGTCTCGGCCAGCTCGAAGTCATGCATCGCCAGAAAGATGTTGGCTGCCTGGGCAATATCATCGGGCACGACGGGGGATGAATCCACGCGAGCCTCTGCGAAGCCCAGCGCGATCTGACGGCGCGCCTCATCGTAATGCCCCTGTCTCATAAAGACTTGAGCCACCGCCAACCGGACTCCGATGCGATCTCCGTTCGGAATATCCAAAGCGCGCGAGAACCGCTGCATTGCGGCATCTCGATCGCCAAGAGCGAGAAGGGCTCCTCCCGTGGACATCAGGATGTCGACCTGATCTTTGCCGTACTGTTCCGCCAGTTGGATATCGCGCATGGTTTCGTCGCGCGCTCCTTCCTTGGCGTGCACCTGCGCTCTCAAGGCATAGACTCGGGGCTCGGTAGGAGACAGTTTTTGAGCGACATCGAGTGCGGCAATCGATTGCTGGAATCGCCGCAGGCGAAACAGCGTGTCCGCATACGCCAACTGGGTGCCGAGATCGTTGGGCGTTTCCTGCAGAGCTATCCGGTACTCCGGCTCGGCATGGACGAAATCCTGCTCTTGTCGAAACGCCTCGGCTCTGGCCAGGTGCCAGCTATGCGATTTGCCCAATATTTTCTGGGCCGCATCCAATTGGGTGAGAGCAGGTTTAGGCCGATGCAATTGCAGATAGGCATAGGCCAATCCGAGATGCGCCTCGCCATAGTCGGGCTGCAACTGAAGTGCTGTCTGAAAATCTTTAACTGCTTTGGCGGGCTCACGCAGATCGTTCCACATGTATCCGCGATTCTCGTATCCCAAAGACATTTTGGGATCTCGCTCCAGAGCGCGGGTATAATCGGCCACCGCTTCGCGGGATTGTCCGTAGTGGGCGTGAACGTATCCGGCGACCAAAGCTAGATCTTTATCGTTGGAAATAATGGCCTCGTACTTGGTTACCAGTGCGAGTGCTTCTTCGTAGCGGCCGAGGTAGAAAAGGTCATAGGCGAGATAGTCCACTCCCTCACGGTCATGCGGGAGCTTTTCAAGCACTGAGAATCCGAGCCTTGCCGCTTCCGCATAGTCACCCTTCAGCGTGAGGAATCGTTCGCGCTCGCGGCTGACTTGCGGACTGTCGTTCATTTTTCCCTTGGCGCGACCCAGCCACCGCTTCGCCAGATCGGGATTATGCGACTCGAGGGCGGCGTTGGTGGCGCCGGACACGATCAGCGGGTTAGTGGGCATGCGCTGATAAGCATTCTCGTAATTTGCCTCCGCCGATTTGAAATTTCTTTCGGCTGTGTACAGATCGCCTAATGCGAGATACGGCGAGTAATCTTTAGGGTGCGCGTTAACGGCCCGAGTGAAATAGGTTTCGGCGAGCTTTGTGTCGCCCTTATCGCGGGCTAGATAGCCCAGGGATGAGAGTGCGGTTCGATTGCGCGGGTCCAGTTCCAGCACCTTCGCAAAGGTGTTTTGGGCAGCATCTTTTTGGCCCATCTTCCATTGCAGGCTGCCGTAGTTCAAGAGCGAATTAACATTCGAGGGGGCCAGGGATAGAGCTTCCTGCAAATCTTTGTTAGCCGCATCTGTGTTGCCCGAACCAGCCTCAATGGCTGCACGCAGCCGTAACATTTCCGGCCGCGATGAGGCTGGAACATTTACCTGGTTTATCAATGCGAACGCGGAATCCAGCTGCTGTTTGGCCGCGGCTTGGTCATCCTGGCGCAAGTCCAGTTCATAAAGATTGAGCCGCAGTTCAATCGGGTACAGCGGACCTTCCGCAACCTGCGCCGGCAAATGGCTGAGGGCAAGATTGTATTCGGCGGTCGCGTCGGCAATGCGATCCTCGGATGCGGCGATCGAACCTGAAATAGCGTGCAGGCGGTAATTGTTGCTGTCAATGCGCCGCGCTTCTTCAAGAAAGTTTTGTGCGGCGTCTGTCTGGCCTAGAGCGAACAAAGCCTGGGCAGCACTGAGATTGAGGCCAAGATTTCCTTTCGCGCTCTTGGCCAGACGCGAATACAGGTTGGCAGCCTCCTGCTGCTTCCCAGCAAGCTGGTAGGTATACGCCAAGTCGGCTTGCACATCGATAGTCTTCGACGGGATTGCCTGCAGGGCCGCGATGGCCTGATCGTACTGACCCTGATCCCGATATTGACCAGCGACTGCCCGTAGAACTTCGGGATCTCGCGGGGCGCGGTTTTTAGCGCGATTCAAATAGCGGACTGATTCGTCAGTCTGACCGAGATGTTCGTAGGCGTGAGCGATCAGCAGGTCGGTGTGAGCGGTGGGTTGTACGGCCTCGGCTCTTTGGAGCAATTCGAGAGCGCGGGCCGGATCCGAATTGAGCAGCAGTTCGCCGGCAAGCTGAAGACTGTTCCCATCCCTCGGATTCGCGTCCACGACTCGCTTGAGTAGTTGCTCGGCTTCGGCGGTGCGGCCCATCTTGGCGTAGGTTTGCGCCAATCCAGCCATACCCCGAACGGAGTTGGGCTGAATCTTAAGACCGCGATCGTAGGCATCGATAGACGCCTGATAGTGCTCTCCCAGCCGGTCACAATAGCCCAGAAGGAACCAGAGCTCTGGATTTTGAGGAGCTGATTTGGCAGCGCGCTCGGCGAAGGAGACGGCGGCCGCGTAGTCTTTTCTTTTCAGCGCGTCATCAGCAGCACGCGCCTGGCGAGCAATATCGATGCTCGATCCCCAGCCTAAGTCTGAACTGTTTGAGGGGGAGCTTTGGGGAGCCTCCGCACTCTGGTTTTTTGGCGCGCTGCCTTGACCGCTGACATCATAAGTCTGTCCCAGGCAGCAAGTTGAAAGAGCAAGTATGTAAAAGCTCGCGAGCGGAAATCGGCTTTTCACGGAGTCACCACGCTATGTACAAGGCTTTAGGTTTACCTCCCGCACACGTATTCTTGCGGTGCACATCAGATGCCACTCTTGGTGGTAAGGCTGCTTCGGCAAATCAACATTAGGGGGGCAAAGACCGAGGGTAAACGACGACGAATCAAGTAAACCCCTTAGAGGGTTTGCGAATCCAAGTGCAGGCTGGGGACTCCTGGAGCGCACAATTGTGAGCACTACCCAAAGCTACTCTCGTCCTATCCCCGTTGGCGCTATCGTGCTGGTGGCGTTGGCGATCCACGGACCCTTGCTATTGATGCAGTTGCCCGCAGGCTCTTTTGATGCGAACTTTCACATGTTTTTCGCGTCGCATTACGCACATCATTGGTTCAATCCTTGGAACGAAAAGTGGTTTGGCGGGTTTTCGCAGACTACCTACCCGCCTCTGACTCATCAGTGGATAGCCCTGCTTTCCACCGTGGTCGGCTTGAAAATGGGCTACATGCTGGTGCAGTTGATTGCAGTCCTGCTGCTGCCGGTCGGGGTGTTCCGCTTTGCCAGAATTTGGGTAGAAGATCGCGCAGCCAGCTATGCCGCACTGGCCAGTGTCTTTCTGGGATCCCTGACTTTCCTGGTGTACCAGGCAGGGCAACTGGCAACGGTTTCGTCGGCGGCCCTCTATTTGAACGCGTTGCCCTACTTTTACGAGTGGATGACGGAGGCGCGGGGACGTTCTCTGGTCAAAGGAATCGCGATCAGCTTGTGTGCCGCCGCCGCCCATCACGTAACCCTCATCTTCGGTTTGGTTCTGTTCGCGGGTCCGGTGCTTTGGACTGCTTACCTGGATGCCCGTGATGAACGGGTATCGGGTTCGGTGGGTGGGGTGTTATCTCGCGCTGTAGTCTTCGGGATAGGAGTGGGCGCGGGTGTTGGCCTGGTGCTGGCGCCTTATTGGCTAGCCATCATTCAACATCCCATTCACCAAATCCCAATTCCGCACGATAGTCGCGCCAATTTTCTGCTCAATTCCATCACTGCCGTGAACTATTTCGTGATTCCATACGGCGCCTTGATTTTGGCTCTGCCCTTCATTCTGATTCGAGGCGCTGCTTCCAACCGGTTGCGGCCGCTGTTAATCGGCTTCTGGCTCACGCTGATTTTCGGGCTCGGTGGAACTACGCCCGTGCCCAGATGGCTGCTGGGTCGCGCGTTTGAGATTTTAACCTTCGAGCGCTTCACCTTCTGGGCGACGCTGTTAGCAATGCCGATCGTGGGTATTCTCGCCGCCGAACTTCTCGATCGCTACCGGGCCGGGGCCGCTGTGGCACTCTCACTTGCAGCCGTGGCTACAGTAGGCGCCGCTCTGGCATGGCTCACGGTTAATCCGTTCCGGCCAAGGACCTCAACTGATGTGCAGCCCGTGATTACTTTCCTGAATCGTGACGGCCACGATGCATACCGCTATATGACCCTGGGGTTTGGCAGTGACCTCTCCAAGGTTTCGACCTACACCAGCGCGGGCAGCGTAGACGGAGACTATAACTCCGCTCGCCTGCTGCCCGAGATGACTCACTACGGTTCAGCGCAGCTCACCAACGCCAAGTTCTATGGCTCTGCCGGCATGGCCTCGCTGCGCGCCATGCTGGAACATGCGAACCGCTACGGCCTGAAATACATATTTGTCCACGACACGTATTACGAGCCGCTGCTGACCTTCGTGGGATGGCGAAAGATTGAGACTTTCGGGAGTGGTGATATCACCGCGTGGTCGAAGGATGACGTGCCACCCGCTCATAAGATTGAGTCCGACACGATCCCGGCTCCGTGGCAGGGGCTGATGTGGGGAGTATTGCCGATTGGAATAAGCTTCCTGGCGATCTTCCTTGAACTTCTGCTGCCCGAGCGGCGCCGGGTCCCGGCCCTCGCGGGAATCTCGGTCCATACCCGGCATCCAGAACAGCACTACGTAGCCTGAGGCATCCAATGAAATTTACTCTGCCAATCATTCTCGTAGTAGTAACCGCCGCACTTATGGTGCTCGCATTGTTGGGGGCGGGACAAGCGCGCGGCACCGTTGGCATCGCGGCCGGTTCCGCAGTGTATACCCCGAAAGCCAGCACCCCGGAGCAAGCGGTCAAGAATCTTCTGCTGGATGTGCAGCGGCGAAATTGGGATCGGGCATTCGCCGCGGTCTCGAAGACCAGCGCCACCGACAAGCAATCGTTCATCCAGGACTGGACTGGTTCCAACGGAAGCCTGCGCTCGTTCTCGGCCCTGGAAGGCTTTGATTCACGGCCGCTGCATATCACCGATAACGACGCTCAGATGCGTGTACGTCTACACTGGGCGACCCCGGTCGGTCCCCTTGAAGACGTGCGCGACCTCCATCTGGTACACGAGGGCGATATCTGGAAGGCCCTGTGGCCGAAGGTTCAGATTCCCAACGTGCCTGCACAGGTGATTCCCGTTACCTATTTGCGCTGGGACCTTGTGACCGGTGGCGCCGCCGATGAGTGGGGATCGAAGAACGTCGATGCGCCGCATGTCCGGATCATCTCCATGAATGCAGTGGATTCCGCCGACGGCGCCGTCGTAATGGGAGAAGTTGTGAACGAAGACACGGTTCCGGCTTTCGTAAACGTGAATGCCACACTGTTAGATGGAGCGGGCAGTGCGATTGATGATGAAACCAGCTTTGACAAAATAGACCACGTTCTTCTTCCGAAGCAGGTGACGCCGTATCGCATCGACTTTCCCAACATCAGTTTGAAGAATGTGAAGAGCGTGCGCATGGACGAGAAGGCGACCTTGGTTCCTGCCTCGGCCGACCCGGTGATCGGAGTGATGAATCAAAAAATCGAAGCCGATGTGCAAGGGAAAAGTGTCCTGCATGGAGACCTGCTCAACCAGAGCGGGCAGACTGTCAACATTTCGCATGTGATCGTCAGCTTCTACGACAACAACGCTAAGGTCGTGTGGGTGGCGGATGGCTATGTGGATCGTGCACTCCTGCCGCAATCCTCGGAGCCGTTTGCGGTCGAGATTCCCCGCGCGGTCGCTTCCAAAGTGCAGACCTTTCACGTGGTGGTTGACCACTACAGTCTGGGCAGGTCCTAACATGCGCCGGCTTCTTCTAATCTGCGCGGCACTTTGCCTGCCAGGGATTTCGATGGCGGGGCTGGCGCAGGACCTTCCCGTACCCGCTCCGGTCACCGCCGGGGATGACGCGACGATTTCGACCTCGGGGAGTGGCAAGGCGACGTTTTATCTGTTGGGTCCCGGAGTCTCACGCAAGACCGACTTGAATCTGGGCGAAGAAATCCATTTGCAAGGTCAAGACTTGCGGAATGCCGGGGACTATTTGGCTCTCGTGTGCTCCGACATTTGCCGCAGCGGCACCTTTTACGTCATTGCCGCGAAGCCGGCAAGCCTCAGTTTTCTGGTGCATCCGTCGCGAGTTCCGGTCGGGCGAAGCGACGCATTAAGCGGGGTCGCGTTTCCTTTTGATCAATTTCGCAATCTGGTTCTAACGCCGGCGACGGTCACCTTTCAGCTGACGGCGGGGGATAAGTCGCTATTCTCGCGGCCGGTTCGTACCCAAAATGGCGTGGCCTGGTTTCGCACCGCCTCGGGCAAGTCTGCCGGTGTGGTGCAAGTGACCGCTTCCGTTGATGATCTGACCGCGCGGCGTGCCCTACAACAGGTTGCTTCGGAACCTTGCAACCTGCGCATTACGGGCCAGCGCATACCGGTTGGGATTCTGGTTCAGACCGAACCCGTTCACGATTGCGCGGGAAATGTCGTCCCGGATGGGACGATTGTCACTTTCTCAGCCACCGAGGCGAACGGAAAGAGCACGGTCGACGCCCCTGTCAAGGCGGGTGTGGCCCGGGCTCAAATCGCGGCACAAGGCGCAACCGTTATATCGGTCGCCTCTGGCGTGGTAATGGGGAACGAACTCCGCATTGGAGCGAAACCATGAGCGGCAGGATCAAATCCGCAGTTTATCTTCGTTACATGTGCCACGTTGCGATATTCGCTTCGATCTGTGGTGGTGTTGCGCTCGGTTCGTATGGGGCGGATTCGGCCGTCCAGGTACAGCTCGATGCCAGTAAATCAAGCCCGCGAGCAGTGGAGAGTCTAACGGAGCGTGGAATCCTGCGGGATTATCGCTTTGCATGGACCAGCATGGCCCAGGCTCTTGAGCTTAGTACCCTCGATCCCCTGGAAGGGCCGTTCGCGGGAGAAGCTAAGAAGTTGCTGAGCGATACAGTTGTTAGCCAGCAGCACTCCGGCCTCAGCCGGCAATATGTGAATCAGAATCACCGCCTGCAAGCGGTGTTCTACGCTCCAGAGGGCGATGTCATGGAACTGCATGACACGGCGGAGTACGAACTGCGGATTTCTGATGGAAAAAAAATCATCCATGAAGAGCACGTCGTCATGCACTACGTGGTGCTTATGACCCCCGGCGCCGATCGTTGGGTGATTCGGCAATTGCAAGCGGTACCACAGTCTTAAGCCGGGCGGTGGGGGCGGTCGATCCTCGCGCCGACGCCGCTGCGCCAACCGTAGCGTTTCCCACAGCATCCTAATCAGTGCTTAGGAAGGCCGAGAGAATGGAGCTGTCACTTGTCGAGGGCGTTACTTACTTTTTGTCTGGCTTTTTTTGTGATGGCGGGCGGGTGCACAACCAGCGGCGTCCACCGTACGTTGAAGCAGAATGAGTTGACGCCGGCGCTGACTCCTAAACTTCTCGCGGTGTATATGCCTTGGTTTGGAGACCATACCCACCTGGACGTGGGCTATTCCAGCCAGGACTCCGTCCTTCTTCGTAAGCAAATTCAGCAGGCCCGCCGCATGGGGATCGCTGCCTTTGTCGTCGACTGGTACGGCGAGAGCCGTCCATACTCTGATCACAATTTCGGTCTGCTGCAGGAAGCGGCCAGTGAGGGCCATTTCCAGGTTGCCCTTCTTTACAACGAGGCGCAAGACCAAGACTCGGAAGCCACGGACAGCGCCATTGCGGCCTTCGATAAAGCCTACACGGAGTATTTTGGTGCTTCCGCCAAGTACCGCGACGCCTACCTCACTTATGACGGCCGGCCCATGATCTTCATCTTCCCCAAGAGTGGACACATTGATTGGAATCGGATACGCCAGCACTGCAGCAGCTGGGAGCGGCCACCTCTCCTGATCTACAAGGACGAGCCAGCATCGCAGTTTGCCAGTGATTTTGCGGGGTCGTATGCGTGGGTTCAACCGGGCCCCGGCGGATGGGCGCGCGACGGCAGCAATTGGGGTGAGAAGTACCTCAAGAATTTCTACAGCACGATGAAGAACAAGCACCCCGACAAGATTGCCGTTGGAGGGGCTTGGCCAGGGTTCGACGACTCAGCTGCCAAATGGGGTCTCAATCGCCACATTCAGCGCGGGTGTGGGAAAACGCTCGACGAGACCATGAGCGTTTACCGGCAGTACTACGACAGCTCCAATCCGCTTCCGTTTCTGTTGATCGAAACCTGGAATGACTACGAAGAAGGGACTGCCATCGAACGGCAACCCTCGGCTAATTGTGGCGCAGGAAACGCAAGCTCGGCCCCGCCTGTCCCGCATGGAGCGGGCTAAGGTTCTCTCCCTAACAACCAGAGAGCGGATTTACACATCGAAGGAAAGCCGGACGTTACATTGCCACTCGAGCGGCACACGAGCGGGTCAAAAAATCATGGATGGCGCAAAAAACTCTACGAGGTGTCTAACGCTCCTTTCCCAACTTCTTTTGGGACTTGACGGAGATAACGGCTCGCACTCGAACGCCAGCGCGCGCCCGCGGCGCGATTGCACGAACGAAGTCACCGCCACCGTCGCCAGCTTTGGGCCCCCCGACTTTGGAGAGCTCTGGGGTCTCGCAGCCTCTCACCACGTGATCATGCGGGCCTTCCCTGACTTACATCGGGTAATGGTGGCGCAGGGGAACCAGTGGGCAGAGGCAGTCGATCGGGCAATGGAGAAAGAGCGGAAACGGATTGATCATGCGTTGTCCTTTTTATCTCCTATTTGCGAAGCATTGAAAGAAGTCGGCAAGGTCATTGTCATCAAGTCTCTCGATCACTGGCCGGACTTGGGAAGCGATTTGGATCTGTATTCGAGTGCGGAGAGCGCCGATGTCGTCGCCATTATGCGTGACCGCTTCAAGGCGCACTTGGAAGAACGGAGCTGGGGCGATCGGCTGGCCAACAAATGGAACTTCGTTGTTCCCGGTCTGCCTGAACTCGTAGAAGTGCATGTGGGACGGTTGGGCCAGACCGGAGAACAAGTCGCGATCACGGAATCTCTGAGCACGCGAG
>WNEY01004263.1_pt1 | contig 15460 bp, 16 predicted proteins | sample 5400531 | NCBI WGS metagenome assembly WNEY01 (sample SAMN13153338, study PRJNA577476) | soil metagenome | isolation source: 200 cm saprolite under Douglas fir tree site 1 | place: USA:California | collected 2015-04-18
CTCGTCGTCCTGAGAGAACACCGTTGTCGTAGATCCGGTGGCGCATCCCACCAGGACACTTGCCACAGCGAACGCCCCGAAGAGCCTTCGAAGATTGCGTATGGTCATCGCGCTGCCTCCATTGGACCCTGGGTCACGGTACTCTCACGCGCGCCTGCGACCTCGATCGGCGAATGGTAGAACGGGTCGGTACCGCGAATCGTTCCCCAACGCCGGACTCCTTCGACCGGCAGGTCGGCTCAGAGATCGAGTGATGCCAGGCGGGAGCGCGTGGGGACGCCGTGCGCGTCCCAGCCGCGCAAGCGGTAGTACTCGTCGAGCATCGCCGACAGCTCGTCGGGTGGGCAGTACATCCCGGCCGACGGCCCGTCGGGGATCGGCTCGTGCATGACCTTCCAAGGCAGGACGTCGTCGCGCCGGCGCACGCCTTCGCGCACGTTGAAGAGCCGCTCGAGGTTGACGATGCGCTCACCCACACGCTCGAGCTCCTCCACGGTGACGTCCCAGCCGGCCACGTCGATCTTCGAGAACCGGATCTACAGTCTGGCACGGTTGAACACCGCCGCCGGCCTGGTGTTCGTGCTCCTCTCGATGGTCGTCGGCATCCGGGACGGTCTGATCGGGTACGTGACGTCTTTCGACTCTCCGCTCGGCAAGTGGTTGTACGTGAAAGCCACCCTGGCCACTCTGATCGTGCTCGTCTACGGCGCGTTTCTCTGGCTGAGCCGGAAAAAGGCCCAGTACCTCCAGGAAGATCCAAAGATCATGTTCTGGTGTCTCGCCACGCAACTGGTGGGCATGATCCTCGTCATTGCCGTCACGACGCTCGGCACGATGCTCGTGTACTACCCCCAGGTCTTGCGACGCCTCGGAGGATGACGGGTGACGTCGGTACGCAGGAAGGCCGCGCAGGTCGTGATCGTGGGAGGAGGCTTTGCCGGGTTGTATGCGGCCCTGACGGTGCAGAAGGACGAGTCCGAACTGGCCGGGGTGACGCTCATCGACCAGCGGAACTATTTCACGTTCACGCCCCTTCTGCCCGAGGTCGCCGCGGCGACGCTGGGTCCGGCTCATGTGAGCTATCCGTTCCGGCTCCTGGCCAGGAAAGCAGGGTTTCACTTTCTCCAGGCGGAAGTGAAGGGGTTCGATCTCGACGCTCGAATCGTGCTGGTCGGGAGTACCACGATTCCCTACGATTACCTGATCGTGGCGTTGGGCAGCGTCCCCTTCTTCTTCGGCAACCCGGCGCTCGAGGCCCACAGTCTGCCGCTGACGACGGTGCCCGATGCGGTGAGGATCCGCAACCATGTCATCCGGCTCGTCGAACGGGCGGTCGCCGAGCCTGATCCTGTCCGCCGGCGCGAGCTTCTGACGGTCGTCGTCGCGGGGGCCGGACCGTCCGGTGTCGAGATCGCCCGGAGGCCGAGACCAATCGCCTCTGGTGCGAGCTGATCCATCGCACCCTGAACCATTCGAATCGAGCGCCTCGCGCCCGGCGGTCGTCTCGATCATCGCGAGGTCGACCGGGCCGCGGCTGAACGTGATGGCGCGGCGCCCCGATAGAAGCCGCGAACGGGTGGGTGCAATCGTGGCGAGGGGGTGGTGAATGGACGACGTGAAATATCCCGAACGGGTCACCCGCCACTTTTTTGCCACGGATGGCACACGCATGGAAGCGTCCTACATCCGCTACCCGCAGGCGAACGGTCAGTGGACCTGTTACAAGCTCCCGCGCTCCGAACGGAAGTGCGAGTGCGACGGCGAGGTGCGACATGATCTGCCGGAAATGCGGTCTCGATAAACCCTCGGATGAGTTTTATGACGGCAAGTATCGATGCAAACCGTGTCTGGCCGTCTATTTCAAGGGGTACGACGAAAAGCGAGCCGACAGGCGGCGGAATCGTCGTGACCCTTCTTACCAGCTCGCCGACCTTCGCCGCGACGCCCCTGCCCCGGCGTCGGTGTACCTGAAGCCCGAGGCCATGTACCACGCTCGCTGTGAGCAGCCCCTGCGCTTGACCGGGTATCTCGCGTCCGTGGGAGAACTGCACTTCCGCTGCCGGTCCTGCTGCGAGAGTGTCTTCCTGCCGGAAGTGGCCGTCGAGCGAGTCGAAAGGAGATAAGCGATGCTCGTCGTTCACAAGTTCGAGGCCTGCCGGCGCTGCCGAGGTACCACCATGTGGCGCCTCATGAAGTATGATCTTCTCTGCGAGCGCTGCCAGCGGAGAAAGAACGTCTCGCGACGCCGTCCCTCCCCGTTTCACATCGCCGTCGTCTTGGGCCTCCTCATGATTGTCGGCGCCTGGGTCGCATTGGCCTTCGGTGAGGAGCGTTCACGGCCTGACCGCCTGGTCGTGCACCGGCCGTTGAGAACGGCCGAGGCCACGGGGTTGGAACCGTACTCAGGGCATGAGCTGATGGTTGTCGACGCTCGGCGAAGCTGGGTATGCGGAACCCTCCGTGACTGAGGGCATCAGCAGGAGATAGACGAACCCCGGAAGGAGACGGAACCGGCGCCGGCGACGATTAGCAGGGCATTGACGACAGCATCGGCGTGGTGACGTTGACGTCCATCCTAAAGCCGAGGCAGCAGGGCCTCGACGATCGATGCCGGCGCATGAAACTCCACCGCGTGATAGGCGAACCAGCCGCCGGTCAACAACGTGGCGATGATCGCCGCCCTGAGGAGCCAGGGCTGCCAGCGACGCGGAGCACGAGGGTCTCGGGGAGTCGTCTGTGCGCTGGCCAAGGATGTCAGCATCGTGCGTCGCGCTTTTTCCTGCACGAGGAAGACCCGACGACGTTCTTCGCGAGTGAGATGGCCCATCCGGCACCTCCGAGCCCGCAAGTTCGCCACGCGCTCTCTTATGCAAGGTCCTGGCCGACGCGACCGAGACGACCGGCGACACTCCTCGTGATCACCAGATGCGCGTGTGAGCAACTCGTCGGGGCGAACCCAACGCTTGTCGAACAGTTGCCTCAGCGTTTCACTTGACCGTTCGGTATCACGGGCGATTCACCTCCCGCCACCGTCCTCCCGTGGTGAAACGCGCTCGTGCGTCGGCGGAAATACATCGTTGGCATGATGTCGGTGCGCCTGTCGCCTTCGCGCCCGTGATGGGAGCGTGTTGCGTGTCCATCTCGTCGCACGTCACTGGCCGATATCTCGCACGGAATAGATCTCCGCGTGATGTCGCCGCGGCTATCGCTTTCGCGCGCGTGATCGTAGCCGTGTCGCGCGTCGACGCCAGCACAGAGCCGCACGCCACCAGCCCTTCGCGATTCCCCCCCCCGGGCAGTTCCGCTCCACCCTAAAGAACCATATCTCGCCGGGAATAGATCTCTGTGTGATGTCGCCGCGGCTATCGCTTTCGCGCGCGTGATGGGAGTCGTATCGTGTCCCCGCCAGCAAGAGACACACGTCACCAGCCCATCGCAATGGTCCCCGACACTTCCGCTCGACTGCGCGCTCGGTCCCAACCGCGGTCCACGCCCGGCACGCACGTTGCTTCGTGATCGCGTGCCCGAGAGGGCGGGAGGTACCGTGAAACGGTTCCCGCAAGCGCGTCGTCGGTCTCGCCCGGAGTGTCCATGTGAGAGACCCGGACATCGCGGCGGGGGTCGCCGCGATCCTGGCGCTGGTGATTGCCCTCGCGCTGCGGGCCACCGGCATCGCCAAGGGACTCCCCGCCGTTCATGACCACCAGCCTCGACATCGGGAACCGGGAGCTCCAGCCCGTCGAACGCTCCATTCAGGAGCGGGCCACCTTGCTCTCGACGACCTCCTCGTCACTCCGATTCCAGGACGTCACCCCGCGGGAACTCGAGATCCTCGCCGGTTACACGGCGGTGTTTCTCGCGCGGCAAGGATCGCTCATCTTCTATGAAGCGACCCCGGGGCGCTGGGTGGCGCTTGTCGTGGTCGGTGAGGTCGATGTCTTGAAACTCGATACGAGCCGGCGGCATCAGCCCGTGGCGACGATCGGTCCCGGACAGCTCCTCGGTGAGGTGGCATTCCTCGACGGTGAGAGGCGATCCGCCACCGCCGTTGCGACAACTGACACGATGCTCCTCGTCCTCACCAGGGCCGCGTTTGACCGGCTCCTCGAAGAAAACCCGGCGCTCGTCGTCAAGCTGCTGCCTGATCTCATTCGACTGCTCGTTCTCAAGCTCGGAAGAACCGACGCGAACGGCTGATCCGACTCGGCGTCCTGTACCCACGTGGTACAAGACGAGGCCGGTGCGGCCCCGACGAGGAGCGATGCGCTGAAAGAGGACGGGCGGGTATCCGGCGGATCTTCTGGGCGCCACCCGTGACGCCATGAACCCATGCCGTCACGGGTCCTGCCGGTTCCTTGCAGATCGTCTCACATGGCGCTCGGCGAGAGAACCGGGCGAACAGCGCCGTTCGTCGTGGATGCACTGATGGCGCTGCGACCCCGAACCGACCGCGAACCGGCCTATCTGCTCTTGCCGATGCAACTACGCATCGGCGATCGCGTCACTGACCTCGACGGCGAGTGGGAGATCGCCGGCGGCCCGTCGCCCCTGCACGGCGGCAAGACGGTGGAGGCGCGAGTCGCACGTCCGAGTGACCCGCGCAGCGTGAAGCTCATGACCTGGGCCGCGCGCGAGAAAGTACCCGTGCGCCGGCCCGGCAGGACGCGGCATGCCGCGATGGCGGACCCGCGCCACGCCCAGGAAGGCGGGGAGGGCCTGACCCCGCAGCGGTCATTGGGCTCGTGAGGTTCCGGCCGCGTGACCCCGACACCACGCGGGGCCTTGCGGCCTCGGCCCGGCGAGCGGCCGCACGCATCGTCTCCGCGGCGACGGTGCGCTCGATCTGGCTCACGCTCGCCTGCACGTGTGCCAGCTCGCCGCTCACCTGACGGATCGCGGCCTGCGTGTTCGTGATCCGCGTCTCGAGCCCGTCATCGAGGACCGCACGCTCGCGCTGCCCAGCCGCGACTCCGCTGGCAAGTCGCTTGTCGACTCCGAGTAATTGCTCGTGCAGCTGGGCGATGTCCGGCGCGATGTTTCCAGCACCGCCCGGGCCTGCCCGCCCCCCGCCCCGCTGGACGAGGCCGATGACGGCGATCACGGCGACGAGGACGAGCAGGCACATCACGCCGGTACCGGAGCCGCTGACGAGGACGACGGCCGGCAGGGACCAGTGGGCAAACACGTGCACACCTCTCCTTCTGTCCGTGTGACCTCAGCGTATCAAAGGCGCGCGACGTGCCTGGCCCGGAGACCGGACCGGATCAGAGACCGAGTGAGGCCAGGCGGGAACGCGTGGGGACGCCGTGCGCGTCCCAACCGCGCAAGCGATAGTACTCGTCGAGCATCGCCGACAGCTCGTCGGGTGGGCAATACATCCCGGCCGACGGCCCGTCAGGGATGGGCTCGTGCATGACCTTCCAAGGCAGGACGTCGTCGCGCCGGCGCACGCCTTCGCGTACGTTGAAGAGCCGCTCGAGGTTGACGATGCGCTCGCCCACACGCTCGAGCTCCTCCACGGTGACATCCCAGCCGGTGACCGCGCTCACCATGTCCACGTACGGCTGGCCGACGTAGAGACCGAACCCGCGCTCGGAGGTGAAGCGGCACAGCACCAGCGAGTCGCCGACCGCCGTGAAGTGCTGGCTGCGGATGGCGAACGCCGGCTTGTCGGCCGTCGAGCGGCGGTCGAAGCCGGGAGCGTACTGCGGCGTCGGCCGTGTGTCGTGGTGGCTTCCCCCGCGTGTGGCCGTGGCGTAGCCGATCGACAACCCCTTGAGCGCACGCGCCGAGTGGGCCGGCAGCTCCAGTCGCTTCACCGCGTAGACGAGCCGGGTCGCGTCGGGATGGACGGACTCGGCCAGTCGCCACGCGCCTTCGGCGATTCGGGCGCCGAAGCCCTCGCGCGCCGCCGTCATCTCCACGAGCCTCAGCATCCCGCGCCAGTCGCCCCAGCCGAACGGCACGCCGACCTCGGCCGGCTTCAGCCAGCCCCGCTCGAGCGCCTCGCAGACGAAGGCCAGCGTGACGCCGATCGAGATGGTGTCCATGCCGAGCAGGTCGCAGAGGTCGTTGGCCAGGATGAGGGCCTCGGGGTTCGAGATCCCGAGCATGGGGCCGAGCGCGAAGATCGTCTCGTACTCCGGCATCTTCGCGCGCGTCCCCTTGAATTCGCCCTCGCCGATCGCGTACTGCTTGCCGCAGGCGACGGGACACTTCAGGCACGTCGTGTCACGGTCGTGGTAATGCGCCTTCATCGAGTCGCCGTTCACGGCGGCCGCTTCGGCGAACGTCTCCTGGCGCAGGTTGTAGGCGCCGAGCGCACCGATGGCGTTGATGGGCCCCACGAGGAACGGCGTCCCGAAGGTCGACAGCGCCTGCGTGCCCGTCTTGAGCGGCTCGCGGGTCTGGTCGATGAGCGCCTTGAGGGCGGGAGCGTCGGCGATCTCCGTCTTGCGACTGCCCTTGACGACGACCGCCTTGAGATTCTTGCTCCCCAGCACGGCGCCGAGACCGCCGCGCCCGGACACGCCTTCACGGTTCTTCCAGTAGTGGGCCATGGCGGCGAAGCGGACGAGCCGCTCACCCGCCGGGCCGATGGCGATCGCATCGGCGTCGGCGCCTTCCGCGGCGATCACCTTCTGCACCGTGTCGCGCGTCGTGAGCCCTCGCAGATCGTCGGCCGACTTCAGCTCGGCGCCGCGCTCGGTGACGACGAGATAGCCCGGGGCGGCGGCCCGACCGGTGATCAGCACGGCGTCGAAGCCTGTGCGCTTGAGCGTGGCCGGGAAGCGTCCCCCGAACGTCGAGTCGAAGAAGAGGTTGGTGAGTGGCGACTTCGCGGCGACGCACGCGCGGCTGTTGCCGGGCACGGTGGTGTCGGTGACGGGCCCGACGGCGAAGACCAGCGCGTTCGCCGGATCGAACGCGTCGACACCGGCAGGCACCCGGTCGTAGAGCAAGCGGGCGGCCAGGCCGTTGCCCCCGAGAAACGCGCGGGCCGTCGCTTCGTCGAGCGGCTCGACGCGGGAGGTGGCGCGCGTGAGGTCGACGATGAGAATCCGACCGCCGTAGCCGCGCACGGTCAGCGCTTGAGGTCGGCGAGGCCCTGACGGGCGGCGTCGGCGAGATCGGCGGGGACGCCGCTCTGCGCGATCAGCTTGCGGTAGAGCGTCGCGGCGGCGTCAGGCTGCTTCAGCGCGGCCAGGGCCCGTCCAGCCTCGATGAGCGCGCGGCGGCCCGCCGGGGCGTCGGGCGCCAGGTAGGCCGCGCTCAGGTAGTACTCGGCGGCCTGAAGCTGATCGCCCGCGCCCGCGAACGTCGCGCCGATCGCGAGCGCGGCCTGGGCCGCCAGGCCGGGATCAGCCTGGCGCAGCACCGGCTCGAGCGACGCTCGCGCATCGGGCCAGCGCTTCTCGGCCGCGAGCAGGCGGCCGTGAGCCAGGCGCGCATCCGGCGTCCACGCCGTGGCCGGGACCAGCCGGGCGGCACGATCGAACGCATCGAGCGCTCCGGCCCGATCGCCGGCCGCTTCGCGCGCGCGCGCCAGCGCGATCAAGAGTTGGGGCGCGCGGGCATCGTTGGGCGCGGCGGCGACGAAGTCGTCGAGCGCCTTCTGCGCCTCGCCGGCGCGGCCGGTCTCGACCTGCGCCTGGGCCAGCAGCAGGCGCGAGTCCTCGACGAACGGCGATTGTGGATAGCGCTGCCGGAGGAGCGTCAGCATGTCGTAGACGACCGGCCAGGCGCCGGCCCGGCCCGCGTCGTCGCCCACGCGCATGAGGACGTCGTCGGCCGCTTCGTCGTCGGAAAAGTCCGTGACGAGCCGCTTCGCGTACGCGACCGCGACGGGCCAGTCCTTGTCCTCGGCGCCGAGGCCGGCGAGGACGTAGAGCAGTCGCGGGGCCATCGAGCTGCGCGGCGCGGCGTCGAGCGCGGCCTGGGCGACCGGACGGAACTCGCGGTGCTTGCCGAGGCTGTAGGCGACGACGGCGAGGCCGTACTCCGCGGCGCGGGCGATCGCTGGCGATCCCTGGTCCCGCGCCTCGGTGAAGCTCTTCGCCGCGTCGTCGAGCCGGCGGTCGGCCAGCGCCACGGCGCCGAGACCGAGGCCGGCCAGATCGGCGCCGCCTTCACGCTGAGCGGCGGTGAGCTCGCGCGCGGCCTCGGCGGGTCGGCCGGTGGCGAGCAGCGTCGCCCCGAGGCCGATGTGAGCGCGACCGAGCAGGGGCGGAAACGGCGCTCGCCCGATCCAGTCGCGGAGCTGGCGCTGGGCCAGTCCGTGCTGCCCCGTGCGCGCCAGCAGCAGCCCGTAGTTCAGCCGGACGAACTCGGTGTGCGGATGGTTCGCCTGCGTGGCCATGATGCGCTCGAGCAGCTCGCGCGCCTGATCGAAGCTGCCCGAGGCCAGCAGCAGCTCGGACGCCAGCACGAGCGCGTCCACCGCGCGCGGATCGCCCGACTGCGTGCGCGCGACCTCCTGGAACTGCTGGAGCGCCTCGTCGCGCCGGCCCTGTCTGAGCGCCGTCCACGCCAGTGCGGTGCGCACCACCGGCATCTGAGGGTCGGTGGGCAGCTCCACGAGGGCGCGACGGTAGGCGTCGGCGGCCAGCCCATAATTGCCGGCGTGATAGGCCGCCTCACCCTGCAGCATGAGCGCCGCGTTGCGGAGGTCGGTCGGCACGCCGGCGTTGAGCAGGGGCGCCAGATCGGCGAGCGCCTGAGCGAACTCGCGCAGCTCGAAGTTCGTCTGCGCCAATCGCAGGGTTGCGCGACGACCGACCAAGCTGGCGGGATCGATGCCGCGGACCAACTCGTACTGGGTGCGCGCCTCGTCGCGGTTGCCCTCGGCGTAGTGGGCCTCGCCTTTCACCAGGAGCACCCACGCGCGCGCCGCCGGCGTGAGCGTGATGGCGAGGAGATCCTGCGTGAGGTTGAGTGCGACCGTGGCCTGGCCGTTCTCCATAGCGGCGCCGACCAGGCGCAGGCGAGCCGGCACGGCGAGGGGCGAGCGGCGCCCCTGAAGCTGGTTCACCTGCTGAGTCGCCGCGTTCCAGTCGGACGAAGCGATGGAGGTCAACGCGAGACCGAGATCCGCCCAGTCACGCTCCGATGCCGACCCCTCGGTCCCCGGCGGCGGTACCGGCGTGCCGAGATACGCGCGGAACGCCGCCGCCGCGTCCGCCGGCTTCGCCGCGTCGCGGCTCGCCCATCCCAGCCGTAGAAGGCTCGTGGCCAGCAACGGGTGCGGCCCGCCCTGGGCGAAGCGCGCGAGCTCCCGCGCCGCCTCGTCGGAGCGCCCGAGCCGGGCGAGCGCCTCGCCGTGCCAGAAGACGACGTCGCGCTCGAGACCCGCCGGTGCCGGCCGCCGCGCGGCGAGGTCGGCCCACGTCTTCTCGGCCTGGTCGTACTGCCTCAGCGCGTACAACGCCAGAGCAAGGCCGTGGCGCGTCCACACGTTGAGCGGGGGCGGCAGGTTCGTCGTCGCCAGGCGCCTGAACGCGTCGAGCGCGCGAGGGCCGTCACCGAGCCGCAGCGCCGTCCAGCCGCTGCCGTGGAGCGCCCACGGGGCGAGGTCGGCAGCGCCACGGTCGGCGACGACCTGGCGGAAGAGGCGATCGGATTCTTCAAAGCTGCCCAGCCGGTAACTCGTCTCGGCCTGCCAGTAGCGCGCCTCGACGAGCAGGTCGGGGTTGCCCCCCGCTCGTATCGCCTGCTCGAGCGCGCGGGCGGCGTCCTCGAGCTCACCTTTGACGAATCGCGCGCGGCCGCACTCGAGCGACTCCGATGCGATCCGGAGCCACGCGCCCGCACACGGCAGCACCCGGGGCGCCGGCACCGGGGCCGCGGGCTTGGTCGCGGCCGGAAGCGCCACCGTCGCCGGCGGCAGCGGCGGCACCTCCATCGGCTGGGGCGGTAGCGCAGAGCGCGGGATCTGAAGCGCCGGCTTGTCGAGCGGCGCCGACACGAACGGCACCAGCGGAGTGACGTCGGGCGGCGGCGGCTTGAGCGGCAGCGGCATCGCCGCGACGAGCGCGAGCCACAGGGTGGCCAGGCCCAGGAGATGGCGGCTCACGATCCGCTCTTCGGCTTGGCGGCGCCGCTGCCATCGCTCAGACGTTGCTTCACGGCGGCGACGCGCTCCTTGGCCCAGTCACGCAGCGTGGGATCGGGACTCCTGGCGGCGACCGACTCGTAGGCGACCAGCGCAGAGCGCCACTCGCGCTGCTCCTCCCGCGCCAGACCGAGCCCAGCCAGCGCGCGATACCGGACCGCCGCATCGGCGGACTTCACGTCGGCCGCCGCTTCGAAGGCCTTGGCCGCATTCGGGAAGCGCTTGAGCTTCAGCTCGGACTCGCCGGTAAGCAGGAACGCCTCGGCGCGCACGCCGTCCTCCTCGCTCTTCGTCGCCGCCTGGGCCTGGGTCGCCGCGTCCTTGAACTCCTTGCGCTTGAACGCGGCGTTGGCGAGATCGAGGGCGACGCGGTGGGCCAGCGGGTGGTCGGGAAATTCGGCACGCAGCTTCTTCCACGCCGCTTCCTGGTCCTTGGGGCGGGCCAGACGCCCCGCGATGCTCGCGGCGTCGTTGAGCGCTTCCGCCGTCGTCGGGGACTGCGTCATCAGCGCGGTGTACGTGTCCTGCAGCTCCTGGCGGTCACCATAGCGCGCCAGTGTCTCGTTGATCGTGCGCCGGGCCGACGCCACGTCGGGATGCTGCGGAGAGGCTTCGATGAACGCGCGGAGGTCGGCGACGCCCGTCCGTGGATCGCCGCCGTTCACACGGGCCACCCCGAGCAGGTAGCGCGCGTCGGGCGCCAGCTTGTGGTTGGGGGACTTGGCGGTGAAGCCCTGCAGCAACGGCACCGCCTCGTTGAAGCGCCGCTGCTCGACGAGGGCACGGGCCAGATAGAAGGTCGCCGAGGGGGCCAGCGGATGAGTGGGCCAGGCATCGAGGAAATCGCGAAACGCCTTGGCGGCCTCGGGACGCTTCAGCTCGAGCTCGGTCCACGCCAAACCGTACTGCGCATCGGGCGCGAGCGGGGAGCTCGCGTCGCCCTTGAGGACGGCCTCGTAGGCGGTGCGCGCGTCGGCGAAGCGCCGGAGACGGAAGAGTGCCTCGCCCTCCCAGAATTTCGCCTCCAGCGGCCGGCCGGGCGACGGTTGGATCGTCTGAGCGCGCTTGAACGCTTCCAGGGCCGCCTCGTTGTCGCCGACGGCCAGGCGCGCGCGGCCCAGCAGCAGCACGGCCTCGGGCAGGCGCGGATCCTGCGGGAACTCCTGGACGAAGCGCTCGAGGGCACGACGGGCGACGGGCGCAATGCCGTCGGCGGTCGCGCGCTCGCCGACGAGGAACAGGCGGTCGGCCTCCTCCACCGCACGCGCGGCCGAGGTCGGAAGGAACGCGACGAGGAGGAACGCCAACGCGGTGATGCCGCGGCGCTTCATGATGACCCGATTATCGTAGCACGGTATCCTACGGGCGCCGTGCGTCTGTGCGTCTTCGATCTCGATCACACGCTGATCCGTTCGCCGCTCGATCTGGCCGCGATGGCGCTCGACATGCGGGCCAGGCTCGAGGAAACGTGCGGGCCTCTGCCGCCCCGTCCCGATCGCTACCGCGTGGGTGAGTTGATCACGCTCTGCGGCCGTGACGCGCCGGGGCTGCTCGACGCGCTGTGGGCCATCGCCTTCGATCACGAGCGGCGCGCCCTGGACGGCGCGTCCCTCGAGCCGGGCGCGCTCGACGCCGTCGCGGGCGCTCGTGCCGCCGGCTTCGCCATCGCGCTGTGGACGAACAACGCCCGGGCCATCACCTCCGACGTGCTCGGCCGCTTCGGATTGCTCGCGCAGTTCGACCTGATCGTCACCCGCGACGAGATGGACGCGCTCAAGCCCGATCCCGCGGGCTGGCGCGTGATCCGCGCGCGCTTCGGCGACTGCGCGGCGGTCGTCGTGGGCGATTCCTGGGTGGACGGCGTGGCGGCGGCCGCCGCCGGCGTCCCCTTCGTTGCCTATCGCCCGAACCCCGTGGACCTTGCCCGCTGGCAGGTCAAGCCGCAGGCGACGCTCCACGATCTGGCCGCGCTACCGGCGTGGCTGGCGGCGAACGTCAACGGTCAATGGTGAAGACCGGCGATCTCTTCGGCTCGCCTCCGGAAGGGACGCCGGCGCGCGCGCGGGCGGCGGGAGCGCCCCTGGCCGACCGCATGCGGCCGCGCACGCTCGACGAGCTGGTCGGCCAGGAGCACCTCGTGGGCCCCGGTCGCGTGCTGCGCGAAGCGATCGAGCGCGGCGAGCTCCACTCGATGATCTTGTGGGGCCCGCCCGGCTCGGGCAAGACGACGCTCGCCTCTCTCATGGCCCATGTGGCCGGCGCCCGCTTCGTCGCGTTCTCGGCGGTGCTCGCGGGCGTGAAGGAGATCCGGCAGGTGATCGCCGAGGCCGACCGCACGATCCTCTTCGTCGACGAGATCCACCGCTTCAACCGGGCCCAGCAGGACGCGTTCCTGCCCCACGTCGAGAAGGGCACCGTCGTGCTGGTGGGCGCGACCACCGAGAATCCGTCGTTCGAGGTCAACTCCGCACTGCTCTCGCGCTGCCGCGTCTACGTGCTCCACGGGCTCGGCGAGGACGATCTGCTGGGGATCATGCGGCGGGCCCTCACCGACCGCGAGCGCGGGCTGGGCGCGCTTCGCGCCGAGGCCGACGACGACGCCCTCCGCCTCATCGCGCGCCTGGCGAACGGCGACGCCCGCTCCGCCCTCAACATCCTGGAGCTCGCCGTCACCATGGGCGCGCGCGGCGGCCGCCCCCCGCGCGTGACCGAGGCCGCCATCCAGGAAGCCGCCCAGAAGAAGACGCTGCTCTACGACAAATCGGGCGAAGAGCACTACAACCTCATCTCGGCGCTTCACAAATCGCTCCGGGATTCCGATCCCGACGCGTCGCTGTACTGGATGACGCGAATGCTGGAATCGGGCGAAGACCCCCTGTACATCGCGCGGCGCCTCGTTCGCTTCGCCTCCGAGGACGTGGGCAACGCCGATCCCGCCGCGCTCACGCTGACGCTCGGCGCCAAGGAGGCGTACGACTTCCTCGGCTCGCCGGAAGGCGAGTTGGCGCTGGCCCAGGCGACGCTCTACCTGGCGCTGGCGCCGAAGTCGAACGCGGTCTACACGGCGTACAACGACGCGAAGGCCGACGTGAACGAGCGCCCGGCCGAGCCGGTGCCGCTCCACATCCGCAACGCGCCCACCGGACTGATGAAGGACCTCGGCTACGGCCGCGACTATCAGTACGCTCACGACGCTCCCGATGCGCGCGTCGATCAAGAGCATCTGCCCGAGGCCTTGCGCGGCCGACGATACTACCAGCCCACCGACCGCGGCCTCGAAGCCGAGCTGGGGCGCCGCCTCGCCGAGTGGCGCCGATGGCGCGCTGAGCGCCGAGAACGTGGCTAGAGCGCGCCGGCGCCCGCTGGCACTTCCCTTGCGGTACCTTACCCGGGAGGTGGCCGCGATGAAAATCCTGCGCTTCGGCCTCGCGCTGGTCCTCGTGCTCGCCGGCGGCCTCGTCGCCGTGTGGGCCAACCCGGGCGATCCTGTCACCATTCGCGGGACGCTCGCCTGGCCCGCGATCCTCGCCAACGAGCCGTTCGTGGTCGTGCGCTCGGACGACGGCCGCTTCTACTATGCCGACGTGACGGCTGCCCAGCGCCGTGGGGATGCAGCCGTACGCGCGGGCGACCGCATCTCGTTCGTGGGCGTGGAGGGCCCCAGGCCTCACGAGGTGGCCGTCACGGCGCTCGGATCCGAAGAATCCGCGGCGTCCCCGCGGACCGAACCGGTGGCGCCTCCGGCGCCCAGGCCAGCCGACGAGCGCCCGTGGGAACGGGTGCGAGGGACGGTGCAATCGGTTTCCGGCCACACGCTGGTCGTGCAGCGTGATGACGGCCAACGGATCGACGTCGACGTGTCGCGGCTCGACGGCGCGGTGGCCCGGGAAGTTCGGCCCGGTCAGGTGGTGACGGTGTTCGGTACGACGGAGGACGGGAAGCCGTTCACCGCGGTCGGCTTCATTCGCGCCGAGTGACGCCGCCGACAAGCGGCGGCCGTCGCGTCGTCGCCTGCTAGAATCGGCATCATGCCGTCGCTTCGCGTCGGCGTCGTCTTCGGCGGCCGGTCCGATGAGCACGAGGTCTCGCTCGCCTCGGCGGCGTCGGTCATTGCCGCGCTGGAGCGCGGCGGCCACACCGTCGTGCCCGTCGGAATCGCGCGCGACGGGCGCTGGGTCGTCGGCGGCGACCCGCTGCGCGCACTGGCCCATCAAGCCCGCGTCGCGCTCCCGACCGACGACGCCACCCGCTCGGTGAAGAAGGCCCTCGCGGACCGCGCCGAGGCCAATCCTGCCGGCGACACGGCGCTCGCGCGCACCGAGCCGGCGGGCGGACTGCCGGCGGGATTCCGCCAGGGCCTGGACGTCGTCGTGATCATGCTCCACGGCCCCTACGGCGAGGACGGCACGATCCAGGGCCTCCTCGAGATGGCCGATCTTCCCTACGTCGGTGCCGGCGTGCTCGCCTCGGCGGTCGGGATGGACAAGGTCACGATGAAGAACGTCTTCCTCGCTCACGGCCTGCCGATGGTCGAGCACGCGGTGGTCATGCGCCACGAGTGGCGCGCCGATCGAGCCGGCGCCACGCGGCGAATCGCCGAGCGCATCGGCGTCCCGTGCTTCGTCAAGCCGTCGAACCTCGGCTCGAGCGTCGGTATCAGCAAGGTGCGGAAGGCCGCCGATCTGCCGGCGGCGATCGACGAGGCGGCGCGGCACGACCGAAAGATCCTGATCGAGCGGGCGGCGGTCGGTCGCGAGGTGGAGGTGAGCGTGCTCGGCAACAACGAGCCCGTCGCGTCGGTGCCCGCCGAGATCCGCTACGGCGGCGAGTGGTACGACTACGCGACGAAGTACGCCGAGGGCCAGGCCCAGCTCGTCATCCCGGCGCCGATCGGACCCGAGGTCACGCGACGCGTGCAGGAGTTGGGCGTGGCCGCCTTCAAGGCGATCGACTGCGCCGGCATGGCGCGCGTCGACTTCTTCCTCGAGGGCGCCGATCGCCTCCTCGTGAACGAGATCAACACCATTCCCGGATTCACCGCCACCAGCGCCTACGCGCGGATGTGGGAAGCCTCGGGCCTCGACTACGTCACGCTCGTCGATCGCCTCATCGAGCTGGCTCTCGAGCGTCACCGGGAGCGTGGCAGTGCGAGGTGAGGCCGTCGGACGGCCGAGCCGAGCTGTGAAATGATCGGAAATGGTCGTGCGAGGTGAAATGATCGCCGTGCGAGCTGAGCGGCCCCCGAGCTGCCGCAGGCACGAGGGCCGCGAGGCGAGCGGTGAAATGATCGCCGTGCGAGCTGAGCGGCCCCCGAGCTGCCGCAGGCACGAGGGCCGCGAGGCGAGCGGT
>WNEY01001779.1_pt1 | contig 15450 bp, 16 predicted proteins | sample 5400531 | NCBI WGS metagenome assembly WNEY01 (sample SAMN13153338, study PRJNA577476) | soil metagenome | isolation source: 200 cm saprolite under Douglas fir tree site 1 | place: USA:California | collected 2015-04-18
GAGAGCATCTCGTGCAGCACGCCGTCGACCCGGAACCGGATGCGGAAGACCTTCTCGTAGGGCTCCCAGTGGATGTCGCTGGCGCCCTTCTGGATGGCGTCGACCAGCACCATGTTGACGAGCTTGACGACCGGCGCCTGGTCGGCCGACTCCTTCAGCTCGAAGCCGTCGACCTTGCCGCCACTCTCCTCCTTGTCGTCCACGATTTCGACACTGCCAACCTGATCCTCCGACAGCTCGGTGAGCGCCGTGCCCCGGGTGTTGTAGTTGCGCTCGATCGCTCGGCGGATCGCCGCCTGGGACGCCACGACGGGCAGGACCTGCAGGTTCGTCATGAAGGAGACGTCGTCGAGCGCGAAGACGTTGGTCGGGTCAGCCATGGCCAGCGTCAGCGTGTTGGCGACTCGCTTGACGGGAAGCACCTCGTGCTTCTTGGCGATCTGCGGCGGCACCAGGCGAAGGATGCCGGAATCGACATCGAGATGGGACACGTTGATGGACGGGACTCCGTACTGCCGGGAGAGGAAGCCGATCAGCTGTTCGTCTTTGACGAGATTCAGCCGGACGAGCACCGACCCTAGCTTCTCAGTGGTGCCCTTTTGCTCGGCGAGCGCGCGCGTGAGCTGTTCCTGATTGACGAGCCCTTCGGCGACCAGGAGATCTCCCAAACGCCGGTTCACAGGCTGCCCCAGCCTGATTTGACTCATTCAACTGTTCTACGATACTCCCCCCAGCCGCTTCAATGTCTCCGTAAAGGCTCGGTAGGCATCATCTTGATAGAGGACGAAGACGACCCGTTTCAGGCTGGAGTGACCAGCCTTTAGGTGCCCCACCACCTCCTTCAGCATCGCCTCGGCCGAGGCCGAAGCCGGGACGTGCCCGACCCCTGTCCCGAACGCGGGAAGCGCCAGCGAGGTGATGCGGTGCTTGTCGGCCAGGGCGAGAACGGCCTTGGTGGTTCGCGCCACCCTGTCCGCGTCGGTCTTGAGATCCGGGCCCATGATGGCGGCGTGGATGACGTGGGTGGCGCGCAGGTTGCCCCCCGGCGTGAGGACGGCCTCGCCAACTTCCACCGGGCCCTGACGAATCGCTTCCTCCTCGATGATGACGCCGCCTTTACGCTTGATGGCAGCGGCGACGCCCGCGCCCATGGTGAGGTTGGAATTGGCAGCGCTGGCGAGTGCGTCGACGTCCCAGTCCGTGATGTCGCCGCGCTCTATCGCGATGCTCGCCTGGCCGATCTTGAACTTCATCGTCAGCCCTGCTCGCTCCGCCGCTCGTCGGCCTTCGCGGCTTGCCACGACTCCTCCAGCTCCTCTTGCGACACGCCCGCCACGGACTTCCCTCGCGCGCTCAGTTCGGCCTCCATGTGTGTGAACCGGCGACGAAATTTCTCGATCGCCGCGGTCAGCGCCTCCTCGGCGTCCAGGGACGCCAGCCGCGCTACGTTGACCAGCGAAAACAACACGTCACCCAATTCCTCGTTGATGCGAGCGCGATCGCCACCGGCGAGCGCGGCCGCCGCTTCCTGTATTTCTTCCTCCACCTTCGACCACGCGGCCGGAGCATCGGGCCAGTCGAAATGGACGCGGGCCACCTTGGCCTGCGTGCGCTGGGCCCGGAGCAAGGCGGGCAACGCGCGCGGCACGCCGTCGATGACGGAGCGCGTTCGCCCGGTATCGGCGGCCTCACGTTGTTTCAACGCCTCCCACTGGGCCAGTGCCTGCGCCGGTGTATCGACCGACGCGTCGCCGAAAACGTGGGGATGCCGGCCGACCATCTTGTCGTTGAGACGGCGGAGCACATCGTGCATCGTGAACTCGCCGCGCTCGGCGGCGATCTGCGAATGGAACACCACCTGGAAGAGAAGATCGCCCAGCTCCTCCTGGAGGTGGTCACTACCGTCGTCGATCGCTTCCAGGACCTCATACGCTTCTTCGATGAGATACGGTTTGAGGGACGTCGGCGTCTGCTCGCGATCCCACGGGCACCCGCCCGGCCCGCGGAGTTGCGCCATGATTCCCAGAAGGTGCTCGAAGAGGGGACCGGAGGACTCGGTCATGTCCTTACCTGACGGTCAAATGATTATACAGCAAGGATTTGGATTTCAGGTCCGCGACCGCCGAGGTCCTCGACGAGCTGATCTACGAGCTGCAGCTTCGCTATGTCCAGGCTACCCGCCAGTCCGGATAACGACGTGTTCCCGCTCGACCTTCACGTCGTCGATGCCCGCCGGTAGCGGCCAACTGAGAAGCCTCAGTGCCGTCGGACTCAGCAAGAGTCGGTGGGCCACCGCGGGCAGCCGCGTACGCCCGAGATAGAAGCGCTCGACGTTCAGCCTGAGAAATCGACGTGGTCCCGCCACCGCGGGTTCGACGCGCGCGCGAACGCGCAATCGAAGCCAGACGAGGCGGTCGCCCCAGTGCGTAGGCGACAGATCAAGGATGCCGCCGAATGGTGTCTCGGCGAGAACGACCCGGGTCGGCAACCTCACGGCGAGGTCGAAGACACCATTTCCACCGAGGTGCGCGATGGCGCCCATGACGGGGATGTTGGCCACCTCAGCGAGGTGCCGCGCGAAGAACGCATTGAGCTCTCGCTCCGAGAGCACAACCGAACGGGGAGTTCGCTTGCTCGCACTTCGCCCCACCAGGTCATAGACCTTCTGCTGGGCACTGACGCCATCGGCGGCCGCGAAGGTCACCGGTGAGAGATCTGGGGGCTGGAAGACACCCTGAGCCATCCAAGCCGTGCCCGCAACCAAGAAGGCCACGAAGAACAGGGTTGACAGACACCCGCAGCCTAGCCGCACACGGAGAGACTATCACTCGAGTCTTATTAAAAGCCTTTATTTGATGGTAGTTAAGTCTTAACACCCGAAATCTTTGACGCATGTTTGACATGATAACAGTGAGATGATATACGAGTTAGAGACTAAGATTTAAGCCTGGCAGCGAGGCTGATGAACATCGCGAGGAGGAGGGACTCTTCGACAGTTTCTTTGGTCGCCCTGCGATGATGACAACTGGCGAGACGAAGGACGATCTCCCCGTACCCGTCCAGGCCGACAAGGTGAAGGCAACGTACCGCGACGGCGTGCTGGAGATCCGGCTGCCGAAGGCGGAAGAGATCAAGCCGAAGGAAATCAAGATCGACGTCCTGTAATCGAGCGCACGTGAACGGCGCGACGGGCATGGCTCGTCCCGCCGTCCGGCTCTCTGCAGGCAAGGGAGACGCACATGGCGAAGGTGATTGGTATCGACCTCGGCACGACGAACTCCGTCGTGGCGGTGGTGGAGGGTGGCAACCCCACCGTGATCGCGAACCAGGAAGGCAGCCGGCTCACTCCGTCAGTGGTTGGCTTCACCAAGGACGGCGAGATCCTCGTTGGCCAAGTGGCGAAGCGGCAAGCGATCACGAACCCGGAGAACACCGTCTTCTCGATCAAGCGGTTCATGGGCCGTCGCTATGACGAGGTCCTGAGCGAGATCAGGCTGGTTCCCTACAAGGTCGTCAAGGCCGGCAATGGCGATGTCCGGGTCGATATCCGCGGCAAGCAGCACGCGCCGCCCGAGATCTCCGCCATGATCCTGCGCAAGCTGAAGGAAGCGGCCGAGGCCTACCTGGGCGAGAAGGTGACCCAGGCGGTCATCACCGTGCCCGCGTATTTCAACGACAGCCAGCGCCAGGCCACGAAGGACGCCGGAAAGATCGCCGGCCTCGAGGTGATGCGCATCATCAACGAGCCGACGGCGGCCGCGCTCGCCTACGGGATGGACAAGAAGAAGGACGAGACGATCGCCGTGTACGACCTCGGCGGCGGCACGTTCGATATCTCCGTCCTCGAAATCGGCGAGGGCGTGTTCGAGGTCAAGGCCACCAACGGTGACACCCACCTCGGCGGCGACGACTTCGATCAGCGGGTAATGGACTGGATCGCCGAGGAGTTCAAGAAGGAGCACGGCATCGATCTCCGCAAGGACCGTATGGCGCTCCAGCGGCTCAAGGAGGCGGCTGAGAAGGCAAAGTGCGAGCTGTCGACGACGCTCCAGACCGAGATCAACCTGCCGTTCATCACGGCGGACGCCAGTGGCCCCAAGCATCTGGTGCTGACGCTCACCCGCGCGAAGCTCGAGTCGCTGGTGGCCGACCTCGTCGAGCGGACGCTCGGCCCGTGCCGACAGGCGATGCAGGACGCCGGCGTCACCACCAACAACATCGACGAGGTGATCCTGGTCGGCGGTCAGACGCGCATGCCCAAGGTCCAGGAGGCCGTGAAGAGCCTGTTCGGCAAGGAACCCCACAAGGGCGTGAATCCCGACGAAGTGGTCGCGGTGGGCGCGGCCGTGCAGGCGGCGGTGCTGACGGGCGAGGTGAAGGATCTGCTCCTCCTCGACGTGACGCCGCTCTCGCTCGGCATCGAGACCCTGGGCGGCGTGATGACGCCGCTGATCCCGCGCAATACGACGATCCCGACCAAGAAGAGCGAGGTCTTCACGACCGCCGCCGACAGTCAGACCTCGGTGGAGGTGCACGTGGTGCAGGGCGAGCGGCCGATGGCTCGCGACAACCGCACCCTCGGCAAGTTCCACTTGATCGGTATCCCACCGGCCCCCCGCGGCGTCCCGCAGGTCGAGGTGACCTTCGACATCGATGCCAACGGCATTCTCAACGTGTCGGCGCGCGACACGGCGACCGGCAAGCAGCAGAACATCACCATCACGGCGTCGTCCGGCCTCACCAAGGACGAGATCGACCGGATGGTGAAGGATGCCGAGTCGAACGCGGCCGAGGACACCAAGCGGAAGCAGGAAATCGAAGTCCGCAACCAGACCGACTCGCTCGTCTACTCGACCGAGCGGACGCTGAGTGAGCACGGCAGCAAGCTCGCCGAGGCCGATCGCAAGGCCGTGGAGGATGCGCTGAACGAGACGCGGGAGTCGCTGAAGGGTGAGGACATCGAGCGCATGAAGCGCGCGCAGGAAGGCCTCACCCGCGCTTCGCACAAGCTGGCCGAGATCATGTATCGCGAGGCGCAGGCCAAGGGCCAGCCGGGCGGTGCCGGAGGTGCCACGGCCGGCGGCGCGCCGGGCGGCGGGGCGAAGGAAGGCGAAGTCGTCGACGCCGAGTTCGAGGATCTCGGCGACAAGAAGTGATGTGAGTCGATGAGTCGAGCGGTGCGCCGCGACTACTACGCCGTGCTGGGCATCACGGCCACGGCGGCACCGCGCGACATCCGCCGGGCCTACCAGCGGCTGGCGCGACAGTATTCCCCTGACGTGAACTTCTGGGACGCCGGGGCACGGTCACTCTTCGACGAGATCGCGGAAGCGTACCGCGTCCTCGGCGATCCCACGGCCCGCGCGATGTACGACCGCTACGGCCCTCAGATCGGGACCAGCGCGCTGCAACCCGGTCGTCGCGGTGACGATGTGCACGTCGCGGTCGAGCTATCGTTCGCGGATGCCGCGCGCGGAGTGACGTGGCGCCTCGACGTCCCGCGCTATTCGCCGTGTGCCGGATGCGGGGCGAGTGGCGCTATCGATGGAGAGCCCTGCCGGCTCTGTCGGGGCCGCGGCGTCCGCCGCGGAGTGGAAGCGGTGGCGGCGACGATCCCGGCCGGCGTGGACTCGGGCGTGCAGGTGCGTGTCGCCGGTGAGGGAAGCGCCGGCCCGTACGGCGGACCCCGCGGTGATCTGATCATCAGCACGCGAGTACGCGAGCACCCCTTCTTCAAGCGCCAGGGGGAGGGCGTCCATTGTGAGGTGCCGATCAGCGTGTGGGAAGCGCTGCGCGGCGCCCGCGTCCGCATCCCGACGCCGCTCGGCGAAGCCATCCTCGTCGTCCCGGCGGGTGCGAAGGCCGGTCAAGCGTTCCGTCTGCGCGGGCATGGCCTGCCCAGGCTTTCGGATGAGGGTGTCGGCGATCTCTTCGTCACCGTCCGAGTGGAGTTGCCCAATGGCCTCGACGCGCGCACTGATGAGCTCGTGCGCGAGCTCGAACGCCTGTTGCCGGTGGCGCCCCGGCGCGGCCTCGAGCAGTACGCGGGAGGCATGGCATGACGGATCCAGCCAAGCCGCTGTACATGATCGGCGTCGTCGCTGACATGTTGAACGTGCATCCGCAGACCCTGCGCTTCTACGAGAAGAAGGGCCTGCTCCGTCCCAGTCGGACGGAGGGACGAACCCGGATGTATTCCCAGGAGGACGTGGAACAGCTGGGGCGACTCATCCGCCTCACCCGCGACCTCGGAGTGAATCTCGCCGGCGTGGAAATCATCTTAAGGATGAGACGCCGGATGCTGGACATGCAGAAACAGATCGAGGACCTGCTGACCTACGTCCGCGAGGGTGGCGAGGGCGGCGCCGAGGCCGACCGGACCTCCCAGCCGACGCCGAGCGAGGCGATCGTGCGCGCGGCGCGCGGGCAGCTGCAGTCCATCGACCTGTTCTGACCAGAGCTTCCGGAATACCGGGGAGGGAATTTCAAGAATGTCGGATCATCACGAATCGATCGACCGGCCGGTGCCTGACATCCTGCCCATCTTGCCGTTGCGGGCGGCGGTGGTGTTCCCGCACGCCGTGTCGCCGCTGGCGGCGGGACGTGCGTCCTCCGTGCGTCTGATCGAGGAGGCCACCACGCAGGGCCGCCTGATCGCCGTCGTCATGCAGCGCGACCCGGCCGAGGAGGAGCCCGGAGCCACCGGCCTTCACTCGGTGGGCGCGCTGGCGATGATCCATCGCGTTCTCAAGCAGCCGGACGGCACGCTGCGCCTCATCGTGCAGGGTGTGGGCCGCCTCCGAGTCGTGGAGGTCGTGGAGACGGCGCCCTATCTGCGCGGACGGGTGGAGGTGCTGGGTGACGTGCCACCCGCCGAGCAGGATGTCGAGGCCGAGGCGCTCGTGCGGAGCGCCACCTCCCTCTTTCAGAAGGTCGTGGCCCTGTCGCCCGCGCTGCCCGACGAGCTGGCCAACGTCGTGACTGCCGCCGAGGGTGCCAGCGCGCTGGCCGACGTGATTGCATCATCGCTGCCGACGCTCGCGCTGACGGTCAAGCAGCAGCTACTCGAGACCATCGACGTGAAGGCGCGCCTCCAGACGCTGGTGACGGCGCTCGGCAAGGAGGCCGAAGTCCTGGAGCTCGGCTCCAAGATCCAGTCCGAGATCCAGTCGGAAATGTCGAAGACCCAGCGCGAGTATTACCTGCGCGAGCAGCTCAAGGCGATCCAGAAGGAGCTGGGCGAGGGCGACGAGCGCACGCAGGAGATCGATGGCCTGCGCGAGAAGATCGACAAAGCCGGCCTGACGGAGGAGGCGCGCAAGGAGGCGCTCCGCGAGCTGGACCGGCTCGCCAAGATGCCGCCGGCCGCCGCGGAGTACACGGTGGCCCGCACGTATCTCGATTGGCTGCTCGCGATGCCCTGGCAGCAGACGACGACGGACGCCGTCGACATCGCCCGGGCCCGCGTCGTTCTCGACGAGGACCACGAGGGCCTGGAGAAGATCAAGGACCGCATTCTCGAGCACCTGGCCGTCAAGAAGATCCGGCCGGAGGGCAAGGATCCCATCCTGTGCTTCGTGGGCCCTCCCGGCGTGGGCAAGACCTCGTTGGGCCGGTCGATTGCGCGGGCCCTCGGGCGGAAGTTCCATCGCATCTCGCTGGGCGGCATGCGCGACGAGGCGGAGATCCGCGGCCATCGGCGGACCTACATCGGCGCACTGCCGGGTCAGATCGTGCAGGGGCTCCGGAGGGCCGGCACCAAGAACCCCGTCTTCATGCTGGATGAAGTCGACAAGCTCGGTGCCGACTTCCGGGGCGATCCGGCCTCGGCGCTCCTGGAAGTTCTCGATCCCGAGCAGAACGCGACGTTCCGCGATCACTATCTCGACGTCGCCTTCGATCTGTCGCGGGTGCTCTTCATCACGACCGCCAACGTGATCGATGCCGTGCCGTCGCCTTTGCGGGACCGGATGGAAGTGATCCACCTCGCCGGTTACACGGAGGAGGAGAAGGTGCGCATCGCCTTCCAGCACCTGGTGCCACGGCAGGCGCGCGAGCACGGGCTGGCCTACGGCACCGACGTGACCTTCACGCCGGAGGCCGTGCGGCTCCTCGCCCGCGGCTACACGCGCGAGGCTGGGGTCCGAAACCTCGAGCGCGAGCTCGGCAGCATCTGCCGGAAGATTGCCCGCCGCCGGGCCGAGGGGGATGCGGCGGCGGCTACCATCACGCCCGACTCGGTGACGTCGTACCTCGGCGTCCCGCGCTTCGAGTACGAGGAGCTGGAGGAGCGGACGCGGATGCCCGGCGTGGTGGCCGGACTTGCCTGGACGCCGGCCGGCGGCGATCTACTCTTCATCGAGGCCACGCGCATGAAGGGCACGCACAACCTCACGCTCACCGGACAGCTCGGCGACGTGATGAAGGAGTCGGCGCAGGCCGCGCTGTCCTGGGTGCGCTCGCACCCGCGCCAGCTCGGGATCCCCGCAGATTTCTGGGACACCTCGGACATCCACATCCACGTGCCGGCGGGCGCGATCCCGAAAGATGGACCGTCGGCCGGCATCACGATGACGATCGCGCTCGTGTCACTGCTGACGGGCCGACCCGTGGTCGCGGACTTGGCCATGACCGGTGAGGTAAGCCTGTCGGGGCGTGTCCTGCCCGTCGGCGGAATCAAGGAGAAGGTACTCGCTGCCCACCGCGCCGGAGTGCGGACCGTCATCCTTCCCAAGCGCAACGAGAAGAACCTTGTCGAGGATGTGCCGCGGCCGGTGCGGGAGGCGATGAGCTTCCATCTGGTGGAATCGGTCACCGAGGCGATCGAGCACGCGCTCGGCGCCTGGGACCACGCCCGAAAGGCCGGGGCCGAGCTCTAAGGGCTCGGATTGTCGCCAGTTTTGCGTGCTTGAACGGGTGCGGATCTGGACGATAAAATCAATGTTGTGAGCCGGTTCACGATCGTGGTCGCTGCCCTCGCGGTTCTCGCGACGGCCTGCCCAGCCGGCGCCGAGACGTTTCGTCTCGTTGCGCCGGACGGCACGGTTCATTTCACCAACGCCCCGACCGACCCACGTTATTTGCGGCAGGGAATGACGCCGCCGGGCGCAACGGGGACGAGCGCAGGGTGGTTCCGACTGCCCAGCACCGATCTGGCGCCCTACCTCAGCGAGATCCGCGCGGCTGCCGAGCGTTACGCTCTACCCGAAGCGCTGATCTCGGCCGTCATCCGCGTGGAGTCGGGATTCAATCCGCGGGCGGTGTCACGCAAGGGCGCGCGCGGCCTCATGCAGCTCATGCCGTCGACGGCGTCGATTCTCGGCGTGCGCAACTCCTTCGATCCCGGTGAGAATATCGACGGCGGCGCCCGGCATCTGCGGGCGCTGATCGAGCGGTTCTCCAATGACGTCGCGCTGGCCTTGGCAGCCTACAACGCGGGCGAGCAGGCGGTCGTCACCTACCGAGGGATTCCGCCCTACGCGGAGACCCAGGACTACGTGGCGCGGGTGCTGCGCTTCTTCGAAGGGACCACCACCAACGGTTCGACCCTGCCGCGCGAGACCTTCCGGAAGCTGGAGACGGACGGCACCGTCGTCTATACGAACATCCCGCCCCGCCCCCGACTGTAACCGGCGCGTCTCCGCCTGACGCCTCTGGGGGTCCGGACAGCACGGGAAACGGTCGAGAACAGTCATTGGCGACCCATGGAAGCCAGGGGACGGTCGCCGACCTTGATGGCCTTGACCAGCACGAAGGCGGGAGAGCGTTCCACGGACCCCCGCACGCCGGAGCCCACGACGGGTCCGGCCGCGGCACTGAACGCGACTGCCCGCGACGTCGCCGAGCTTCTCGCCCGAGAAGGTTTGGTCAAGCGGGCCGAGCTCGACGGAGTCCTCGCCGAGCACAAGAGGTCCAACGCGCGCGTCCTGACCTTGCTACTGCAGCGCCGCCTCGTGGGCGAAGCCGAGCTGGTCGGGTTCCTGTCCCGGCGCTACGGCATCCCGCCGGTGACGCTGAATGCCCCGGAGATTTCCAGCGACGTACTCGCCCTGGTGCCGGCGGCCACCGCCTGGAAGCACGAGGTGCTGCCGCTCGAGCGCACCGAGCAGGCACTGACCCTGGCCATGGCCGATCCTACCAACGTGCTCGCCCGGGACGACATCGCCTACATGACCGGTTTCGAGGTCTGCGTCGTGGTCGCCATGCGGAGCGAGCTGCAGCACGAGATCCGTCGACACTACGGCGGCCAGGGGGGCGTGCCGACGCTCGGGCATTTCAATACGCCGAAGACCGGGACGGCGCCGGCGGCGTTGGTATCCGTCGCCGACATGATGAGCGCCCTCGGCGGCGATCTGGACGCGGTGGAGGTCGTCGACGACGACGAGAGCCACGCGAGCGTCTTCGAGCTGAAGGAGTCGGCCGACGAGGCGCCCGTCGTGAAGCTCGTCAACATGGTGCTGGTCGATGCCATTCAGAAGGGCGCCAGCGACATCCACTGGGAGCCCTACGAGAAGGTGTTCCGGGTGCGCTTCCGCATCGACGGCGTCCTGCACGAGCTGCTCTCGCCGCCCAAGCGGCTGGAGGCGGCGGTCATCTCCCGGCTCAAGATCATGTCCAATCTGGACATCGCCGAGCGCCGGCTGCCCCAGGACGGCCGCATCAAGCTGCGCTACAGCACGCGCGAGGTCGACTTCCGGGTGTCGGTCCTGCCCACCATCTTCGGCGAGAAGGCCGTCCTTCGCATCCTCGACAAGGACGCGCTGCAGCTCGATCTGACCAAGCTCGGGTTCGACCAGTGGTCGCTCGACCGGTTCGACCACGCGATCCATCAGCCCTACGGGATGGTGCTGATCACGGGGCCGACGGGATCGGGCAAGACGACCACGCTCTACTCGGCCATCCACACGATCAACTCCCCTGAGCACAACATCATGACGGCGGAGGATCCGGTCGAGTACAACCTCAAGGGCGTCAACCAGGTCCAGATCAACGAGGGCGTGGGGCGGACCTTTTCCGCCGCACTGCGCGCTTTCCTGCGCCAGGACCCGGACGTGATCCTGGTCGGGGAGACCCGCGACCTGGAGACGGCTCAGATCTCGATCCGGGCGGCGCTGACCGGCCACCTGGTCTTCTCCACGCTGCACACCAACGACTCGCCGTCGACGATCGCGCGGCTGGTCGACATGGGCATCCCCCCATTCCTGATCGCCTCGTCGCTGCTGCTGGTGCTGGCCCAGCGACTGGGGCGGAAGGTCTGCAAGGAGTGCAAGGAGCCGTACGAGGCCGACGAGGACTCGCTGCTGCCCTACGGGCACGTGCTCACGGGCGTGGGCAAGACGCAGTTCTACAAGGGCCGGGGGTGCGCGATGTGCAATTTCACCGGCCTGAAAGGCCGCGTCGCGATCTACGAAGTCATGCCCATCAGTCAGGAGCTCCGCGACATGATCTTGAAGTCCGCCTCCACGAGTGAGTTGCGCCAGGTCGCCCAGTCACAAGGCATGAAGACCCTGCGCCAGGCCGGCCTCACGAAGGTGATCGAAGGCGTGACGACCGTCGAAGAGGTGCTGCGGGTAACCGTCGCGGAGTGATCAGCGCGTGCGGTACGGGCGCCGGTTGAGCGCGGCGTCCACGACGTGCCCCAGCTCGTTGATGTCGAAGGGCTTCGCCAACCACGCGTAGGCCCCATCTCGCATCGCGGTGCTCAGGGCCGTATCGTCCGTGAGTGCCGTGACCATCACGACCGGCAGGTCGGGGTACTGCTCGGTCACGAGCTTGAGGACCTCGAGGCCGTTCATCCCGGGCATGTTGATGTCGAGCAGGACCAGATCGGCCCGCTCGCGCCGAAGCGCCTTCAGTCCGGCCTCGCCGCCCGATGCCAGCTCGACGGCGTAACCCTGATGCTTGAGGACGTCTTGCAGGACGGAGGCGACGAGGATCTCGTCGTCCACGATGAGGATTCGCTTCGAGACGGTCGCCGCTGGTAGTGCCATGGGAGGCAGCCTGGTAATCGGCACGAGCAGGCGGGTACCGGAGGGATCAAGCCGTCACCGCCGACCCCTGGCGGCCGACGCCACCAGCGCCGGGTAGTTCGGCTCCGGGTGCTCCAGCGGGGGAAGCTGCCACGTGCCGGTCGCGATCGGCGCCGCGACGTCGACGGTGACGTCGACGACCGTCGGGTGGTCGGAGCGAATCGCCGCCGCCAGCGCGTCGGCGACTTCACCCGGCGCCGTCACCCGGATGCCCTCGGCGCCGCAGGCCCGCGCGAGCATCGCGTAGTCCGGCGAGAACGGCTCGCCGGTCGATTCGCGACTGAACATCGTCGTCGTCTCCTTGCCGAACGCGCCACGCTGCAGGTCGCGGATGGACACGTAGCCGTAGTTGTTCCAGACGACCCACGTCGCCGGGATGCCGTACTCCACCGCGGTGGCGACCGCGTTCGACGTCATCAGGAAGCCACCGTCACCGCACACCGCGACGGCGCGGCGGCCGGGCGCCGCAAGCTTGGCTCCCAGCACGCCGCCGACGGCGAAGCCCATCGCGGCGAAGCCCCACGACTGCAGCAGCGTCTGGGGCAGGTAGACCGGCCACTGCTGCACCATTCAGTTGTGGTGGACACCGACGTCCACCAGGACGATGCCGTCCTTCGGCACGTCATCCGTGCGCTGCGGCTGACGGCCTCCCTCGATTTCCTGGCGTTCCTTGTTACTCCGGCGACGAGGCAGACGGAGTGTACCCCAGCCGTGATGCTGGCTATACTTGCCCACCTTCACGGCGAAAGGACACAACATGCCGACCTTTCAACACCACGGTGCGTCCATCTACTACGAGGAGTTCGGCCACGGCTTCCCCATCCTCACGTTCGCTCCCGCGGGCCTGCAGTCCATCATCGACGTGTGGAACGGCCCCTCCGCCCCCGTGAACCCCACCACGGAGTTCGCGGCAAACTTCCGGGTGATCGCCATGGACCAGCGCAACGCCGGCGGCCAGTCACGCGCCCCCATCACGGCCCAGGACGGCTGGCACACGTACGCGGCCGACCATATCGCTCTGCTCGATCACCTGCGCATCGACCGGTGTCACCTGTACGGTCAGTGCATCGGCGGGTCCTTCATCATGAGCCTGCTGAAGACCCAGCCACAGCGCATCGCGTCCGCCGTGCTCGCGCAGCCCATCGGGCGCGTGGGCGAGATGAAGCCCGGCCGCGCCGCCAGGTTCGACGCGTGGGCCAAGACCCTCGGTGATCACCCGGAGGCCACCGAGCAGGTGCTGAATGCGTTCTACCAGAACCTCTACGGTCCCGGCTTCGTCTACAGCGTGGACCGCGCGTTCGTGTCGAGTTGCCGGACGCCGTGCCTGGTGCTGGCGGGCAACGACGAGGCGCATCCGTTCCCGATCTCCGAGGAGGTCGCGAAGCTGCTCCCCAACGCCGAGTTCGTCCACGAATGGAAGACGGGTGCGGCCCTGCAGTCGGCAAAGGTTCGCATCACGGAGTTCCTCTCGAAGCACACGCCGGTCCGCGCATAGGGACGGGAGGAGTCATGCCAACCGCTCGCCTCGCGTCCCTCACCGGCCCCATCGATCTCTACTACGAGGACACCGGTCAGGGCTTCCCGCTGATCTGGTGCCACGAGTACGGGGGCGACTACCGCTCCTGGGAGCAGCAGGTGCGGTACTTCTCCAGGCGCTACCGGGTGGTGACCTGGAACTACCGCGGCTATCCGCCGTCGGAAGTCCCCAAGGACGGCGACGCGTACTCGGTCGAGATTTTGGTGGAAGATCTGCGCGCGCTCATGCAGCATCTCGGCATCCGACACGCGCACGTCGGCGGCCTCTCGCTGGGCGGCGGCGTGACGGTCAACTTCGGCATCCGCCATCCCGATCTGGTCGCGAGCCTCATCATCTGCGGCGCCGGCAGCGGCAGCGATAACCCGGAGGAGTTCGTCAAGAACGCCGCCCGGCAGGCGGACCTCTACGAGAGAGAAGGCGCAGAGGCCAAGGCGCGGAACTTCGCTGCGAACCCCGCGCGCCGCGGCTTCGCCGAGAAGGACCCCCGCGGCCACGCCGAGTTCATGCACAACGTGCTGGATCACTCCGGCGTCGGCTCGGCCCTCATGGCGCGCGGCATCCAGATGAAACGCAAGACCATCTACCAGCTCGAGTCCGAGCTGAAGAAGATCGCGGCGCCGTCGCTCATTGTCGTCGGCGACCAGGACGATCCCTGCCTGGGGCCGGGGTTCTTCATGAAGAAGCACATTCCGCACGCGGGCCTCGTGGTGGTCCCCATGACCGGCCACACCGTCAACATCGAGGAGCCGGGGCTGTTCAATCAGCTCGTCGCGGAGTTCCTCACCTCGGTCGAGAGCGGACGTTATGGAACGTGGAAAGGGGCCGCGCGATGAGCCACTACACGCTGGACCAGTTCTTCGCCGACACGCGCGCGACTATCAGGAGCAAGGGCATCCCCTCGGGGCTGGCCGAGATCCGCGACCACCTCGGAGACCCGGTCCCTTACACCGTGCGCACGACGATCGGCCACGACCCCGAGACCGACGTGCACGTGCTCGTCCACGGGCGCGAGAAGGCCGGTTCGTCCGCGATCCACGACCACGGCCCCTGTTGGGTCATCTACGGCAACTACAAGAACGCGACCCGCATGCGCCGGTGGCGCCGGCTCGACGCCGGCAGCGACGACACGTTCTTCATTCGCGTGACCGGCGGCGACGTCGAGACCAGGAAGACACTGAAGTTCGACGCCGAGAGGAAGACCGTCGAGGTCGCCGATCGCGCGCTCGGTCAGCGCTGAGCGATGTGCCGCGCCATCAAGACGCTGTACAACTTCACGCCGGCGGCCACCGACGACGAGATCCGCGCGTCGTCGCTCCAGTTCGTCCGCAAGCTGAGCGGCTTCACGCGGCCGTCCAAGGCCAACGACGCGGCCTTCGCGCGTGCCGTCGACGAGGTGGCTGCGGCAGCTCGCATGCTCATCGACTCGCTCGTGACGAGCGCGTCGCCGCGCGATCGAGACGTGGAGGCGTCGAAGGCCCGTGCCAGGGGTACGCGGCGCGGGCGTGAACGCGCGGCGCCTGGCCGAAGAATGGCGGTGTAGAGCTTTGGATTTCGGGATCAATCTCGCGACGGCGGCGGATTCGTTCAAGGTGGTGAAGCGCGCCGAGGAGCTCGGCTACACGCGGGCGTGGTTCTACGACACCCAGATGTTGAACGCAGACGTGTTCGTGGCCATGGGGGCGGCGGCCGTGAAGACGACGAAGATCCGGCTGGCCACCGGCGTGCTGATTCCCTCCAATCGCCTGGCTCCGGTGGCGGCCAGCGCGCTGGCCTCGCTCAACGCGCTCGCGCCGGGCCGCGTCGACTTCGGCATCTCCACCGGGTTCACGGCGCGCCGGGCGATGGGGCTCGGGCCGGTCAAGCTCGACGACATGCGCGACTACA
>WNEY01001780.1_pt1 | contig 15449 bp, 15 predicted proteins | sample 5400531 | NCBI WGS metagenome assembly WNEY01 (sample SAMN13153338, study PRJNA577476) | soil metagenome | isolation source: 200 cm saprolite under Douglas fir tree site 1 | place: USA:California | collected 2015-04-18
CGCCAGGGTGAAAAAGACCTTGTCGATGTCGCCGGGCAGGAGCTCCGCGAGCTTGGCGCCCAGGCGGGCACGCGCCTCGTGAGCCATGAACGGGCTGATGTACGCGAGCTGCTCGGCCTGACGCTGGATCGCGTCGATGATCCGGCGGTCGCCATGCCCCGCGTTGACGCACATCAGCTGGCTGTTGAAGTCGATGAACCGCCGGCCGTCCGCGGTTTCGAAATGGACGCCCTTGGCGCTGACGACGGGAAGGGGTTTGAGGTCGGTCTGCGCTGTCCAGTCGTACAGCGTATGGCGCAGGCAGAGCTCAGTGATCTCCTCCGCACTGAGGGCCTTGACGGCCTCCAGGACCATGCCGGCATCGTACTCGGAAGCTTGTTTGACAACTTCTCCGGCCAGTGCTATATCGAGCGAGGTCCGGCCGCGTCTTTCTGGGGAGGTAGGGCATGTTTCCCGCCGCTTTTGACTATCGCGCCGCCACGAGCCTGGAGGACGCGCTTTCGATCCTGAAGGAGCGCGGCGACGAAGCAAAGGTGATGGCCGGTGGCCAGAGCTTGATCCCCCTCCTCAAGCTGCGCTTAACACGGCCGGAGCTGGTCGTCGACATCGCACACATCCCGGCCATGAACGGGATCAAGCACGACAACGGTCACGTCTCGATCGGCGCCCTCGCCCGCCACGTTGACATCGAGCGCAGCAAAGAGCTGGCGACCTCGGCTCCAATGCTGGTTGAGGCGGCACGCTGGATCGCGGACCCGCTCGTCCGCAACCGGGGCACGCTGGTCGGTTCCGTATGCCACGCCGACCCCGCCGGCGACTGGGGCTCAGTGATCCTGGCTTTCGACGCCGAGATCGTCGCGGTCTCGCAGTCGGGCCGTCGCGTGATCCGCGCGCAGGATTTCTTCCAGGGTCCTTTTACGACCGCGCTCAAGCCAGACGAGATGGTCACCGAGGTACGCATCCCGGTCGCAAAGGCCCTCGCCGGGGGCGCCTACTTGAAGCTCGAGCGCAGAGTTGGCGATTTCGCGACCGTGGCGGTGGCCGTCCAGGTCGAGCTTGCAGGCAACAAGATCGCGCGCGCCGGTATCGGCCTGACCGCGGTCGGCCCCCAGAACATCAAGGCGACCGAAGCGGAGCGGCATCTCCAAGGCAAAGAGCCGACCGACGAGGTGATCGCCCAGGCAGCGCGCCTGGCGGCCGAAGCCGCAGAACCCAAGGAGGACGCGAGAGGGAGCGCCGCATATAAGAAAGATGTGGTTCGGGTGTTCGTCCAGCGCGGCCTCAAAAGCGCGACGGGTCGAGCCAGGGAGGCAAAGTGATGAAAGTCGCGGTCAAGGTCAACGGTACCGAACGCGCAGGCGATGTGGAGCCGCGAGTGCTGCTCGTCGACTTCTTGCGCACGAACCTCCGCCTCACCGGCACCCACATCGGCTGCGACACGTCGAGCTGCGGCGCGTGCACCGTGCTCATTGATGGCGAGCCGGTCAAGTCGTGCACCGTGCTCGCGGTGCAGGCCGCGGGCAGGAGCATCGCGACGGTCGAGGGTCTGGCGCAGGGCGCCAACCTCTCTCCGATCCAGGTCGGCTTTCACGAAGAGCACGGCCTGCAGTGCGGCTTCTGCACGCCGGGCATGATGCTGACGGGTACCGCCCTGCTCGACCGCAACCCGAACCCGACCGAAGACGAGATCCGCTGGGCGATCAGCGGCAACATCTGCCGCTGCACCGGCTACATGAACATCGTCAAGGCGATCCAGCACGCGGCCATGGCGCGCGAGGCCGCGAACGCCGCGCCGCGTGAGAAAGCCGCGGCGGCCGCGGGAGGCGAATGATGGCCACCGAAGTCCACATGCACGGCCGGATCGGGGAGTCGATCAAGCGCAAAGAGGATGGCCGCTTCCTCCGCGGCAAAGGCAATTACCTCGACGACATCGAGCTGCCGGGAATGTTGCATATGGCGATCCTGCGCAGCCCCCACGCCCACGCGCGAGTCAACTCGGTCGAGACGGCCGCTGCGAGCGCGATGCCGGGCGTGATCGCGGTGGTCACCGGTGAATTGATGGCGCAGCACAAGCTCGCCTGGATGCCGACCTTGAGCTACGACACGCAGGCGGTGCTGGCGACCGATAAGGTCCGCTTCCAGGGCCAGGAGGTCGCCGCCGTCGTCGCCGAGACGAAGTACCAGGCAGAGGACGCGCGCGACGCGATCGTCGTCGAGTACGACGTGCTGCCCGCGGTCACAAGCCCGCAGCAGGCCAAGGAAGCAGGCGCGGCGCTGATCCGCGACGACAAGGAGAACCAGAAGGACAACCACATCTACCACTGGGAGGCGGGCGACCAGGCCACCACCCAGGCCGCTTTCGCAAAGGCGGCCAAAGTCGTCAGGCTGCACACCTTCTATCCGCGTTGCCATCCCGCTCCACTCGAGACATGCGGGTGCATTGCCGACGTCAACGGCGCGACCGGCAAGGCGACCGTGTACATGACTAGCCAGGCGCCGCACGCCATCCGCACGGTGTTCGCGCTGGTGACAGGACTCCCCGAGCAGAACATCCGCATCATCTCGCCCGATATCGGCGGCGGCTTCGGCAACAAGGTGCCGGTCTATCCGGGCTATGTGGTCGCCACGGCCGCCAGCCTGCTTATCGGCCGGCCGGTGAAGTGGGTCGAGGACCGGAACGAGAACCTGATCTCGACCGGCTTCGCGCGCGACTTCCACATGACGGGTGACCTCGCACTGGACAAGAACGGCAAGATGCTCGCTTTGCGCGTGCACCTCGACAGCGACAACGGCGCCTTTTTCGCCGACGCGCAGCCGACGAAGTTCAAGGCCGGACTGTTCCATATCGTCACCGGCTCGTATGACATCCCGACCGCTCACGTGACCGCCGACGGCTACTACACGAACAAGGCGCCGGGCGGCGTCGCGTATCGGTGCTCGTTTCGCGTGACCGAGGCGAGCTACCTCATCGAGCGACTGGTCACGAACGCCGCCATCGAGCTGGGCATGGACCAGGCCGAGCTACGCATGAAGAACTTCATCCGACCGGAACAGTTCCCGTACCACTCGGCGACCGGTTGGGTCTATGACAGCGGCGACTACCCGAAGGCGATGAACGTCGCCCTCGAGCAGCTCGGGTACCAGGAGCTGCGCAAAGACGTCGAGGCGCGGCGCAAGAAAGGCGAGGTCACGGGTATCGGCATCGCGAGCTTCACCGAGGTCGTCGGCGCCGGCCACGGCGCAGAGTTCGACATCCTCGGCCTGCGCATGTTCGACAGCGCCGAGCTACGCGTCCACCCGACTGGCAAAGCGCTGCTGCGGATGGGAACCAAGTCGCAGGGCCAGGGCCACGAGACGACGTTCGCCCAAATCGTGACCGAGGAGCTGGGCATCCCTGCCGCCGACGTCGCGGTCGAAGAGGGCGACACCGACACCGCACCCTACGGGCTGGGCACCTACGCGTCGCGCAGCACTCCTGTTGCGGGCGCCGCCACCGCCATGGTGGCCCGCAAGCTGCGCGATAAGGCGCGCAAGATCGCCGGACACCTGCTCGAAGCTGCCGAAGAAGACCTCGAATGGGAGATCGGCAGGTTCTACGTCAAGGGCTCACCGGACAGAGGCAAGACGATCCAGGAAATCGCATTCGCCGCGTACACGAACGTGCCCGAGGGCATGGAGGCCGGGCTCGAAGGCGTGCACTACTACGATCCGCCCAACATGACGTATCCATTCGGGACCTACGCGGTCGTGGTCGACATCGACAAAGGCACCGGCCAGGTCAAGGTCCGCCGAGTGGTCGCAGTCGACGACTGCGGAGTCCGGATCAATCCCATGATCGTCGAGGGACAGATCCACGGAGGCCTGGCTGAAGGCTACGGCATCGCGTTCATGGAGCTCATCACGTTCGACGCCGAAGGCAACTGCATCGGCTCCAACTTCATGGACTACCTGCTCCCCACCGCGTGGGAGACGCCTCGCTTCGAGCTCGGGGAGACGGTCACACCGTCGCCCCATCACCCGCTCGGCGCCAAGGGCGTCGGCGAGTCACCGACGGTCGGTTCGCCGGCGGCATACGTAAACGCGGTGATCGACGCTCTCTCGCCGTATGGTGTGACCAACATCGATATGCCGGTCACGTCGGACAAGGTCTGGGCCGCGCTGAGAGCGGCGGGGGTCAACGAATAGACGACCTCATCGACCTGCTGCATCAGTACGAGGCCACGGGCACGCCTTGCGTGCTCGCGACCGTCGTGCGCTGTGAGGCGCCGACTTCGGCGCGCCCCGGCGACAAGGCGGTCATCACCGCGGATGGCAAGCTGCGCGGATGGATCGGCGGCAGCTGCTCAGAGCCGGTGGTGCGCCGGGAGGCGTTGCACGCACTGGCCGAAGGCGTTCCGCAGCTGATCCACATCGTAGGAGGGGACGAGGTCAAGCAATCACGCAAGCACGGTGAGCTGATGATCGCGACTACCTGTCCGAGCGGAGGCTCACTTGACATCTTCATCGAGCCGCGATTGCCAAAGCCGCTCCTCCTGGTGTTCGGCGACAGCCCCGCGGCGGGCACCTTGACACGCTTGGCCGAGCTGACGGGCTTCCGAACCCGCGCGGTCGGCCAGGCCGAGCTTGCCACCCTCGAGATTCCACAGGGGGAGGCATATGCCGTGGTGGCGACAATGGGCCACTACGACGAAGAAGCGCTCGAGGCTGCGCTGAGGCACCCTGACCTGGACGTGGGGCTTATCGCCAGCACTCGACGTGCGTCCGCCCTACGAGCGGCGCTTCTCCGCCGCGGCCTCGACGAGCACACCATCGCACGCATTCGCACGCCGGCCGGCCGGGTCCACGGCGCCACCCAGGAGGAGATCGCTCTCCTGGCGCTGGCGGAGGTCGTGACCGCGCGCCGCAAGCGCGGCTCGAAGCCGGTCGCGATTGATCCATCTCCAGTGACGTTCGTCACGGATCCGGTCTGTGGCATGACCGTGGATCCGCTCACGAGTCGGTACAAGGCGGTCCACGCCGACACGACCTACTGGTTTTGCTCGTCGGGCTGTCAGGCCGAGTTCGAGAAGCAACCAGAGCGCTTCATGCGCCCGGTCGAGGCCTAACCACCCGAGTCGTTCCCGCCCAGCACGTCGCCCGCGCGCAGGCGCTCGAGGTTCTGCATCCGCGACTCGGCGCGCGAGCCCAGCTTGGCCAGCACCGCGGTCACCAGCGCCTCGACGACCGCCATCGCCCCCACCAGCGAGTCGAACGGTCCGACCGTCTCGACGCTCGTCACGAGCACCTGGCGCGCGAAGGCCGAAGCCGGAGAGAGCCACGGGTCGGTGAACAGCACGACGTCGCAGCCTCGACCCGCCGCGACCCTCGCGCACTCGATCGTGTCCGGTTGGTATCGCCGGTAGTCGAAGATGACCAAGACGTCCGTCTTACGCATGTCGATGAGCTGCTGCGCCGGCGCGCTGCGGTCCGAGTCGACGAGTCCGACCCCCGGGCGCAGAAGGTGGAGTTGGCCGGCCAGGTAGCGGGCGAGGGGCGCGCTCACGCGTCCGCCCAGCACCATGACGCGCCGCCGGACGTCCGCGAGCACGTCCACCGCCTCTTTGACGTCGCGGTCGGACAGCAGGTCGACGGTCGCCTTCAGGTTGTGCGTCGAAACGTCGAGCGCGTGGTTGACCGCCGAGTCCTGCTTCGGCTCATCCCGGTAGCGGGCCAGGGGAGAGCTGAGGCGGGCCTGGACCTCGTGCCGCAGGCTCTCCTGGAACTCGGGATAGCCGCGAAAGCCGAGCTTGGTGATGAAGCGCGTGACCGTCGGCGGGCTGACGCCAGCGCGTTCGGCGAACCTGGCCACGCTCTCGAGGCCGGCGATGGGATACGAGGCGAGGAGGACGCGGGCCAACCGTCGCTCGGCGGGGCTGAGTGAGTCCAGGCGCTGACGGACCACCTCGCCCACACGGGCGTCATATCCAGTGACGTTTATTACATCCGGGCTCAATTGAACGCCTCCGGAACGTTCTTGACAGTCAACCCGAGGCCTGATAGCTTCGCCACGAAGCTGCCAGGGCAAGGCTACTAGGGAGGAGCACCGTATGGCCGTTCAGGCTCAGAGTTCTGACGTCGAGACTCTCCATCGCATGGGCTATGCGCAGGAGCTGCGTCGCAGGATGTCCGGGTTCTCCAACTTCGCGGTCTCTTTCACGATCATCTCGATCCTGTCCGGCGCGCTGACGCTGTACGGCTACGGCATGAACACCGGCGGCCCGGTGATCATGAACATCGGCTGGCCGCTGGTCGGCATCATGGTCACGATCGTCGGCCTGGCGATGGCCGAGGTCTGCTCGAGCTATCCGACTGCGGGCGGTCTCTACTACTGGGCGGCCAAGCTGGGAGGCAAGAACGGCGCCGCCTGGAGCTGGTTCACCGGCTGGTTCAACCTTCTGGGGCAGATCGCCATCACGGCCGGCATCGACTTTGGTGGCGCGTTTTTCATGTCAGCCTTCTTCAACCTGATCTGGGGCTACACCCTCGATCCGCCGCACATCATCTTCATCTACGCGCTGATCCTGATCGCGCATGGGCTGCTGAACACGTTCGGAATCAGCCTCGTCGCGCTCTTGAACGACATCTCCGTGTGGTGGCACTTGATTGGCGTCGCGATCATCTTCCTGGTCCTGTTCCTCATCCCCAAGCAGCACCAATCGCTCTCTTACGTCTTCACCGCCTTCACGAACAACACGGGTGCAACATTCGCCGGCGCATCGGTCTATGTCTTCTTGATCGGCCTGCTGCTCGCGCAGTACACCTTCACCGGATATGACGCTTCCGCCCACCTCACCGAGGAGACGCACGACGCAGCGATTTCCGGCCCGCGCGGCATCGTGTGGTCGATCGTGGTTTCCCTCGTCGCGGGTTGGGTGCTCTTGATCGCGGTGACGGCCTCGATCCAGAACTATGGGCAGGAGGTCGCCGCGGTCGTGCCGCCGGCGCAGATCTTCGCGGACGCGCTTGGCCACAACTGGGCGGTTTTCCTGATGTTCATCGTCGTCGGCGCGCAGTTCTACTGCGGCATGTCATCGGTCACATCCAACTCGCGGATGATCTACGCCTTTTCCCGCGATGGCGCGGTGCCGGGCTCCGAGTTCTGGCACAAGGTCAATCCCCGGACCCGCACCCCGACCAACTCGATCTGGCTGGCCGTGGTCGGCGCTTTCATCCTCGGGCTGCCCTACCTGTGGAACCCGCTGGCTTACGCCGCGGTCACGTCGATCGCCGTCATCGGCCTCTACATTGCGTACGCGATTCCGATTCTCCTGCGGTTGCTGCAGGGGGAGAAATTCGTGCGCGGACCCTGGCACCTCGGACGGTGGAGCTACCTGATCGGCTGGATCGCGGTGGTCTGGGTCGGCTTCATCTCGATCCTGTTCATCCTCCCGGCCGCCTTCCCGGTCAACCTCCAGACCAACTTCAATTACGCGATCGTCGCCGTCGGGGTCGTCGTGCTGTACGCCGGCGGCTATTGGCTCCTCTCGGCGAAGAACTGGTTCAAGGGGCCGAAGGTCCAAGGCTCGGCCGAGGAGCTGGCCAAGATCGAACGGGAGCTCGAAGCCGTCGGCAGCGCGGCACCCATGGGAGCGCCAGGCCGGTAGGCGCGGTGCCCGGAAAACCCAGGATCGGGATCACGACGAGCCCGCGGCGGGGCGCGGAATATTACGTGCCCTACCGCCGGGCGGTGGAAGCGGCAGGCGCGGAGCCCGTCGAGCTTCCGCCGGGCACGCCCGCGCTGCCCGAGCTAGACGGCCTTCTGCTGCCCGGCGGCTGGGACGTCGATCCCTCGTTCTACGGCGAGAAGAAGGACGAGAAGGTCGGACCGGTCGACCGCGAGCTCGACGAGACGGAGCTGAGGCTCTTCAATCAGGCTCGAAAACAGGAAATACCCGTGCTCGGGATCTGTCGCGGCCAGCAGGTCATCAACGTGGCTCTGGGCGGATCGCTCGTGCAGCACCTGGACGACCACGACGTGCGCAGCTATGGGCGCAGGCACCTCGCGCACACCATCGAGGTCGATCCCGCGTCTGAGCTCGGCCATGCCGCCGGCAAGCACAAGATCCGGGTCAACAGCCTGCACCACCAGGCCATCCGACGCCTGGCCCCCGGCCTGCACCAGACCGCGAAAGGCGAGGACGGCACCGTCGAGGGCGTGGAGTCCGATGACGGGCTTATCGTTGCGGTGCAGTGTCACCCGGAGGAGCTGACGACCGACCTGCCCTGGGCGCGCAGGCTGTTCGAGCGCTTCGTCGCCAAAGCGCGCGCCAAGACCCAAAGCTAAGGCCGTGTTGACCAAGGAACACCTGGCGCATCAGGTCGCCAGCAACGCGATCGACACGGTCATCGTGGCCTTCACCGACATGCAGGGTCGTCTGATGGGCAAACGGGTCGACGCCGAGTACTTCGTCGAAACCTCGTTCGAAGGCGAGTCGACCGAAGGCTGCAACTACCTGCTTGCGCTGGACATGGAGATGGACCCAGTGCCGGGCTACGAGATGGCGAACTGGGAACGTGGCTACGGCGATTTCGACCTGCTTCCGGACTTCAACACGCTGCGGTCGATCCCCTGGCTCGAAGGCACCGCACTTGTGCTCTGCGACGTCGCCTGGCATGACGGCAAACCGGTTCGTCCTTCGCCGCGGCAAGTCCTGCGCGAGCAGGTCGAGCGCGCGCGCAAGCTTGGTTACGAGCCGATGTTCGGCTCCGAGCTCGAGTTCTTCCTGCTCAAGGAGACGTTTGCCGAGGCGCATGCCAAGCACTACACCGACCTGACTCCCTCGGTGCCGTACATCCTCGACTACCACATCCTTGCCACGACCTACGACGAGCCTTTCATCCGGGCGGTGCGCAAAGGGATGAAGGCAGCGGGGATACCGGTGGAGAGCTCGAAGGGCGAGGCGTGGCCTGGGCAGCAAGAGATCAACTTCCGCTTCGCGGACGCCATCTCGATGGCCGACAACCACGCGATCTACAAGAACGGCGTCAAGGAGATGGCCCACCAGCAAGGCTGCTCGATCACCTTCATGGCCAAGCCCGACCATCGGTGGATCGGCAGCTCTTGTCACGTCCACTCGAGCCTCTGGAACGGCGACCACAACGCGTTCGACGGCGAATCCGAGGTCTTTCAGAACTACCTCGCGGGCCACATCGCCTACGCGTCGGAGCTGGCGATCTTCCTGGCGCCGAATATCAACTCCTACAAGCGCTTTGCTGCTGGCAGCTGGGCGCCGACCACGCTCGCGTGGGGGCACGACAACCGCACGTGCGGCTTTCGCATCGTCGGCCACGGCCAGCACCTGAGGACCGAGTCGCGCATCCCCGGCGCGGACGCCAACCCATACCTGTGTTTCGCGGCGCTGCTCGCGGCCGGACTGCGTGGCATCGAGGAAAAGCTGAAGCTACCGCCGGAGTTCAAGGGCAACGCCTACGAGTCGGACGTGCAGCGCTTCCCACATGCGCTGCGCGACGCGATCTCGGCGTTGGAGAGCGGCAGGATGGCGCGGGCCGCGTTCGGCGACGACGTCATCGACCACTACTTGAATTACGCGCGCACCGAGCAGGCATTGTTCGACAAGGTCGTCACCACCTACGAGCGCGAGCGGCTCTTCGAACGTGGGTAGGCCCTGATGAATCGATTGGACGGCAAGGTTGCCGTCATCACCGGCGCCGCGGGCGGGATCGGCCGCGAGGCTGCGCTGCTGTTCTCTGCCGAGGGTGCGCGAGTCTGCGTGGCGGACGTGGGCCGCGAGGCGGGAGAGACGACGGCAGCGGAATGTCGCGACGCGTTCTTCTTCGCCGCCGATGTCAGCGACGCCAAGAGCGTGCAGGAGATGTACGCGGAAACCCAGCGGCGCTACGGGCGGATCGACGTGCTCTACAACAACGCCGGCATCATGCCGCCCGACGACGACTCGATCCTGCTCACCGAACCCGAGGCGTGGGACCGCGTCCAGGCGGTGAACGCCAAGGGCGTCTATCTGTGCTGCAAGTACGGAATCCCGCACCTGCTCGAGGTGGGCGGCGGCTCGGTGATCAACGTGGCGTCGTTCGTCGCGCTCATGGGCGCCGCCACGTCGCAGATCGCCTACACCGCGTCGAAGGGCGCCGTGCTCTCGATGAGCCGCGAGCTCGCCGTCCAGTTCGCGCGGCAGGGCGTGCGCGTGAACGCCCTGTGTCCCGGACCGGTCGAGACGCCGCTTCTGATGCGCATCTTCAACGAAGACCCGGGCGCCTACCAGCGCAGGCGTGTGCACCTGCCGATGGGTCGCCTCGCCAAAGCGCGCGAGATCGCCAACGCCGCGCTTTTCCTTGCGAGCGACGAGTCGAGCTACGTCAACGGTGCCACTTTTCTCGTCGACGGCGGGCTCACCGCCGCCTACGTGACCCCGGAGTAGGACCCTCTGCCGCTGTTGGTGGGCTCGAGTGCGTTGTGCGTCGCCACTCAGCGCGGACCGTAAGGCGACTGGGGGCGCACTCGTGGGGAACTAGCGCACCACCGAGGTCACGTACGGAGGCCACCCGCTCTACTACGTCGTCACCGATCACAATCCCGGAGATGCGACCGGACAAGGAGTCGACAACTTCGGCGCGGCCTGGGACGTCGTCGGGCCCGACGGAAAGAAGATCGGCTGATCCCCGTCGCGGGATCGTCCGCGATGCCCTCGGCATCGCGATCGCAAGCGGCGCCTACGCGATCTCGTTCGGAGCGATCTCGACCGCGGCCGGCCTGACACTGCTCCAGACGTGCGCGCTGTCGGTGCTCATGTTTACAGGCGCATCGCAGTTCGCCCTCGTTGGGGTGATCGGGGCTGGCGGCAGCGTCTGGGCGGGCGCGGCAACGGCCGCGCTACTGGGGTCGCGCAACGCGCTCTACGGCCTTCGTCTCGCCTCGCTGCTTGATGTGCGCGGCCTACGCCGCATCGCCGCGGCGCAGTTCGTGCTCGATGAGACGACCGCGATGGCGATCGCCCGTGACGATCCGCGGCAGGGCCGGTTCGCTTTCTGGGCCACAGGCTTTGCACTCTTCACGTTCTGGAACCTCGGCACGCTCGCGGGCGCGCTGGCCACGCACGCGCTCTCGAATCCCAAGGTCCTGGGCCTCGACGCAGCGCCGCCCGCCGCATTCCTCGCCCTCCTCGCGCCGCGCCTGAGGGCACGCGAGCCGCTCGCGATCGCCATCGCCGCGGCCGCGGTCGCGATCGTCGTGCTCCCGTTCGTCCCGGCCGGCCTACCGCTGCTCATCGTCGCGCTCCTCGTATCGCTGTACGGCGTGTTCGGGAGGGCGGCGTGATCTGGGCCGGCGTCCTTATTGCCTCAGCGTCTTGCTACGCGCTCAAGCTCGCCGGCCTCTCCCTGCCCCAGCGGTGGCTGCAAGACCCGCGGGTGCAGCGCACCGTGCCTCTGATCCCGATCGCCCTGCTCGCCGCGCTGGTCGCGACGCAGACCTTCTCGACCGGGCAGCACCTGGTGCTGGACGTGCGGGCGGCCGCGCTGGTGGTGGCGATCGTCGCGGTGGTGCTGAGGGCGCCGTTCCTGGTCGTGGTCGCAGCCGCCTCACTGACAGCTGCTTTGCTCCGGCTGCTCTAACCGGTCAGTTGGACGCAGCGGCCGGATGCGACTAGGCTAGGCGGGTCGCCGTCCAGTCTTAGCCCGTAGGAGGTTCAGGCGATGGAGTTTGTCGTGATCACTCGTGCTCTCGACTCGACCAACGTGCCGCCCGCCGCTTCGATCGCGCTCGCCAAACAGACTTTTCAGATGGTGGCGTCGAATCAAGATTCGCGGATCAAGGCCGTGTACCCATTCGCAGGCGAAAGGGCGGGCGTTTTCATCGTTGACGTGAAGTCGGGCGATGAGCTCCAAGAGCTACTTGGAAGCCTGCCTTTCTCCGGCATCACGAAGGCGGAAATTCATCCGGTAGGCAGCGTGCAAAGCTCTCTCAAGTCGATCGAGGCAGCTGAGAAACGCCTGGCGGCCATGACGCCCGCGGGTGTTCGCTAGCTCGTAGCCGCTAAGTGGGGGACGCATCACGCGTCCCCCAAACCAATGCACTAGAAATGCGAGTCGAAGCCGTCCAAGAGGTCACGCCCCAGTTGGTGGCGGCGCTGGCGCGACTTCTGCCTCAGCTCAACCCGAAGCTGCGGGTGCCGGACCTGGAACGGCTGCAGCGCCTCATCGCCGACCCCGCGGCGACCTTGCTCGTCGCGACGGAGGGCGACGAGATCGTCGGCACCACCACAGTCATCGTCTACACGACTCCTTTCTGGATCAAGGCACGGCTCGACGAGGTCGTCGTCGACGATTCGGCCCGAGGCCAAGGCGTGGGCGAGGCGCTGGTCAAAGCGGCGCTCGAGATCGGTCGCCAGCGTGGGGCGCAGGTGGCCGAGCTCCAGTCAGGGCGCGGTCCGAATCGTGAGGCCGCCCACCGCCTTTACGAGAGGTTGGGATTCCAGATCCGGGAGTCCGACGTCTTCAGGATCGTGCTGGAGTAAGCGTCTCCAACCGATCCACCATCGACGCCAGCGTGGCAAACGCCGCCTCGACCGGCTCCGGCGACGTCATGTCGACTCCGGCCATGCGCAGGCCCTCGAGCGGATACATCGACCCGGCGCTCTTCAGGAAGGCCAGGTAGGACTCCACCGCCTTTGCGTCGCCCGCCGCGACCCGCTCGACGAGATGGTCGGCAGCCGCGATGCCCGTCGCGTACTGGTAGACGTAGAAGTTGCTGTAGAGGTGGGTGTGAAACTGCGCCCACGTCGAACCGATGCGGTCTCGGTCTCGATCGTTGACGTCGACCTCCGATCCGTAGACCTCGAGCATCAGGTCCGCCATCAAGTTGTTCAGGTAATCGGCGGTCAGCGCGCCGCCGCGCTCGACCCGCTCGTGGATCTCGAGCTCGAGCCGGGCGAGCGACGGCATGATGAAGAAGTAGCGATAGAAGTTCGACATCGCCTCCTCGATGACCGCGATCTGAAACGCTGGGTCGGTCTTCGTCGCGAGCAGGTGCCGGCGGGTCAGCGCCTGGTGCATGTTGGAGGCCACCTCGGCCTGGAACAGCCCGTAATTCGAATAGACGTAAGGCTGGGTCCGGCGCGCGTGGTAGGAGTGCATCGAGTGCCCGAGCTCGTGCGCCAGCGTGCTCATCGAGTAGATGTCGTCGTTGTAGCTCATGAAGATGAAAGGCCTCGTATCCATCGCACCGGTGGAGAAGGCGCCCATCCGCTTGCCTTTGTTGGGGTAGACGTCCACCCAGCGGTCTTCGAGAGCGCCTCGGCGCATCACCGCGACGTAGTCCTGGCCGAGCGGAGCGACGCCCTCTGCGATCCACTCCACCGCGTCCTCGTAAGGCACTTCAAGTGCGCGGGGGCTCAACTGCGCGCGAGTGTCGTATGGCTTCAACACTTCGACGCCCAGCGCCTGGCGACGGATGCGCCAGTACCGATGCCATGTGCCGACGTTGTCGCGAAAGGTCTGGACGACGTTCCGGAAGACCTGGACCGGGATGTGGCTCGGCTCGAGCGCAGCCTCCAGGGAGGACGCGTACCCGCGCGCGCGCGCGAAGAACACGTCTCGTTTCACTCCACCCGCCAGGCTCGCCGCCATCGCGTGCTGCATCCGGAGGTGCTCGTCGGCGTAGCTCTCGAATGCAGTGCGTCGCACTTCGCGATCGGGACTGGTCATCAGGGCCGCGATGGTTCCTTGCGCCACCTCATGCAGCTCACCATCCGCGCCGATGGCCGGCGCGAATTTCAGGTCGGCGTTGGCAAGCACGCTGTGCACTGAGAGGGCCGTGGCCAGCGGATCCGACAGCTGCGTCAGAAGCTCCTCGACCTCGGCGCTGCGGATGCGTTTCTGCAGCTTCTCCATGCGGTCGAAGTAGTGGCCGAGGTGGCCCAGGCGGGGCGAGGTGGCCACCCACTCGCGCAGTTTGGGGAGCCCGATCGCCAGCATCTCGGGCACGGCGAACGAGGAGGCGGCGCCCAACTGTGCGGCCACCGACCGCGCGCGGTCGGTGCGGGCGGCCGCGGTCTGATCGCCGACGTCGACCGAGTACGACATCGTCGTGAAGACCATCACCTTCGCCATGAGCCTGTGCGCGCGCTCGTTGGCGTCGAACCAATCGGCCAGCGTGTCCGGGGAGTCACCGAGGTGCCCTTTGAACTCCTCGAGGTCGGGCAGCCTGGACAGGATCTCTTCGACCGCGCGCTCCCATCCCGAGTCATCCGGAAAGACGCTCTCGCTGTCCCAGGTGAAGCGCTGGTCGACCTCGGATCGAGCGGCGAGCGATTTGGTCACGGCCGATTAGTAGCATGATCCCGATGCCCCGAGCCACCTCCAACGGGATCGAGATCGAGTACGAGACGTTCGGCGCCCTGTCAGCGCCGCCGCTGCTGCTGATCGCCGGGCTTGGCTCCCAGATGCTCAGCTGGGACGACGACTTCTGCGCCATGCTGGCCGGCCGGGGCTTTTGCGTCATCAGGTTCGACAACCGCGACTCGGGCCTGTCGACCTGGGTCGAGGACGCCTACACCCTGGACGATATGGCGGACGACGCCGCCGGCTTGCTGGATGCGCTGGGCATCGCCGCGGCGCACGTCGTCGGGGCGTCGATGGGCGGGTTCATCGCGCAGCTGCTGACGCTGAACCATCCCGGCCGAGTGCTGACCCTCACGTCGATCATGTCGGGCCCGAACGGCGACGACCAGGTCCAACCGACGGCGGAGGGAAGTGCGGTCCTCATGGCGCCGGCGCCCCCAACGCGGGAAGAGCGCATCGCGCTCGGCCTGTGGGCGAAGCAGAAGCTGCTCGGTCCGGCTGATCCGTTCGATGGTGCGTATGAGCGCGCGCGCATCACGCGTGCAGTCGACCGGGCCTATCACCCGGCCGGGTTCGGGCGCCAGCTCGGAGCGATTCTCGTCGCAAGGGGCCGGCTGGAGCGACTTGGCTCGGTCGGCGTGCCGACGCTCGTCATCCACGGCGACGCCGACATCCTCGTCCCCGTCGAGAACGGCAGGCGCGTCGCGGCCGCCATTCCCGGGGCGCGGCTCATGGAGATCGAAGGCATGGGCCACGACGTGCCTCGGCGGGTCTGGTCACAGGTCGCGGACGCGATCGCCTCGCTGGCTCACGAGGCGCGGCTTGTTGAACGGGCTTAATCCCGCGATCGCGTTCCTGGCGGGCCTGGCCTCATTCGTCTCGCCGTGCGTGCTCCCGCTGGTCCCGGCGTACCTCGCCTACCTGGGCGCTCGAGTGGGACAACCAGTCGCGGTCGCCGGCGCGGGCTTCGTGGCGGGGTTGTCGCTCGTCTTCATCCTTTTCTTCTATGTGTTCTCGCTGGCGGTGCAGCCCATACGCGCGTACGTACCGGTGGTCGCAGGGGTGCTGGTGATCGTCATGGCGCTCCACGTGGC
>WNEY01001781.1_pt1 | contig 15448 bp, 11 predicted proteins | sample 5400531 | NCBI WGS metagenome assembly WNEY01 (sample SAMN13153338, study PRJNA577476) | soil metagenome | isolation source: 200 cm saprolite under Douglas fir tree site 1 | place: USA:California | collected 2015-04-18
ATCTCCATCAAGAGATCGGGTTCCGAGAGGCGGCCGGGTGCCCCGAAGAATCGGACCGTCCGATTGAGGGCCAAGACCGCGTCGGAATACCGAGAGGCGATGTGGATGTCGTGCGTGATCAGAAAGACCGTGATGTTCGCATCTTTCTCCAGCCGGTTAAGGCTCTCATAGAGCAAGTCTTCGCTGCCGATATCGACCGTTGCCGTCGGCTCGTCGAAGAGGAGGACATTCGGCCGATCGAGGACGGCCCATGCGATGAGAACGCGCTGCATCTCCCCCCCCGACAGAACGTCGAGCCGCTTCGGGAGGACCGCACCGCCAAGACCGACAGCGGCGAGCGACTCTTCGAAGCCCGCTTCGCTCTTGAAGCCTAGGAAGTCCCGGACGGTAATCGGCACATCTGTCACAACGAAGTTCTGCGGGACATAGCCAATCCGAACGGGGCCGGACCATTCGACCGTCCCGGTGTGCGGCACGAGGCCGAGGAGGACGCGGAAGAGCGTCGTCTTCCCAGCCCCGTTCGGGCCGACGATGGCGAGCGTGGTCCCTCTCCGCACGTGGAAACTGATGTCCTCCAAAATCGGGGTGTGATCCAATCGAACCCCGAGGTTCGCGACCCGGAGGAGATCTGCGGCGGCGCCGGTGTCCCGGGTCGGACTCCGGGAAGGAGGCGGCACGACGACCATGCGCCGCGGCTCATCCGATGCCGTTATTTAAGAATTTGTCCGGTCTTAATAAACCTCAAGTACGAGGTGCACGGTTGTTAGTAGCATGCCGATCGTCAGCGTGAGCATGGACGACTCAATTCTCCGGAGCCTGGACGACGTCGCCCAGCGGCGCCGGTACCGCAGCCGGAGCGAGGCGGTCCGCGAGGCGCTGCGGGAGTTCATCGACGTCACCGAATGGGGCAGAGAGGGCGGAGAAGCCTCTGTCATCCTCGCGGTCATCTACGAGAAGGGGAATCCGCGGGCAGACCTCGCGATGCTCCAGCACCGCTTCGACGAAATCCGCACGATGCTTCACACCCACCTTGACGAAGCGGAATGCCTTCAAATCTTCGTCGCGGAAGGATCGACGGCCCGGCTTAAGGAGCTCATCGCGCAACTCCGCCGAATCAAGGGAGTAAAAGTGATCAAGTTCATCCAGACCGCGGCCCGTCGATGAGGATCACCGTCATTCGCGGCGGCGCGCGATGAACTGGAGATTTCAGGGACCGGGGGCGGAGAGCGTCGTACCCGTGCCCGCTGGCTTGGCGGTGGCTTGACCCGGCAGGGGCAATTCGGGTGGAACTCGGGCGGAATTCTGAAAAACGAAGAACGAGTCCACCGCCATCCCCGGGCTGGAGAAATATATGTCGATCAGGTGGCTGGGTCTCGTTGCGCTGGTCTTCGTGAGTTCCGTTGCCGTGATTCCCACGGCGCAGGCGGCTCGTCCCGGGTTCGTCTTCCCGGACATCTGCTGCTACTATAACGACGCCCTCGTGCGGACGGTCGTGCCTCCGGCCGCCTTCCCGAACGAGGGTCGCGACAATTTCTACGCCGTTGCGGGCCAGACGATCTTCGGGGTCGTCGGGGTCGCACCCGGAGCTCCGGGCTACGACGGCGGCCACTGGGCGTTTCACTCGGTGACCTGGAACGTCGCTCCCCACCTGCTCACGTCCGAAGCCGCAATCTTGGCCGCCGCGGCTGCCGGGGACGTGACTGTTACAAGGCAGCCCGAAAAGGACTTCCTCTGTCCGATTCAGCCCTAGCTAGGGCGATGCCTCACTCCACCGTGACGCTCTTCGCGAGGTTTCGCGGCTTGTCGATCGGGCAGTCCCGCATCCGCGCCGCCGCATAGGCGAATAGTTGCAGGGCGACGCTGACCGGGACCGGCGAGAAGATCCACGGGATCGAAGGGATCTCGATCACGTCGTCCACGAACTTCCGGAGTTCTTTGTCGCCCTCCGTTCCGATCGCCAAGACGGGCGATCCGCGTGCGCTCACCTCGCCGATGTTCGAGCGCATCTTCTCGTACGTCGGATCTTGGACCGCCACGGCGACGACCGGCGTCGACGAGGTCAGAAGCGCCAGCGGTCCGTGCTTCAGCTCGCCCGCCGCGTACGCCTCCGCGTGGATGTACGAGATCTCTTTGATCTTCAACGCGCCTTCCATGGCGACCGGATAGTTCACGTGCCGGCCGATGTAGAACATGTCTCTCGCGGTCCCGTACTTGGCCGCGAGCGCCTCGATTTCCTGGGCCTTGTTCAACACGTACTGCGCGGCCCGCGGGAGGGACCGCAGCTGGTCCTTGAGCCGGTCGAGTTCGTCGTAGCCGAGGGTCCCGCGGTCCTGCCCCATCTTCAGGGCGACCAGGTACAGCGCCACGAGCTGCGCGATGAACGTCTTCGTCGCGGCGACGCCGATCTCGATTCCCGCGCGGGTGTAGATCGTCTTGTCGACCTCCCGCGTGAGGCTCGAGCCCAGGATGTTCGTGATTCCGAGCGCCTTACAGCCGCGTCGACGCGCCTCGCGCGCGGCGCCGAGCGTGTCCGCCGTCTCGCCGCTCTGAGAGATCAGGATCACGAGGGGCCGCTCCGATGGGGCCTGGCTGTAGCGGTACTCCGACGCCAGCTCGGCGGACGCGGGAATCCGGGCGATTTCCTCGAAGACGTACTTCCCGACGAGGGCGGCATGGTACGACGTCCCGCAGGCGACGAGTTTCACGCTCGTGATTCCCTCCGAGGTGAAGCCGTCCAGATCGAGGTTCGCGAGCCGACCGAGGAGCGTCTGGTGGATCGCTTGCGGGGCCTCGTGGATTTCTTTCAGCATGAAGTGCTCGAAGCCGCCCTTTTCCGCGTCTTCCAGGGACCATGTGATCCGCTCCGGCTCGCGGCGCATCGCGTTCCCTTCGAGGTCCTTGAGCGTGACGCCTTTCGGTGTGATGACGACCATCTCCTTGTCCATCACGTAGATGACGCGGTCCGTGTACCGCAAGAGGGCGGGGACATCCGATGCGAGGAAGTTCTCGTCCGGGCCGATTCCGATGACGAGCGGACTTTCGTTCCGCGCGCCGATCACCTTCCCCGGTTCGTCCGCGTGGACTGCGAGGATCGCGTACGATCCGCGGATATCGTGGAGCGCCTTCCGGATCGCGGCCTCGAGGTCGCCATCGTAGTAGGACTCGATCAGGTGGACGAGGCTCTCCGTGTCCGTCTGGGACGTGAAGGTGTGTCCGCGGGCCTCGAGCTTCTCCCGCAGGCTCGCGTAGTTTTCGATGATCCCGTTGTGTGCGAGGGCGATCTTCCCGGTGCAGTCCACATGCGGATGCGCGTTCACTTTCGACGGGGCACCGTGAGTGGCCCAGCGGGTGTGCGCGAATCCCGTCGAGCCTTTCAACGGCGGGAGCTGGGCCTCGAGGTTCGCGATGAACCCTTTGTCTTTCACGACCTGTAGCCCGCTGCCGATGATCGCGACGCCGGCGCTGTCATAGCCGCGGTACTCGAGTCGCTTTAGGCCGTCGAGCAAGATCGGGAGCGCATCGCGGCGGCCCGCGTACCCGACGATCCCGCACATCTACAGGACCACCGCCCCTGAGGGTATCGTGCCGCGGAGCTTCGCACCGGACTCGACCCGGGCGCGTTCGTTCACGACCGTCCCAGGGGCCACCACGACGCCGTTCGCGATTTCGACGTCCTCCCCGATGAGCGCCCCGATTTGCGGCACCGCATGCCACGCGCCCTCGATGTTCACGTCCCCCGGGCCGGAGGCCGCGAGGAGTCCCGCGCGGCCGACGACGCCGGAGCCGATGACCGAATCCTGCACGACGCTCGCGGGCCCGAGGATCACGTCGTCCATGAGGATCGAATTCGCGACGGTCGTGAGGGCGCCGATCCGGACGTTCCTCCCGAGGCTCGTCGACGGGAGCAGGACCGCGTTCGGCCCGATCTCGGAACCCGAACCGACCGACAGCGGCCCTTGGAGGTACGCGCCGGACCGGATCACGCAGCCGTCGCCGATCGACACGCGACCGCGAATCGTGACCGCCGTTTCGATCGTCCCGGAGCGGACTTCGTGGAGGCCTTTCAGGGCCGCGGCGTTGAGCCGGAGCAGGTCCCACGGGAACAAGGCGTCCACCCACGTGCCCTCCGTGCGGACCGCCGCCACGGAGGTCCGCTTCGCCAAGGTCGACACGGCGCTCGGGAGGTCGTGCTTCCCGTCCTTCGCGAGCCGCTCGATCTCGTCGAAGATCCGCGAGTCGAGGGCGTACGCCCCCGTGTTGATCAGATTCGAGATGACTTCGGTCGGCTTCTCCGTGATCGCGACGAGGTCCTTCCCTTGGGCCGTGACGACGCCATAGCTCTGCGGGCGCTCGCTCTCCGTGATGAGGACGGCCGGTCGCGCGGCGGCGCCGAGCAGGTCCTCGACGAAGCGCCCGTCGACCATGTTGCTGCCATTCAAGACGACGAACGGGTCCTCGAGATGCGCGCGGGCCTCCCAGATCGCGTGGGCCGTGCCGAGCTGTTTCGTCTGCGTGACGTAGGTGATGTGCGCGCCGAACGCCTTCCCATCCTGGAAATGCGACTGGATCCGTTCGCGGCGGTACCCAACGATGAAGACGAGATCGCGAACGCCGTTGTCGACCAGGGCCTGGACGACGTATTCAAGGAGAGGGCGGTTCCCGACCGGAATCATGACTTTCGGGACGGAGGCGGTGAAGGGGCCCATCCGGGCTCCCTCCCCCGCCGCGAGGACGACAGCCTTCATTCGGAATGCACCATCCAAAGCCCCCAAACCATCGCATCCTCGAAGCGCGTCGCGTATTTCTGCTGTGGGCTCGGGTTCAGTTCCCCGATGAAAGCCGCCGATAAGCGGATAGGACCGTGCCAATCACGGAACATAACTCGGGCTGACAGGCGAGTAGTATTATAAATGCATCTACAACTTTCCGATAACCATTACAAAATCGTTAATAGAATGAGCCCGTTCCATCGGAACGTGGTCCGCCGGTGGTTGGTCGAGGAGACGTCCCAGGGGGCCTCCGGCCGTGAAGTCGAGCTGCTCGATCGGCCCGAGCGGGTTGCGGCGTTGTCATCCCCGTTGGCTTGGCGCATCTTGCAGGAACTCGCGAAAACGCCTGACTATCCGAACGCCTTGGCGGGACGATTGAAAGTCCACGAGCAGAAGGTTTACTACCATGTGCGGCGACTCGAAGCGGCGGGGCTCCTCCATGTCCTGCGGGAGGAGCCGAAGCGCGGTGCATCCGCGCGCGTCTTGGCGCCGACCGCCGAAGCCTTTGTGGTCGTCCTCAAGGGCCGGGGAACTCCCGTCGCCTCTCCGCTCCTGCCCCATGCCGGGGTCGTCGCCCGGTTCCTCGAGGAGTTCACCCGCGACGGCGTCTTCGACGGATCGATCGTGGTTGGTTCGCCGTATACCCACGGCCCGTTCAACACGACGGCGCGCGACTCCCCATATGCCGTCGAACTCGGGTTCTTCCTCGGTCGGCTCTTTGCGCCCCGCAAGGACCTCATCGTACGCCTCGACACGGAAGTGAAAGCGAGGGGATCGGGAAAAGAAGACATGATCCTCGTCGGGGGGCCCGTCGCGAACATCATTGCGATGGACCTGAACCCGCACCTTGCGGTGAACTTCGACTGGAAGCAAGTGTGGCGCATGGAGTCATCCCGGACCGGCCGGCCGTACGCCGACGAGCAGGTCGGGCTGATCGCGAAGGTCCCGAATCCGTGGAATCCGAAGAAGGTCATCGTGTCGCTGAGCGGCCTGCACGCGACCGGCACGATGGCCGCGATCCTGGGCCTGACCCGCCAGGCCGACGAGGTCCTCGAAGGCTATCGGGCCGGAGAGGAATTCTACCGCGTCGTGGCGGGCCAAGACCGCGACGGTGACGGCCGTCCCGACGCCGTGTCGATTCTCGAATGAACCATTCCCGGCGCGGTCATCGGAGCCCCTCCGAACGCATGGCGGGGCGATGGTCCTCCCAATCTTGGTCTTTCGCCTGGCGTCGGCCGCGGTGCCTCTGCGCGTCACAGGGAGACGGTCTCGTAGCGGATCTTGTCCTCGAGTTTCGCGTTCGTCTCTTCGATGGCCCGGACGGTTTCGGCGACCCGCTCTTCCGGGAGCAACAGGAGGACGTCGACCCCCCGCTGGGCGGCTTCTAACGTTGCGGGCACGACGCCAAACTCGATCCGAGGCCGCAGGCCGAGTTCCCTCGCGGCCGCGAGCCCGGCGACGTCGAGCGCGGCGACGACGTCTCCCTTCGAATCCCGCATGACCCGCTTGGAGGTGGGCGAGGATTGCGACTTCTTCGTACCGCGGGTTCCCACTCGGACGAGAAGGATGCGGCCGGGCCGCAGCGCCACGATTCCCTCGAGGCCGTGGACGGAGACCAGATTGCCTCGCTCGGCATCGTGGACGGCGAGGCCCACCGAGGGCGACGTCCGGCCTGCGTATGCGACGAGCACACCGCCCTCCATGAATAGGCCGACGCGATCGCCGCGGCCAATCGGGTTTCCCGCGAGGGCCGAGGTCGTCTCCACGAAGGCCATCGCGCGGCCCGCGCGTTCGACGAATCTCCGTAACTCCTGGAAGCCGTCGTGGAGAAGTTCGACGCCCTTCTTCGTCGCGCGGTACTCCCCGTTCGCGAAGACGAGGAGCCCATCCCGCTGGAGGCCGTGCGCGTATTCGGACGCGCCTTGCACGGTCATGCCCAGGCGCTCCGCGATCGTCCGAAGTCTCGTATGTCGGTTCGTCGTGACTTCGTAGAGAAAGAGGAGTCGCGTGCTCGACCGCAAATTGCGGAGCAGCTCCATCGTACAACCCAATCGAATGCCAGCGGAAAAGCTCCGGCCAACATTCTTATATAGTCAAGTCCATCGAACAAACATCAAGTGGATTTGAGGGGGAGGCTCAGGTGCGGTTGATGGTGCTTGCGGTCCTCGCGATTGCCACGCTGTTCGTTCCCTCGCTGATTTCTCCGGCAACCGCGGCGACGAATGCACCCGCCGGGATTCGCATCCTCTTCGATTTTGGCGACGGCACCTATCGCTGGGCGAACGCGACGGTCGCGGATCCGGCGGCGGTAAACGCCACCTGGTACGCTGTCCAAGCCGCGGCGATGTCGGGCGGCATATGGATCTCGTGGACGTGGTACAGCGGTTCGTTTGGTTCGGGCATTTTCATCACCGACATCGGGAACCGGTCGCCGCCCACGGTCGGGATCTTCATCTGGAATTCGACGTCGACCTTCTGGGATCCTGCGCCGGTTGGAATTCGCGACCTCGTCGTCAAAGACGGTGATGTGGTCGCCCTGACCGACACGGCCTACGATCCCGTCACGTATCGGTCATACCCGCCCGCTCCCACCCCGTTGAGCCCGTTTCCGGTCACACAGTTCCGAGGCGATCTGATGAACAGCGGTAGGTCCGCGTCCGCCACTCCGAGCAACCCGGGCGTCCGGTGGGACCGCGACACGGGCGCTCGGGAGATCGCGTCGACGCCTGCGGTGGCCTACGGGAAGCTCTTCGTGGAGACGATGCATGGAACGCTCGCGTTTGACATGGCCACTGGCGAACCCGTCTGGACGAACGCGGCCGCGAAAGGGTTCTCATCCCCTGCCATCTTCGACAACTCCGTAATTATCGGCACCTCGAACGGGACCGTCGTGCGGCTGAACGCCTCGGATGGGCGCTCGCTCTGGGAGATGCGACTCCTCGCCCAGACCTTGTTCAGCGGCATCACCTCCTCGCCGAAAGTCGCGTTCGATCGAGTGTTCATCGGCACGTTCAATGAGTCGGGGGGAGCCGGCGAGGTCGTGTCCCTCTGGGCAAAGAACGGGACCGTCGCATGGCGGCATCCGACGGGATCCGTGCATTTCTCGTCCCCCGCCGTCGCGAACGACACCGTATATGTCGGCGTCATGGGGACGTACAACACGACGAGCCAGGTGACGTTCGACCCGCCGTTCGGAGTGCTCGCGTTGGACGCGACCTCGGGAGCGGAGCGGTGGTTCTATCCGACCGCCGGCTCGGTCGCTGCGTCGCCGGCGATTGCGGGCTCGCGAGTCCTGGCGCCTTCGAAAGACGGGAACCTGTACGCGATCGACCGAGCGAGTGGAACGCTCGACTGGACCGCCTCGGTCGGCGCCGGCATCTCATCCCCGGCGGTCGCGGAGAGTACGGTGTTCGTCGGGGGCGGGGCGTTCGGAGGGGGCGGACGGGTGTGGGCCTTGGACCTCGGGACCGGCTCGCCAAAGTGGTCGTTCACGCCAAACGGTCCGGTGCAGGCGTCAATCACGTACGCACGGGGGACCGTGGTCTTCGCGACGAACACCGCGAACGGGACGGTCTATGCCGTCAACGCCGGGAATGGAACGGTGGCTTGGACGTTCAAACCGAACCCGCCAGAACACATCCTCGGCTCACCGGTCGTCGCCGAGGCCGCGGTGTTCGTGCCGAGCGACAACGGGCACGTGTACGCGCTCATGGAACTGCTCAGGACGGGCCCGCCGCCCCCGGTCCAACCGTCGCTCCTGTTCTATCTCCTCGCCTTCGGAGGCCCGCTCGGAATCATCGCGGTAGTTGTCATCGTCGTCGCGGTCCTCGTTCGCCGGAGGTCCCGCCGTGGCCCTTAGGCTGACCGAACGCGCACAGGCCGTGCTTTTCGCGGCGGTCCTCATGACCGCGATCGCGGGCCTTTACGGCACGACGATCCTCCTCCAGCCCGCACCCGTGAGTGTCCACGCTGTCGGCCCCGTGCAGCTCGACGTTAAAGGGGCCGGCTGGTCGATTCACTACGCTCCCTTCGCCACGAACAACAACACGGTGTTCGGCCTCCTCCTTGAGGCCTCGGCCAAGTTCGGATTCACCGTCGCATATATCACGTACCAGATTCCGCAGGGCGTCTTCGTGACGGCCATCAACGGCTCTATGAACGGCCAGGGAGGCCGGTACTGGCAGTATTGGGTCAACGGCGCCTACGGGACCGTCGCGGCGGACCACGCCGCGTTGCACGACCACGACGTCGTCCTCTGGAGCTTTGCCGCCTCCGCGGAGGGCTTGTAAGATGGCGGGCCGGTTGCGCCGAGCGGTGGAGGCGGGTTTGGGAGATGCGCGCACGCGAATCCTCGGAGTCTTCCTGATCGTCGTCGCGGTGCTCGGCACGGTCGTCCTTCGCGCCTTTGCAAACTTCGAGACGGTTTTCGTCGCGGCGCTGCTCGCCGGATCCCTTCTCGGCCGGTGGTGGACGATCCTCGTGCCGGTGGCGGCCCTGGCGGTCCTGCAGTCGCTCGACTGGACGACGTACGGGGGCTACGGTCTCCAGGCGATGATTGGGCTGTCGTTCTTCATCATCTCCGGCTACGTGTTCGTCGGACTCCTCGGCCGCCGGATCCGGCCAAGGATTGTGTTCCGGGTGAAGTCGGTCGCCCTCTTGACGACGATCAGCGTGCCGATGACGATCGCATATGACCTGTGGACCGCGTCCGGCGAATGGTACTTCATCACGCGCCCACTCGGCCTCACGTGGGACCTCATGCTGAAAGGCCAGGTCCCGTTCACGTTGTACCACTTGTTGAGCTCGTTGATCTTCGTGCCGCTGATAGGCACGGCGTTCCTCTTCCTGCACGCGTACGGATGGCCCGCGAGGTCGGAAGAAATCGCGCCCTCCCGGCCGATGGACCGCCCGTGATCAGAGGAGTTTCTCGATCTGGGCTTGCATCCGTCGGACCTCTTCGCGGCGACGACGGAGTTCGTCTTCCTGTCGCCGGATCGCGGTCTCGCGAGCTTCGAGGCGGACCTTCAACGCCTGCAATTCCCGCTCGCGGGCTTTGAGCCGAACTCGCTCCTGCTCCGCGGACTTGTCTTTGCCTTTCACGCCCTCGGCCATCGCACGGACCGCCCGCGCCTCCTCCGTGACGGCGGCGCGTTCTTTCACCAATTTCGCCGTGACGAGGGAGTCGATGGATTTCTCCTTGTGAGCGATGCGAGTCCTCTCGGTCTCGAGATCCTTCCACATCGCTTTCGCCTCGGCGCGTTCCCGGGCGAGCGCCTCGGACTTTTCTTTCAGCTGGTTCTCCTGCTGTCCAGCGGCCTTCATCCGGGCATCGGATTCCGCGATCGCGGCCTGGTGTCGGCGCTCACGCTCCTTCAGGTCCTCGCGCGCCTGGGCCACCTTCTTCATTTCCGCGCGTTGATTTTCGAGGAGCGCCGCTCCTCGTTCCATCCGCTCCTTCAGCTCGCGGCTCTTCTGATCGGCCTCTTTCTCCGCCGACCTCAAGAAGCTCATCGCTCTCGACTTGAGATCGGCCGCTTCCCGCTCCCGCGATGCCGCGGCCGCGGTTCGAGACTCCAGCTCCTTCGCGCGTCGGTCCAACTCTGCGAGACCGTGCTCGGCGGTCTTCCGCTGGCCGGCAATTTGGCGGCCTTCGAGTGTGATGCGGTCTTGCGACGTCGCGAGCTCCTTCTCGGCCTTGTTGAGATCCGCCCGGTGCTTCACCAGGGTTTGCGTAATCTTGTCCAACCCAACCTCGCGCTTTTCGAGCTCGGATGCAAGGGCCTTCTGATCCGCTTCCCGTTTCGCAAGTTCGGCGCGTCTGTCGTCTAGGCTTGCGGCAGCCTTCGCGACGTTCGAGAGTTTTTCCTTCATGTCCGCGTTTTGGTCCGCAAGGTCGGATTCCCGAGTGCCAACCGATTCCTCCCTCGTGGAGAGCCGCGCCTCGGCGGCCTTGATCCCATCGAGTCGATCCTCGATCTTCTTCGATTCCGAACGGACCCGCTTCTCTAGGGCCGCGGCGGATGCCCGAGTCCGGGCCAAGTCTTTCTGGGCCGCGGAGATTTCGCGGGCTTCCTCCGCCCGCTCCCGCGCCGCGGTGTCGATCTGCTTCCGTCGGGCCTCGAGGTCTTCGCTCGCCTGGCGAACTTCACGGTCGCGCTGCGCGAGTTCCCGGCCGCGTTCCGCGAGCCGCGCTTCCAGCTCGCCGAGGGCGGACTCCTTTGCCGCAGAATCCTTCACCTCTTTCGAGAGGACCGCCTCGCGACGGTCCAGCGTCGCCTGAGAGCGCCGCGATTGTTCCACGCTAGCCCGCAAGGCGGCTTGCTGCAGGGCGAGTTGCTTCTCCTTCGTCTCCGAGCGGGCCAACAGACGACGCGCCTCGCTGGTTTCGGATCGGGCCCGCGACTCCCGTTGGTCCAGTTCTTGGCCCACGGTGGCTTGGCGTGCCTCCCACTCCTTTTGTGACGACGCTAGCGCCTTCTCGCGTTTCGCGAGGTCCGCTTGCAAGGACGCAAGGGACTTTTCCCGCTCCGCCAAGGTCGCCTCCGTCGCGGTGAGGTCTCGATGGCGCGCGTCTAGGGCCTTCGTCCTTGCGGCAAACTCGATTCGAGTCGCGTCCACGGACTTTCGACCGGACGCCAATTCCTTCTGCGCCCGCTCGAGTTCCGCGCTCGCTTCGCGGGTTTCGCGGCGTGCTTGTGCAATCACGGAACTCTGGCCCTTGAGATCGGTTTGGGCCGATGCCAAATCGGCCTCCCGGCGTTCGACCTCGGCCACGCGACCTTGAATCTTGGTGACTGCAACTCGATGGACCTCGCCCGCCGTGCGAAGTTCTTTGTCGCGTCCGTCGAGGACGCTCGCCCGATCGACGAGCTCTTGGTGTTGTTTCGCGAGTTCCCCTTCGCTGCGATGAAGGGTCGCGCGGTCGGCCTTCAGCGTCTTCTCGACGGCCGCCAACGCCACCCGGGCTTCCTCCAGTTCCGCTTGCTGCTTTTCGACTGCCTCCTCATGACCTTTCAGCGCTCGCTCGGCCTTCTGAGCGGCTTCCGTTTGGGCCGCGGTTTCAGCGCGTGACGCATCGAGCGCTTTCCTTTCCGCATCGCGCTGTTTCCGGGCGCGTTCGAGTTCCGAGTTCCCATCTTTGAGTTCGGACCGTTGTTTCGCGATCGCGGTTTCGAGCCGGTCCAGTTCGGATTGGTGTGCGGCGAGGCTCTCTTCCCGTCGCGTGAGTTGTGCGGCTTGCACCGCGAGCTTCGCGACGCTGGCCTTCCCCGCCTCGGCCTCGGAGTGAAGCTCTTTCTCCCGCTGGTCGAGCGACTTCGTTCGAGCGTCCAGTTGGCTCTTCCGTCCCGCTTGCGCATCGATCTCCCGAGCGATTGCGGACCGTTCGGCCTTGAGTGCCTTCTCTTTGTCTGCAAGGCTTTTGTCGGCCTCGGCTCGCACCTGTTCCGCCTTCGCGACTGCAGCCTCTCGCGCTTTGAGGCCCTTCCCCGTTCGCTCCATCGCCTCGGCCTGTGAGGCGAGCTCGGTGCGAGTCGAATCGAGTTCTCGCGCGCGCTCTTCCATGGCGGTCTCGCGCGTCGACAACATCGCCTCGTGTCGTTCCATGTCCGTGGTCGTAAGCTTGATTTGTTTCTCCGACCGCCCGAGCTCTTCGCGTCGATCCGAGAGTTGCTCGCGGGCCTGCGCGAGCTGGCTCATCTGCCGTTCAACTGCGCGCCGTTGCGAGGCGAGCGCTTTCTCAGCATCCGCGAGCGATCGGCGGTCCTCCGCGAGTTTTCCTTCGCTTTTCAGAATGTCGGCCTCACGCGCTTTCAGGTCCCGTTCCTCCTTGTGGGCGACCTCGTTCTGGATCGACAGGTCTGCGCGCGTTGTCTCGAGGGCTTTCGAGCGCTCGGCGAATTCTTCCTCCTGTTTCCGGAGGAGTTCCTCCCGTCCCTCGACCTTTTCGAGGGAGGCCTTGAGCCCTTTCTCAGCGCGCTGGAGGTCTCCGATCCGCGCGGCGAGATCGTGTCGCTCCTTGGCGAGGGCCGCCTTTTGATCGACTGCCCTCGCTGCGATCTTGTCCAGCTCCCGTTCGCGGTCGTGGAGGCTCTCCTCGATCGTCGTCGCGTGGGCTTCTCGCTTCGTGGCGGCCTCCTTCTGGGACTCGAGCTCCCTCGATTTCGCAGCGGCCTCCTCCGCGGCTTTCTTGAGTTGCGTCTCGCGGCGTTCCATTTCGCCGCGCTGCCGTTCCAAGTCGTCTCGCGCCTCCGCCAAACTCCGGTCCTGGGCTTGCAAATTCTTCGATTGGGAGTTGAGCTCGGCCTTCAGCTTCGTTAGGGAGTCAGCGCGCTCCCGGAGTTCTTGGTCGCGCTGCGCGAGCTTTGCATCGACGGCGTTCGACCGGTTGACCACGCGCTTGTCCCGCAGGCTGAGCTCCCGGTCCCGTTGGCGAAGGGCTTTGTCAGTCTCTTCGCTCGCGGCCCGCTGCTTCGCGAGGTCCGCCTCCCGCCGGATGAGTTCGTCGCTCGCTCGCTGGAAGAGCTTCACCTTTGAGTCGAGGTCGGTTTGGCCTTCGACCAGTTGTTTCTCGCGTGATTCGAGCTCGGCCTTCGCCTTGTGGAGCCGCGATTCGCGGGTAGCCAGGTCCGTCGCTCTCGCGGATGACGAGCGCGCAGTCCCGAGCTCGATTTGAAGGGCATTCGTCTTCTTGACTTGCGCCTCGGTTTGCGCCTTCGCCCGCGCCACCTCAGTCGTGAGTTCAATTTCGCGGCCACGGAGCGCCTCGCCCGCGGACCGCAGAGACGCTTGGAGGCGTTGGACTTCCTTTTCTTGGTCCCCAATCTTGCGGTCGCGGACCTGGAGGAGCTTCCTCGCCTCTCCGAGCTCTCGGGCCCCGAGTTCGTCCTTCGCTTTCTTGGCCTCGGCCAGGCGCTGTTCGCTCGCGAGCGCTTTCCGTTCGGCGATCTCCGCCGAGCGCTCGCGCTCCTTGTTGGCCTTGAGGGCCTTCTGTGCGTCGAGCGTTTGTTTGGCAGCGAACTGGGACGCCTTCTCGGACTCGGCTTCGCGAGCCGAGAGCTGGGCCCGTTCCTTGGCCAAGGTGGCTTGACCCGCCGCGAGTTCCTTCATCCCCGCGTCAAGATTCAGGGATTGCGCCTTGAGGGCTGCCTCTTCCTTACTCAGCTCTTCCGTCTTAGCGGCTCGTTTGCGCAGCTCGTCGACCTGGTCCTTGAGCCGTGACGCCTTCTCCTTCTCCTGCTCGGCCGCGCCGAGCGCCTTCGTCATCTCCGTCGTGAGGACGATTTCCTTCTCTTGGAATTCCTTGCGGGCCGAGGTGGCCTCGCCCCTTGCGGCATCTAGGCTCGTTTGCATCTTCGCGAGATCTTTCTTCCCCGCGTCGAGCTCTTTCTCCACCTTGGAGATCCGGGTGTGCGCTTCGTCCTGGAGCTTCTTGCGGCTCCCCGCGATTTCCGCTTCGCGCGCGTCCAGTTTCGCGCGGGCTGCCTCCACTTCTTGATTCGCTTCCCGGATCACGCGAGTCTCCGCATCGAGCTTGTCGCGAGCCATCGAGAAACTCCGTTCGCGTTGCGAGAGCTCTTTCTCCCGGCGGTCGATCGAGGCTGCGAGGGATTCGACCTCCGCCTCGCGCTTGCGCACGGAGGCCTCTTTCGCGTCGACGGCTGCGTCCCGCTTGCGCAACTGCTGTGATGTCGACTCGGCTTCCTTCGCGGTTGACTTGAATTTCTGGAGGGCCGTGACTTCCTTGCGGGCGTCGTCCAGCTCCGCTTCGGCCTTCTTGAGGTGTTGCGATGCTTCCCGTTCCGCGGCGGCGCTCGCGGCTTCCAGCTCCTTTACCCGGGTCTCGAGGTGGCCGCGCTTCGCACTCTGACGGGCGATCTCCGCGTCCTTTGCTTCCGAAAGTTTGCGGGCGTCCGCGAGTTCCTTCCGAAGCCGCGCCTCGCGGGCCTTCGCCTCGGCTTCGCGCTCAGAAGCCTCCAGTTCGAGGAGCATCGGCGCGCGCTGTTCGACGTCGTCGGCCGTCGCGTCGGGCTGCAGAGATTTCCGGGCTTTCTCGCGCAACCCCATGCGGCATCACAGCTGGAGTCGGTCGAGGATCTCTTCGTACCGGGCGTACTTCTCGGACTTCGCAAACTTCTTGATCTTGTCCGGAGGCAGGTCGCCGAGCAGCTCGTCGACGTCTTTCATCACGACCTTCAGTTCGTCCTTCAACCCGAGCAGCTCCTTTTGCTGCTGCATGAGGGCGTTCCGTTCCTCCATCAACCGCTCCATTTGCTCTTCGAGTTGGACGAGGCGGCTCTTCATTTCGGCGAGCTCCTGATTCGACTGGATCGTGACGGTCGTCGGCTCTCTCCTCGAGGCGTCGCGTCCCGCGGACCCCTTCTGTTCGAGTTCCCACCGTCGCCGCTGGATGTCCAACTCCGCCTCGCTCACTGCGTGGTGGCGTTCGTCGAGGAGACGCGCTTTGTCCCGCAGGAGCTCCTCGCGCTTCTCGATCTCTTGTTCTTTTTCGCTGATGCGATTCATCACCGCGCGGAACTCGTCTTCTCGCCGCCGGATGTCCGACTCCCGTTCCTTGAGCTGACCGAACGCCTTCTCGCGGGACTCGAGCTCGCGGCGGAACGCGGAGATCCGGCCGCGCAGCGACGTCTCCCGGGCCTGCAATTCGTCCTTTTGCATCT